>Ga0209415_10007208_pt1 | contig 19463 bp, 14 predicted proteins | sample PeaSoiSIISIP2007_FD_187696 | JGI IMG/M metagenome (GOLD analysis project Ga0209415, IMG submission 187696) | Peat soil microbial communities from Weissenstadt, Germany - SII-SIP-2007 (SPAdes) (version 2) | ecosystem: Environmental > Terrestrial > Soil > Wetlands > Peat | place: Germany... | reverse complement strand
ACCCTGTCCATCTGCTGCTGGCGACTCGGGATCACGATGTCGTCGGGCGATACCAAAGCCCCGGTGCCGCCCGACGCCCCGGTGCCGCCGGACGTCGTGCCGGACGAGGACAGCTGCCATCGCACACACCAGCAGGTCCCCGGTTGGGCCGACAGGCCCTTCCAGGCCCACAGAGTGGAGCCCGACACGAGGGTGTCCTCCTGGGCCGCCGTCTCCCCGGCCAGCAGGCGGCCATCGGTCGACGACGACGCGCCGTACTCGGTGACCACGACGGCGGCGTGCATCGCCTGGGCGTCAGCCTCCGCCGTCTGGTACCCGAAGTCGTAGGTCGGCGGGTAGGGGCTCGACGATGGCCGGTACCCGATGAACTGATCCACCGTGAACGCGTGTGTGTAGACGTGGGGCGCGTACACGAGGTTCCGATATGACGAGAAGGCCGTGCTCACCTGGGGGGAGAAGTCGACCAGATTGCGGTAGGCCAGCGGCTCGAAGATCATCAGCTGGTGGGTGGCGTGCGCGAGCTGCGGATAGGCACAGCGGTCGGCCAGCGACGTCGGCGCCGACCTCGGGCATGTGGGCAGACCGTCACGGACACCGGTGAGTGCCTCGATGGCCCGCTTGTAGAACGGGTAGAGATCCTCCTTCGAGGACACGTACAGGTTCGCCAAGGGAATGGCGGCGAGCGACCCCGGCTGCGGTTCGTTCATGATCTCGTAGCCGATCACCGTCGGGTCGTTCTCGAAGCGCCCGGCCAACGCGGCCAGGGCGCCGATGTAGTGGTCCTGGAGACCCCTGCCGGGAGACTGCCGCGCCGGGGCCTTCACGGTGTGGTTGGCCCAGAATGCGGCGAACGCGGCGCTCGACGCCGGGTTGAGCGCCGTCTGCCCGTCCACCGCGCAGGCCGGCTTCCCGCTCGTGAAAACGGCCCACTGCGGAGCGCCGTCAGAGCCACCGGAGGAGCGGCACGAGAGTCCGGCCACCGTGGTGCTCGGACCGGGGAGGATGTACCGCGAGTACTGGTCCTGGTGCATGTCGAGGATGACGGACATCCCCTGCTGGTGCGCCCACCCGACGACCTGGGCCACCCGGTCGAGGTAGAGCGGGGAGTAGTGACCGGCAGTGGGTTCGAGCTGGCTCCAGTTGAGGACCAGACGTACGAGGTCGAACCCGAGGGCCCGCATCTCGGCCAAGTCGTCGCCTGAGCCCGCCGCGGTGGACTGGTCGTAGGCAGGCTTGGCCGCCTCGACCTCGCACAGCGGCGGCTGGGGGCTCTGCACCGTGGCGGCCGGGCACCGCCCGTCGTAGGCGGACGGATCAACGGGGAACAGTGCGGGTCCGCCCTGCGCCCCCGGGTAGGCGACGTCTTGGAGACCCACCGCCGCCACCCCGCGGAGGATGACCCGGCGGCCCGTCCCGTCGGCCAGGAAGGGAGTGGCGGCGCCGCCGCGGGCATGGGTGGGCACGACCACGTGGACGAACCCCACGAGTGACGGCTGAGGCGCCGGGCGAGACCGGGACGGAGATGGCGAGCACGACGCGGAGACCACCGCCAAGACAGCCGCGACGGAGGCGATCGCACGTCGCCGTGAGCGCAGGCGCATGGGACCTGACGCTACTGGCGTGTTAGTCGGCCGTGGCGTACACGGCGCGGGCCCGGAAGCGGAGCGGTTTCTCGACCAGCTCTTCGAGGTAATGGGCGGTCCACCCGGCGACCCGGGCAACGGTGAAGATCGTGCGGCCGGCGTCAGTCGGCATGCCGGTCGCCCAGGCCACGGCGGCGATGGCGAGGTCGACGTTGGGGGCAGGGACGTCGTAGTCGCGTGCCAAGTCGATCAACGACGCCACCAGCTTCCCCTGATCGGGTCGCGCCAGTCGTGCGAAGCACTCGAGAAGCGGAGTGACCCGGGGATCGCCGTGCTTGTACACGGAGTGCCCGAAACCCGGGAGCACCCGCTGCCACCGGAGGCATTCGTTCAGGGCGCGGTCGACGCCGTTGCGCTCGGCATCGACGATCAGTGCGTAGGCGAGCTGGCTGGCGCCGCCGTGCAGGGGGCCGGCGAGTGTGCCCAGGCCGGCGAGCGTCGCGTCGTAGAGATCGGCTCGGGTGGAGGCGGCCACCCGTACGGCCACCGTCGACGTGGCGAGTTCATGGTCGGCCAGGAGCACGAGGGCCATATCCGTCGTCCGATTCAGCTCGCGGCGTGCCGTCACCGGCACGGGGGCCGGGACCAGGTGCCGGGCCAGGCGCTCCGCCGTCGACCGCCGGCCCGACGGCGCCGGATCGGTCGTCGCATGGGGGAGCGCGTCGACCATGGTCGTGATGAGGCGCCGAGAGGCGCGGACGACGAGCTCCGGTCGGAGGTCGGCCCGGAGGCGGTCTTTGGCCCCGCAGAGCACGGTCACCCACCGCAGGAGGTCGCTCGTGTCGAGGTTCGGAGGACGAGGGAGGCGGGTCGCCGCCCAATCCTCCGGGGCAGGCGCGGTGCGCCACAACAGGTCGGCGACGTCCTCGAATGTGCTCGACGCCAGCTCGGTCACGGGGTGTCCCCGGTAGTAGGGCCCGTCATCTCGGATCTGCGTGATCCCGGTGGTCACAGACGCCAATCGCGACTCCACCCGCCGGCCCCCCCGGGACCGGCGGGCCAGCTGTTCGACGTCCTCGACGTCGAAGAGCCGCCGACGACTGTCGTCGCTCGGGTGGGAGACGAGGAGCCCGCGGCTCACGTAGGCGTAGAGCGTGGGCAACTTCACCCCTAGGCGCCGGGCTGCCTCCTCGCTTTCGAGCATCCGGGCCACGGGACCAGAGTAGGCAGATACATTGACTTGATCAACATTTACACAAGCGGGGCGCGTCGGCATGATGGTCACAGGCCGATGTCCGAGGCGTCGGACGTCGGGATCGAGGAGGCCCGATGACCACTGTGCGCGATCTCATGTCGACCCCACCGTTGGTGTGCGGGCGGGAGATGTCCCTGGCCGAAGCGGCGCAGCGGATGCGTGACGTCGAATCCGGCTCGATCATCGTGGTGGACGACGACAAGGCCATCGGCATCCTCACCGAGCGCGATCTCATGCGTTCGGCCGCCGCCCGGCTCGACCCGGTGGGTGAACGGGTCGGACTCTGGATGACGGCAAACCCCGACACCCTGGGCCCCGAGGAGGAGGCGGGTGCAGCGTGGTCGAGCCTGTCGCACCATCACTATCGACACCTCCCGGTGGTGGACGACGGCGCACTCGTCGGCGTGGTGTCGATCCGCGACCTGTTCGCCATCGCCAGCCTGAGGCCCGCCGACGAAATCGCTCACGACGCCCCCCGGGGCCTCGAGGGCGTCGTCGTGTCCGAGACCACCGTGGGTGACGTGAGAGGACGGGAAGGGTTCTTCCACTACCGGCAGTACTCGGCGGTCGATCTGGCGGAGAAACGATCGCTCGAAGACGTCTGGTTCCTCCTCTTCCACGGCACGCTGCCCACCGCCGAAGAATCCACCCGCTTCCGCGAGGAGATCGCCCAGTCGAGAGCGCTCCCCTCGGGGCTCGACGCACTGCTCCCGTCGCTCGCCCGCCAGGGCACTGCGCTCGATGTCCTTCGCACCGGCGTGTCCCTCCTCGGAGCCGAGCTCGGGTGGCGACCGACGACCGACATCGGTGCCGGGACCCTTAAGAGCCAGGCCGTCCGACTCTGCGCGCTCGTCCCCACCCTCCTGACCGCGGCGCATCGCATCCGATCCGGTCTCGAGCCGTTGCCCCCTCGGCCCGACCTCTCCTCAGCGGCCAACTACCTCTGGATGCTGACCGGCGTCGAACCGTCCGCCGAACATGCGCGGGCGATCGAGCAGTATCTCGTTCTGACCATCGACCACGGGTTCAACTCGTCGACGTTCACCGCCCGGGTCATCACGTCGACCGGCGCTGATCTGGCCGCCGCCGTCTGCGGTGCCGTCGGCGCCTTGTCCGGGCCGCTCCACGGAGGCGCCCCGAGCCGGGCATTGGACATGCTGGACCAGATCGGGACACCTGACCGGGCCGAGGCCTGGATCCGTGACGCCATCGGCCGGGGGGAACGGATCATGGGATTCGGTCACCGGGTCTACAAGACCGACGACCCGCGCTCGCTGTTCCTCCGAGACGTGGCCCGGGGCCTCGGGGGACCGCTCGTGGACTTCGCCTGCGATGTCGAAGGGATCGTGGTGGACGTCCTGGCCGAGCTCAAGCCGGGCCACAAGCTCTACGCCAACGTCGAATTCTTCGCCGGTGTCGTGATGGACGCGTGTGGGATACCCCGGGAGATGTTCACCCCCACGTTCGCCTCGAGTCGCGTCATCGGATGGGCCACCCACGTGATGGAACAGGCTGGTGACAACCGCCTCATTCGTCCCACCGCCCGCTATGTGGGTCCGCCGCCCCCCGAGCCCGTGCCGGGGCCCGGTTGAGTCGCTCCTGCCACCCCGGGGTCGTTCAGGGAGGCGGGACGAGGGCCAGGGCGAAGGCGGCGAGGGCCAGCGCCAGAGTGGCCGCCGTGATCACCGCGGCCCGCCTCGGGCTCAGTCGCTCCCGCACCCCCGGCGTCCTGCCCCCGAGGGTCCGGCCCACCGCCAGAGCGAGGGCCCATGCGAACGAGCCGGCCGATATGCACGCCAGGGCCACGACCTGATCGGCGCCGCGCAACGGCCAGATGCGCCGCAGGAGCACTCCGATGCAGACGACGAAGGCCAGCCCGGAGCGATTCCAGGCCAGGTCCGTCCGCTCACGTGCGAGGCCAGGATCGACCGGATCCGGATCGGCCACGTGCCCTACCGGCCCCCGACGACGGCGAGGACGGCGCCGACCACGCCTTCCACAACGATGCCCACGGCGAGGATGAATGGCATGGGGGAGCGCGGGAGGGGTACCCCGCGCCGCATGGCCTGCTCATTGGCGCGCCAGTGCCAGAGGCTGGCGCCCGCCACCCACGCGCCCAGGACCACGAGGGGAATGCCGAGCAGACGTCGGCCGCCGGAGACGTGAAAGGCCGGCAGGAGCTGGGTGGCGGCGATCCCCGTGGCGATGAGCGCCAGCGCCGTCCGGTTCCAGGCCAGGAACGTCCGCTCGTTGGCGAAGGAGAAGCGGACGTCCGGCTCCCGTCTGACTGGCCCCTCGTGCTCCATGTCGACCTTTGCCTCGCGTCGATACGCCCGGCCCCGCGTCCGGACCTGTCCGACGGTAACGCGTGGAAGGGGGCATCGAGGGAATAGGGGAGCGTCCCGGAAATCGGCCGCAGAGGCCGGCCCGAAGGCCGACATGGGGTTGCCGGGTGCCCACCGGCCGGGCGTGGCGGGAGGAGGTGGTTGCCACCATCCGCACCCATAAGGGTGCTGACCGTAGGAAAGGATCGTGGGTCCCGGGCAGGTCGGGAGGCCCGAGGGGTGCTCCCGCGGTCAGCGGCGTGAGAGCTCTGGTCGGACACTGGTCGACACGACGCTGATGGCGTGCTTCACCAGGCTGGCGTACAGCGCGGCCCCGGCCGCCGAAGCGTGGATCTGGTCCGGGCCGAGCACTCCCGGCGCGCCCGAGGTGTCGTACCAGTCGACGAGGACCACCCGGGGTTGATGGGCGGTGCACGTTGTCAGGGTGTCGTTGGTGATGGACTCCCAGGGACGCGGCATGCGGACGTTGACAAAGACCACCCGGGGCACACCCGACGCCAGGCTCAGTATCTGGTCGCACTGCGCGGGGCTCATGGGCCCGTTCGTCCCGAGTCCGATGACCAGAGCGGTCAGGTTGGTCAACCGTCCTGCGGTCCGGTACGCGGCCAGACGGATGATGCCGTCCGAGACCTGGCGACCCACGACGGCGTCGACGACGGTGGACGGGCCGAGATCGTGCGTGAGGTCCGTGGCCGCGTCGAGCATGACCGAGTCCCCGATGGTGAGTACGTCGTCGGGCGCGGGTGTCGTCGCTGGAATCGTCGACGGGACACTGCTCGGAGGGGGCGGTCCGAGTCCAGGGAAGAGGGGATCGGTGTGTCGCGTGCTGGCGAGGTCCCGGCCCTTCGAGATGATGGGGGTCCTCGCCGCCGGTGTGGAACCGGCCGCCAGGGCCGGGGACGGCACGATGGCGGGGGCCGAGGCCAGACCGAGGACGAGGAGGGCCAGGACGGAGGCGAATCCGGTCGCCCCTGTCAGGACGATACGACGGCGCTGGCCCCACAGCCGGGCCAAGGCCGCCTGGACGGCGCCCGTCCGGAACGGCTGCTCGACGAGTCGGTACGAGAGGTCGGCGGCGCCGGCCACCAGGACCAGGCGCAGGGCGGTGAGCGGCCACCCCGAGAGCGGGAGGTCGACGTTGGGTCGGGTCAACTCGAAGATCGGCCAATGCCACAGGTAGATGGCGTAGGAGCGCTTTCCGATCCACTGGAGCACCGGCGTAGCCAGGACCTGAGCCCCGCGGATGGCGGGATGGGTGACGACCAGGATCACCACCGCGCTCAGCCCGGTGGCCAGTTGGAGCCCTCCTCGGTAGGTGAAGGTGCCGAACTGATCGAGGGTGGCCATGAGGGTGACGAGCCCGACGAACGCGGCCACGCCGACGGCGCCGATGAGACGACGCGCTGATTTCGTCACCGCGGTCGAACGGCTCCACGGGGGAAAGGCGATGGCCAGAGCTGCGCCCAGCAACAGTCCGCCTGCGTGCGTATCGGTTCCGAAGTAGACCCGCGAGGGGTCAGCGGAGGTCTGGAACACGATGGCCATCAACGCGCTCGACACCACGGCGCCGCCGAGGGCGACCCACCCGATCCGCTTGATCGAGCTGCGTCGTCCCACGGCGAGCAGGACGATCAGCGGCCACAACAGGTAGAACTGCTCCTCCACGGCCAACGACCACAGATGCAGGATGAGCGGAGGTCGGCCGACGGATTGGAAGTAACTGACGTGGTGGAAGATGAGCCACCAATTCGTGAAATAGCCGAGCACGGCCGGGAGGTCGGAGGCGAGCAGCGACAGCGCGTCACGGGCCAGGATCGTGCACACGGCCACCACGATGACCAGCATGAAGAGCAGGGCGGGGAGCAACCGCCGAGCACGGCGCTGCCAGAAGTGACTCAGTCCGATCCGCCCGGTGCCGATGATCTCCGTCGTCAGGATGCTCGTGATCAGGAATCCCGAGATGACGAAGAACACGTCCACTCCGAGGAAGCCACCCGGGAGCCAGGCGACGGGGAGGTGGTACAGGAGCACGGCGGTGACGGCCACAGCCCGCAGTCCGTCGAGCGCCGGGAGCCGGGGCATGACCGGGCCCGTCCGTCGGGTCCGCTCCAGATCGGTGGCGTCGTGGCCTCCGGCTCCGGTGGCCGTGCGTGCCGACAGAGAGCCCCAGAGGGCGCGTCGACTCATTGCCCTGCCTGACTTCGTTGACGTTGACCGCGAGAGTAGTCGTTGTGGTCGATGGTGGAACACCTACCCGTGGTCACGATGCTCCCACGTCCCGGCGGGCTCGTCCGTTGACACGTCTCCACGAGACGGATCCCCACCGGACTTGTCTCCGAGGAATCGCAGTACAGCAGGACGCGCTGTCGGGGAGCATCACATCCGGTGGGTTCGGATCGATGTCCCGCCGTCTACCCGTGCACGGCGTCGAGGCACGCCTGCATGAGGCGGAAGCTCCTGGCGTCGCCCGTCGTGCCGATTTCCATCCGGTTCATCACGTATCCCATGCCGAGCTCGGTGTCCGGATCGGCCCACCCGGCCGAACCCCCCATGCCGAAGTGACCGAAGGCACGCGGCCCCCCCAGTCCGGCGGCGGCGATGAGCCCCCGGTTGACGATGAACCCGAGCCCCCACTGGATGTCGAGACCCAGGAGAACGGCGTCGGGTCCCACGGTCTGCGGCTGGACCGCCCGTTGGACCTGCTCCGGGGCCAGGATCCGGAATCCCGGCCCCGGCCCCGTCCGTACCTCGCTCACGCACCCCCCATAGAGGCGGGCCAGGGAGCGAGCGTCACAGATGCCGTTGGCCGCCGGGATCTCCGCCGCGTGGAGCCGGGGGCTGTGCCAGATCTCCTCGTCGGCGAGGGCCCCGCCGGGGGCCATCAACGCCTTGAACAGGGGACCGTCCTCGGCCAAGTATGACGGGGCCAACTCGGCCAGGCCGGCCAAGTCCGGCCCGATGCCGGGATCACCGGGGGGCGGGGTCCCCGGCCGTCGGCCCGAGCCGAGTCCTTCCATGAACGTGACCAGGCGCGCCACACGTGGTTCTTCGGATGGCGGAAGGCCGATGAAGAAATCGGCGTCGAGAGGGCCGGCAATCTCGGAGCGGAGGTACGAGCCGACACTCATTCCCGTGATCCGTCGAACGACCTCGCCCACCAGCCAGCCGTATGTCGTGGCGTGATACCCGTGGGCCGTGCCGGGCGGCCACGACGGCGCCTGACGCTCGAGCGCCGTGATCACCGGATCCCACTCGAGCATCTCCTCCACCGACATCGTCCCGTCGATCCAGGCCAATCCGGCGCGGTGGGCGAGGAGATCGGCGACCGTGACGGCCTCCTTGCCGGCATAGGCGAACTCGGGCCAGTACGTCGCCACCGGCGCCTCGATGTCGAGGAGTCCCTGTTGGGCCAGCCGGTTGGCGCACATGGCGGTGACGCCCTTGGTGGTCGAGTACACGAGGACGAGCGAATCCTCCTCCCACGGCCGGCCCGTCGTCTGGTCGGCGATCCCGCCCCAGAGGTCGACCACTTTTTCGCCCTGGTGGTAGGCGGCGAAGGCGGCACCCACCTCGCTGCCTGACTCGAAATTGGCTTCGAAAGCGTCGCGGACTGCCTGGAACCCCGGCGCCACCCATCCACTGATCGTCGTCACGTCGCCTCCCCGTTCAACGTGAAGGTTAATGGGCGCGCCGTCACCTCCCGACGGCGGTCGGGGCGCCGCCCGGACTCCGAGCCAGGACGGTCACACCGCGACCTGCCCCGTGTGCGCTCTCACCAGCTCGACGATCCTGTCCCAGTACTGCGGCGGATAGTCATGGCCCATACCCTCCAGGATGACGAGACGGGCGCCGGGGATCGACTCGGCGGTTCGGCGCCCGCCGCTCGGATCGACGAGGGTGTCGGCATCGCCGTGGAGAACGAGGGTCGGCACCTGGACCCGGCCAAGCGCCGCGCCGCGGCTGCCCGACGCGATGATGGCCATCATCTGCCGAGCGGTCCCGGCCGGATCGAAGCACCGATCGAACGCCTCGGTGGCATTGCCGCTCAACCGCTCGTCGTCGAAGCAGGCCGGGCTGCCCCAGATCCGCAGGCCCGCCAGCTGACCGGCGACGTAACCAGCGCGGTCTCGCGCCGGCGCTGTCATGATCATCCGTTGAGCTTCGCGGGTGGGCTGGCCGACGTCGGGGTCACCCGTCGTCGACATGACGGAAGTCATGGTCAGCAGGCGGTCGGGACTCTCGATGGCCATGGTCTGGACGATCATCCCCCCCATCGACACCCCCAGGACGTGGGCGCGGCTGATGTCGAGGTCGTCGAGGACCGCCAAACCGTCGGCTGCCATCTCCGACAGCCGGTAGGGCACATCGACCGCCCGCCCCTCGGCCAGGTCCGTGACCACCCTGGCGACGTCGGGGGGAGAGTCGGCGAACTTCGAGGACAGGCCGACGTCGCGGTTGTCGTAACGGACCACGAAGTGGCCGGCGGCCGCGAAGCGCTCGCACCACTCGACGCGGTAGCTGATGCACTGACTTCCCAACCCGTTGACCAGGAGAAGTGGCGGGTCGGACCGGGAGCCGAACGTCTCGTAGTAGATCCGGACGTCACCATTGCGGGCGAATGCCATCAACTCCCCCTGTTCGTCGAGTCGTCGCCGACCGTTCTGCGCCGCCGAGCGGCGTCGCCCCTACGTCACCCCGACATCGTGTCACCCGGCGGCCGACTCAGTCTGTCCACCGCCACCCCGAGATCTCGGGCGGGTCCTCGCCGTGCTCGCGCCCGTAGCGTCGGGCGTCGAGCCGGGCGTCGATCATGTCCTGGCGCAGGGCCGCCGCTGCCGGTTCGAGGCCGGGGACCCGGTCGAGGACGTCGACGACGAGATGGAACCGGTCGAGATCGTTGAGCATCACCATGTCGAAGGGGGTGGTCGTCGTCCCCTCCTCCTTGTACCCCCGGACATGCAGGTTGTGATGGTTTCGGCGGCGATAGGTCAGGCGGTGGATGAGTAGGGGGTAGCCGTGATAGGCGAAGATCACCGGCCGGTCCGGCGTAAAGAGGGTGTCGAAGTCGCGGTCGGAAAGGCCGTGCGGGTGCTCGATCTCGGGCTGGAGCCTCATGAGGTCGACCACGTTCACCACGCGGACCTTCAGGTCCGGGAGGTTCTCCCGCAGGAGTCGGACGGCGGCGAGTGTCTCGAGCGTCGGGATGTCGCCGCAGCAGGCCATGACCACGTCCGGAACGGACCCTCCGTCGTTGGAGGCAAAGGCCCAGATCCCGAGCCCGCGGGTGCAGTGGTCGACGGCCTCGCCCATCGTGAGCCAGTCGTGCTGGGGTTGCTTGCCGGCCACGATCACGTTGACGTAGTTCACACTCCGCAGACAATGGTCGGCGACGGACAGGAGGCAATTCGTGTCGGGCGGGAAATAGACCCGGACGATCTCGGCCTTCTTGTTCACCACGTGGTCGATGAAACCCGGATCCTGATGGGAGAAGCCATTGTGGTCCTGGCGCCAGACATGGCTGGACAGGAGATAGTTGAGCGAGGATAGGGGACGCCGCCATGGGATCTCGGCACAGACCTTCAACCACTTGGCGTGCTGATTGAACATCGAGTCGACGATGTGGATGAACGCCTCGTAGCAGTTGAACAGGCCATGGCGACCGGTGAGAAGGTAACCCTCGAGCCAGCCCTGGCACTGGTGCTCGGACAACGTCTCCATCACCCGCCCGTCAGGGGCCAGGTGATCGTCGTCGGCTCTCAGCTCGGCATCCCACGTCCGATCGGTGACCTCGAAGACGTCCTGCAGCCGGTTGGACGACGTCTCGTCGGGCCCGAAGAGGCGGAAGGTGAACATGTTCGCCCGCATCACGTCACGGAGAAACGTACCGAGCACGCGGGTCGCCTCCCGCATCACGGTCCCGGGCGCCGCCACCTCAACCGCGTAGTCGCGAAAGTCGGGCATCTCCAGTTCGGCCCGGAGCAGACCCCCGTTGGCGTGGGGGTTCGCACTCATCCGCCTCTCGCCGATGGGCGCCACGCTCCGGATCGCCTCGATGGGACGGCCGTCGCGATCGAAGAGCTCCTCGGGCCGGTAACTCCGTAGCCATCTTTCGAGCTGGGCCAGGTGGTCGGGATTGGTGCGGACCTCACCCAGCGGAAGCTGGTGGGCCCGGAACGTTCCTTCCACCGGGAGCCCGTCGACCACCTTCGGCCCCGTCCAGCCCTTGGGCGTCCGTAGGATGAGCATCGGCCACCGTGGTCGGGCCCTGGCCCCCCGGACGCGGGCGGTATCGAGGATCTCGGAGATCTCGGCGAAGATCTCGTCGAGGGCGGCCGCCATGCGGGGGTGCACGTCGGTCACGGCTTCGCCGTCGAAGCCGCCCTCGACCACGACGGGCCGGTACCCGTACCCGGTGAAGAGCGCCGTCAACTCGGACGTCGGTATCCGGGCCAGCACCGTCGGCGCCGCGATCTTGTACCCGTTCAGGTGGAGAACCGGGAGGACGACGCCGTCTCGGCGGGGGTCGAGGAACTTGTTCGAGTGCCATCCGGTCGCCGCCGGCCCCGTCTCCGCCTCGCCGTCGCCCACGACACACGCCACCACGAGGTCGGGGTTGTCGAAAGCGGCTCCGAACGCATGGGACAGCGAGTAACCGAGCTCCCCGCCTTCGTGGAGAGAGCCCGGCGTGTCCGGGCTGCAGTGACTGGGGATACCGCCCGGAAAGGAGAATTGACGGAAGAGCCGTCCCATGCCTTCGGCATTGAGACCGACGTGGGGGTAGTGCTCGCTGTACGTCCCCTCCAACCAGGTGTTGGCCACGACGGCGGGCCCTCCGTGGCCGGGTCCACAGACGAAGATGGCGTCCAACGCGCGCGCCTTGACGATCCGACTGAGGTGGGCGTACAGGAAGTTGAGCCCCGGACTCGTCCCCCAGTGGCCCAGAAGACGGGGCTTGATGTCCCCGGGGACGAGAGGTCGACGCAGCAGTGGGTTGTCCATCAGATAGATCTGGCCAGCCGTGAGGTAGTTGGCGGCCCGGACGTACGTGTCGAGCCGGGCCAGCTCGTCGTTCCCCGCTCCGGTGGGGGCCCCGGCGCTGCCGATCTCGGTCATCTGCTCTCCTTCACCGCATAGCGAAAGACGCTTGTCACCAGTCTGCCGGTCCGGCCGGCCCGATCTGGCAAGGTGGCACGATGCACGTCCTCGTAGTCAATGCCGGATCGAGCAGCCTGAAGCTGCGGCTCCTGGACGACTCGGACCGTGTCCTGGTGGCCCAGGATCTCCCCAGCGTGGAGGCGGGTGCTATGGGCGAGGAGCTCGGCGTCTTCCTCGAGGGAAGTCCGGCCGTCGACGCCGCCGGTCATCGAATCGTCCACGGAGGTTCGACCTTCCGCCAGCCGGTCGTCCTCGACGAAGCCGTCGACGAATCGCTCGAGGCATTGGCCCAACTCGCCCCCTTGCACAACCCGCGTGGTCTGGCCGCCGTCGCCGCGTTGCGCGCCGTGCGGCCGGACCTGACCCAGGTGGCCTGTTTCGACACCAGCTTCCACACCACCATGCCGGCGAAGGCCACTACCTACGCGGTACCCCGAGCGTGGCGACAGGACTGGGGCCTGCGGCGTTACGGCTTCCACGGACTGAGTCACGCCTGGGCCAGCCGACGGGCAGCCTTCCTCATGGATCGTCCCACGCGGACGCTCCGGTTGGTGACGGCGCACCTGGGGGCCGGCGCCTCGCTGGCGGCGGTGGCCGCCGGCGTCTCGGTCGACACCACGATGGGCTTCACCCCCATGGAGGGCCTCATCATGGCCACCCGCTCGGGCAGCGTCGATCCCGGGCTCATCCTCTGGGTACAGCGCCACGGGCTGTCGGCCGACGATGTCGAGCGCGTCCTCGAGTACGAGTCGGGACTGCTCGGACTGTCGGGAGTCTCGTCCGACCTCCGTCGGGTGATCGAGACGGCCGATGCCGGCGGTGACGACGCACAGCTCGCGTACGACGCGTACGTCTACCGCATCCAGACGGCGGCGGCGGCGATGGCCGCTGCCATGGGCGGGATAGACGGCCTCGTCTTCACCGGTGGGGCGGGTGAGGCCTCCCCCCGGTTGCGGGCCGACACGGTCGCCGGGCTCGGCTTTCTCGGCGTGAGGATCGAGGAGGATGGCAGCGAGGATCTCCGGGGCGACCGCATCGTCTCTCCTTCGGATGCACCCGCGGCCGTGCTCGTCGTCCATGCCCGGGAGGATCTCGAGATCGCCCGTCACGTGCGGGAGCTGCTCCGTTAGACGTCGCCCGGCGGTCGGCCCACCTCTTCGGACGAGAATGTCACCGACCCGATAACCCCGGCCGGCTACTGGCGCGCCGGCGTCGTTGAAGGTTCCGACGTCGTCGTGGCCTCGTCCGGAACTGCCGGGGGTCCTCCGCTCCGGTCGCCACGTCCGTTCCAGTCGCGCCAGATCAACCGGTGGACGGGGACCAGGCGGGGAATGTCACGGAGCCCGGGGATGAAGGGTATGGCGAGGAGGAGGATGGTGGCGGCCCCCGTGAGATAGATGGCCATCAGGTCGACGTTGGTGGAGTTGTCGAAGGGCCGAACCTGGTACCAGAGGGTGTAGAGCCATAGCCAGGGCTGACCCGGATAGCTCCCGGTTTCGTTCATCACGCCCCATTGGGCGCCCTGGAGATGCTGGGCGGTGGCCGTGTCGCTGAAGTACTGGCCGTCCTCCAGGAAGAGCAGGGGCTTGGTGAAGTTGGTGCCGTAGAAGGTCCGACTGGAGACGAGGTCGGAGTCGAGGGCGCCGCTTCTGGCCAACGTGAATTCGGTGGCCAGCATGGCGGGGACGGGCCCGTCGGCGGCGGCCGGCACGACCGGAGCGCCGTGACGGAAGGTGATGTGGGTGACGGCCTTGAGATACGCGGCGGTCCACGCTGCCTGGGCTGACGCCGGGGCACTCCGGTAGCGGTCGAGGGCGGCGGCCAGGGTCGGGTCCACGGGAGCGACCTTGGACAGCGGCGACAGGACGAAGGTCTGGGCCGCGTCGACGGGCTGGCGGACCCCGGAGATATTCGCCGGAGCGAACAGGAGGCTCTGGGTATTGCCCGGGGCGTTGTTGTACGGCGGTCCGTAGGTCGCCGTTTCGCTCGTCCCGGCCAGCTCGGTGGCGGCGGTGGCGACGAAGTCGGCGGGGGCGACCTGGGCCCACGAGGCCACCGTGACGGGCGGAATGTCGGGCGAGGAGAGAAAGCCGGCCAGAGCGACGATCAGTACGAGGGACACGGCGAGGGCGATCGTGGCCTCCTTGGCGATGTCGTAGCGACGCGTCGGGCCCTGCCAGTCGGCCCCATCGGCGACCGCAGCGGCTCGCCTCGCGGATCGCCCCCGAGAGCGGGCGACGGGAAGCGGGTGGACCACGCCTCGGACACGGACGGCGAGGACGTGGGCGCCGACGATGGCGACGAGGATCACCGGGATGAGCACGACGTGCCAGAGCAACATCTGGCCGACGTTCATGAGGTTGAAGAACGCTCCCACGCCGACGGCGTCGAACGCGTCCTTGCCGCTGGTGGAGATCCACTGGGAGTCGAAGTTCTGCTGGGAGAGGTAGCCGGTGAAGCACTCGACCACCGACGCCACGAAGGCGACCACGCCGGTGACCCAGGTGAGGGCGCGTCGCCCGCGCCAGGCGGCCATCCAGAACTTGCCCCACAGATGGATGACCATGAAGGCCATGAAGGCCTCCACGCTCCAGAGGTGGAGGCTGTTGAAGAAGTGACCCACCGAGTCGGTGTGCCACCAGTCCGTCCCGCCCAGGGCGATCACGAAGCCGGAGACGATGGCGAGGGCCAGGGCGCCGAGGGTGGCGACGCCGAAGACGTAGACCCAGGAGGCGACATAGGCGGGCTGGCGGTCGGGGAGCAGCTTGCCGGGTGGCAGGAGATGCAGGGCCCGGCGTCGGAGACGCGAGGTCCACATGGCGGCATCAGCGTCGTCACCGGTGTCGGCGTCGGACGGTCCCACCCGGCTTCCGGTCGCTGTTGCCGGGTCATCGAGCGCATCCCCGGGACCCGGTGACCGGGGACCTCGGGCGTGGCCGGGGAAGGGGATGATCAATGCGGCACCGAAGATCACCACCATCACGGCGATGAGAACCAGGTTGGCCTCAGAGACGGTGAAGATCGACCAGTGCAGGTAGCGGCCGGGACCGTCCAGGTTGCCCAGCGTCGCCATGGTGGAACCGGTGATCATGATGGCTGTCCTCCTCGGGGTCCCGGCCCGGGGATCGGCACGCGGTCGTTCTCGTCCGGGGCGGCGCCCGACCCGGCTGTCAATTCCCGGGTGCTTCCAGCCGCCTCGCGCCGTCCTCGGTATGCCACGGCCGTCATCCCCCAACTCGCTCGTTCTGGCTGCCGGGGTCTAGGGCAACGGCCCGTGTTTACCACAGGGCCCGCCCCGAGAGACGGTTGGTCGCGTGGCACCGCTGAAGGGGGGGACTGTCCCACGCGCCTGTCCATCGGCCGGCACCCGATCGTCGACGCCGAGGCGTCGCGATGCTCGATCTCGGGGGTCTGTCGTCGAGTCACTGTCGCCTCTCTCTGTCCAGCTTCGATCTCGTCCAGGTCTTCGATCGGCGCAGGGAGTCCGCGTCGGCGCCGATCGGGTGTCCTGTTGCGAATCTCGGGTGGACGCTAGGGAATCCACTGCCGCCCTTGTAGGGCCGAAAGTCCATTCGGGACACGGGTCCAGCCCGGTGGAGACCCAGACAGGGCCGGGCATCGCCGCTCACGGGCCTCCGCCCCGTCACGGCATCTCGACCCGGGAGCTCCGCCTCCCCCCCCCGTCTCCGCACGCGACCTAGCGGCGTTGGAGAACTCCACGGAGGTAGGCGGCCTGGCCGGCGTGTTCCAGATCGTCGGCGATGATGCTCACGAGACGGACCCCCATGGTGACGGGCGGGTCCCACCGTTCGTCCACGACGCGATCCAGATCAGAGTCGGTGACTCGCTGGACGAATCGAATCGTTGCGTCGTAGACCTCATCGTGGTATCCGCCGAGGGACTCCGCGTCGACGGTGACGGCGGCGACCTGAAGGGATCCATGACCGTAGCCCGTGTCCGAGACGTCCAGGCTCAGCCCGAATCGTTGTGCCCAGTTCGACGAGGTCCAGACCTGGTCGGTGCCGGCGAGGGCGGCTACGTGGTCATCTTGGACCCGGGTCAGATGCCAGGCCAGCCAGGCGATCGAGTTCGCCTCGCTGTCGAGCCGGGCCGCCAGCTCGTCCTCGGACAGGCCGTCGATCGCCTGGTGGGTGGCGTCGCGGATTCGCCCGAAGGCGTCAACAAGCAGATCGGCGCTGGTCACATGGTTTCCTCTTCGTTCCGGTGAGCCGGCATGGCCGGTTTGGGTCCATCATGGGGGCTCGTGCTTGTCACCTCGTGGCGTGCCGAGTTCCCCGGCGGCGTCTCGGTGCCTCTTGGCGCCCAGACGACCTCGGGATCCCGTCAGGACTTTCGACCCTAGAGGAACCCGGTCACCTCACGTACCGTACCCAGTGAAGGTGTCTTTGTCCTGCGTACAGATCATAAGGGGAGGGATGACATGAGGGATCCTGGGTTTCCCGGAGATCTGTTGTGTGAGGCGACAGCGGAACTGATCAGCGTCGCGGCCACGATCGAGTGCCTGAGCGACTCCTTCCATCCGTCGGTCGAGCTTCTCGAGGCTCAGCGGGCGATTCACAACGCACTTGTCGCTCTGAGCGCCTGGAACCGTCCTTTTGATTTCCTGGCACCGGTTGACGCCGGCGATGTGGCCGTCGGCCACCTGGCAGGCACGACACGGCCATGAACGCCGGCACCGGCGGGTGTGACCTGTGCCCGGCCATGTCCAGATGAGCGCGAGGAGTGGTTGAGTCGTATCTGATTGCGGCCCTTTCCTCAGGCAATTGCCGGAAGCTGTCGACAACTCAGAGGTATGACTCGGATGGACGCAGTGGAGTCCCAGGGCGATAGGACGGAGTCGGACGCCCCGGCACGGGCGGTCAGGCGACTTCGTCTCTGGAACGTCGTCATCGTCGCCGTCCTCGTCACCGGAGTGACACTCTCTGTCATCGGTGCGAAGGCGTGGGGTGACTACGTGCAGAACCTGGCCCGGGCCACCTTCGACACCAATTCCTCGGCCGTCTCCAGCGCCGTGTCGACCGTGCTGCGCCGTGACATCGACTTCGTGGCAACGCAACGGGCGGGGATCGTCGCAGTGCCTGGCCTGTCCAACCGCGAGCTTGCCGTCTTCTATAGGTCGGTGGACGTGAAGGCCCGCTTTCCGGGCGGGGTCGGGTTCGCCTACGTGCAGCGCGTCCTTCCGTCACAGCTGAGCACCTTTGGTGCTCAGGTTGTTGCCGACCCACCCATCAACGAGCCTGTCGCGGCGCCGTACTCGGTGTTCCCGCCCGGACAACGCGCCCAGTACTGCCTCCAACGTTTCGGCATCGCTACGTCCCCCGCCGCCAAAGCCGTTCCCACGAATTTCGATTTCTGCACCGCCACGATACCGCCGGGCAGCCCGAATCCCATTCCTCGCCTGCTCGACCTGGCGACCGATACCGGTCAGACGACGGTGTTGGCTGCCGGCAAGATCGCCAAGACCCCAGGCATCTCTGATCTCTTCGTCGTCTTCTCCCCGGTCTACGCAACTCAGGAGATCCCGACCTCGGTCGCTGCTCGTCGGGCAGAGTTGCGCGGGTGGGTGGTGGCCACCTTCAGCGGTAACGCTCTGCTGGCTTCTGATTTTCACACTCAGCACGGGCTGGCGATCAGCGTGAGCTTTGACGAACCGGTATCCGACAGTACGACGATCGCCGCGTCCGGCAAGGCGCCGGTGGGAGCGGTGTTCACCCGGAGTCTCCGATTCCAGGCCGATGGCTCATGGGTCATACGAGTCGTCGGTTCCGCGCATTCCACCGCCGCAGATCAGGCGATAGGCGTGGGCCTCTTGGGAACAGGCTTCAGCATGCTTCTGTTCCTCCTGTTCGTCTTCTTGACGCGGTCGCGCACCATGGCCCTTCGATTGGTCGAGAAGCGCACCAACCAGCTCCGCCATCTCGCCCTTCACGACCCGTTGACGGATCTGCCCAACCGCACTCTCATACTCGACCGGGCGGAACAGATGCTCATTCGTGCCCGGCGCAACCCTCTCACCGTGGGAGCTCTTTTCATAGACCTGGACAAGTTCAAGGATGTCAACGACACGTTCGGCCACGAGACCGGCGACCAGCTGCTCAAGGCGGTGGCAGTGCGCTTGTCAGGAGCCCTCCGGGCCAGTGACAGTGTGGGACGTCTCGGAGGAGACGAATTCGTCGTCCTTGTGGAAGGAGAGCTCGGTGGCCTCGGTCCGGAGATCGTCGCCCAACAGGTCGTGGCCACATTCGCTCAGCCGTTCACGCTCGAGAACAGCCACGTCGGCCCTCTGACGATCAGCGCCAGCGTCGGCGTCGCGGTGGGCGCTCGTCGCGGTGCAGCCGACCTCCTTCGCGATGCCGATGTGGCGCTCTACATGGCCAAAGCGAGGGGTGATCACGGCTATGTGGTGTTCCGATCCGAGATGCACGCGGTTCTGAGCGATCGGCTCGGATTCGAAGGGCGGCTGGGAGAGATTCCTCCCGGACGAGTCCCAGACGTGGGTGTTCAACCCGTCACGAACCTCACCGACACCACTAGCGATCACCGCTGATCTCCCGGGCTGAGGGGCGATCCGCCCACACGGCGGGCCATAGGTAGTGCGGCCGGATCCGGAAACCCTCCTCGGATACGGCGTGGCGGCACCCCTGGGGGCGAGGCTGAGAATCCGATCGCGACGTGACATGATGGAAGGGCGGCCGCCAACCACCGGGGTTGTGCAGCGTGGAGGGACATTATGGCCAGGACCTCGCCTGTCACTGACTGGGCGGTTGATTTCGATGTCCTCGATGCGCAGTACGTCGCCGATCCGTTCGGTATCTGGGACGAGCTGCGAAAGAGATGCCCGATCGCGCACACAGACAGGCGCGGGAGCACTTGGCTTCCGACACGCTACGAGGACGTGACGACGATCGCGCACGATGTCGAACACTTCAGCTCGCTCGAGGTGGCTGTCATCCCCTTCGACGGCGAAGAGCCCGAGGACCCGGTCCTACCCTACGGATTGCCACCGATCTCTGCCGACCCCCCGCTGCACACGTGGACGCGCCGGCTCCTGCTCCCCTGGTTCTCCCATCAGCGTGTGAACGGATACGAGGCCTTGACGCGTTC
>Ga0209415_10007207_pt1 | contig 19464 bp, 13 predicted proteins | sample PeaSoiSIISIP2007_FD_187696 | JGI IMG/M metagenome (GOLD analysis project Ga0209415, IMG submission 187696) | Peat soil microbial communities from Weissenstadt, Germany - SII-SIP-2007 (SPAdes) (version 2) | ecosystem: Environmental > Terrestrial > Soil > Wetlands > Peat | place: Germany... | reverse complement strand
ATGAACCTGGAAGAAGACCAGGTGGGCGTGGTGCTGCTCGGCGAATACACCGAGATCAAAGAAGGCGACGAAGTGAAACGCACCGGGCGCATCATGAGCGTGCCCGTGGGCGATGCCATGATCGGGCGCGTGGTGGATTCTCTCGGCCGGCCCATCGACGACAAAGGACCCATCGCCACGGATAAATTCATCGCGCTGGAAAGGTTGGCGCCTGGGGTCATCGATCGGCAGCCGGTGCGCGAGCCCATGGCGACCGGATTGAAGGCCATCGACAGCATGATCCCGATTGGCCGCGGACAGCGCGAGTTGATCATCGGCGACCGGCAGACAGGAAAGACTGCGGTCGCCCTCGATACCATCATCAACAGCCGGGGCAATGACCTGGTCTGCATTTATAACGCGATCGGTCAGAAGCGCTCGTCGATTGCGCAGGTGGTGAAGATTCTGGAAGACGCCGGCGCGATGGAATACACCATCGTGGTCGCGGCGTCGGCTTCGGAACCCGCTCCCATGCAGTACATTTCGCCGTACGCGGCGGCCGCCTTGGGTGAATATTTCCGCGACACCAAGCGGCACGCGCTGGTTATTTACGACGATCTTTCGAAACATGCGGCGTCATATCGCGAGATCTCGCTTTTGCTGCGGCGGCCACCTGGGCGCGAGGCCTATCCGGGCGACGTGTTCTATCTCCACTCGCGGCTGCTGGAGCGCTCCGCCAAATTGAGCGACAAGAATGGCGGCGGATCGCTGACCGCGCTTCCGATCATCGAGACGCAGGCGGGTGACGTCTCGGCTTACATTCCAACTAACGTGATTTCGATCACCGACGGTCAGATCTATCTGGAAACGGATTTGTTCAACCAGGGCGTGCGCCCCGCCGTGAACGTGGGTTTGTCAGTGAGCCGCGTTGGCGGCAGCGCGCAGATCAAAGCCATGCGGCAAGTGGCTGGAACTTTGAAGCTGGAACTGGCGCAATACCGCGAACTGGCGGCGTTTGCTCAATTTGGCAGCGATCTCGACAAGGCCACGCAAGCGCAGCTCAACCGCGGGCAGCGGCTGGTTGAGCTGCTGAAGCAGAATCAATTCTCGCCGCTGCCGTTTTCCAAGCAGATTCTAATCATCTTTGCCGGCACGGGCGGTTTTCTCGACGACCTTCCGGTAAATCAGGTACGCGACTTCGAGAAAGAACTTTACGAGTATGTGGACGCTACCCAAGCCGGCCTGCTGCGCACAATCATGGAGAAAAAGATTCTCGATGATGGCCTGAAGGCGCAGTTGACGGATGTAATCAAACAGGCGAAACAGCAGTTCGTGGCGTCGCGCGAGGCGGTAGCGAAATAGTTGATGTAGAGACGTAGCTTGCTACGTCTTGCGTGCAGCGCCCGTGGTGAGTGTGAGACGTAACAAGTTACGTCTCTACGACGATGGCTAACATTCTCGACATTCGGCGCCGGATTCGCAGTGTGGTGAACACGCGCCAGATCACCAAGGCGATGAAGGTGGTCTCGGCGGCGAAGCTGCGCCGGGCGCAGGATCGCGCTTTATCGGCTCGTCCCTATGCCCTGATGCTGACGAATGTGCTGAAGTCGCTGGTGGCGCGGGCGGAGATTTACGATCCAGAGACTGGCGAGCCGAAGCATCCGTTGCTGGCGCAACGCGCAGAGAAAAACATTCTGCTGATCGTGGTTACTGGCGACAAGGGTCTGGCAGGCGCGTTCAGTGCCAACGTCACCAAAGCGGCCAGCCGGTTCCTCGAGTCCAAGGCAGGAAAGAATGTCGACATTGAGGCGATCGGCCGCAAGGGACGCGACTTCCTGCGGCGGCGCTACCCGGCGGCCGCGGTGCAAACGAGCAGCCTGGCGGAGACCGAAGAATCGCTGGAGACCCAGCCCGAGCCTACGGAGCGCGCTGGAGCGATACAAATTACGGGGGAGCACGTTGGCGTTCTCGGCAAATTGGAATTTTCCCAGGCCCGGGCGTTGGCGGAAAATGTGATCCGGCGCTATCAACGCGAGGAGATTGATGCGGTCTACGTCGTCTTCAACGAATTTAAGTCGGTGATTGCGCAGCGGCTCATCGTGGAACAGATTCTTCCCATCGAGCAGATTGGCGAGCAGGCGGTTCGTCTGGCCGAGGAGATGACGGAAGAAGAAAAGAAGAAAGCCAAGGAAGCGGCGATCAGCGCGGGCGTGGGCATGCGCAGTCCTGAGCCGGCCGGCGAACGGGCGGCAGCGCAATTCGGTTCGGGGCAGGTGGATTACATCTACGAACAGGCGCCGGAGGAATTATTCCGTGCATTGCTGCCGAAGTATGTTGCCATTCAGGTTTTCCGCGCCCTACTCGAGTCGGTGGCGGCCGAGCACGCCGCGCGTATGACCGCGATGGATTCCGCCACCAGCAACGCTACCGACATGATCGACTCGCTGACCCTGGCCATGAACCGGGCGCGGCAGGCTAAGATCACCAAAGAGATTATTGAGATCGTGAGCGGCGCCGCCGCGATGTGATTCGTAGAGACGTTGCTTGCAACGTCTTTCGTGCGAGGGAAAGAGAGACGTAACAAGTTACGTCTCTACGAGAAAACATATGGCTGAAAACGTAGGACATGTAGTTCAAATTGCAGGGCCGGCGGTGGATGTGCAGTTCCCCGAAGGCAAGTTGCCGCCTATTTATGAGGCGGTAAGAGTCGTAAGTGACGGCTTTACCGTGCCCAGCCCCGTCAACGTGATTCTTGAAGTCCAACAACACCTGGGCGAAGGCCGTGTGCGCTGCATCGCGATGGAAGCCACCGAAGGCATGGTGCGCGGCATGAAGGCCATCGACCAGGGCGGACCAATTTCCGTCCCCGTTGGCCGCGGCACCCTCGGGCGCGTTATGAACGTGATTGGCGAGCCTGTCGACCAGCTGGGTCCGATCGAGTACAAGGAACGAATGCCGATTCACCGCCTCGCGCCGGCGTTCGACGAACAGGCCACTACGGCGGAGATGTTCGAGACCGGGGTGAAGGTCATCGATCTCATCCAACCGTTTTTGAAGGGCGGCAAGATCGGCTTGTTTGGCGGCGCGGGCGTGGGCAAGACCGTCGTGATCATGGAGCTGATCAACAACGTCGCCAAGCAACATGGCGGCTACTCTGTGTTTGCGGGCGTTGGAGAGCGCACGCGCGAAGGTAACGATCTGTGGCTTGAGATGACGGAATCGGGCGTGATCAAGCCGGGCAAGCCCGCGGAATCAAAGGCTGCGCTGATCTACGGGCAGATGACGGAGCCCCCAGGGGCGCGACTGCGCGTAGCGCTCACCGGTCTCACGGTCGCCGAATATTTCCGTGACGCCGAGGGCGCGGACACTTTGCTCTTCATCGACAACATTTTCCGTTTCACGCAAGCGGGTTCGGAAGTGTCGGCGCTGCTCGGCCGCATGCCCAGCGCCGTAGGCTACCAGCCGAACCTGGCGACGGAAATGGGGGAACTGCAGGAACGAATTACGTCAACCAAGAAAGGCTCGGTCACCTCGGTGCAGGCGATTTACGTGCCCGCCGACGACTTGACCGATCCGGCGCCGGCGACGACGTTTGCTCACCTCGATGCCACTACCGTGCTCTCCCGCGCTTTGACTGAGATTGGAATTTATCCCGCGGTCGATCCACTGGCTTCGACGTCGCGCATTCTCGATGCGCGCATCGTCGGCCAGGAGCATTACGATGTAGCGCAGTCGGTGAAGAAGACGCTGCAGACCTACAAAGATCTGCAGGACATCATCGCGATTCTCGGCATCGACGAGCTCAGCGAAGACCAAAAGCTGACTGTGGCACGAGCGCGAAAGATTCAACGCTTCCTGTCGCAGCCGTTCCACGTGGCCGAGCAGTTCACCGGCGCAGCAGGTCGTTACGTCAAGATTGCCGACACGGTGAAGGGCTTCAAAGCGATTGTCGAAGGCAAGTACGACGACATTCCCGAGCAGGCGTTTTATATGAAGGGCCCGATTGAAGAAGTGCTGGAGGCGGCGGAGAAGATGAAGGCGGCAGCGTAGAAACACTGTGTGATCGCTGATTAATGTCCGATACTTTCCAACTCGAGATCGTCACGCCAGAAAAGAAACTGGTCGACACGACTGCGGCTGATGTTCAGATTCCCGGCAGGAACGGGTATCTGGGCATCCTGCCGGGCCATGCGCCGCTGATCACGGAGTTAGCGGTGGGTGAAATCACGTTCCACGCCGCCGCCGAGGAGCAGCGGCTTGCGGTCGCGTGGGGATTCGCAGAAGTGTTGCCCGACAAGGTGACGATTCTGGCCGAGACTGCGGAGCGCCCGTCGGAGATCGACGTGGAACGCGCGCGCAAAGCCAAAGCCCGCGCCGAGCAGCGGCTGGCAAGCGGCGATCCCAATGTCGACGTGGAACGGTCGTTGAATGCGCTGCACAAGGCTGAGACGCGGCTGGAAGTGGCCGGGAAAAGCGGTTCCTAGTTTCGCCGAAGGTCTATGAGATCGATCTCTTGTCTCGTTCAGTCGTTTTTCTGCGCCCTCTCGATGCTTGGAGTCACGGCCACGGCCCAACAGGAGAAACCAGCACAACCTCCGCCACCGCCTCCTCCAATACATCTGATCTCGCCTGAGGTTCGCGCAGACGGCAGCGTGATCTTCCGCTTCCGTGCCCCGAACGCAAAAGAAGTTCAGCTTCAGCTTGAGGGAGCGGAATCCGCGCCCATGCAAAAGGATGCTGAAGGTGTATGGAGCGTTACGACTGCGCCGCTGGCTCCGGACTACTACGGCTTCTCTTTTGCCGCCGACGGCGTGCGGCTGATCGATCCCGAGAATCCGTTCCTGGTACCGAATCTGCTGTCTGCGGAAAATGCGGTGCATGTTTCCGGGCCGTTGTCCTTGCCTTGGGAATTGAATGACGTGCCGCACGGCGAAGTTCATCATCACTTCTATAGGTCGGCGGTTGCGGGCGATGACCGCGACTACTACGTCTACACTCCACCGGGCTATGACCCCGCGGCGAAGAAGACATATCCCGTGCTCTACCTGCTGCACGGTTTTAGCGACGATGCCAGCGGATGGACGGCCGTAGGCCACGCCAACGTGATCCTCGACAATCTGATCGCCCAGGGCAGAGCTAAGCCCATGATCGTTGCAATGCCTCTGGGCTACGGCACAATGGAATTCGTACACCTGGGTTGGGATGCATGGAGCCATACGGAGATGCACGATCGCAACTTCGAGAAGTTTCGCGACGCGCTGCTCACCGAGGTCATGCCGCGCGTCGAGAGCGAATACCGGACCGCGAAAGACCGCAATGCTCGAGCCATTGCCGGGTTATCCATGGGCGGCTCGGAATCTCTGCTCACGGGTCTGAACAACCTCGACAAATTTTCCTGGATCGGCGCCTTCAGTTCGGGTGGCATTCCAGACGACTTTCAGAAGGATTTTCCCGCCCTCGATGCAAAAGCAAATCAGCAACTACACCTGCTATGGATCGCGTGTGGCACCGAGGACCATCTGATCACGGTCAACCGCAATCTGCGGGAATGGCTCAAGACCAAGGGAGTGAAAGCAACCGAGATCGAGACACCAGGCATGCACACCTGGATGGTCTGGCGGCGGAATCTGGCGGAGTTCTCGGCGTTGCTATTCCAGTAGTGCGGAAAACACCCGTTGCCACGCGGCTACGGCACGTTCACCTGATCCCGGTTCTCTGACGGCACATACTTCACGGCGGCGTTTGGCTCTAGCTTGTCCCAGGCGAACTTGCGGCCCTCGAGCGCGCGCTTCAGCGTCTTGAACAGGACTACCGAAAACAGCTGGCGGGCCGAAGGAAAGGCCGTTCCCAGTTTCGCCGAAGGTCTACGTGATCGACCCCACACGTCTTCAGTCGTGTTTCTACACCCTCTCGATGTTCGAAATCATGTCCACCGCGCAGGACAAGCGCAACCTCCGCCACCCGCCAGGGACCCTGATCTTGCCTGAGGTTCACGCCGACGGCAATGTGCCCTTCCGATTCCGTGCCCCTAATGCAAGAGAAGTCCAGCTTGAGCGTGAGGGACTGTTTGTGGTCTCGATCGCAGCAATTGCCCATGGTTCATCGCGAGAACGGCTAAGCTGCTGCCACAGGCAGGGTGGCGTGGGCTGGCCTCAGGTGGCTTCGCTACGCACCACGATGCACATTCTTGTGGCATGCGGCACAGAGAGTGATCAGGTTCTGTTCTGAATCATCTCCGGATTGGCTGCGATGTTGTTGATGATGAACTTCAAGGTTCGAGGTTGTGCCGCAGGCTTGGCATGTCCAGCTATCCCTTTGCAACACTTCTTGACAGAGCTGCTGGTACGATTCAGGATCAAGCCGCAAGCGTGGCTGCTTTGATCGAATCCGATTCATGACGCTTACTGAGTGACCTGGACCAGAAATGCATGCCTCTGCTCCACGGGCAGAAATTTGAAGAACCTTGTCACCGAAAACAGCAGCATCTCGGGGTCTCCGTGGTCCAGGTTAGCCCCGGCCAGAAAGTCCGCACAGATCATTTCCAGGCAGTAGCCTCGGGATCGGTCGCTTCCCAGCATCAACGCCGCCGTCTCGATCGCCTTCTCAATGACCGGCATCTGGCTCTGGTACAGTTTGAAATAGACAATTTCCCACGGTTCCGTTTCTTTTCCGGTCAGCTCCTTCTCAACTTCCTGCTTGAATTGTTCTTTCGGCATCTGCCGGGCTTTGTGCAACCAGGTTGCACAATCGAAGTGCTGCCCGTCCCTCCTGGCCAGTTTGGCGAGCTCGATCCCCTTCGCCCAACCCACTTCCTTCAGTTCCTTTCTTGCCTGCGGTGGCAGGTGTTCGTGAATCGACATCAGGTAATAAGCCTTCCGCCGCGACCCCGGAAAACGTCTCTCCAGGAACTCATCGAAGGACTTCAGGTTTTCCATTCGCCAGTACTGTCCCGCTCGCACCTCGCAGAGGTAGCGTCCCAGTTCCACGAACTTGGTATCGCGCTCCGTCTCCTTACGTTGCTCCCAGGCCAGAATCTCGTCGATCTTGCCCAGGACGAACAAGGCGCGGCGACGATTGAACTTCGGTGGCATGGGCGGGTCCCTAGTAATTAAGCTCGTCAAGCCAATCAAGACTGCTTGCTCCTGGACGCCGCACTAGAGCGACGTCGACTAGTTCCTGTTTTCCGAGACAAAGACCCACGTACGGACAGCTGCTGCAGGGATTCTGCGGGAAGCGGATACCGCTGTGCGGCAGAAAGTCCGCCGACTCGATGCGACGGATTGTGTTTTCCACCAAGTGCCCGAACTCTTGCTGCTGCTCATCGGTGATTGTGGTTCGCAAATATTGAACCTCGACCAAGCGCTTGCGGACGAACAAGACCTGTGCGACTTCCGCAATGCCAGTCATCCAGGAGTAACAAACCAGCTGTGGATCGAGTGCCAATAGCCCTTCGGGCTCTTCCGGGTATCGGCTCGAAGAGGTTTTCCACTCGAGTAAGCAGCGCGTGCCGTCGAGGCTGCCGATGGCATCGATGTAAGCGACGAAGTCGTTCTTTCCGGTAATTGGCCGAGTGAATTTGATCTGCAGATTGCGTCGAGGCTGGTGGACCTGGATGCGATCGTCCTGGCAGAACCGGGTCAACAGCATGATGCCTTGCCGCAGCATGCGATCCCAGGAGTCTCCGTTGGAGTAGTGCAAGCCTTGGTTCTGACAGGCAGACCATTCGGAAAACAGGACTGCTCCAGGATCTTCCCGGCGGAAGAAGGCGGCCAAGGCACGTTCGAAGGCACGGCCGAACAGCATCGCCGCCCGGGTGTCTTTCTCTTTCCAGCCATCGAGATACCGATGCCGGTAACGCCGCGGGCAGGTGAGGTACTGGCTGATCTGGGTGTAGCTGTAGGTCATTTCAGGCCACCTGGGGGCTGTCCAGATTGGCGGGTGAAAGCTCTTCCCAATGGCCGGCGGGAGCAAAGCCGTCCAATCGGAGTAAGGAAGTGCCGTTGAAGACGATGTGGCTGATCTTGACCACACCTCTTAGGCCTACAAGCTGCGCCTCGTCCACCTCATCGCGTCCGAGCGGCTCGGTGTCGTAGCCGAAGTCACGCAGGAACCAGTTCAGTTTCCACAGCGCCTTCGGGTTGCAATAGATCCGGCCCGAAAGGGTGTGGCCTGAAAAACGGCTGGGCTCAAGAATGGCCAGAGTGAGTGTGTAGTAGAGTTTTCGTGCCTGCCGACGAAAATAGACCCGTTGCACACGAACCAGGAAGACTCCGTCGGGGAACCTGGTCGGCCGCACAACGGTCGGCGGCGTGCAAGCCCGTGATCTGGCGTTTCATGCGACACCCTCTTTCTGGCCGAGATAGCTGTTGAGCTGGCAGAGCAGGGCATTACGGTCCTTCTCGGCCCACTCGGCTAGATGCGTAACGAAGTGCTCGACTTGTTCGCGGCTGGCTTCGCGCAGGGTCTTCACGCCGCAGAAGTCAGTGGCGTAAGCCTTGACCAAATCGGGATCGAGTTGATGCTGGCGAATGATCTGGCAAAGTCGGTCACGGACTTTCGGGCCACCGTGGTTCCCGGTGCCATTTGCAGGTTGTGGCGGGAGCTTCTTTGATTCTCGAGAGGGTTGCGACGGCTGGGCGAAGGCGCCGATTTCCTCGACCGAGCAGATGCCGATCCCGTAGGCTTTGCGCAGGGCACGGTTGACAGCGCGTGTCTCTGCGACGCGCATCTCGGCGCCGTGGACCAGCGCAGAAACATTGGAAGGGTCGGCGTCGCCGTAACCGACGAAGCCTCTGCAGGTCTTAGACTTGTAAACAGTCGCTTTGAACGCCCAGCGGGATGTGGCAGGATCGCTGAGTCGAAATGCAGGTCGAACCTGAATTCCTGAGCAACGACCTCGGCGGGCGATTCGGAGGAGCCCCGAATGGGTGATGTACCACTTTCCGTCTAGATACAGGATCTCACCGAAGGCGATCCGCAGCGAGTATCTTCTCGTGAGATCCTCTAACACATCGAGCGCAGTTTGGGACATTTTCCCCCAAAGGATTTCAGCCACTGCCGCGTTATCTGGTCTGGTCATTTTTTCCACCTCATGTTTGTTTTGATTTCGTCATCCGTGCTCATAGAGTTAATTGGCAAGACGGTGTGAATTGGATTAAGTTCAAAGCAGCCTCGTTGAGTATGCGAAGCCACAGTATTCTATATGGAATATTCTATAAGGAATACAAGAGAGAAGTCAAGAGGTATTCTTGGTCACCCGCAAGCCCAAAGCAGATTTGTCGGCTATAGGTTCTCGGATTAGAGCTCTGAGGGGCGACATCCTGCAGGAGGACCTAGCCGGCTACCTACACATCCGCCAAGGGCAGTTGTCGAAGATTGAAAGAGGAAAGGCAGCGCCCAGCGTAGAAGTGCTAGTGCTGCTGTCTGAGCGATTCCACAAGAGCGTGGATTGGATATTGAGGGAGAAGGGCATTTAGCCAGATTCACAGAATCCCCTCGCGCGACGAACAGGGCCAAGGGTTCAACGGTTGGTCATCAGGCGAGAAAAAACTTCGTGCTTGGTTTACTAAGCGGAGAGACGAATGAACGCAAATGCTTAAGACTAGTGCCGATGAGCTTATCTCTCCGCAGTGCCCTTGGGGCACCAGTATGTGCGACTTTGGTAACACACCTCGCGCTCTCTCCTAGGCCGTTTCCCGCATCCAATTATAGAAGGCACACCACATCCGCGGTTGGTGTCCGAGACTCCGAGCTGGGGAAGCAACAACACCAGCACCGCGGATCAGATAAGAGAATGTTTTTCAGTCATCGGGGAGAACCTTCATGCCGGTACAGAAACCTTCGCAAGATTTCTCAACCTCACCATCACCAGAACATTCTGCCCGCAAGCGGTCTGTGTCGGAGCGCAGAATCCAGGCTAACCGCCGGAACGCTCTTCGCTCGACGGGGCCGACGACGGCGCGGGGAAAGCGCAACGTGTCCCGCAACGCGATTAAGCATGGATTCCTCGCACGGGAGGTCGTGATCGCGGCCGGGGATGGCGAGGAGAATTTGAAAGAGTTTCACGACCTGATCGACAAACTCTGTGAATATTACGAACCCGTTGGGATCGTCGAGGAATCGCTCGTACAAACGATTGCGACTTGTTGGTGGAGGAAAGCGCGTGTCATTCGTGGCGAGAACGGAGAAATACGCAAGCGGCTGGACACCATGCGAGTGGACCGAGCCCTGCGGGATTCAGACAAGGTTAATCTTTACTTGACCGTATCCAAAATGGAATTAGGTTTTCTCGGTCGTGAGAACCCGGCTGACAAGATACCTTTAATCGAGCAGTGGGCTGCCATGCAACGTGTCCAGACCACACTGCGGTCACATCACTCTGGATTGGCATACTTGCATGCACTCCTGGAGAACGCGAAGGAAGAGATTACCCGCGATGGCCATATCTCAGCGGAGACTAGTGGAAGGATTTTTTGCGACTTCGGCTTTTGGAACTGCTTGTTCGCATTTCAATGTGGCTACGCCAGTGCACCAGCAGCTGAAGGGGAGGGCGAGTTCGCTGGAGCTGTTGACGACAAAGAAGCCAAGAAAAGAAGTGCCGCGGTTCTCGCGGCGATCGAACATCAGCTGGAAACGATTGGCATATTCAAGGACTACGCTTCGGAGCGCGAGGAGCTCACGCGAGATGCCGAAGCGCGCAGCTTCAGCCTGCCTCCCGCGGACGCGACCGACAAGCTTCTCCGCTACGAGGCTCACCTGGACAGGCAACTTTATCGCGCGATGGACCAGCTGGAGCGTTTGCAACGACAGCGCATGGGCGAACCTGTGCCGCCTCCTCTGAACGTCAACTTGGGAAGAGGGACATAGCCTTTTTTGCCAAACAAAGCCAAGAAGTGCTTTGTTTTCATTAACAAGAATACGGAAAGCCATCGAGTTACATCAAATAAAGAGAAGAACTCTTCTTGCGACTGTGGCAACGGAGAATTCAAGGATCCTTCGATTCCGCTTCACTCTACTTCGCGTGAGCGATGCTTCGTTCAGAATGGCGCTGAGCCGGTGGCAGGCTGTTACGGCACGTTCACCGAATCCCGGTTCTCCGACGGCACATATTTCACAGCGGCGGTACGCTCCAGCTTGTCCCAGGCGAACCTGCGGCCTTCGAGCGCGCGCTTCAGCGTCTTGAACAGGACTACCGAGAACAACTGGCGATAGGCGAATCGCTGCAACCAGACCTGAGTCAGCAGCCAGGCATTCTCCTTATCGTCGGGACGGCGGCGCTCCAGCGCAAACGCCAGCGCCGACGCCAGGAAGTCGACTACCAGGAACACGAAGAAGAACGCGACCAGTTTGTGAAAGCTGGCAGGGTCGGTGGAATCGGGGTGGAAGTGTTTCTGGATGAAATACCAGATGGCGCCGACGACGAACATGATGTCGATGAGCGGCGACACCAGCGGCAGCAGAATCTGAAAGATCACAATGTTCGGCAGCGCCACAAATCCCAGTGCTCCCTTGCGCGCAAACACGCCACTGTGTTTGTAGACTGCCTGCAGAATGCCGAACGACCAGCGAAAACGCTGCCGCATCAGCCCATTCGCATTGGTAGGAGCCTCGGTGTAAGCGAGGGCCATGTCCTCGTATTCCACCCGGTAGCCGCGGCGCAACAGCGCCATGGTGAGGTCGGCATCTTCGGCGACGGTGTCGATCTGGTAGCCGCCCGCCTCGCGCACAGCGGAAACGCGCCAGGCTCCGATCGCTCCGGGAACCACACTCACCGCACCAAGAACGTCCAAAGCGCGGCGCTCGAAGTTCTGGCTGGTGATGTATTCGAGGGCCTGCCAGCGCGTCCACAAATTCACCCGGTTCCCCACCTTGGCGTTGCCCGCGATGGCGCCGACTTCAGGATTGATGAAATGCGGCACCAGGCGCGAAATCGCGTCGCTGGCGATGACGGTGTCGGCATCGATGCCCACGAAGAGTTCGGCATCTCCAATGTGTTCGATGCCATAGTTGAGAGCTTCGGCTTTGCCCGAGTTCGCCTTGGTGAGGATAAGGACCCTCCCCGCGGCTTCTTCCCGGATAAAAGCGGCGCGCGCCACTTCCAGGGTGCGGTCCCGGGAGCCGTCATCGATCACGATCACGCGCAGGTTAGGGTAGTTCGAGTTGAGTGCGGCCCGCACCGTGCGCACAATCACCTTCTCTTCGTTGTAGGCAGGAATGAGAACAGCAACTTTGGGTTTGTACGAAGCGACTTCGGCAGGCTTCCCGAAAATCTTCTCTTGCAGCCGGTCGTAGACAGCGGCGGTACCGATGAACAGCAAGCGGCCGGTCATGAGAAGATCGCCCAGGAAGAAGATCCACGTGATCCCCACGATGCCAGCCTCGAACAGCCAGAAGCCCAGCCCGTTCAGGCGCGCGGCCCAGAGCTCGGGGGTGGACAACGGCGCCATGACGTCCGCCCGGGTCTTACCCAGCAACTCGTAAACCGGCGCGATCTCGTACCCGCGGGCGCGGATGCCCTCGATAATCATAGGCAGAGCCCGGACGGTTTCCGCGCGATTCCCGCCTCCGTCATGCAGCAGGACAATGTTGCCGCAACGCGGGTCGTTCGGGCCGCAGGGCGGCAGGTGTGCCAGCACGTAGGCCGAGATCTCCTCGGCGGTGTGCCTCCGCGGCTTATCGCTCCAATCGTTGGGGTCAATCCGGTTGCCGACTGTGATGTAGCCCATGTCTTGCGCGAATGCGAGCGGCCGTACCTGGTCGGCAGTGTCAGGCTCCTCGTCAATGGCATAGGGCGGGCGCAATAGCTTGACTCGCACTCCCACCAGGCTGGCGAAAAGCCGTTCCGTCAGGTTCAACTCCACCTTCATGTAGGTCGATGAAATATTGCTTACGTCAGGGTGCGTGAAGGTGTGGTTCCCGATGGTATGGCCCTCGTTGTAAATGCGTTTGGCGAGGCCTGAGAACTTGTCGGTCTGAATGCCGATGAGGAAAAACGTAGCCGTCGCGTGCTCGCGCTTGAGCACGTCGAGAATCTCGGGCGTCCACTCGGGATCGGGGCCATCGTCGAAAGTAAGCACTACTTTGTTGGGACTGTAGCCGTAGCGGGCCACGCGGTAAGGCTCTGGCAGAGACTGAAAATTCTCGTCTGTGATTTGCTGCGTGTTGGCATCGATCGTGAGGTCGCGAGTGCCAGAAGTGGGGCGTTCTTCGATGCGAAGGATTTCGCCCTGGCCCTCCATGTCCACATCCTGGCCGGGCGGCACGTCGCGCAGTTTGTCGGCTGACGTGGGATCCCCGGGAATATCCCACACTTTCCACAAAGTCCGATCTTCTCCTCCCAGTCGCCATAGAGCGAAAGTCTGGATGCCAAGCGACTGCGCCGCCCGCATATGGTTCAAAGCGGTGACCGCATCGAGAAACCAGACATCATGCTGCAGGCTGCGCTCATCCAGATAGCTGAAATGCGGATTCAGCGCATCGTCGTCGAATGTTACATCCACATCGGAGTCACGCGCCGCCAGCCACGCTTCCTGCACGCTGACCGAACTGTCCCGCGCGTCGGCCGGCAGCTTGCCCTTCTTCGGCTTGAGCACCCAGTCGTAGCCGTAGTTGGCGATGGCGCAGATCAGCTTCTCCCGGGGAATAACCTTCACCGCGAACTTGAGATTGTTGACGAACCAGTCCTGGGAAGCGACCGGCCCCGAGCCAGCGCCAGGATAGTGCTCGTCGTAGTTCATCACGACTACGCCGTCCGCCGGAGCCGCGATTGCGGCATAGTCGAATTCCTGATTGTGAGCTGGCACGCTGACGTAAAGCTTCATCCCGCGGGCATGCAGATCCGATGACAGTTCATTCAGCAGCGCAACGTAGCCCGGCTGCCCCACTTTCGGGAAAGCTTCAAAATCCACCATCAGGCCGCCGAAACGGTCGGAGGAGAGAAACATTTCCACCTGCTGGCGAAAAACCGCACGCGCGCTGGAATTGTTCAGGAAGTCCGTGATCGCCCCCACCCATTCGGTGCCATCAAAGTTGTTCACCATGGGGAAGACTTCCATCGCGGGGTCTTCGGTCTTGAGAAAAGGCATTACGCGGTCGTCGACGGAACGCACCCGATCGTTTTGCACTACGTCGAAGAACTTGTTGGTCTGGTCGTCCACGGCCTGGAGCCGGCCGTCGGGAGTGAGAGCGTGTAACCAGTCGGGATACAGCAGGTCGATCTGTCGCGAATAGTCTCGCAGAGAAGAAAAGCTGGCCGCGTCCCAGGGAACGTAGAATGCCGCCCGGATGCCTTCTTCCTGGTTCAGTTTCACTTCTGAAGCAGGCAGCTTCGATTTGCGATGGGATCGGCTCGCCAGCTTCTTCTGGCGCTGGATGGCCTTTTCCTTCTCGTTTTCCTTCAAGGCCTTAAAGGCACGCTTCTGCGGCGAAAACAGCAGCTCAGGTAGGCGCTCGTCTCGCAGCGTCGTGTACACAAAGAAAATAACCAGCGCCGACAACGCCAGGACACCGGTGTCGACAAAACGTCTCAGGCGCTTCCAGCGGGCGCGGTTCGGATCGTAGAAAACGGGTTCGGCCATGGAGGGCTAATCGTTCATCGTATGCCGCAAGAGGCAGGCGGTCAATCGTCGGTCGGACAGCACAACAGACATGAGGAGAAACACGGCGGTGGTAATCGTCTGCCGGAAACGAAGACGCACTTTCCCCGACCGAAGATGACTCCAAACGCGCTATATTCTCACCGTGCTGGAACTGGTGCGGAAGGATGCTCGGTTCTTTCTCGCGGCGAGCCTGATAGCCCTGGCGTTGCGGCTCGTCTTTGTGCTGCACTTTCCGGGAATCGTAGACGATTCGCGGCTCTACGCCGATATCGCCGAAAACTGGCTGCAGCATGGCGTCTACGGCATCACAGATTCCGGCCGGGTCGTGCCCACGCTCTCCCGCTTACCCGGATATCCGGGATTTCTAGCTGCGATTTTCGCCCTCTTCGGCTGGAGCAACTTCCGCGCGGTTCTGCTGACCCAGGTCTTCTTCGATCTAGGCACGTGCTTCCTCGTCGCCGATCTCGCGCGTCGCTTTGCATCCGAGCACGCGGCGAAGGTGGCGTTCCTGCTAGCCGCCCTCTGTCCGTTCCTGGCCAACTACTCGGCAGCCGCTCTCACCGAGACACTGGAAGTCTTCTTCACAACATTGACACTGGATTTGGCTCTCCGCGGGATTGCCGCTTTTCTCCGCGATCTTGAGTCAAACTCAACGCCGACACCGCTAACCTGGGTCGGCTGCGGCCTTTCTATGGGGGCATGCATCTTGTTGCGTCCAGACGGCGGCATTCTGTTCGGTGCTGTCGGTGGATATTGGTTCCTGATTTTCCTGCGAAGCTTCGTAGTGAGGCTGAAGCAAACATCGAGGATCGTGCCCCGGCTGCGCCCCATGCTACGCGTGGTAGTGATTCTGACCGTCGGCGCCTTCGCCCCGCTGGTTCCCTGGGCGCTGCGTAACCTGCATTCCTTGCACCGCTTCCAACCGCTCGCGCCCCGTTACGCCACCGAGTCCGATGAACGCCCGATGCCGGGATTCAATCGCTGGACCAGGACCTGGATGGCGGACTACACCTCCGTACAGGAGATTTATTGGAGGGTGCCGGGCGACGCCATCGATGTCACGCGCCTGCCGCAGCGCGCTTTTGATTCCACGCAGCAGCGCCGGGCAACGGAGCAACTCTTCGCCGACTACAACCAGGATCACGAAGTAACTCCGGAAATCGACGCGCGCTTTGCCGTGCTGGCCGCGGCCCGCATTCATGCCGCGACTCTGCGTTATTACGCATGGCTGCCAGCTCTGCGCATCGTCGACATGTGGCTGCGTCCCCGCACCGAATTGCTGCCTTCTGATCCCCGCTGGTGGGAGTTCGATGACGACCCCACCTGGCTCACGGTCAGCATCGTCTTCGGCGTGATCAACCTCGCCTATGTCGCAGCCGCCGCTGCTGGCGTCTGGCGCTCGCGCTACTCGTTCGGCGCCGGATTATTTGTTATGTTTCTTGTTATGCGTTCACTGTTCCTCGGAACTCTGGAGAATCCCGAGCCCCGCTACACGCTGGAATGCTATCCCGTGGTCATAGTTGCGGCAGCGGCGTTCTTCATCAATAAATCGCGTCACAGTGATCGAAAACCCGCATAAACAGGCTCCCAAATCTGGAACTCCGTATGTGAAAAGATGTATTCAAACGTTTCAAGATAATGAAAACGTTGAAGATTCGTCTTGAACATTTTGGCCCAGCAGTTGCACAATAACGCCCTATCAGGTTCCCGGGTCTCGACTGTCTTTCTGTTTCCGGGACACACCATCCGAAGTGTAACGCCCGTCGTGGGTATAGGGGGCTCTATGCGTTTTGGCGCACGTGTAGTTACTCTGTTGGCTGCCTCGCTCCTCGCTTTCCAAACCCTGTCGTTCGCGCAGTCTGCAACCACGTCACTGCGGGGGACTATTTCTGACGCCAAGGGCTTGGTCGTCGCTGGTGCCGACGTCACACTGAGCAACGCGGCCACGGGATTCTCGCGCAGCACCAAAACCGACGGTCAGGGTGTCTATCAGTTTCTCGAGCTTCCTCCTGCCGCCTATGTGCTCACCGTCGAGGCCGCAGGTTTCGCTAAGCTGAAACGCGAAAACGTCGTGCTGCAGGTCAGCAGCCCGGCCACGCTGTCCATTACGCTGCAGGTGCAGGGCGGTTCGGTGATTGTGGATGTCAGCGGCGAAGCGCCGCAGGTTAATACCACCGACGCAACGCTGGGCAACAACTTCAATTCCCGCCAGCTGATCGATTTGCCCTCGGAGGGCCGCGATCCGGCTGCCATTCTAAGCCTGCAGCCGGGTGTCGTCTTCATCGGGAGCACGGCGAATCAAGGAATAATCCCCAATCAGCAAGACAACGATAGCCGCGGCGGCGCAGTCAACGGCGCCCGCAGCGACCAGAGCAACATTACCCTAGACGGTTTGGACGATAACGATCAACTCGAAGGATACGCGTTCCGGGGCGCCATGCGCGCCACGCTCGATTCCTTGCAGGAGTTTCGGGTTACAACCAGCAATTACGACGCAGGGTCCGGGCGTTCGTCAGGCGCGCAAGTCAATCTGGTCACAAAGAGTGGCACGAATAATTTCCACGGCTCGCTCTACGAATATCACCGGCCGACCTTCGATGTGGCCAATGATTACTTCAATAAATTGTCGCAGATCGTTGAGGGAGCTCCGAATCGGCCCCAGCATATTCTTCGGAACACGTTCGGCGGAACGCTCGGAGGGCCAATCCAGAAAGATCGCCTGTTTTTCTTCGCCGCCTACGAAGGCCAGCGCACGGCCGACCAGGTGCCGACCAACCGCATCGTTCCAACCGCCAGCTTGGCCTCGGGTTACCTGCAGTACCTGTGTGATCCCGGCCCAACTTGTGCCGATGGCTATACCCTGGGCACTGGTGCCAATCAACTCCTCTCGGTCGCAAGTAATGCTCTATTCGCGCCGGAGTTGGTCGCTACGCTCACGCCCGCAGGCGTCGCTTCGCTGGATATAGGTTCTGCAAAATTCGGACCCGGATGTGCTAATCAAACGCCGGCGCCAACGTGCCCCGTCACTCCCGGCAATCTCTGGGGTGGGCCGGGCCCTAACGGGCTTATTGCCAACATTGGAGGTGCAAACCCCAATGCTTTGTTCACCCATTATCCCGCGCCGAACTGCCCCAGTTGCGGCAACGCTGAAGTCGGCAGCGGAGACCTTCTGAATTCGTCAGGCTTCACCTTTCCCGGGAATGACCCGACCAGCCTCAATACCTACATCGTCAAGCTTGACTACAAGCTTACGAGCGACGGAAACCAGTCGTTATTTGTCCGCGGCAACCTCCAGAACGACCATGAATCCAAGCCGCCTCAGTTTCCCGGACTTCCTTCGAATGACTTCGTCACCAATAACAGCAAGGGAATCGCGGCTGGCTACACCTATATCATCCACAACAACCTGATCAACAATTTTCGCTATGCATTTATCCGCCAAGGAGTGGGGCAGGGCGGACTCAACAGCCAGGATTACGTCACCCTTCGCGGACTCAACGATACCCAGGGCCTGAACAACACGGACAGCCCCACGATCTTTACCAACGTTCCAGTGCACAATTTCATTGATGATGTTTCCTGGACTAAGAACCGGCACACGATTCAGTTCGGAACGAATTGGCGCCTGATCCACAACAACCGGCAGTCCACTGCCGAAAACATTTCGTATGCCTATGCGAACGCTGAATGGATGAATCCAACATCCATTCCGGGTACGCAGTCGGCTCTGGATCCATCGTTGAATACGAATTTCCCCGCGGTCGACAGTGGCTTCGTCTATTCGTACAGTTTTGCCGCTACGGAGGTCACCGGTCTGCTCAGCCAGGTGTATACCGTAGCCAACCAGGACAAGAACGGAATTGCGATACCGAACGGCTCACTGGTTCCGCGCCACTTCCACAATTTTGAAGGCGAGATGTACCTGCAGGATAAGTGGAGCGTAACGCCTAATCTGGTCGTCACTTATGGTCTGCGCTACTCGCTTTTGCAACCGCCCTACGAGGCCGATGGCAATCAGGTCTCGCCGACTATCAACATGCACCAGTGGTTTACTAATCGCTGGCAGCAAATGTATCAAGGGAATGTAGTCCAGCCCGACCTGACTTTTGATCTTTCCGGGCAAGCCAACGGCAAAAAGCCTTACTGGGCCTGGGACTACAGAAACCTGGCTCCCCGATTCGCGATCGCCTATTCGCCACACGCAGACAACGGATTCTGGCATAAAGTGTTCGGCGACACCGGCAAGAGTTCCATTCGCCTTGGCTACGGTCTTTATTTCGATCACTTCGGGGAAGGAGTCGTAAATACATTCGACCGGCAGGGCTCGTGGGGCCTGACCACGACGATTAGCAATCCGGCCGGGGTAACCACCGTGGACAACTCGCCGCGCTACACCGGACTGCTTGGAGCGAGCAATCTACCAGCCAGTCAAATTTCGCCGACCCCCCACGGCTTCCCCTACACCCCCTCGAATAATCCCAGCACCTATGGGTTAGCGATTGCCTGGGGCATTGATGACAACCTGAAAACCCCGTATTCGCACGTCATCGATTTTTCGATTACACGCGAGTTGGCGCACAATTTTGTCATTGAAGCCACTTACACAGGACGCTTCGCGCATCACCTGCTGCAGGAAATCGACCTGTCGGAGCCGCTTGATCTGGTCGATCCTTCGAGCAAGACCGACTACTTCAAGGCTGCGCAGACCTTATCCAAGGCCGCCTATGCCGGAGTACCTGAGACCGATCCTAGCGTGACCAACATCCCGTACTGGCAGGATATGTTTCCCCAGGCCGGTGGTGCGTCCGGCGCTTCGAGCTGTGCACCCAACTCTTCAGCTGTCGTCTCGCCGACTGCCACGCAGAACATCTACGACTTGTATACGTGC
>Ga0209415_10007206_pt1 | contig 19465 bp, 19 predicted proteins | sample PeaSoiSIISIP2007_FD_187696 | JGI IMG/M metagenome (GOLD analysis project Ga0209415, IMG submission 187696) | Peat soil microbial communities from Weissenstadt, Germany - SII-SIP-2007 (SPAdes) (version 2) | ecosystem: Environmental > Terrestrial > Soil > Wetlands > Peat | place: Germany... | reverse complement strand
CCGATCGACCTCGGTGAGGCGTCCTTCATCGCCGCAGGCGAGATCATCGACAGCATCGATGCCATGGTCGCCGGCTCCAACGACCGTCTTCGCAGGCCAGGCTTGGTCGTCCCCCTGCTGCTTCCCGGCGACGGGCGCCGGGCGCTCGAGCTCCCGGCGATCGCCGAGCTCCTCGACCACCTCCGCGCCGCGGGGGCCGAGATCGTCGAGGTGCCCTTCACCGTCGACGTGCAGACGGCGAGCCATCGGCGCAGCCCCATCGTCGGCGCCTCGCCTCGAACCGATCGCGCGTTCGCTGGCGTGCTGCGCGCGGTGGTGGCGGCGCGAGAGCGGGCCTCGGCAACCATCCCCCATGGCTGAACGTCGCCACGCGGCGTCCGTCACCGACCAGGACGAACGCGTGCGGCGCATCGCGGCCCTGTCCGCGCGCCTGCTCACCGACCTCGCCCGGGGTGGATACGGCGAGCGGCCGGAGCTGGACTACCTGACCCCGAGCTGCGCGGCGAGCGTGCACGGAGCGCTGGCCGCGATCGGTGGTGATGGGTGGTACGTGGAGACCGACTACGGCGAGGCGGTGGCGGGCACCACCGACCTGGACGGCAGCGATGGTGCGGTGCGCGTCGAACTCGTCGTCGACGACCGCTCCCTGGCTCGCCAGCCCGGCGGTCGGCCGGTCGCGCTCCCGCCGGCGCGCTGGCGGCTGACGTTCGCACTGAACAGCGGATGCACCAGCATCACGGCACTCCGGGCAGAGGCCGCGTGAGCGCCGGTCCGCACGCGCGCTGGTTTCGCGCCCGCCTTGCGGGGGCCGGCATCATCGCCATAGGTACCGGGGAACACGCCAGCCGGGTGTGGCGGTCGCGACGAGTGCGCCGAGCCCGCACATCGGCGCTCGCCGCGGGGGTCGTGCTCGCCCTGGGCTGCGCCACTGTCGGGGTCGTGCTGTCGATCGTCCCGACCGGGGTATCGGTCGTAATGACGGCGACCACCTATCGCATCGGCGACGCCACGCTCCACGCGGTCGCGCCCGGCGTGTACTCCGGCGCGGGGACCCTGGTGCTGGGCCACAGCGGCCCCGACCTCACCGCCGGCGGATCCGCGGTCGTCCACGGCGCGCGCTGGGTCGCGTTCTGCGACGTCGCGGCGGGCGGGGCAGTTGAGACGTGCCGCCTGACAAGCGAGACGCGGATCCTGACCGCACGCGACGTGTGGTCCGCCGGCGCGTGGCAGCGCACGTACAGCGACGGTCTGCGCGTCGAGATCGCCGCCGCTCGAGGGGTGCCGGTCCCCTTCCCGGTGGGGCGCTGAGCACACCGCTCCACAGGTACCTGGTTCGCGTTCCGATGCAGCATCGGCGGCAATTCACGGCCGGTGCTTTCACGAAAATGAAAAACGAAAATGTAAGCGAAGTGTGAGCGTTTCCCCGGTACGCTGGATGCGATGAATCCAGTGATGCTGCTGGTGCACCCGGGTCATGTGCACAGAGGTTGGGGGAGAGCACTCGGTGACATGCGCGACTGGAATGTGCACACATCTCGGAGCGACCGCTAGTGGCGCTCACCGCCTATATAGTGTGCGGACTCGCGGTGCTCATCGGCACCCTTGTACTCGGATGGCGGACGCGAGCGCGCAGGCGTCGGGGGCTGCTCCCCCGCTGGGCACTCCCGCGCGCGCCACGCCGAAATTTCGCGTCGTGGGGTGAGGTGCGATCGCGGCTGGATGGCCGCGTCGGGCGCAAGGCAACGATGATCGTCGACCCAACGGGCCGCGACGGACGGAGCGAACGATGATCTATCTCGGGCGCGACGTCGCCAGCCGCATCTGGTTGTGGGGGAGTCCGGAGAATGCCTACCTGCTGCTCGCCCCGCCCCGTCGTGGCAAGGGGGTGAGCGTGATCATCCCCAACCTTCTGGACTGGCCGGGTCCGCTGGTGGCCACGTCGACCAAGGACGATCTGATCGTGCACACCGCGTGTGCGCTGCGCGAGGAAAGGCCGGTGTACGTCTTCGATCCCACCGGGTTCAGCGAGTGGCCCGACCCGGTGGGCTGGGATCCGGTCGCCGGCTGCGAAGATCCGGAGGTCGCCATCTACCGCGCCCGCGCGCTCAACGCCGCTGCGGGCAGCTCGCAGGGCATCCAGCATGCCGACTACTTCCAGTCCTACAACGAGGCGATCCACCGCTGCTACCTGCACGCCGCGGCCGTCTCCGGACGCGACATCGCCACGGTCCGCCAGTGGGTCAACAGGGCGGAGAGCCACGACGCCATCCGGTGTCTGCGCGAGAGCCCCACAGCCCCAGAGTGGGCCGACGACCTCGAGGCCATCACTGGCATGCACGACCAGGCGATCAGCAACGTGTTCAGCGGTGCGCGGCGCGCCTACGACTGCCTGGCGGATCCCCGTGTCCTACGCTCGTGCCAACCCGGCGCGACGGCCGGATTCATCGCAGACCGAATCATCGCCGAGCGAGCGGCGCTCTTCATTGTTGGGACATCCGGTGCGCAGGCCAGCATGGCGCCGATCATCACCGCGCTCATTGAGACCATCGTGAATGCGGCCAAGCAGGAAGCGGCGCGCTCGCCGACGCGGCGGCTGACCCCGCCGCTCGCGCTCTTCCTCGACGAGTGCGCCAACATCGCGCCGCTGCCGTCACTGCCCCAGCTCGTGACCGATGGAGCTGGCCAGGGCATCACCACCGTGATCGTCCTCCAGTCACTGGGCCAGGCCCGAGCGCGTTGGGGGGTCGACGGGGCCGCCGCCCTCTGGGACGGATGCACCGTCAAGCTGGTGCTCGGCGGGCTGTCCGACACCAGAGATCTGGAGACGGTGAGCCGCATGTGCGGCGAAGTGGACATCGAGGTGGCCGGGCGGAGCTATACCCAGGCGGGTGACGAGACACGTAGCTTCTCGCACCGCCGGGTGCCGGCGTTCACGCCGGCGCAGGTGCGGACGCTGCGCCGCTGGCACGGTCTCCTCTTCTACGAGGAGCTCCGCCCGATCGAGTCGGCGTTGCCCGGCTGGTGGGAGTCACGGAAGTACCGCGCACGTGTCGGCGAGGCATTCGGGCACGCACTCGGTAGCGCGTTGCCGTGACGGCGGAGAAGTGCCTCGAACAATGATGGGTCGCTTGGCGGACGCAGGTACGAACAGCGAATGTGCCCGGCGTAGCGTGCGCGGCCCATCGATCCGTCAAGGCCCGGCGAGGTAGTCCGTTACCCCGTATAAGCCTACTTAGCGTGCGAGTCGACTGACTTAACTCGGTCTGTTGCCTACATGTAAAAACTGTATCGCGCTTGGATCTGGTCTCCGTCGGAAGTGTGGCGCAAGATGTCCCCGACTTGGCGGGCGACACGGGTAGTTACCGGTTCACCCCCGTCGAATTGCGTGTTGTTCCAATTCATCTTCGTCAGCGCGAGGATCTCTGCAGCCAAGGTGCGGATGCTTGACTCGGCGTAGTGAACGCGCATCTCCAAGGGTCGAGGCACATACATCCCGGGGTAGCACTTGAAGAAGTCCACGCTGCCGCGGGTATAAAGCAGTGCAAGATCCTCATCCAGTGTGAGGAAGGTACCTCGGAGCGGAGGCAGTGGGCTGTAGCGGAGAAGACGGGTCCGCGACTTCCGCAGGCTGACCAAATCGACCCAATCAACCTTCTCCGCCTTTGTGACGTCTAACACGCCCTGGCGCTCGGCGTTGTTGAAGACCGAGGTCTTGTGAACGACCAAGCGCGCGGGGAGTGACTTGTGCTCGGCTCTATATGCAGCGAGAGCGGCACGGAGGAGATCCGCACACCCGTCGCGCGTCAGGTGCGGCTGGCGGTCGTCCTTGCTGATTCTCACAGCGTCTCCGCGCACGACGACTCCATCGCCGAGTTCATTGAAGACCTGCGCCATGCTCGTCATCAGACGATCCCGTTCTACCGTCTTGTAGAAACTGATGCCGACAAAGCATGCGGACAGGGCAGATGTATCACGCTTGAGACGCCACGGCGTTCCACCCGACTTGTAATAGATGGCCGTAGAGAGATTCCACGCACGCGTCGCGGTATCCTGGAGCACCCGCACTCGATCGGGTCGTTGGCGCTGACGCCGAGGCCCGGCGGCACCGTATGTCTCTGGACGGACCATCTGAATCGGAACCCTGAGCTGCATGGCTCGCGCTTTCAGAACGTCGTGGAATACGGGCGGCGGTATCGTCGGACTGTCCTCCGCCTCCTCTAGTGATGCGAGTGCGCGTCGCGCCCAGGTCCGTGGCGACTGTGGGGGAGGGTCCATCGCATCGAACAGCTCTGCCGGCGGTAGGCAGATCAATACGTCAGCGTGCCGGCTCTCGATAAGGCGCTTGCACTCTGCGATAAAGACGTCGACGGCACTGTCGATGATTGCTCGACGGTCCGGGCTCGTTGCCAGCTCGATCAGGAAGTTCGCGCGGATAACCGCGGTCAGACGGTCTGATGTCACGAGATCGCTTGCAAACGGACTGGCGGCTGAAAACCCGGGGAAAGCCGGGAAGAGGTGCACGAGCCGGCTGTCCTTGGCTGCGATGTTGGTCCGGCAGGTCTCAACCCACGAGTGGAACGCCTCCGTCGTTTCTGGAGTCCCGACCACGCCGAGAGAAATGCGTTGAGGGCGTTCGTCATTCAAACGATCGAAGGGGCCGTAGTCTGTCAATCCGAAGCGGATGTCGATATGCCGTCCGCCTCCGCCGAACTCAAGTTCGGGTTCGGAAAGGACCTCTGCCCGCATCAGAGCTCCAACTCGGCGACTCGGGCACCTTCTGGAAGACCGTCTCGCTTTCCATCCGCAGCCCAGGCGTCGTCATCAATTCCGATGGGCAAATCCACTTCGAACAAGTCCCCGAACACAAGCAGCGGAAACGGCGGAGTCAGTAAGTCCTCGCCTCTACCGAGTTGCGAGGCCCACATCAGTAGCTGCCGTCGAAAATCGGGATTACGCTCAAACCGCTTTATCTTTGAAAGTTGGTCGCCCTGAAAAAGGCTGAGCCGTGAACCGTCGGTGGTGAAGACATAGGTCGGATTGATCTCGAGGTACCAGGCGCCCTCGAGTCGACGGAAGAAACCTTCGAAGGCGTCGTGACGATAGCAAGACACGGCACCCGTCTTTCGGTTGCGCAACTCGACAAAGACTTCGCGGGTGGATTGGCGACTGGCCGTCGCCCGGTAGGTGGTTGAGAACGGCTTGAGATCCGGATGCGGACGAAACATGTAGCACTCGACATCCTTGCGGTACACCACACGTGGGTAGAGCTTGTCACGCAAGCACTGCTTCAACATTCGGACAAAGTCGCGCTGACGGTCTTCATCGTTGGACGAAGCCCACTCGTGGGCATCAAAGTCATCAACGGATCCACGATCGCATAACTCGTTCCACGGCCAATCCCGCAGGTCGTGGAAGCTCAGGAGGCGGCCGTTCTTCAAGAGCCAGCCGCTAGCTAGCACGAAGCCGCGTTCGTCTCGCAACCGAAAGAGCTCATCAGCCCTTCGGTGGGGTGTGTCACCGACATATATGCGCGGGGCAAACGAGGCAACACGCAGGAGATTTGTGACCAGCCGCTCTGTTCTCGCGGGTGGTCCAAGATAGACGCCGGTGTCGAGGGAAATCGCGACGCTGTGGAGGGCATTGAAGCAGCTCTCGTCGAACGCATCAGCACGCTTGTCGAACCGCACTCGACGCGATGCGAGGCGGGCGGCGTCCGCGAAATAATCTTTGATGGACACCCAATATGCTTCGGCGGTATTTGGGCGCGAAACGATCAGCAGCACGGGCGCGTTGCCCTGCATCCAGTACGCTAACTCACGCTCGCTACAGAGATACTCGAGGGATGAGTCCGTCTCACCCTGGAAGGAACGTTCGGTGGCGCGGCTCTGCACATAGAGCACGCGTCCGAGCGCGCTCCCTGTGCCCGGCTGGCACAACTCAATGCTGCCGTCAATGCCGACATCGATGTTGGTTGGGTTCCAGATCGAGCCCATGCGTAAGACGACGGCCTCGATGAGGTTGACTCCCAGCTGACCGGTCAGTGTCTGCTGAGTTAGCTTCTTAGGCTCCATGACCCGAAACGCCTTCGAACATCGGTTCGTCCATGATACTCGCTGATCTAAAGGCCGGAGCCCTCCCGGCTCGCGCCAGATCGGTCTAGATTGGGGACGCACCACCCGAACACGCCTGAACCCTTTAGCATTCCGCCACCATGGAGATCATCCCCGACAAACGGAAGGTAGTCGGGCTCGTCGAGCAGGGCTTTGACGGCAGAATCTGCCTCCCTAATTTTCAGCGCGACTTCGTCTGGACTCGAGAAGAAGTCGCCGATCTCGTCCGATCGATCGTCCGTGGGTACTTCATCGGCTCTCTTCTCCTCCTGCGTTGCGATCCTAACAACCCCCCGTTCGCTCCAATCTTCCTCCGCGGTTCGCAGCCGCCCAACCGCGAGCCCAAGCCGGAACTCCTCGTACTTGACGGCCAACAGCGCCTCTCATCGTTGATCTATGCGCTCACGGCGCCGGACCTATCGCTGAAGGACTCGAGCCAGCGGCGGTGGTTCTTTGTGAACCTTGACGCTCTCCTGGCTGACCCCGATAGCGATGAGATCGTCTTCGATAGGGCGCGCCGTGAACTGCGCGGGCTAGATGCAGAGACGAGCCAATACGAGCAGCGGATACTTCCGTGCACACGATTGCTCAGTCAACAGAGCTTCTATCAGTGGCGCGACGGCTTTGAGGATTGGATTCGGCACACCATGCCTGACAGGGTCGATCAATACAGAAACGAGTGGCGTGACGGGTGGACGAGCGCGGTGACTGCATTCCAGACTTTCGAGGCGCCGCTCGTCGAGCTTCCACGGGTTGATGATTCCGACACGGCCGCAATCGGTCGCGTGTGCGCCATCTTCGAGAAGCTCAACTCCACGGGCGTGGCCCTCTCTGTCTATGACCTGCTCACTGCTCGGCTCTACCGCTCCGGCATCCCCTTGCACGATTTGTGGAACGAAGCGTGCGCGAAGCACTCACGCCTGCGCACCTGGTCAGATGGCAAGGCTGACCAGCACAGCTTCGGCGTTCTCGTGTTGCGCACGCTCGCGCTGCTGCGCGGGCTCGACCCCAAACCCCGCATTCTTATTAACCTCGCGCCGGCGAATTTCGAGGAAGACTGGCGCCGTGCGGCGGCGGCGATCGAGCGCGCGCTTGAGCTGGTCACGCTCGTAGGGCGCGACGGTTTCGGTGTCTTCGCCGAGAAATGGCTGCCCGGATTTGGCCTCATCCCAATCCTGGCCGCGCTCCGTGCCGAGATCGACACTAGACGCCTAGGCGACAAGGAGCGCCAAGACCTGCGTCATTGGTACTGGTGCAACGTCTTCATGGAACGCTATTCCAGCGCTGTCGAAAGCAAATCCCGCAAGGATTATCTGGAAATGACGCGCCATTGGCTAGAAGGCGGGCCTGCACCAGAAGTCTTCCAAGAGGCACTAAACTGGATAGGCGCGCAAGGCTTCCGGATTCGCGGATCGGCCAGCTCCGCGAGTGCCGTATATAGCGGTGTGTTCTGCCTGCTTGCTCTTCATAACGCGCGCGATTGGCGGCGCGCGGAGAACATTCAGCTTCAAGAGCTCCAAGATCACCACATCTTCCCGCAGGCCTACCTGAAGCGTCACGTCATCACCAAGCGAGTCGACGTCAACACGATCGCTAACCGGACGCTGATCTCTGATGAGACCAACGGACGGATCAAAGACAAGGCTCCGGCTGACTACCTCGCCGACGCGAAGATCTTTCCCCAAGGCCCGCAACCCGAGTTGTTGGCGCCGCATTTCATCAATGACTCCACACTCCCGCTGATGCTGGAGGCACTCGAGAGATTGCCGAACGACGAGGCAGCGTCCCTCTACGAACGGTTCCTTCAAGGCCGAGAGGCGGCGATGATCGCTGAGATTCGACAAGCCTGCGGCATCACTCCGATGACCGTTGTCGAGGGCGAGGATGCTCAACCCGATGAAGTAGCGGCTGACGTCGAGGCCGGGGTTGGTTCCGAAGACGAGTTCGAGCTAGAGATTGCGTAGCGGCCACCGCCTGGGCGTGCTCACGTCGATCCACGAGGAATGGGCGACCGCCATCCTGCGGCGTACCAAGCGCTGGGAGTTTCGACGCCGATGCGGGCTGGAGTCAGGTGCGCGTTTGGCTCTACGCCACCGCGCCACGGGCTGAGATCGTCGGCTACTTCACCATCGGGGAGATACGCCGAGTCAACGCCGCACACCCCGACCCCCGCGTCGCCAAGGCTGGGTTCCTCACAGTTCCGGATCTCCGCGTCTACCTCAAGGGCCTGGAGGATGGCTACGCCATCGAGCCCACAAAACCACGAAGGCTGTCGCGGCCGGTGCGCCTATTGGCCGGGCAGCGTGGTCCCCAGTCCTATCGATTCCTGTACTCGGACACCGATCGCTCGCTCCTCGAGCGGCTCGCGAAGGCTGCGGGTCCGTGACGAAGTCATCGGCATGATCACCTTGGCGGGACCATCCGGCGCGATAGTTCAGGAGGTGCTTGCAATGGTCCAACTCTATGGTCGCGACGCCGACGCGGTGCGTCAGATCTTATTTCTTGTGGCTGGGTTTATCGATGCAATCGGCGACGACGAGCGCCGTAACAGCGAGATCATGCCTCACAACTGGGGCTGGCTCTACAATCGCCTCCTGGAATTCGGCTCCAAGGGGGTCGTCGGCCTACCTGAGGCGCCAGCGGCGCGCAAGGACACGGCTGCGTGGCTCAGGGCGATCGTTGCCGCCATCGACGAACAGCGCCCTCGCCTGGTCGAGGCCGAATGGTCGGGTCCTCGCCAGCGCCCCTCTTGACACTGGTCACATGGATGGGGTCAAGTTGCTGTTCCTGAGTTCGTCGATACAGGGAACAACCGCGGAATCCATCCAGTCTCGAACGGCATGGGTCGCCTCGACATCGCTGCGGTTGTAGTCCAACAACCACCTGCGCGCGGCTTCATCCCCTGTCGCCGCGTCGTCATGTCGAACCATCGACATCCCACCACCAGCGTCGTCGACCGACCAACGAAAGCCGATCAACGATGCGACGACCTTCAGCCCACTTGCACCCCCGGTGATCAGCTGGGAGTCCCAGATGTGCAGCAGATCCACCCACTCATCCGAGGCAATGAATTGGTCCACCTCCGCGACGAGGTCGGCTGAGAGACCGAGCCGCCGGAGATACTGGTTCTCGGCGCCGGCGTTGTAGCAGTACGCCCGGAACGTCAATCCTTGCGCGTGCGCGGTTGCTCGGATTCGCATCAACCAACGCCAGAACGCGACACTGTTCTCGCTCTCAACCGCCGGGGTCAGCGGCTCCCACGTGACAAAGGGGTGGTAGCCGGAAGGGAGTAGTTCGGAGTTGGTTCGGTTCGTCAAGAGACAGCCCCACAGGTACACACCCTCCTCAGTGCTCTCCATGTCGACGTCAACCTCAAAATCAGCGCGCGGTACCACAACCTGATCCACACCCCTGCGCCGGTAGACAGGGTCGCTGCCAATCGCCGCACGCGCCAGATCGATTTCCCTCGGCAGCGATGTGAGTCCGGATCCCGAGTACCGGGCAGTTGGCGCGTCAAGGGCAAGGACATCACCCACCGTGCGGATCTCCAGAGCGTCGAGCTGCGCCAGTTGCTTGACCGACGTGCCGGCGAGGTCCATCGCAACCAGTGTCTGGTCGGGCGTCAACCCTGCCGCCGCTTCCCGCAGCCCGGCGAGGTCAGCCCCGGACGCCACCGCCAATGCGGTGCGCCAGTCCAGGGCAGCCAGCTGAGCCCGGTTGGTGACGCCATGATCTCGGTGGATCTCCCACTGAGCCCAGCCAATACGCGGCAGCAGGCTGACGTCCCCTGCCCCAGCTTCCAGGATCGGTCGGCAGTAGTCGTCCCACGGGCAGGTGGGACATTCCGCACAGCGGACCGGCACCACGAGGAGCCCGGCGTCCGCATCGACCAGATGGAGCTGCGCCACCGACACGATATCGAGCCGGAAGTCGAACTCGAAGTCGTATCGCTCCATCGTGGTTCGGAGCTTCGTCCTGCCGCTGGAGGATGGCGTCCGCCACATGGGCAGGTCGAGGTCGTACCAGACGACGCGCCGTTCGGTACCGATGACCCCCCCGACACGGGGACCAGGCGTCGCGAGCCCCGAGGCCTCCAGCATCCGTTGGTAGTGGGCAAGTTGGAGCAGGTCGTTCTGAGACTTCCTGGCCGAGAAGTCCCCGTCGAACGCAGCCGCCTCGTACGCAAGGCTGCTCAGGTCTGCACACAGCCCGGGCAGCTCCGATGCCTTGTTGGTCGAAGGCGTCAGTGACTGATGCCACTTGATATCGACGGCTCGATACCCACTGCTTGGAGCAGCGATCAGGAGATCGGGCCGTCCGACGCGTCGGTGCACGTAGTCCGATGGGAGTCGCGCGTTGAGAATCGGTGAGCAGCCGGCCGACATCGCGTCAGCGGTCGCGGTTTCCGCAGCGCCGGCATCGGCGCCGTGGACCGATATCGCGTGAGGGTGGAGCGCGAGGATTTCGGCCACGACTTCAGCCTCAAACGCGTTCCCACCCGCGAACAGCCGCTCGGTGAACGGGTCGGGTCCGATCGGTTCGGCGGGACGGATCGCGTCGTTCTGTGCTCTCACGGGGCACTGTTTCGCGACGTATCCGCCTTGGAGCGGAACACCACTTACGTCATATCGGGTGGTCATCAGGGCACCTGTAGTATCTACTCGGCAGGCGCTGGCGCTACCGCACCCGAAGGGACTTGAGATGGCCGCCCGTATCCCCGCACGTAACGTCTGTCGATCGCACGCCCGCGGGCACGCGGTTCACTGGATCCAGGGCATACATAGTCTTGATACCCCGAGGTCGCCGCGTCCAGGACACATCACCTCGATCGAGCACGGAGTCATCACGGTCGACTTCGACGGGCAGATCGGTCGCTATCGCAATCACCTCCTGCGCAAGCTTCGCGCCTACGTCAAGACGTACGGCACGGCGGTCATCGTCGACGAGGGTTGGAGCGTTCTCCGGATTCCGCCGGGACCCGGGGGACACTGCTTTTACGCCGTTCGCGAGGATTTACATAAGTATGTGAGCTGTAAACGCATAGCCGATCGTTTATGGGCGGGCATGTTCTGACCTTGGTGCTCTTGCGACGTTGCGATGCAACGGCAGCGACTTCCGGACGGAAACGGAGCCAGTGGAGCGCCGGCCGGAAGATTCGACAGGACAAGATCGGCTGAGACCGTGAGGGCCCCGGCGCTTCTAGTCGTACCGATTGTTATTACCCCGTCCGGCACTCAGGTGGGCTGGTAACCTCTGAACGTGCACCTCAGCGAGACCATCGACACGACCTTCGATTTGAGGTCCGACACGCCGCCGAAACGGGATACAGACACTTTCAGCCCGACCTTGGCGAGGTACCACCGATTGCTGTGGAGCAAGCCGCTGCCGAGTGGCTCAGCATTCGACCTCGACGTGAGCGGGCCCCCGTTCTACCTGCACCACCGTTCCGAGCTTGGAGAGTTCACGTTGTCGAGCGATACCGTGATTCGCACGTACTCGACTTGGCCGCGGGTGGCGCACATCATCGGCCAGATCCCGCAAGAGGAGACCGACGAGTTTCGGTACCTCATGTACACGATCGGCGGGATGATGGTGTTTCCGGCCAAGAGGCTCGGTGGCAAGATCACGATTAACGGCTGCAGGGGGTTCAACCCGAATATCCGGGACCGCTTCGATCTGACGCTGGAGTGCATCCGGCGGCACTATTCTGGCGAACCCTCCCCGCTCGGTAAATGTATCACTCCATATTCCGCTTTCTTCGAGCTATTCGATGACTTCGCGGGATACGTGGAGTTCTTCCACCTGCAGGACTTAGTGGATCCGGTCACTTCCACGGTCACGTTCTTCATGCCGTTCGACGGCTTCACCACATCACCGGTGCCACGAACCCTCGGTGCGTACTTCGGATACCGCCACCGCGCCATTGAGTTCATCAATGCGCGGAACCATCGGATCGCTGCTCTCATGAACGCGCCCACGGCGCTTGACCGATAGCGATTCCGTCGCCGGTGGGCATGAGGACGGTCTCGAGCTGCCAGCGGCGCTTGCCACGAAGGCCTCTGTACGCTACGTCGGGCGACGCTAGACGGCGACGTCGTCACGAACGAAGCGGTTTCCGCTACGCGAAAATACGCCTCGAGCGCGCTCGATCATACTGGGCACCAGCACCTGTCCCACGAGACCGCCGGCCGGGGTATACCAGCGCCGCCAAAATGGCATGGTCTTCTTGGAAACACCTCATTGAGCTCGCGGTCACGCTCTGTGCCCCGGGGAATGACCGCCGGGGCGCAGTTGCGGCGACAGCCTGTTGTCGTGAGCCGACGGCAGGCTTGCTAAGAGGCTCGAATCGTCGAGCCTGATGCCGAGGCAAGACAGCAACGCGCGAGAACACATGAGCCGAAAGACCTGGATCACCCGCGATGCTCAAGGCAACATCGTGAGTAGCACCGAGGTGCATTCATCGTCAAGCTGCGCTGGCTGCCTGTGGGTGGTCTTGGGGGTATTCATCGTCGTCGGACCCGCAGCGTGGGCGGCTAACGGCGAGATTCCAGTGGCTGCAGCGGTGCTCATGTACCTTGTCGAGGCGGTCCTGGCCGTGACCGCTCTGATGCAGTATGTGCGGCGTAGGATGCGGCGAGTCCGGACGGGAGCACCACCTCCGCCGGGCTCGCCGCCACCTAGGGAGCCGACGCCAAATTCGTCGACGTCCCCTCCCGAGGGGGAGTACGATCCGGGCTGGGAGCAACGACGGCATTGATCCTTCGGCCATTCGCCCGTGGCACTTTCGGCTGTGAAACATAAATCGCCCTGCGCTCCGTGGGCCGTGAAGGACGTCCCACTTACTGCACTGAATCCACAGGACGCCATGAACGACTCTGATCAACAGGCGTGGCAAGTAGATCTCCCGCCGAATCTTCCGCATTCAAGCTAAGAGTCACAGTGGAATCGTCCGCGCAGGAAATCAACCAGGTCGACACGAGTGGTGCGGGATCTGACTGGCCGCCGATCCACTTCGCAGACAACGACTGGATCCTGACCTGGTGGCTCCCAGACTATGACGATGCTTTGCGGCGACTCGCCGAGCGTCGGAGCTGGGCATGGCAAGAGGAGTTAGGCGGCCTTCTACGCTCGATCGTTCCGGAGAACGTCCTGGAAGCTTGGGTTACGAGTGACCCGCTGTGTCAGAAGTTCGCCTGGTACAACGTCCTTCAGAACTTCGCAATCGCCCGCGCCAAACAGCAAGGCTTCGCGCCACGGAAACCTCGGACCAAGACATGCGCAGCTTGCTCAACTGAGTTCCGTGAGACTGAAGTGCCACTCGAGTTCGTCGAGCGTGTTGGGGTAGAAAACGTGGACTTCTGCTACGACTGCTTAAAGCTCGCCTTCTCGCCTCACGGCTCCGATGATGCTACCGCCGCGGAGATCGCCGCTGTCGTAAGGAACCTCGCTGATGCATTAGGACGCGCTCCGACAGAGGAAGACCTCAAGGGAAAGGCAGACTTGGTCGCACTCTCAGCAGATGCGAGGCGTGCCGCCGTCCGGGTCCTGGCAGTGAAACCGTCTTGCGAGCGCGTCCAGGAAGTATTCGGTTCTGCTTCCGGTGCCTTGGCACACACGCACGCCGGCACCCATCTGGAGCTGCCGCCTATCGATCACCAACGTCCATCGTCTCGACCTCCGCTTGCCGACGTTGGTGGACCCGACTGGCCTGCGTATCAACATCTGATGGGGCCGCTACCAAACTTGACGAGCCCGCTCGCATCGCCAACGTGGCGATACCACGAGGAGATCAGCTCTCTCATCGCGACAGGAGCTCTAGCCCTCGCTGAATCAGCGCTGCGCGAACTATGCCTGGCGGATGAGACGTTCTACCTCGACCTCGCGCGGCTCTATGCGCAAACCGCCCGCCGCGAAGAAGCGGCGACAGCTCTCGATCGTTTCAACCGGATGGTGCGCAGGGACACGAGCACCTGGTACTCGGTCGACGCTCTGCCAGCGCCTCGCGACATTCGCACTGTCACGTCAACCCCGATCTTTTACGCCCCGCTTCAGTCGCGCCCTCGTGGGAACGTCCGATTCGTGCTCATTGGTGGTGCGATGGAGTACGTGGACCGCCGTGGGGAACACATCTGCGTATCCGGCGAGACAACTGGTGATGATGGTGGGCTCGCCGAGAACGTCTCCCGCATGAGCGCCATGCTGGAAAGCTCCGATTGGGCGAGGATTGCGGTGCATGTCGTTCAAGCGATACTGGAGGGCGTGCGTCGCAACCAGTCTGGCGATCACAACGCGCACGCCCTCGTGTATGCGTCGGGCTTGCGCGAGGCGGTCAAAGTAACCACCGGCGCACCGCCCAAGAGTCTTGATGAAACAGACTGGTGCCTCGGCCCTACTGGTAAGACTCATTGGTCGCGCGAGAGATCTCCTGGAAGGTACGTGTTCAATGCTCACCGCGGGTTCTCGCTGATCGAGATACGCCAGGCCCCTGCCGCGGTCATCTGGGCTTGGCCCGACCGAAGTGATCTATGCCTCCAGGCCTTCCTCGACACGGCTGCCGCTGGCGCTGATCCACCGATGATCGTTGTGCTTCCCGACATCCCCGACTTTCGCCGATTTGCTCGGGCGTATGTTCGCGCCAGCGCCATGGACCACGTAGAGAGATCCTTCCTCGAGGATGCCCTGTATCACGAAGGAGATGTGCCGAACCAGCGCGGCGTCGTGTTGTCGTCTGAGTTCGCGCCGCGACTGGTAATCCAGCCAGACGGTCGCGAACTGGATGGAGCACTGCTGACAAGCGCCCTCGCTTACCTCGATGCCCGACACAACGTCCGCCTGTCAGTCTGGGAGGTCCTCAGTGATCCTCTTCTGTCCGAAAGCGCAGCACGAACGTCCGTCATTGCAACGCGCTCTGCCGTGACCAGTTTCAAGCGCAATGAAATGGTGATGTGGTACGCCCAGTATCGCGAGTTTCCTGGCTGGCGAGACGAAATCTTTAGGCCATTTCGCCCGCACCTTTTGGACGCGGAGTAAGCAGTACAAACAAAATGGCTACGCTCGATCCGCGACGATACTTCACGGCCGCCGAGGTGACCGCAGGCTGGCTTCGCCAGGATCGGAAGTGCGCCGAATGTCAGCGCGAGGTACCACGCGACCTGGTGGAAGGCGATCACATCCTCGCCTGGTCTCGCGGCGGCGCGACCGCCATGGACAACCTTCAAGTGCTCTGCGTGGCGTGCAACCGCCGAAAAGGGATCCGTGAAGCTCAGATCGTTGCCGGCGTTCCCCCGCGTGTGCGAGCCTCCACAGGGCCGTTGCGGCAATGGCAGGAGGAAGCCGCCCAGGTTGTGCTGGCGGCCACGAAGCCGGTCCTCATAGAAGCGTGCCCCGGGGCAGGCAAGACCAGATTTGCACTTGAATGTGCCGCGCGACTGACCCTCCGCGGCGATATCAACCGAGTCCTTATCGTCGTACCCACCTCCCGCCTCGTCGATCAATGGGTAGCGGCGGGGAAGGGCGGTGACGGTTCGGCAGTTGTACCGCTCGCCCCAGCCGGGTGGCGACCGACGCAGCCACTCCTCGATCAGTGGCTCGGGGGCGTGTTCACCTATCACGCTCTCTTCGCTCAGACCACGATGTTCGCGGCGCTCGCCGCCGAACCGGGATACCGGACGTTGGTGATCTTTGATGAGGTCCACCACGCTGGCTCGGAGAGTGCCTGGGGAATCGCCGCTCAACAGGCATTTATGGTCGCGGCTACTCGCATTCTCAGCCTGTCCGGCACGCCGTTCCGTACGAGTGACCCCATCATCTGCGTCGAGACAGAAGATGGAGCGTCCATCGCCGACTACCGGTACGGTTATGGGCGCGCGTTGGAGGAAGGCGTGTGCCGGTCGCTCCGGTTCGCCGCCATCGGCGGCACCGCCACCTTTCAGACTCCATCTGGCAATGTTGAGACGGTCACCTTCGAGGACGACCTCAATGCCTAGGGGGAGTCGTATCGCTTAAGGACCGTGCTCGATGCGGCAGGAGATCATCTGAAGGAGATGCTTGCGACTGCAGATGCAGAGCTCGTGCGCTTGCGAACGGAGGGTGATGCTGATGCTGGCGGGCTCGTCGTGGCCATGGACTGTGACCACGCCGACGCGATAGCACGTCGATTTCATCAGCTAACAGGAACTCGTCCAATCGTCGCCTGCAGTCGCCTCAATGATCCCGACGACCCCGCTCCCAAACCCGCAATCGAAGCGTTTAACCGGGGAACATCGCCCTGGATCGTGGCCGTACGCATGATCAGCGAGGGGGTGGATATCAGGAGGTTGCGGGTCCTCGTGTATGCCACCAATATCCTGACCGAACTCACCTTTCGGCAGATCACGGGACGAATCGTTCGCACCGATCCGAGAAACATCGCTGACTTCGGAGTGGTCGTTCTGCCGGCGGATCCGGTGCTGCTTGCCATGGCTCAGCGCATCCTCGGCGAAGTGCCGTCGACCTCTCGACGACCACTCGTCCTTCGAGACCCGCGGAACAGCGGGGACATCTGGGGTCCCGCCGCTGGTGAGTTCGTTCCGCTGAGCAGTACGGGTGAATTGGCAATGGTCACAGACACGAGCGGCCGGACCGCACCCGCTGACCTTGTCGCCGCCGCGACGCGATACGTCGCCGCAGTCAAGTCGGCGATCTCTCCTTTCGACTTGGCCTTGGCGGCTGCGACCGACGCACACCTACGCGATCGACTGCTCGCCTACTGAGGGAGCGGAGTGCCGTAGCGACCGTTGATCGCAGCCGGAGCTGACCTTGGTTCATCCGATGCCTTCGGGAACCTGCGTCCAAGGGGTGGCAGTCCCCAACAAGGACGCGATAGGCTGACGCCGTGGGTTTCTTTCAGCGTCGGGCGGAGAGCAGAGCCGCAAACGTCATGGTCAACATGGCCCAGGAGATGGCCGCGCAGCTGGCCGCCTCGGATAAGGCGGCGGGCGTCCTTTTCGCAGTCGACAACGCGGGGATCACCGTCGAGAGCTTGCGTCAGATGTTCCGGGTGACTCTGAATGCTGGTGCACCGCGCCTCGCCGTCGACAACGGGATGAACCGAGCCGAGCTGCTGGACGCAGAGCTCTACCGCGCGTTCCCGGGGGTCTCGCCCCGAGCCCTGCACGTCGCGCTCAATGCTGCGATCCACCCAGGGTTCGATCCTAGCCTGCGTGATTGCGCGAACGAGTTGGGAGTCGATGCCGACGCGCTGCGTAGGAAGTTCCTGACACTCGGTCACCTTTCGCAGGAAGAGCGAGACGACATCTCAGCGGGGCTGGACGCCTCATCTTCTCTCAAGGCGGAGCTGGACGCCTCATCTCCTCTCAAGGCGGAGCTGAGAGCGATGGTGAGACAAATTCCCAGCATTACTCTGCACAGTGGATTGAGCGAAGACGGCGCTCTGGAGCTTTTAGCTTCAATGTTGGGCGAACTCCTCAAACAGCACGTCGGCGCTTATGCGCGACTGGGAAGAGACAACCAAGTGCCGTGGGTCTTCCTTGTCGACCGCTTCGAGGCCCTCCGTCCACTGACGCCCGCCGATCGCACATTGCTTGCTGGTCCTTGTGGGTACATTCGGCAGGCGGGCATGCTCACTACCGGTATTGAAGAGCTGCTCGCCGCCAAACCCTAAGGTCTAAGCACGGTGTGACCGACGCGTCGTGGGGCGACTCGCAGCCGACCGACGCTGGAATCAAGGCACCGGCAGCGCCGCCGCAACGCAGGGGGCAGGCCCGAGCGCCCGGCAGAACGCGTCAAGCGGGTCTGTTCACCAAGTCGTCGATGTTCCTCTCCAGCGCGGCCTTGAGGTCGCCGTACCAGCTCGCGTTGCCGATGCCACCGAGGTGGAGCATTGTTGAGATTGCTCGTGCTGCCCGCGCGATTGCTTCGCGCCGCGGTTGAGGAAGCTCGCGGTCCACTATCTCTGCCGCGTGCAGCACATTGAAGTCCGCCAGTTGTTGCACGATTTGATTGAAGCAATCGATCCGCCAGAGGGCGATGTTGACGGCCTCGATGGTTTCCCTGTGTACCAGTTCCCCGTCGCCCGGCCGCGCGATCAACGCCGTTAGCGGCTCGACGGGAACCGGAAAGACCTGTCCGAAGCCGTACTCCATGATGTGGTCGAAATCCTGTTGCGCTCGGTGTCGTGCGCCTGGTTCGTCGTAAGCGTTGAAGTAAAGAGTGCCCGTCGGCTTCATGCCATCGCGCACAGCACGCAGCATCGCAACGACGGCATCCACGTCGCGCTGCCTTTCATCCGACTGTTGGGAGAGGTAGATGAGTACTGAAACCGCCAACCCGACAAGCACGAGCCAATCGCCGAGGAGCGCCCAGGCATTGACGTTGCCGACCAGGAATGTGACTCCGACCCCGATCGCGAGGACACCCAGGACCGCGAGCCCGATTCGCGAGGCCCTACTAGTCCCGGTGGCGCCTCGAATTACAGACCGAGATGCCACGTCTTGACCTGACACCACACGCAGCGCTCCTCGTGACGAGGGCGTGGGTCACGTATGTCCCCGAGCTTGACCCGGCCAGTGCGTGCCCAGCTATGCGCGCACCGCACGAGACGTGGAATCGGTCGAACCCTTGGTGTTCGAACCATGGCGAATACCTCCGCCGCGTGAGTCCAGTCCGCCAGATTCGACACCTGGCGCGGTCTTGCCGGGATCAGCCCCGACCGCTGCTACGCCTGCGCGGCACCTGGAGTCTAGTACAAGTGTTTGGTCGGAAGCAACGGACCGGTCGGAGGGATTAAGGAGCGAACCGCCGCCGAATACGGCTCGCCCCTCAACATGAAGAGCAGAGGTTCGTGAGAGAGACCGGGCCATGTCTCAGTCGGGGGCCTGACTACTCACGCCGACGGGGAGCCTCAGCGGCGTCCTGGATGGCCCCGGGACGATGTACTCGGTCAGGGGGAGCAGCGGGTTCCCACAATTCCCGCGCTATTCAGAGTCAGGAAGGAACTGCTTACACGCCCGGCAGAGAACCTTTCCGGTTACCAGGTCAGTTCGCCGGCCGAGACGCACTTCCGATTTTGACCTGCTCCCTGACCTCAGACGAGCCCGCACGCTCGTGGCGCCTGGATGTGCTGGGCCAATACTGGGCCAATATCTCTGTCCAGTCATGGCGTCATGTGGCGTTTCCTGGCCGCTCCCTCGAGTTCAGACGGCGCTTTTTCCGATCGTTTTGAGCGAGCTTAGGAGGTTCGATTCCCTTTCTCGGCACTCTTTTTCCCTTGACGGGAAACGAGGTTTCAGTTCCGTACCCTCATTCGTACCCTCATCACGTGGCGTCGTTTCACCGCTGATGACCCGGAGATCGAC
>Ga0209415_10007205_pt1 | contig 19465 bp, 17 predicted proteins | sample PeaSoiSIISIP2007_FD_187696 | JGI IMG/M metagenome (GOLD analysis project Ga0209415, IMG submission 187696) | Peat soil microbial communities from Weissenstadt, Germany - SII-SIP-2007 (SPAdes) (version 2) | ecosystem: Environmental > Terrestrial > Soil > Wetlands > Peat | place: Germany... | reverse complement strand
CACGCGGCGGATTGCAGAAAAGCGCGGCGGCTTGATGACATGGAAGCTCTCAGCGGTCAGCATTCAGCGATCAGCATACGGCGGTCAGCCTGCGAATACCAAGGGCATGGAACGGTAACGGCTGAGCGCTGAGTGCCGAAAGCTCCTATCATTATAGTGAAGCTGTCGGCGGTCGGCATTCAGCGGTCAGCCTGTAAGTGAGGCCATGGGCCGCTGACCGCTGAACGCTGAAAGCTCCTACTTATGGACATCCGGTTTTCTTGCTACGGCCAGGCCTCGGCCCACCCATCTCCGGTGAACCGGATGATGGCGAGCTTCGCCCGCGGGTTCCGCGACGGGCTCGATATCAACCTCGGCGTAGGATACGTCAACGAAAAGACCATCCCGGTCGCCTGGCTCAACGAGGCCCTGCAGGCCGTGGTGGCGAATGGCGCCAAGTATCGCCAGGCATTCAATTACGGCGGCCCGGAGGGATCGCCCAACCTGATCGCGTCGCTGCGCCGTTTCCTGGGCGGCATGCGCATCGGGCAACTGGACGAGGCTACGCTCGCGCGCAAGCGGCTGATCATCGGGCCGTGCGGCGCCACCAGCGTGCTCGACGCCCTCACGCAAGTGCTGGCCCCCGGAATCGTCGTGACCTCCGATCCCACCTACTACATCTACGCCGACGCCCTGGAGCGCCGCGGCTTCGAAGTGCTGGCGGTTCCCGAAGACGGGGAAGGCATGGGCCTCGAAGGTCTCGATCGCAAGCTGCAGGCGCTCGGCGATCGCGCGCGGGCGATTTCCTTCTTCTACGTGATGACGGTGAATAATCCGTCGTGCACGATTCTGTCGAACACCCGCCGGCGGGCGCTCTACGATGTGGCGGCGAAGTTATCGCGCGAGCAGTCGCGGCACATCCCCATCTTCTTCGACGTGGCTTACGAGTTGCTGCTGCACGACCCCGCAGCCGAGCCGTTCGCCTCGGTGCTGCCCGCCGACGACCTGGATATCGCCTACGAAATCGGCACGCTGTCGAAGGTGCTGGCGCCGGCCATGCGGATCGGGTACATGCTGGGTCCGCACGGCGCGCTGATGACTGCGATGGTGCAGAAGACCAGCGACACCGGCTTCGGGGCGCCGCTCTTCGTGCAGGAGATGGCGAGCCATGTGCTCGACGAGCGGATCGGCGCCCAACTGCGCGCGGTCAACGCCGGGTACCGCGAGAAGGCGGTGGCGGTGCGCGGCGCGATCGAGCGGAGCCTCGGACCGTTCCTCGCGGAGTGCCGCGGAGGCAGCGCGGGCTTCTATTACTATCTGACTTTCGAAAACGTCGAGACCCATCCGCAATCCGGGTTCTTCCGTTACCTGGCGCGCACCTCCGGCGATCCGCGCATCGACGGACCGGCCGATTCGCCGCTTCCGCGCGTGATCTATATTCCAGGCGAGTATTGCGTACACGCCCGCGGCGACCTGGCCTCGGTGGGCCGCCGCCAGTTTCGGCTCTCGTACGGCTTCGAGGAAGTGCCGCGGATTGTGGAGGCGCTGGGTTGGATGCGCCAAGCGATCGCCACGGTGGGGCAGGCGCTTCCGCCTGCCAACCCTACTGCGCCGCGGGAGTCTTGCTGGCGTCCAGCAAGCGGTGAATCTGGTTGACCGCGTAGTCTACCTTTGTGTCGAACGCGCGCTTGCCCAGCTCGGGCGTCGAGGGCCGGGCATCGCCGCTAATGCCGTTGTTCACTCGAGGGGCATTGGGATCGCGTTTCTGCCCCGGTTTGGGCATGGGATCACCGACCGCCGTGGGGATGAGTTCCTTGCGCACCCAGCCTTTGTCGCCGCCCAGATAGAGCATCTCGGAGGTATCCGGGATTCCCGCGTGGGAACTCACGGGCAGGCCTTTTTCGGCGAGATACTTGTCGAAATCGGCCTGTGCCTTGGCGTAGACTTCATCGCAGAAGACCACGCGAATGCCCTGGGGAGCGTACTTTTCGTCCAGTTTCTTGGCGACTTCGCCGAGCTGGGCCTGGCCGCCGCCGTGATCGCCCATGAGCACGACGTTCTTGAAGCCGGTCTTGATCAACTGTTCGGCAACCTGCTCGTTGATAGCCGCATAGAGCTGCGTGGTCAACCCAATAGTGCCCGGGAGGGTGGCGCTCGCGTTATTCGGGGAAAACGGCAGCACCGGAGCGGCGATGGCGTTTCCCAGCTTTTCGGCGATGGCAATTACGGTGGCGTGTGCCATCAGCGTGTGGCCGCCGTTCACGTTCTGCGGCCCGCGCTGCTCGGTGCCGCCATTGTAGACCAGCGCGGTAGTCTTGCCTTGCTCCATGGCCTTCTTGACTTCGGGCCAGGTCATCATCTCGAAGTCCACTTGGGACGCCTTCATCTGCGCGTAGACGGCGGTAGCCGACAGGGCAAGCAGGCAAATGGTCGATTTCAGGAAACGCATAGTCCCTCCAGCAGGATTACTTCGAACTACCTGCGCGGCAGCATACCACTGAACGGGGAGGCAAGGCAAGACGAACGGCTGAAGCGGCTGAAGCTCAGGGAAAGCGTTCCGTGAGCCCCAAGTGAGATTTTTATCGTTTAACTGAGATTTTTTTCATTGACATGAGATTTTTATCGTTGTAATCTCTTTGCAGATGCCTTCCCACTTGCGCGATCACCGGTCCCCGGATCCTCCGATGCCTACCCCCGCCGAAGTCGATATCCTTGCCACCCTGTGGCGGCTGGGGCCGGCGACGGTGCGGGAGGTCCACGAGGAGCTGGGCAAGGACTGCGGCTACAACACCACGCTCAAGCAGATGCTTCTGATGACGGAGAAGGGACTGCTGGTAAGGAGCGAGCGCTTCCGCTCGCACGTTTACGAACCGGCGGCGCCCAAGGACCAGATGCAGCAGCGGATCGCGGGAGACCTGGTGCGGCGAGTGTTCGAAGGCTCGGCCAGGAGTCTGATCATGGGAGCGCTGGGCGCTCAGCCTATATCCGCCGAGGAACGGGCGGACATTCGCAAGATGATCGATGAACTGGACGGCCCGAAACGGAGGTCGAAATGAACCCCTCGCAGATTCTGGCGGCGCAGCCTGGTGTGCCGAGGCTGGGATCGACGCTGCTCCACTTCTTGTGGCAGGGTGTGGCGATCGCCGCGGTGTACGCCGTGGCGCGGAGACGGGCGTCCGTTCCCAACGTTCGCTACCTGCTCGGCAGTGTGGCGCTGGCGGCAATGGCCGCGGCCCCGCTGGTGACCTGGTGGGTGCTGGGCCCGCCGGCGGCCGGCGTCGCCACTACCTCCCCGGCAGCGCCCCTTTTCGCAACGGCATCCGGCGCAGTCCGCGGTCTGCCGGCAGCTTTTCCCGTTGCCGTCTCCGTCGCGGCGGCAGCGCCGCTGCTGTCCTGGGTAGTCGCTGTATGGTTCGCGGGCGCGACCGCGCTGTGGGTTCGGCTGATCGGCGGCTGGATTCTGGCCGCGCGCCTTGGCTCCCAGCGGGTGCGGCCGGCTCCTGCTGCATGGCAGCAGACCCTGGACCGGCTGAAGGCTCGCATGCGCGTCACCCGTCCGGTCCGGCTGCTACTGTCGTCGCTGGTGCGGGCGCCGGCCGTGGTCGGCTGGCTTCGTCCGGTGGTGCTGGCGCCGGTGGCCGCGCTCGCCGCCCTGCCTGCCGAACAGATCGAAGCACTTCTGCTTCACGAGCTGGCGCACATCCGGCGTTATGATTACCTGGTCAATATGCTGCAGAGCGCCGTGGAGGCCCTGCTGTTTTACCATCCCGCGGTGTGGTGGGTATCCGGCCATATGCGCGCCGAGCGCGAGCTCTGTTGCGACGATGCCGCGGTGTCGGCGAGCGGCGACGCCATCGTGTACGCGCGGGCTTTGGCCGGGCTCGGTTCGCTCTGCCCGCCGGTTGTGATGGCCGCCAACGGCGGCTCTCTGGCGCACCGCATCGCCCGGCTGCTGGGCCAGCCGCGGTCCGCTCCGCGCACGATGTCCGGCCCGGGAATCGTGGCGGCCGCCGTGCTGCCCGTCATCGCGGCGGTCGCCGTGTTTGGCCAGCCCTCTTCCCGGCCCAGATTCGAAGTCGCCTCGATCAAGCCGGCCGGGGACCAAGGCTTCATGATGATGCGCTTGCTCCCCAACGGGCTGACAGGCACTGCGTCTGTAAAGCTGCTGATGCAGCGTGCGTACGCGGCGCAGTCGTTTCAGATCACCGGCGGTCCGGAGTGGATCAATTCAGAGCGATACGCGATCGACGCGAAAGCCGCCGGCACTCCCAGCCGGGATCAGATCTCCCTCATGCTGCAGTCGCTGCTCGAAGAGCGGTTTCAGTTGAAAACCCATCGGGAGACGCGGGAAGTTCCGGTCTTTAATCTCGTGATTGCCAGGGGTGGTCCCAAGCTGCCGCCACCCAAGGAAGGCGGATGCGAGGACTCTACCGATCCGCTTCCCGAGCTGACAGGGGGCCGAATGGCGCCGCCGGGGAGCGGCGGGGCGCCACTGACGCGGTGCGGCGGCCTCGGCGTGTCGCTGCAAACGGGAGGCGCGCGGATGTCTGGCGGAAAGATTCCCATGCCCGAGCTGGTCCGCAACCTCTCGGTGGTGCTCGGCCGCACGGTAGTCGACAGGACCGGGTTTACGGGGCTCTTCGACGTCCGGCTGGATTTTCTGCCCGATGACGGCACGCCCGCCCTGCCGCCGCCTCCGCCGGACGCCGCGTCTTCCAATGCGATGAGCCCGTCGATTTTCAGCGCCCTTCCCGAGCAGCTCGGGCTGCGACTGGAGGCGGCCAAGGGCCCGGTCGAGGTAATCGTCATCGATCACGTGGAGCGGCCGTCGGCCAACTAGGCAGCACGCTTGCGCCCATGGAAATCAGATAGATCTATACAGGAGGTCCCATACTCCGGGACCTTTCGCCAGGTCTAGCGTTCCCTCGGGCTCAGAAGACGCATTCCAGCGGTGTGGTGGAGGGCCTGAACGACGAGGCCAAAGTGACATGAGAAAATCCTGGAGCTTCCGGACCCTCCAAGTGCTCGAACTGTCCCTCTACCACTTATTTGGCAACCTGCCGGAGCCTGAACTCACCCACGATTTCCTCCGACGAGTCGAAGTTTCCAGCCACATCGACCGGATGGCTTCCAGCCCAGCGCACTGACCGTGCCGGATGCGGTTGGGCCGAGGTTAGCCGTGACGACGCCGTTCAGATCGCCGGCCAGGGCCTGTGGATCGGTAAAGAACTGAATGCCGCTCGGTAACAAATCATGAGCGACTTTGCCACCCCCTATGCTATGCTGTCGGTGGAAGCAGTTTTACGGAAAGTCAGACGGGCTGACTTTCGGAAAGATCGTTGGTATATGTCCACTCTCGTCAAGCTCCAAAAGAAGGGCCAGATGGTTATCCCCCGGGCCCTGCGGGAACGGGCCGGCATATCCGAGGGCGCGTTGCTGGATGTCTCCCTGGTGAAGGGCGGCAACATCCTGCTCACCCCGCAGGTGACCGTCAGCCGTGCAGCGGTCAACGGACGCCGGAAAAACCGTAAGGAGCTGTTTCGGGAACTGGCCGTGGCCGTAGCCGAACTCCGGCAGGACGCCAAAGAAAAAGGTCTCGACAAGATGCCCATGAGCGAGATCAACCGTGCCGTAGCCGCCGCCCGGCGCGATCTGAAGAAGAACAGTAAGCACCCCGCCAAATGATCCGGGTTGTCATCGACACCAGCGTTCTGGTTTCCGCCGCAATCTCGCCTACCGGACCAAACGCCCAAATACTTGATCTCGTAACCGCCAGGAAACTCCGGGCCTACCTGACGACGGCCGTGGCTGAGGAATACGACCTCGTCTTCGAGTACGAACGTTTAAAGCACCTTGACAAGAGGCGCGTTGCCAACGTGCGCGGCCTGCTTAAAGCCTCCAGCGTCATGGTCAAGTCCCGCGGCCGGCTGAGAATCTCCAGCCACGAAGAGGACAACCGCATCTATGAATGTGCGGTGGCGGCAAAAGCCGATTACATCGTCACCGAAAACACCAAACACTTCCCGGAGCCCTACAAGACCACCAAGATCGTCACCGCCCGCCAACTCCTCAGACTCCTGGAAGCGGGCCAGACCTGAAGCGCCCCGTACCATCGTGGCGTTGGCTGCCGGCCTTTCCACCATTCCCAGCCCTGGTGTATCATCTATGGACGGTCACCTGAGGGGGGGCCGGGTATGGAACACATCATTGCAAAGCTACTGAGCGACTTCGAAGAGGGGAAGATGAACCGGCGGCAGCTCATCCGGAGCCTGGCGGTGGCGGCGTCCGCAGCGGCTGCAGCCGCTCCGGCAGTGGCGGCTGAAGGCCCGGCGTTCAAGGCGGTCACCGTCAACCACATTTCTTACCAAGTCGCGGACTACACCAAGACCCGCGACTTCTACAAGGATCTTTTCGGAATGAACGTCTCGCACGACGACGGCCGGCAGTGCTACATGACGTTTGGCGATACCTTCCTGCTGCCTCGGAACGCCCGTCAGGGAGGCACCACCCCGGTGCCGCGGGTGGATCACGTCGCCTACACCATCGAGACCTGGGACAAGAATTACGTGGAAGCCGAGTTGAAGCGCCGCGGCCTGACGCCCCGGCCGGACACCGAAAACAGCTTCCACGTGAAGGACCCGGACGGGTTCGATCTGCAGATCAGCGGCAAGGAAATGAAGGCGTAGCGCCGCCCTGTAAGCGAAGCTATGCCGTTCAGGGGGTTCGAGATACGCTTGACACCCTGGGTGCCGGCCTATATAATTCAGGCGGGATGTAACACGTGCGACTATCGGGTGCGTCTTCTCCGTTAGCCGAACTGGGGTTGTTGGATCGGTAACTCTTAAGAGGGGAAATTAATGAAAACAGGCCTACTCTGCAGTGGGATGGCCCTCTTTTCCGTTGCCCTTGCCTACGGGCAGGTGGCAGCCAAAACGCCGGCGGCTTCGCCGGAACGCGCACTCGTCACCCGATATTGTTTCGGTTGTCACAACGACAGCCTGAAGAGCGGCGACATGTCCCTTGCCAAGCTGGACGTGGCGCATCCCGACCAGTCCGCGGAGCTGGCCGAGAAAGTCATCCACAAACTGCGCGCCGGGATGATGCCTCCTCCCGGGCTGCCGCGTCCCGACGCCCCAGCGTTGAAAGCCTTCGTCGCTTCACTCGAAACACCGATCGACCAGGCCGCCGCCTTGCATCCCAACCCCGGCCGGCCCGCGCTGCACCGTCTGAATCGCACCGAATACGCCAATTCGATCCGGGAACTGCTAGAGGTCGACGTGGATGTCACCGCGTTGCTCCCCACCGACGACATGAGCCACGGCTTCGACAACATGGCCGACGTGCTGACCATCTCTCCGGCGCTGATGGAGGGTTACATCCGCGCGGCCGGCAAGATCAGCCGCGAGGCGGTTGGCGATCCTGCGGCCCTGCCCCTCACCACCACCTATTCCATCCCGCGCGTGCTGGCCCAGACGCGCCACATTGATGGCACCCCGATCGGCACGCGAGGCGGCATGGCGGTAGTCCACGATTTCCCCGCCGATGGCGAATACACGTTCAAGCTGGGCTTTTATTACTCGCCCACCGGCCCGCTCTTCGGCATGAATCAGGGCAAGGGCCAGGAAATCGAAGTGGCGGTGAACGGCGAGCGCGTGGCGCTGATCGAAATCAACCCCTCCATGACGCTGGCCAAAGACGGTATCAAGACGCCGCCCATCAAGGTCCGCGCCGGTCCGCAGCGCATCTCGGCCTCCTTCCCGCAGAAATTCGACGGGCCCATTGAGGACGAATACCGCATGGTGGAGCAGAGTCTGGTGGATGTGAGCGTGGGCGCGTTGCCCGGCATGACCACGCTTCCGCATCTGCACGAGCTCAGCATCACCGGTCCTGTTAAAGCCGCGGGAGTATCGAACACGCCCGCCCGCCGCAAGATCTTCACGTGCCGCCCCGTTTCGGGCGACGAAGAGATCCCCTGCGCCAAGCAGATCCTCTCGGCGCTGGCGCGCGCGGCGTACCGCAGGCCGGTGACCGCCAACGATCTCGAAGGGCTGCTGAGTTTTTACCAGTCCGCCCGCAACCAGGCGGATTTCGATGCGGGCATCCGCACCGCCATCCAGGCCATCATCGCGAACCCCGAGTTCGTGTTCCGATTCGAGCGCGACCCCGCCAACGTGGTGTCAGGGAAAAACTATCGCATCAGCGACCTGGAACTGGCCGCGCGCCTCTCGTTCTTCCTGTGGAGCGGGCCGCCCGACGAGCAGCTCATCGCGCTGGCCAGCCAGTCGAAGCTGCGGGATCCGGTGGTGCTCGAGAAGCAGGTCCGCCGCATGCTGGCCGACCCGCGGTCTAACGCGCTCTCCAGCACCTTCGCCAGCCAGTGGCTGCATCTGCAGAATCTCAAAATTGTCAACCCGGACCTGTTCCTGTTCCCGGATTTCGACAAGGGCCTGGCAAACTCCATGCTGCAGGAGACCGAACTGCTGTTCGACAGCATTATGCGCGAGGACCGCAACGTGGTCGACCTGCTGACCGCCGACTACACGTTTGTCGACGAGCGGCTGGCCAAGCACTACGGCATTCCGAACGTGCTGGGCAGCCGCTTCCGGCGCGTGCCGTTGACCGATCCGAACCGCTTCGGCATTTTGGGGCACGGCAGCATCCTGACGCTGACCTCGACCGCCATCCGCACCTCGCCCGTGCAGCGCGGCAAGTACGTGATGGAAGTTCTGCTGGGCACGCCGCCGCCGCCGCCGCCCAAGGATGTGCCCGCACTGCCGGAAAACGCCGAGAGCCGCACCGGGCATGTTGCCAAGCCGCTCTCGGTCCGGGAACGCATGGAGCAGCACCGCGCCAACGCCACCTGCGCCGGCTGCCACAAGCTGATGGACCCGATCGGGTTTGCGCTGGAGAATTTCGACGCCGTCGGCGTGTGGCGCACCAACGACAGCGGCTTCCGCATCGACTCTTCGGGACAGATGTTCGACGGCGCGAAGCTGAATGGTCCGGCCAGCCTGCGCGAGGCGCTGGTGAACCGGTCCGACGCTTACATTTCGACGTTCACGGAAAACCTGCTGGCATACGGGTTGGGCCGCGTGCTGGAGTATACGGATATGCCGGTGGTGCGCGGCATCGCGCGCGAAGCGGCGCGCAACAACAATCGATTCTCGTCGTTTGTTCTGGGTATTGTGAAAAGCACTCCGTTCCAGATGCGGAGAGCGGAAGAGACCGAGCCGGTGTCCACGGAAATTGTGATGGAGCACAGGTAGAGTCAGTGTGAGGGAGGGGTAACAGGTGCAATACATAACGAAGAAGCATATTTCCCGCCGCGCCGTACTGCGCGGAATGGGCGTGTCGCTGGCGTTGCCGTTGCTGGATTCGATGGTGCCGGCGCAAACTCCCCTGAGCAAAACGGCGGCCTCGCCCAAGCCGCGCCTGGCCTGCATCGAGATGGTGCACGGGGCCGCCGGCAGCACCGGCGAAGGCACCAACAAGCACTATTGGGCCCCCGAGAAGGAAGGCCGCGATTTCGAATGGAGCCAGAGCCTGGAACCGCTTGCGCCCTACCGCGACTACATTACCATCGTCAGCGATACCGACCTGCATCCCGCCACCGCATGGGCGGCCGCGGAAGAAGGCGCCGACCACTTCCGATCCAGCGCCGTCTACCTCACCGCGGCGCACCCCAAGATGACCGAGGGGTCGGACTACTACGTCGGCACGTCGCTCGATCAGCTCTACGCGCAGAGGTTCGGCCAGGATACGCCGCTGCCTTCCATCCAGCTTTGCATCGAGATGGTGGATGCCTCCGGCGCCTGCGATTACGGCTATGCCTGCGTGTACGCCGACACCATCAGTTGGGCCTCGCCCACGCAGCCGCTGCCCATGACGCTCGATCCCCGCATGGCCTTCGAGAACCTGTTCGGCGAGGGCGGCACGCCGGAAGAGCGCCTGGCGCGGCAGAAGGTGAATCGCAGCATCCTCGATTCCATTGCCCACGATGTCGCGCGGTTGCAGAAGGGACTCGGCGCGAGCGACCGCAAGCGCCTCAACCAATATCTCGAGGACGTGCGCGAGATCGAGCGCCGCATCCAGCGCATCGAGAAGTACAACGCCAGCGGCGAAACGCGCCAGTTGCCGGCCGCCCCGCTCGGCGTGCCCGACAGTTACGAAGAGCATCTGCGCTTGATGTTCGACCTGCAGGCGCTGGCCTTCATGACCGACACGACTCGCGTTTCCGCCTTCAAGATGAGCCGCGACGTGAGCGGCCGCGTGTGGCCCGAGAGCGGCGTGAAGACTCCGTTCCATCCCTGCTCGCACCACGGAGAAGCTCCGGCCCGCGTCGCCGAATTTGCCAAGCTCAACCGCTACCACGTCAGCTTGATTCCGTACTTCCTCGAGAAGCTGAAGAGCACGCCGGATGGCGACGGCAACCTGCTCGACCATTCGCTGGTGCTCTACGGCAGCCCCATGGGCGATGGCAACGTCCACAACCACAAGCGCGTACCGATCTTCGTGGCGGGCCACGGCGGCGGAGTCAAGGGCAATCTGCACATACGGTGCGCGGATTCCACTCCCATGGCGAATGTTTACCTGACCATGCTGCACAAGCTGGGAGTGAACGTAGAGAGCTTCGGCGACAGCACGGGAGAAGTCGCAATGTAGCACAGGCATTCTTGCCTGTGTGGTTTGCGGAGGTCAAATGATCGGCAAATGCATAATCAGCGGACTCTGCCTGGCGGCATTGCTTTCGGCCGCCGGCGACACGCGTCTATCCGAAGCCGCCATGCAGGGCAACAAAGAGGCGGTGCGCTCCCTTCTGAAGGAGAAGGCGGACGTGGATGCGGCCCAGGGCGACGGCACCACAGCGCTGCATTGGGCGGCGTTCCGCGACGACCTCGACATGGTCAAAATACTCATCGCGGCGGGCGCCAACGTGAAGGTTGGCACGCGTGAAGGCGCGATCACTCCGCTGTTCATGGCCTGCACCAACGGCAACGCGGCCATCATCGAGGTGCTGCTGAAGGCCGGGGCCGACGCCAATTCCGTCAATGCCAACGGCACCAGCGCGCTGATGACGGCAGCAGCCGCGGGCAATGCCGACGCGGTGAAAGTGCTGCTGGACCACGGCGCGAACCCCAAGGCGAAAGAGACTGTCCACGGACAGACCGCGGTGATGTTCGCGGCGGCGCTCAATCGCGACGCGGTGATCCGGGTGCTGATGGCGCGCGGCGCCGACGCCAACGTCACCACCGAGGTGAAGAAGGTGGAGCGCGTGCGCTTCGATCAGGACGGAAACATCGTCGAAGACCGGCCGGGCGGCCGTGGTGGCGCACCGGGCGCCGCAGCGGCAGCAGCGTCGGCAGCCCCTGCGGCAGGCGGCGGTCGAGGCGGTCGGGGCGGAGGCCGCGGCGCGCGTGGACAGGCGCCGGCTCCTTCAGGCGCGGCAGCCGAGGCAGCCGCGGACGATGCCTCCGATGCACAGGCCGCAGCCGAAGCCGCGAAGGCGGCCAATGAAATGGCCAAATCCGACCTGGATCTTCTGGCGCACGCGATGAAGTTGAAATCCGCCGAGTACCTGCTCGCCAAACCCAAAGCCCGTGCTGGCGATGTGGCCGCGCGCGCGCCCCGGCGAGTCGGCCCTGAGGCCACTGGCGGCATGACGGCTCTGCTCTACGCCGCTCGCGAGGGCTACATGGAGGCCACTCGCGCGCTGGTCGAAGCCGGCGCCGATTTCAATATCGTCAATGCCGACAAGTTCAGCCCGCTGATCATGGCCATCACCAACGGCCACCTCGATCTGGCAAAGTATCTGCTCGATCACGGCGCCTACGTCAAACTGGCGACGACATCGGGGCTCACCGCCCTCTACGCCGTGGAAGACGTGCAATGGGCGCCGCACGCCTGGTTCCCGCAGCCCACCACCGAGCAGGAAAAAATCTCGCACCTCGACTTGATGAAGGCCATCCTGGAGCACGGCGCCGATGTGAATGCGCAGGTGAACGAGAAGCTGTGGTTCCGCTCCTTTACAAACGACTACACCTGGGTCGACCCCGCCGGCGCCAACACGTTCTGGCGCGCGGCCCAATCCAGCGACGTGCCCGCCATGCGCCTCCTGGTGGCCCACGGCGCCGATCCCAAGACGTTGACCAAGGCCGGAGATTCGCCGCTGCACGCCGCCGCGGGCATCGGGTGGGCGGCCAACTGGAGCGTGAACGCCCCGCTGCCACTGGTTGACGCAGTCAAGTATTGTGTGGAGTTGGGCAACGACGTCAACTTGGCGGACGCCCGCGGATACACCCCGCTGCACGGCGCCGCCTACCTGGGCAACAACGACATGGTGAATTTCCTGGTGGAGAAGGGCGCCAACGTCAAGGCCAAAAGCAAGGCCGGAGACACCGTCGCCGACATGGCCAACGGGCCGACGCGATTCGGCCAGCCGCACCTGGAGACCGTGGCGCTGCTCGAAAAGCTGGGCTCGGCCAACTCGCATAATTGCCGCTCCGACATGTGTGTCATCGCTCCCAGGGCCACCGTCTACGAGCGGCCCCTGCTGCCCGGCGAGCAGGTGGAGAAGGACGCCCTCGACAAGTTCGCCGCCGTCCTCGGCTTCAAAGAGGCGGTATACCTCGCGGACATACCGGCCGGCCGATTCTTCCCCGGTGGCCAGTAGTAAACTCGCGTTAGTAGCACAGGCATTCCTGCCTGTGTTCCTCTACGCCCAAATCTACGCCTCGAATCTTCCGGCGGATCACCCTGCCATCCACTACATGCAGGGCGCGGTGGATGATCCCGTAGCGCAATTGATCAACCGCCGAGTCAAGCTGGAGCCCCGCGAGGGTTTTGGCTACCTCCCGAGCCTGCTCGAACACCTCGGAATCAATCCCGATTCTCAGGCGCTGGTGTTCTCGAAGACCAGCTTCCAGGCCGAGAAGATCTCGCCGCGCAACCCGCGCGCCATCTACTTCACGGACGATGCGGCGGTCGGATGGGTCCGTGGCAGCGACAGCCTGGAAGTGGCCGCGACCGATCCCCAACGCGGCACGGTCTTCTACACTCTGAACGCGGCGGATGGCCAGCCGCGATTCACCCGCCAGGATGTCTGCCTCAAGTGCCATCAGGGACCCGCCACTCTCGGCGTGCCGGGCATCTTCGTGGGCTCCGTGTTTCCGAGTTCGTCCGGCATGCCGGACCGCCTGGGCGCCATCATCACCGATCATCGCACCGCGTTGGAGGATCGCTGGGGCGGCTGGTATGTGACCGCCGCGCACGGCGAGCAGCGCGACCGCGCCAACGCCGTCGCCCCCGATCCCGCCGAGCCCCACGCGCTGCGCACCGAGGGCAAGCAGAACCTCACCAGCCTGGTGCGCGAGTTCAATACCACCGGCTACCTGATGCCCTCCAGCGACATCGTGGCGCTGATGACCTTTGAGCACCAGACGCAAATGACCAACTTCATCACGCGCCTCGCGTGGGAAGCACGCATGGGGCAGTCGCTGGATGCCGATATCGACGCGATCGTGGCCTACATGCTGTTTGCCGAGGAGGCTCCGCTGCGCGAGCCGATCGAGGGCGTGTCAACGTTTGCCAAGACCTTCCCGCAACGCGGCCCCCGCGACAGCCATGGGCGTTCGCTCCGCGACTTCGATCTGCACACGCGCCTGTTCCGCTATCCGCTGAGTTACATGGTGCACAGCGCGGCATTCGAGGCGCTTCCGGAAGGGGTTCGGGGCCAGATTTGGCGGCGGGTGTACGACGTGCTGGAAGGCAGGAACCCAAGCCCGAAATTCGCCCGCCTCACGGCAGAAGACCGGCGGGCGATTTTGGAGATTCTGCGCGACACCCGGTAACGCTGGCGGTCTCGATGGAGAAATGGCCCGCAAACCTAACTAAAGCCAGTTGATCTGGCAGTCTGGGCGCCCTTGCCGCAATGCACTCGGAAAATAGAGCTTTACGGCCTCGATCCCCCCGAGCTTTCCATGCTGTGGATGGAATCGCAGCGTAATTATTCGTTTCTCCAGGCTGACAAGGAGCGCAGGGTGGCTCAGGTTCCGCGACTTTCGCTCGATTTCGATCAGCTCACTGAGCGACACATCGCAGGTCAGTTTTCCGCTAATCGCCGCCCCCGTCCAGCGGTAGACCACGGCCTCCTCGAATTCGATCCATGCTACGCCGGCAGCAAGCCGGCTGGATGCGCTGGCCAGGGAAAACAAAGCACGGAATTCCGGGGACTCCGGATCGAACAAAGAGATGTCCCCGAAGGTGATCCCAGCGAATTCAATCTCTCGCAAGTACTCACCCAGCAGCCCGTATGCTGCCAGGCCGCCCTGCTCTCGGACGATAGGCGAGCCGATTACCAGCCGCCAATAGTCCTGCTCCGGCAAAAGAACCCAAAACATCGCCTCCACCGGAAAGTTCCGCCGGTCGAGTTCGCGCAGAAGATTCGCACCATCGCTGATGAGTGCTTCTACCAATTTCTTCTTAACCATTGCAGCACTCCATGCTGGGGATCGTTAATGGCGGTTAGAATCTCCTCCGCCTGCTTTTGTCCCCGGCTTTGATACCTGGTTTCTTCAGTCCAGTCTTTAACCGCAATCCAATTTCTTTCGAAAACCGGGTCCTGCCCGGCCTCTTTTTCAAGAACCGGTCCGAGACCCGCGCCCTCCAGCAACCTCGAGATGTCATGTACGTAATACCGTGCCGCATCTCTCGGAGGAAAATCATCCTGATTGGTCTTTCGAGCAATGCAGGCCTTCAGCGCGCACTCGACGGCGTAGCCCGCGATGTAGTACGCGCACGCATGTCGCCCAGCCTTGAGCAGCGCGTCGGCATCGCTCAATCTTTCGACGGCCAAGGCCTGAAATTCGACTCGATTCATCCTCGCCAACAGGATACCGCACCCCTTCACTTAGATTCGGCGGGCACCCTCCGTCCACCCCGTTCCATGTATCATATTCCAATGCGACTCATCCTCACCGCGATGCTGGTCCTCCTGCCGCTCTGCGCGCAGGACGCCCCACCCAAACAGAAACAGGAGGCCCCGCCGCCCACCAACCTCAAAGTGCTCAAGGTCACCACCAGCGCCGAAATCCGCCAGATCATGCGGACCTTCACCGTCGGCCTGGGCGTGCAGTGCGCGTACTGCCACGTGATGGGCAACTTCGCCAGCGACGAAAATCCTAAAAAGGAAATGGCGCGGCACATGATCCAGATGGCGCAAAAGATCAACGCCGAGTTCCCCGATGGCAAGATGCACGTTTCCTGCTACACCTGCCATCGCGGCGAGGCCGAACCCAAGACCGCGCCGGAACCGAGGGCTCAGTAGCCGGCCATGAAATCTCCCGGAATTGCCCTCCTCGGCCTCGCGCTGTCCCTCCAGGCCGCCAATCTCGATGACGCCACCCGCCGTCTCTCCCGCGACATCTTTCAGCAGTTGATCGAGATCAACACCACCGACTCCGTGGGCAGCACCACGATCGCCGCCCAGGCGATGGCGAAGCGCCTGCTCGACGCCGGCTTCCCCGCCCCGGACGTCCAGGTCCTCGGCCCCAACGACCGCAAAGGCAACCTCGTCGCGCGCATCCACGGAACCGGCGCCGCCAAGCCCATTCTGATCATCGGCCATCTCGACGTGGTGGAGGCGCTCCGCAGCGATTGGACCACCGACCCCTTCCAGTTCGTCGAAAAGGACGGCTACTTCTACGGCCGCGGCACCCAGGATATGAAGGTCGATGACGCCATCCTCATCACGACGTTCATTCGCTTCCACCGCGAGAGCTACCGGCCGGACCGCGACATCATCCTGGCCCTCACCGCCGACGAAGAGGGCGGCAAATCCAACGGCGTCGCCTGGCTGCTCAAGAATCACCGCGACCTCATCGACGCCGAATTCGTGCTCAACGCCGACTCGGGCGGCGTCACCACCGTGAAGGGGAAGACCGTGAACGTGGATATCGAGGCCAGCGAGAAGCTCTACGCCGATTTCCAGTTGACCGTCACCAACCCCGGCGGCCACAGCTCGCTACCGGTCCCGGACAACGCCATTTACCACCTCACTGCGGCCCTTTCGCGCCTGGAGCACGCGCCCTTTCCCGTGGAGCTGAACTCCATCACCCGCACTTACTTCGAGCGCCGCGCGCCGCTCGAAGGCGGGCAGACCGCCGCCGACATGAACGCCATTCTCCGCACGCCTCCCGATCCGCAGGCCGTCGCGCGCCTCTCCGCCGACGCGCGCTACAACTCCACCATGCGCACCACCTGCGTGCCCACGCGGCTCAATGCCGGGCACGCCAACAATGCGCTGCCGCAACTGGCGGAGGCCAATGTGAACTGCCGCATCCTGCCGGGCCACTCGGCGGAAGAAATTCGCCAGGAGCTGATCCGCATCTTCGCCGACCCCAAGGTCGCGGTGCGCTCCGTGAGCGATGCCGGGAACATAGCCGAACGAGCGCCCGATCAAAAGGCATTTCCGCCCGTGATGCCGCGCCCGGAAGTCTTGAAGCCGCTGGAGCGCGTAGCCGCCGAGATGTGGCCGGGCGTGCCCGTGATTCCCGACATGGAGACGGGCGCCTCCGACAGTATCTACACCATCGCCGCCGGCATGCCCAGTTATGGCGTCAACGGTGTGGCCATCGATCAGGACGACATCCGCGCGCACGGCAAAGACGAGCGTGTACGAGTCAGTTCCTACTACGACGGCGTGGAGTTCTACTACCGCTATCTGAAGGCGGTAACATCACGGTAGCTTATCGCCAGTCACCCATTGCCGGAACCACTTCACTTCCTGATCGTACCGGTGCACCATGTCCCAGGGCGGCCAGCCGCCGTGGTAGTTACCAGGGTATCGTATCATCTTGGCCGCCACCTTCTGCTTCCTCAGCGCCGTGTACATCTGCTCCGCTTCTTCGATCGGTACCCGCATGTCGGCCTCGCCATCCAGAAACAAAGTCGGCGTCTTCACATTCGCCGCATGCGTGATCGGAGAAAGCGCGCGCATGCGCTCGGCCGCGTCGGGCTGCCAGGGGGAGCCGTAGAATTCGCTTTCCTTGGTGCGCGGGATATCGGCGGTGCCGTAATCGCTGATCCAGTTGGCGATGCCGGCGCCCGAGACCGCCGCGGAAAAGCGAGTCGTCTGCGTGATCGTCCAGTTAGTCAGAAAGCCGCCGTAGGAGTACCCAGTGACTGCCAGGCGCTTGGGGTCAACCGGGTAATGGGCGATTGAGTAGTCCACCCCCGCCATGACGTCTTCGAAATCCAGCTTGCCCCATCCGCCCCAGGTCCCCCAGAGAAACTTCTCGCCGTAGCCCGTCGAGCCGCGCGGGTTGGTGTAGACCACCGCGTAACCGTTGGCGGCCAGCCACTGAAACTCGTAGTCGAAGACACTCCCGTAAGCGCCGTGCGGGCCGCCGTGAATCGCGAGTATCAGCGGGTAAGGTGACTGAGTGGCCGCGGGTAACATGACCCAACCTTCCACTTCCGTGCCGTCCTTACTCTTGAAGCGAATCCGTTTGGCTGGGCTCAGCTCGACGTCCTTCAGCCACTTCTCGTTCAGCGCGCTCAGCTTCCGCTCGCCTGAGCCATCCATCGCGGCCACGAAGGCCTCGGCCGGATGTTGGGCATCCGAAGCCGTGTACGCCATCCGGTCGAACCCGCGCGAGAAACTGAAGCCGCCCAGCGTGCGCTCGCCTTGGGTCAGCCGCTCCACGCGCCCGCCCGCCGCGGACATGCGGAACAGGTGCGTATCTCCGCCCACCGCGGCCGCGAAGTAGATCTGCTCGCCCGAGGGACTCCAGGTGGGCGGATCGGGAATCAGGTCCCAGTCCGCGGTGAGGTTGGTCATCGGTCCGCCTTCGGCCGGCATGCGGTACAGGTCCACCGCGGCGCCGTGATTCTGCCGGGCCTGGATCACCAGGCTGAGTCCCTGGCGGCGCCGGAAGACCAGCCAGCGTCCGTCGGGCGACCAGGCCGGCGAATCGTACTCGTAGCCGTCGTCGGTCAGCCGCTTGATCTGCCCCGCAAGGTCGACGGTCCACAGGTCGGCACGTTCGTAGCTGTACTCGTCGCGCTGGTGCGAATCGGCGATCAGCGCCAGCGCGCCGCCATCGGGCCGCCACGCGGCGCTCACCACGTCCACCCCGAGCCTGGTCAACTGCTTCGGCGTGCCGCCCTCACGCGCCACCACGTACAGCTCGGAAGGCGGGGTCGCGGCGGGGTCGCGCGGGTCCGGCAAATAGCCGCGGCCGTCGAACCGCATGTTCATCCAGTCGTACATGCGGCCCTTGAAACGCTGCTCCAATTGCCGCTCGGCGGGTGTAAGGTCGCGCCGGGTGGCTGGCGGCGGCGTCTTTTTGGTGAAAGCGATCCAGCGGTTGTCCGGGCTGAAGATGGGGGCTCCGCCGACGCCCGGAATCTGAAACGCCTCGCCGCCCGGCCCGTCCATGCGCAGGAACCAGATGTCGCCCTCGGCTCCCGGCGCTTTGCGGTTGGAGCGAAAGGAGAGCAGCTTTCCATCGGGGCTCCAGCGCGGAGCCGAGGCGCTGAAGGCCGGGCTGGTGAGCCGCACCGCGCCCGCCGAAGCGTCCGCCGGTGCGATCCACAGTTCGCCGTGCCGCTGATTCTCGGCCTCGATAATGGTATTGCGCACGAAGACCACCCAACGCCCGTCGGGGGAGATGGCCGGCGTGGCGGCGGTTTCTACGCGGTAGTAGTCTTCCAGAGCCAGGGGGCGGGCCGCGCCGGCGAACGGCGCGGCGGAAAGCACCAGAAGCAGAAAGGCGCCCACATTTTTCATGGTGGGCATTATATCGCGGCGCGGGCGCCAGGCGTCCTCCGGGTGCGCCGGGTTACAACCCATGACCGGTAACGGCCCCTGGCTCGTAACCGGGAAATCCGTCTCAGCCCAAACTACGAGCCTTCTCGTCCTTGCCAAGCCGCCGGCTCTCCCAATACTTCTTCATGCGCTCGGAAACCTCTTTGCGCTCGCCGGAACTCATGGACTTTCGGCCCCGGCGGCTGGCGGCTTTCGGCGTCGCGGGTAGGCTACCGCCCGCCTTTTGCAACTCCTCCAACGAGGCTATGACGCGCTCGAGTTTCTCCTTCTCGGCGTATAAATCCTGAATTACTTTATAAAGATCCATCGAACCCCGTGAACGTCCTGTCATCGCTCGTCAAAGAGCGATCTAACCGATGTTAACGGGTTTGACATGGAAATTCTACATATTATCTAATGTCAGCGAATCAGAAACGGCCAGTGTGGTACTAGTCTGTATCCATACTTGGTTATAGCCATGTATAGCACTCCCGCTACTGGCAGTAGTACAGCCATCGCGATGAGGATCGTTTTGCGCCACGGGAATTTGCGGCCCTCGCGGTGCAACACCAGCAGGTAGCTGGCGAATATGCCCACGTAAAACAGCAGGCACATGGGGGTGGCGAACAACATCAGGTTGAAGACGTCGGGAGTCGGCGTAACGATCGCGGCAATGATAAA
>Ga0209415_10007204_pt1 | contig 19466 bp, 17 predicted proteins | sample PeaSoiSIISIP2007_FD_187696 | JGI IMG/M metagenome (GOLD analysis project Ga0209415, IMG submission 187696) | Peat soil microbial communities from Weissenstadt, Germany - SII-SIP-2007 (SPAdes) (version 2) | ecosystem: Environmental > Terrestrial > Soil > Wetlands > Peat | place: Germany... | reverse complement strand
GCTGGGCCGGTGGGTCTAGTCTGTCGAGTCTGCGCGCGTGGCCGTCGCGAGAGTGGCCCCGGACCGCTGGGTAGTCAGGTATATAATTCCCTTTTTTTGCCATGAATGACTTCGTTGTGCATGACCTGGTGCCCGGGCTACGCGTCCAGGTCACCCGCCCGATGCCCGATTGCCCGATCTGCCGCCCGCGCTCGATGCAGAAGTCGAACGCCTGTGGCGTACCGCCTGCGCGCGCGTCGCCGCCGGTGGGGCGGGGGCGCTATTCAACGGCCGGGTGTTCAGCGCCGACGTTATCTCGCCGACCGCGATCATGGGCCACCTTACCGAGTTCCGCCGCATCGTCGCGCAGATGGAACGCACCGACCTGTATGCGGAATTGGCAGTCCGGCTGCTCGCGGTCTGCGGCGTGCTGTGCTGTGCCGACGGCGTGGTGTTCGGACGTCGCCATGCCGGCGCGATCTACCAGCCGAACATGTGGCAGTTGCCACCGGCCCGCAGCGTGGACGCGCACGCTGTCGGCGCGGACGGCGTCGTGGCGCTCGGCCGCCAATTGCTCGCTGAATTGCAGGAGGAGCTGGGATTGGCGCCGGACGACGTGGACGCGCCGGTGCCTTTGTGTGTGGTGGAGCACCCCGGCAGCCACGTATCCGATCTCGGCATGGCGCTGCGCAGCGGGCTGGACGGTGGCGCCATCCGCGCCGCGCATGCCGGCCGCGGCAACGGCGAATATCCGACGCTGCGCATCGTGCCGATCGAGGACCTGCCAGGGTTTCTCGCCGAGGCAGGCGATGCGGTGGTGCCGCCCGCGCCGGTGTTTCTGGCACGTGCCGGCTTGGTGCATACCAATAAGTGGAGGAACTGACCTACGCCAGTAGCGCCATCGCCGAAGCGTCAGTTTATACCAACCGCGGGAGGTTCTGATCGATGCCAACCGCTGTCTCACCCGTTATGGCGGGCGGAGGCCCCATGAGCGCTAAGTCAGACAGCTGGCAGGCACGGATGCTCGTACGCGTCATGCCGACGAAGGTCGAGGATCCACGACTTTCCGTTGTCCCACACCGCAAGTCGTGGATGGTGCGCCTACGCGCACCATGACGTGGAGAGGCCGGTGCGAGCAAAGGTTCTATGGCTTGCAGAAGGCATCAAGCGCGGCTACCTCCTTGCGACCCCCATCGTAGTCTGCGGCAATGCGTTCGTACAGTCGTGCGGCGGCTTCATAGAACTGGCGCGCGGCCGGGTCCTCGCCGACGAATTCGGCGATCTCCTCCATCTCGGCCACCCAGCGATACGCTTTCGAATACATGCGCGGCATCTGCCTTGTGAGCCAGCCGACCAATGCCGGTTGGCTGGTCAGCAGCTCCTGCTTCAGATCGTCGGCGGTGCCGGCGCGCGTGGCCGCCAGCATCATCGCGGCACCCAGCGCGGTGAAGCCTTTTGTGATGCCAGCATAGGACATCTTCATCGCCGATGCTGCACCGATCGGGCCGGGCTGCACCGGCATCTCCAGCCCGTATTGCTGCAGCACCGCGACCCCGGGCGCCGCCTCGCCGGACAGGTAGATACGCGTCCCCTTGCTGCCCGGCGTTGGCGGCCCGCCGATGATGCCGCCATCGACGAAGGTCGCACCGGTCTCCTCGATGACGCGGGCGATGCGCAGCACGGTGCCGGGATGCACCGCGTTGCAATCGACATAGATCGGCTTGCGCGGCGCGGCACGCAGCGCTGGGGCGAAGTGCTCTGCCAGTCCAAGTGCCTCGCCGGGCGGCACGATCGACAGGATGATGTCGGCGGCGGCGATCTGGTCGTCCGGCACGCCGATCATTCCGGCGGCCTTGGCGCGGGCCACGCTGGCCTCGCTGCGGCCGGCCAGCGCGGTACGAACTTCGACGCCGTTCTGGGCGAGGCGCTGGCCGACAGCACTGCCCATCATGCCCGGCGCGATCACGGCAACGATTGGCGGCATGGTTTTCTCCTCCGTGCGAATCCGCGGAGAGCATGTCACGCTGGGGGCGGCAGTTAAACCTCTCTCGCCGCGCGGGAGAGGTCGAGACGCGAAGCGTCGAGGCTGAGGGTGCAGCGGGGCGACCCGATCACCCTCACTCGGTGCTACGCGCCGCGTCGATCAGCTTCGCGGCTCAACCCCGCTACAGGCGGGAGAGGTCTTGCTACGTTTCGATCCAACCGATATTTCCGTCGCTGCGCCGATACACCACGTTCAACGCGCCGCTGGTACGGTTGCGGAACATCAGCAGCGGCTGGTCGGCGAGATCCATTCGCATCACCGCCTCGTCCACCGACAGCCAACTGATCTCGGCGGGGTGCTCGGCAATTACCGTGGCAACCGAGCCGTCGACCGCCGTGCCGTCGGCCGCATCGGTTTCGCTGTCCGTCTCGGCTTGCTCCAGCACGAACTGCCGCGCCGCCTCGGGCCGCTCGCGGTTGGCGAGGTCACGCGCATGCTCGTTCACCCGGCGGCGATAGCGGCGCAGCCGCTTGGCGATATGCTCTGCCGCGTCGTCGAATGCGGTGTTGGCGTCCAGCGCCTCACCTTCGCCGCGCAGGCGCAGACCGCGCCCCGCATGCAGGTTGATGTCGCAGGTGAAGAAACTTCGGGCACGGCTGAAGGTGACATTCGCCTCCTGCGCGTGACCGAAATACTTCGTCGCGATGCCTTCCAAATGCGCCGACACCCGGACACACAGCGCATCGGACAGCTCGAGTTGCTTGCCGGAGACCGTGATCTGCATATGCCTCACCGCTTGGTTGGAAACGATGGGAGAGACGACCCCCGGGCCTGTCTCCGGACCTTGATCCAGAGCCATGTCCCCGAGGCTTGACCCGGGGGCATAGTCCCCGGCTTGACCTGGGGGAATGTCCCCGGGGCGTGACAGGGGGGCACGTCCCCGGCCCAGGATCAAGTCCGGGGTAAGCAACCCGGGGGCATGTCCCCGGCCTCGGATCAAGTCCGGGCTCGACCCGGGGATCAGGCCGGTACGACTTTCTCCCGCCGGCGCTGCACCGAATTGGGGATATGCAGCGCCTCCCGGTATTTCGCCACGGTCCGGCGGGCGATGTCCACGCCTTCCCGCCGCAGCACAACGACAATCGCGTCATCCGACAACACGTCTTCCGGATCCTCCGCGTCGATCATGCCACGGATCCGATGCCGCACCGCCTCGGCGCTGTGTTCCTCACCGTCGTTACCATGCAGCGCCGTGGTGAAAAAATATTTAAGCTCATAGGTGCCGCGTGGCGTCGCGATGTATTTGTTCGAGGTGACGCGGCTGACCGTGCTTTCGTGCATTTCCACCACTTCGGCGATGTCGCGCAGGATAAGCGGACGCAGGTGAGCCACGCCGTGCCGCAGGAAACCGTCCTGCTGGCGCACGATCTCGGCGGCCACGCGCAGGATGGTCTGCGCGCGCTGTTGCAGCGAGCGCACCAGCCAGTTGGCGTTGGCCAGGCGCTCGGTCAGGAACACCCGCTCCTCCTTGCGCGCGCGGGGGGCGACGCGGGCGTAGAACCGCTCGTTCACCAGCACGCGCGGCATGGTGAGGGGGTTCAGCTCGATCAGCCATGTCCCGTCGGGGCCCGCGCGCATCAGGATGTCGGGGACGACAATCTGGGCGGGCTGGCTGTCCCAGGTGGCGGCGGGTTTCGGATCGAGCGCGCGGATCTCGCCGATCATGTCGGCCAGGTCCTCGGAATCCACGCCGCACAATACCATCAGCTTGCGGGTCTCGCGCCGCGCCAGCAGCTCGAGGTTGTCGAGCAAGATCTGCATCGCCGGATCGAGGCGGTTGCGGTCGGCGAGCTGTGCCGCGAGGCACTCCTTCAGGTCACGCGCGAACAGCCCGGGCGGATCGAAGCGCATCATGCGCCCGCGCACCTCCTCGATGCGCTCCAGCGGCAGCGCCATCGCCGCGGCGATGGCCGCGGGCTCGGCGGTCAGCCGTCCGGCCGGACAGAGCAAGGCGATCAGGTGCGCACCGATCATTCGGTCCACCGGGTCCTCGAAGGACAGCCGTAGCTGTTCGCCGAGGTAGTCGCGCAGCGGGCGGCGGGCGCCCTCGAGGTCGTCGATGCCGCGATCGTCGGCCTCGAACCCCGGATCGCCGCCGCGGCCGTCAATCCGGCCGAGCATCCCGGCGCCATCGGCCACCCCGCCGACGTCGTAGGTCTCGGCATTGTCGGTGTCGAGCGGTGCGGCGGCCTCGGACGGCAGCGTCCCGGCGTTGGCCGCCTCGACGGCATCCGCCGGCGCGGCATCGGCGAAGACAATCTGGTCCGGCGCAGCTTGCTCGGGTGCCGGCGCGTCGCCGACCTCATCGCGTTCCAGGAGCGGGTTGCGCTCCAGTTCTTCCTCGACGAAGGCGGCAGCCTCGATGTTGGAATACTGCAGCAGCTTGATCGCCTGACGCAGTTGCGGCGTCATGACCAAGGTCTGGCTCTGGCGCAGGTCGAGACGCGGGGCGATCGCCATGGCCAGCAGCTATCGGGCGGGGACGGGAGAGGTCAATGGGATTCGGCGCCTACGGATGCAAGAAGCGTGCAACTGTGCACGGGCACCTTATAGACTGAATCTTTCTCCCAGGTAAACGCGGCGCACGTCCTGATGCGCCACCACTTCCTCCGGCTTGCCCTGCATCAGCACCTTGCCGTCGTGCATTATATAGGCGCGGTCGATGATCTCCAGCGTCTCACGGACGTTGTGGTCGGTGATCAGCACGCCGATGCCGCGGTCCTTCAGATGCCCGACCAGGTCGCGGATCTCGTTGACCGCGATCGGGTCGATGCCGGCCAGCGGCTCGTCGAGCAAGATGTAGGAGGGCTGGGTAGCCAGGGCGCGGGCGATCTCGACCCGGCGCCGCTCGCCGCCGGACAGCGCCAGCGCCGGGGTGCGGCGCAAATGGCCGATGCCGAACTCCGCCAGCAGCTCGTCGCAAACCATGTCGCGGGTGTACGGGTCCGGCTCCACCACCTCCAATGCGGCCTTGATGTTTTGCTCTACGTTGAGGCCGCGGAAGACACTGGCTTCCTGCGGCAGGTAGCCGATGCCGAGCCGGGCGCGGCGGTACATCGGCAGCGAGGTGATATCGGCGTTGTCCAGGCTGATCGAGCCGGTGTCGGGCTTCACCAGCCCAACGATCATGTAAAACGTGGTGGTCTTGCCGGCGCCGTTCGGCCCCAGCAGCCCCACGACCTCCCCGCGCCGCAACTCGATCGAGACGTTCCGCACCACCGGGCGCTTCCGGTAGGTCTTGCCGACGCCGCGCGCGACCAGCCCGCCGCCGCCCAGCAACACCCGGAGCTCCGGAGCGCCGCTTCTTTCGCCCCCCCTTCTTTCACCCTCGCTTCTTTCGCCTGGGCGGCGGCTCACGGCGGCTTTCCCGTGCCCGGCCGGGGCGGCGCCGGCGTGGCAAGTTGCTGGTTGGTCTGGTCGTTCGGCACCACCAGGCCCTCGACCCGTCCGGTGTCGCCGGCGAGCAAGCGCGACACGCCCGTCTTCAGGTCAACCACCGCCTCCGAACCGTTGAGCTGGTTCTCGCCACGGGTGATCCGCACCTTGCCAGCCACGCGGGCAATGCCGCTGTCGGGGACATAAACCGCCCGGTCGCCGGTGACCGTGTCGGTGACGGTGCGCACCACGACGTGCCCGTAGGCCTCGACCTTCTCCAGCTTGCCAGAACTCGCCAGCGGATCCTGGGCACTGGCGGGCGAGCCGGGCTTCGCCGCCACTTGCGTCGCCACCGGCGTCCCAACCGGCGTCCCCTGGGGCGGCGTGGCCGGCGCCGCGGTGGTGTAGGCCACCAGCGTGTCCGCCTGAAGCCGGCGGCCGTCGTTTGTCACCGCCACCGCGTCGCCCCGCGCCACAGCCATGTGCCGCTGCGACCAATACTCCATGTCGTCGCGCGCGGTGAGCACCTGGGTGGGGGTGGTCAGCTTCAGGTCGCGCCCGGTAATCACCAGGACGGCCTGGTCCAGGTCATAGGTCGCCTGGTCGCCCCAGATCTGGTCGGTCTGGGTAAAGATATGCACGTGGCCCTGGGCCTGCACGCGATACACCTCGTTGCCGCCGGTGTCCGCGTCTTCTGCGAGGCCGGCTTGCGGTGGTTGGGCAGCGCCAGACGCAGCCACGCCCTTCTTGCGGTACCAGGCGATCAGCCGGTCCGCCGTGACGGTAACGTTGTCCCGCACCGCCTTGGCATCGCCAGTGGCAATCACCTCCTGCTGCGCCTGGTGCCATTCGATCCCAGCGACGGCGGTGATGGCAAGCGGGCCGCCATGCGACAGGTCGAGTTGCTGTGCCGTGACGGGAGTCGTCACGAGAGAAGCGGCGGCAACGGCCAGAAGCGCGACGACCGCATGCCCGCCGGCCCCCCTGCCCGCCCGGGGATCGGATCTGGTCGGTGCGGCTCTCACCGGGTCGCCGCCCCCAGCGGCGGAGCCGTTGGGGGCGCCATTGGGATTGGGGGCATCACTGGGGATGCCGCTGGGGATACCACCGGGGACGCCGCCGGGGACGCCCCATTAAGCACGAGGTGAGCCGGGCCGGCGAATTGGATAATGGATCCCTTGTCGAGCAGGGTGAATCCCTGGGCGTCCAGCGTGCCGAACGGCCCCTCGGCGTGCACCGGATCGGCGCCGGCTGCCGCGCCGTTTTTCAGGTCGACGGAGGCGCTGGCGGTCACCAGGGTCGTCCCGTCGTCGCGATACAGGGTGACGTCGTGCGACAGGTCGAGCTGGTTGGTGTGCCGCATGAACACACCCTGCTTGGCCTGGAGCAAGAGCCAGGTGCCGCTCTGCAGCGTGATGTCGCCCTTCGGCGCGGTGAGGTTGACGCGTTCCGGTCCGGCCTGCTGTGCCGTCGTCGCGGTCAGCGTGTAGGGCCGGCCTTTGTCGTCGATGCCGTGGTAACGTGCGTCGATCAACTGGCCGCCTTCGATCTCGCTGCTCAGTTGGCGGAAGGCCATGCGGGCCTGATCCCTCGCGCGGTCGAATTCCGGCCAGAGCGCGACGCTGGCCAGCAGCGCCAGGGCGAGCGCGGGCAGCAGCCACTTGGTAAGAGTGATCGCCATACGCCGGCGGGTCAGGTGGCGCTGCGTCGGCGGGCGCCGGATGCGGGCCGCCGTGGCGGCAACCAACCGGCTGCCGGCACGGGGTCGCGTGATAACCGTCGTGGCGGGCCGCAGGCTCATGCCAGCCCCGCGCGCAGCAGGTCGTGGATATGCAGGATGCCGACCGGCTGGCCGGCGGCGTCGACGACGAACAGGGCGGTGATCGGCCGCTCGCGCGCATTCATCGCGTGCAGCGCCTCGGCGGCGAGCGCGTCTGGCCCAATGGTGCGCGGGGACGGTGTCATGATTTCGCCGAGCCGGCGGGACAGCAGGTCGGGACCCATGGCCCGGCGCAGGTCGCCGTCCGTCAGAATGCCGAGCAATCGCCCGTCCGGGCCGCGGACGCCGAGGCAGCCGAAGCGCTTTTCGGTCATCAGCAGCAGAGCCCGATCCATCGGCAGGTCAGGCGTGCCCAACGGCATGGCGTCGCCGGCGTGCATCACCTCACGCACGCGCCTGAGGCGGGAACCCAACTTGCCGCCCGGGTGGAAGCGGCCGAAGTCGGCGGCGGTGAAGCCGCGCCGGGTGAACAGCGCGACGGCGATGGCGTCGCCGAGTGCCATCTGCATGGTGGTGGAGGTGGTCGGGGCCAGACCCATTGGGCAGGCCTCGGCGGCCGGGGGAAGCAGCAATGCGACGTCGGCGGAGGTGGCGAGCGCCGAGCCGGCCCGGGCGGTAATCGCCACCAGCGGCAGGGCGAAGCGCCGCGCGTGGTCGACCAGGTCGGCGAGTTCGGCGGTCTCGCCGGAGTTGGACAGCGCCAGGACCGCGTCGCCGGCGACGATCATGCCCAGGTCGCCGTGCGAGGCCTCCGCGGGGTGCACGAACAGGGCGGGGGTGCCGGTCGAGGCCAGCGTGGCGGCGATCTTGCGTGCTACATGGCCGGACTTGCCCATGCCGGACACCACGACGCGGCCGGTGACCCCGTCCAGCAGGTCCACTGCCCGAGCGAAGCCCGCATCCAGCGCGGCCGCGAGCGCCCGCAGGCCGGCTGCCTCGGTGGCGAGCACCGAGCGTGCGACGTCCAGATCGGCCTCGTCGGGATCAGCGGCGACGGCAACAGCGGCGGTCATCGGTGACGGAATCCCCGAGGTGTTGCAACGCTGCGACCTCTATGGTCCTCGGCGGCGGGCAGGGTCAACCTTCAGAGCATGTCAAAGGGTTACTGCGGCGGGCCGTGGCCGGAGGACAGGTATTCTCGCATTGGGTAGCTCTTCTATCGTCATCGCGAGGAACGGAGCAGTGGCCTGGCTTGGCCTGACCCAGCGAGTCCTGCCGGAGGCCAAGCTGAAGCGCCCGAAAATTCTTCACCCCGTTCACTTTCCGTTCACGTTTTCCGCTTAGCTTGAAGCCTGCCGCCGAAAAGGGGCGGAGTTTCACCACGGAATCGATGCTCCGCAAGATCGAAGCCTGGCGAAAAACTCGCGAGACCAGAAGCCCCGCGAAAGGCGCGCAAGCTCCTTTTCGCATGAGACGGCGAGGGTGTCATGGCGAGTTCTACGACCACGGGAACCATCGAAGCGTTCGTCGATGCCGACCAGGCATCGATCGGACCGTCGCCAATGTTCAGCGAGACGGCAGCGGGTCAGAACCATAACGACTCATACGGCTACTTCGACCAGTTGACCGGCGATTCGCCCGCCGGCGCGGGCGACCTGACGAACCCCCCACTGTTCGGCGCGAAAAATTCCAGCCAGGCCAGTTCCGACGGCGCCATTGCCTACGCGATGATGCAGATCGATGCCACAGCTCACCTGGACGGCACGACAGTCGCCACGCGGCCTGACTTCACCACAGCAGTGCCCACCCAGGCTGCCCCGAACTCGCTGCCGGTTGTCACCTTCCACGATCCGCAAGGCCCGACGGCGGCCTACGGCGCCCAACCGTCGAGCGGTCAGGGGCTGCCAGATTGGCGCGGCGTCAACGCCACCACCGACACACGTGGCGGCACGCCGTCCATAACGCCACAAGCCTCGGGCCTCACGGTGACGGCAACGGACGCCAGCTTGTTGCCGGTGCCCGCCATATTCCCGGCCACCGTCCCGGCCACTCCGGTCGTGCCAGACCGCACCTGGGCGGGGCAATTCGCCATGCCGCAGAACGTCGTTGCCACGGCGGCACCAGCGGTCAGCACGACGACTGCGCTCACGAATGTTCTTTACCTGCAGGAGACGGGCACCTCCGCGCCGATCAGCGTCTACGACATCAACCAGGGGCAGATCGGTGATTGCTTCCTGCTGTCGTCGATCGGCGAGATCGCGCTGTGGCATCCGAGCGGGATCATGAACATGATCCAGGCCAACGCCAACGGCACCGAGACGGTAACGCTTTACCTCGCCGCGAACGGCTCCCTGCCGACTTACGGCACCACCGCCTACGAGATGACGTCGGTGACCGTGACCAACACGTTCCCAAGCGACGCCGTCAACAACGGCGTCACGCAGGATGTGCTCAACGGGCAGAAAGAGATCTGGGTCCAGGTCCTGGAAAAGGCAGTGGCGACGCTGGGCGGCGGCTATAGCTCGATCGCCAACGGCGGCAACCCGATGATCGCCATGGAAGAATTGACGGGCCAGGCCGCGACCTCGATGTCGCCATCCTCGCTCACCGTGCAGGAGTTGCAGAACTTCACGGCAGCCGGCGACCTGATCGTGATGGACACCGCGTCGTCGGGCAGCCTGCCTTATGGCCTGTACAACGACCACGCCTATATGTTCGAGAACGTGACCGTGGTCAGCGGCACGCCCATGGTGCAATTGCTCAATCCATGGGGCTTCGACGAGCCCTCCGCGATCCCGCTGTCGCAGCTCTCCCGGGGGATTGCCGAAGTCGATATCGGCCAGTTCGTCAACAACCAAGACATCACCGGCACATCCGGCAACGACACGATCACCCTCAGCTACAACCTCACGAACGGCTCCGTCGACCTGGGCGCCGGTAATGACAGCCTCACTTTGGCCAACGGCACCAACTCCGCGACCGTCATCAACACCGAGACGATTATCGGCGGAACCGGGGCCGACACCATCACGCTGGGAGCCGCCACGGCCAACGCCTCGATCGACCTCGGCGCCGGCAACGACACTCTGAGCCTGGGCTCCTTCGCCCACGCGGCAACCGTCGCCAACACAGAGACCATCGTCGGCGGCAGCGTCAGCGACACAATCACACTGGCCACCGCACTGACCACCGCCATGTCGGTCGACCTCGGCGGCGGGGCCAACAAGCTGACCCTCGCCAATGTCGGCAACGCCGGCACGATCGGCAATATTGCCACGCTGATCGGCGGCACCGGCGCGGATACGATCACCTTGGCCACCGCGATCAGCAATGCCAGCGTCGATCTGGGCGGCGGCGCGGATAAGCTCACGCTGGCCAACGGGACCAACTCGGGTACCGTCTCCAACGTCCAGACCATCGCCGGCGGCAGCGGCGGCGACACCATCACGCTGGGCACGGCGCTGACCACCAGCATGCGGGTGGACCTTGAAGGCGGCGAGAACAAGCTGACCCTGGCCAACGGTGCCAATACCGGCACGGTCAGCAACGTCGACACTCTGATCGGCGGCGCCGGTGCCGACCTGGTTACGCTGGGCAGCTCGGTGACCAACGCCAGTGTCAGTCTCGGCACTGGGGCGGACAAGCTGACCCTGGCCGCCGGCGGCAACAGGCTGACCGTCGCCAACGTAACCTCGATCGTCGGCGGCGGCGGTGGCGATACCGTCACGCTCGGATCCGCCGACACGAATGGCAGCATCAACCTGGTTGGCGGCAATAGCACGCTTAACCTCGGCAACTTCACCAACAGCGTCACTGTCTCCAACACCGGCACGATCACCAGCGGATCCGGCAACGACACGATCACGCTGGGCTCGGCGCTGAGCGACGCCATGCAGGTCGACCTTGGCAGTGGAAGGAACACGCTAACCCTTGCCAATGGCGCCAATACCGGCACGGTCAGCAACATTGATACGCTGATTGGCGGCACTGGCTCGGATACGGTCACCTTCGCCACTGCGATGGTCAACGGCAGCGTCAATCTCGGCTCCGGAGCGGACACGCTGACGCTGGGTAACTTCACCAATTCCGGCACCGTCTCGAACGTCCAGACCATCATCGGCGGCACCGGCAACGATAGCATCACGCTCGGTGCCGGCGCCACCAACGCCAGCATCAACCTCGGCTCCGGCGCCGACACGCTGACCCTGAGCAAGTCCAGCACATCGGCCACGGTCGCCAATGTGATGACGCTGGCTGGCACCGGCGGCAATGACAGCATCACGCTGGGCAGCGCACTGACCACCGGAATGTCGGTCGATCTTGGCAGCGGGGCAAACACGCTCACCCTGAACAATGGTACCAACACCGGCACGGTGAAGAACGTCGGCACGTTGCTGGGCGGCACCGGTACCGATACGATCACCTTCGGCACGGTGGCGAAAAATGCCAGCATCAGCCTCGGTGTCGGCAACGACACCCTGACCTTCGTCAACGGCACCAACACCGCAACGGTGGCCAACGCCGATACGATCATCGGCACCGGCGGCAGCGACAGCATCACGCTTGCCACCGCGCTGACCGACAGCATGAGGGTCGATCTGGGCGCGGGCAACAACAAGCTGACCCTGGCCAACGGCGCCAACACCGGCACTGTGGGCAACGTCAACACCCTGATCGGCGGCACCGGCGTGGATGCAATCACCCTCGCCACCGCCATCGTCAACGCCAGCATCAATCTCGGCTCCGGCGCTGACACGCTGGCGCTGGGCAACGGCACCAATTCGGGCACCGTCGCCAACGTCAAGACCATCATCGGCGGCAGCGGCAACGACAGCATCACGCTTGGTGCCGGTGTCACCGGCGCCAGCATCGATCTCGGTGCGGGCTCCAACAGCCTGACACTCAACCAGGCCAACAACAGCGCGACGGTCACCAACGTGCAGACACTGGTCGGCGGTGCCGGCAGCGACGCCATCACGCTGGGCACCTCGCTCACCACCGGGATGTCGATCGATCTGGGCGCTGGAGCGAACACGCTGTCCCTGACCAACGGCACCAACACCGGCACGGTCGGCAATATCGGCACGCTGATCGGCGGCACCGGCACTGACACGATCACGCTCGGAACCGCCGCGGTGAATGCCAGCATCAGCCTCGGCGCCGGCGCAGACACGCTGACCTTCGCCAACGGTACCAACAGCGCCACGGTGGTGAGCACCGCCACCATAATCGGCGGCAGCGGCAACGACACCATCGCGCTCGGCAGCGCGCTGACCGACGCCATGAAGGTCGATCTCGGCGCGGGTGCCAACAAACTGACGCTGGCGGCCGGCGGCGACATCGGCACGGTGAGCAACGTCAACACGCTGATCGGCGGCACCGGCACCGACACCATCACCCTCGGCACGGCAGTGAATAACGCCACGGTCAGCCTCGGCTCTGGCGAGGACACACTGACGCTGGCCAACGGCACCAACCGCCTCTCGGTCGCCAACACCGCGACCGTGCAAGGCGGCAGCGGCGCCGACACCATCGTGCTGAGCGGCTCCACCTCCAGCATGGTGATCGGCGGCGGCGGGATGAACTTCATCACCGGCGATACTGCGGCCGACCAGTTCGTGTTCGACCAGGACAGCACCGGCAACAACAGCACGATCATGAACTTCAGCACGGCGAAGGGCGACAGGATCGATCTCGACACCACCGGCAGCTCGACGCTGTCCGGCAACCCCTACAACGTCGGCGGCGCGGCGCTGACCGTCGGGGTCGACCTGGCCGACGTGGCCAACGCCACGGCACGCCTCTCCACCACGCTCTCCAATGGCGGAAACGGTGGCTTCGTTTACGAACAAGATACCGGTGGCCTGTACTATAGCGCCAACGGGTCCTTCGCAGGCGGCGGCACGTTGATCGGCACGGTCACCACCAACGGCACCACGGCTTGGACCTTCAATGCCAGCAGCTTTGCTCAGGTCTAGCCTGCGATCGGAGACGGGGGGCACTCCGCCCACCGCAATCGCATCAGCGGATCAACTGGCGGCCGCGCGCGCGGCCTTCCTGGGCGGCTTCACCACCGGCGGTGGTGTCTTGTCCTTGTAGCCGCACCACTGCGCGGCGACGCAGCGCCAGCACTCCGGCGTCCGCGCCTTGCACACATAACGCCCGTGCAGGATCAGCCAGTGATGCGCGTCGCGCAGCAGCGCCGCCGGCACGCGGCGGAGCAATGCGTCCTCCACCGCGCGCGGGGTGGCGCCGGGGGCGATCCCGGTGCGGTTGCCCAGCCGGAAAATGTGCGTGTCGACCGCCATGGTGCTCTCGCCGAACGCCACATTCAGCACGACATTGGCGGTCTTGCGACCGACGCCCGGCAGCGTCTCCAGCGCCTCGCGGTCGCGCGGCACCTGCCCGCCATGCTGTTCGATAATCTGACGCGACAGCGCCACCACGTTGCGCGCCTTGCCCTGCCACAGCCCGATCGAGCGGATGTGCCTGGCGACGCCCTCGACGCCCAGCCGCGCCATCGCTTCCGGCGTGCGCGCCTCCTGGAACAACGTCGCGGTGGCTTGGTTGACCGAGACGTCGGTCGCCTGGGCGGACAGCACGACGGCAATCAGCAGCGTGTACGGATCGACGAACTCGAGCTCGCTGCGCGGGTTGGGATTGGCCTTGGCCAGTGCCCCGAGGAAGTCGCGGACCTCGGCCAGGGACATGGTCCGCGATTTGCGGGGTGGCGACTTGGCGGGACGCGGTCTTGTCGGCATGCCAATGATTGTCGCCCGGCCACCACCGCGCTGGCAAGTGTCGGGGAGCAGGTTCCTCCCCCTCCCGTCGTGGGTTCGGGCGGCGAAGCGGACCAAGGTCGGGGGGGTTCGGGGCGTAAGAGCTCCTCCCCCCAACCTTGGGTCGCTTCGCCGCCCGAACCCACGACGGGAGGGGGGGGAGCCTTCGCTTTCCCGCCGCTATTGCGCCGGCCGCGCGCGCGCTACATCCACACGATGGAGGAGCAAGAGCACCCAACGGCAGGCGCATTGCTGTTCGAGGCGGTGATCGTGCCGCACCGCAGCCTCTCCCCACGCGGCCTCGCCATCCTGACCGGCGTCATCGCCACACTGTGTGGCCTCACGGCGCTGCGCTTCTGGCTGATCGGCGCCTGGCCGGTGATCGGTTTCTCCGTGGTGGAGGTCGGCCTGGCGCTATGGCTGATCCAGTCGAACGCCCGCAGCGCGCGGGCAAGCGAACTGGTCCTGCTGAGCGAGAACGCGCTGCGGATCGTTCGCGTCGACGCTCGCGGGCGGCGGCAGGAACGGTGGTTCAGCTCCGCCTGGCTGAAAGTTGTGGTCGAGGAAGCGCCCGGACGGGTGCCCCGGCTCCTCCTCGCGGCGCGCAGCGCGCGGGAGGAGATCGCCGCCGCGCTGGGGGAGGCGGAAAAGCGCGACCTCGCCGCAGCCCTGGGTGCCGCGCTGCACGAACGGCGGAATCCGACGTTCGAAAATTCACAATTGCGCGAGTGACGGCGCGTCAGGGGGTCTCGGCTGGGCCCATCGACTTGATCAGGTCGAACACGCGCTTGCGCACCGCCGGATCGGTGATGCGGTAATAGGCCCGCACCAGTTCCAGCGTCTCCCGTCGGCTCAGCGTGTCGTCGCCGAAACCGTCTGGCGTCTCGGTGAACCCGGTGGTCCGCCGGCTCGTTGGCGGGCCGAGGCTGTTGGCCAGGCTGTCCGGCATGTCGTCGAAAAAGAAGCTGATCGGCACATCAAGCACGCGCGACAGATCGAACAGGCGCGACGCGCCCACCCGGTTCACCCCGCGCTCATATTTCTGCACTTGCTGGAAGGTGAGACCGAGCGCCTCACCCAGCCGCTCCTGCGACATCCCGAGCAAGGTGCGGCGCAGGCGGATGCGGGACCCGACATGAACGTCGATCGGACTGGGGCGACCTTCACGATCCGTTCCGCCCGTTTGCTCGGCGCGTGACATGCGCGCGTCCCCCTTCAGTTCTTCCCACATCGGTACACTCATGGCACAACACCTGCAACCGGGTTCGCTTTCCCGCGGGATTGTGGGGTGGTCTTAACCTGACAACCGGAAATTGTCAAGGGTCTGCGTCAAAATCTGTGATGCGCCCATAAAACAGCCGATAGTCTCGATATTAGGACATACCCCCGCCTTCACCCCTCCCCGCCACGCATATGTCGCCCCGCCAGCAACCCAAGGGCGAGAAAAGCAGCGGCGAACAGAAACGGAATGACCAGGCCGAATCGGGCGAACGGCGTCGCCGGCAGGGCGGGAGGCAGGGGAACCACCAACGTGCCGGCCATCGCTCGTTCGAGTCGCGCCAGTTCGTGGCCGGTTGCATCGAACGCCGCAGTAATCCCGGTATTGGCGGCGCGCAGCAGCGGCAGGCCTTCCTCCACCGCCCGCAGCCGCGCCGCGGCGAGGTGCTGGCGTGGGCCGCTCGAATCGCCGAACCAGGCGTCGTTGGTGATGTTGACCATCCAGGCCGGCCGATCGGTGGGGTCCACCACCTGGCCGGGAAAGATCGCCTCGTAGCAGATCAGCGGCCCGACTGGCGGCAGGCCGGGGATGTGCAGCGTGCGGGGACCCGGTCCGCGGGCGAATCCACCGCCGGGCACAATTTGGATTCCCGCCGGGAACCAGTCCGGCTGGTATTCGCCGAACGGCACCAGATGCCACTTATCGTAGATGGCGGCGATAGTGTCGGAATCCGTCAACGCAAACAGGCTGTTGCGCGGCCGGTTGCCCCTGTCGACGCGCACCGCGCCGACCAGCGCCGGAGCGCCGTTCACCGCTTCGCCGATGGCCTGGCGCGCCGGCGCATCCCGCTCCAGCAGGAACGGCGACGCGGTTTCCGGCCAGACCACCACCGCCGGTCCGCTGCCGCTGCGCGCCAGGCCCTCGCCGGTGAGGCGCAGATAGCGCTCGAAGATCGACGTCGTCAGCGCGCGGTCCCATTTCTGGCCCTCCACGACGTTGCCCTGTACCAGCACGACGTTCAGTCCCGGCGCCGCGGGTAGTGGCTGGTGGGAACGGACGATGCCGAACGCCGCCCAGGCGGCCAGCACCACCGCGCCGGTGCCGCGCCAGCGCCAGCTCACCGCCGGCGTCAGCGCCAGCAGCACGGTGAGGAGTGTCAGTCCGTGCACGCTGACCCAGGCCGCCGGTTGGATGAACACGTCGCCGAACCGGCCCGGGAACTCCCAAACGCTGCCGAGCAGGTTCCAGGGAAATCCGGTGCCGACGAATTGGCGAGCAATATCGGCCAGCACCCAGGCGCCGGCGAGGGCCAGGGCCCGGGGCCAGCCGGGCCGAGCGAACCGTGCGGCCCAGGCGGCGGCGGCGATGAATGCCGCCAGGACTGCCGCCAGGGCCGGGACGGCGAACGGCACGAGCCACCAGAACCGTGCGGCCTCGATCAGGATCGCTTCGGTGACCCAATAGAGCCCGACCAGATGCAGGCCGAAGCCGAACCACCAGCCGCGCCGCGCCGCCACCGCCGGGCCCGGAGCGGCGTCGATCAGCACCAGAAGGCCGGGAAACGACACCAGCAGTATCGGCACGGCACAGATCGGCGGGAGGGCCAGCACGGCGACCGCGCCCAGGCCGAGTGCGGCCAAGTCGGCACGCAGACCGCGCAGCGCCGCGATGCGCGCGACAAGGCGTGACGCGAGAAAGCGACTCCCCCTCCCCTTGGTTAGGGGGAGTGGTTCGTGCGGCACGCACCCCTCGCCCCAACCTTGGTCCACTTCGCGGCCCAAGCCCGCAAGGGAAGTAGGAGTCCCCTTTTTCTCATGTTCTGCGTCTTCGTCGCTAATCCAGCGCCTCGCGCAGTTGCCGCTCGTAGTGGCGGTAGTATTTGTCGGTGACCAGGTCGGTCTTCACCACCACCGCGATGTCCGTGGTGTTGAACTGGCGGTCGATCACCGCGCCGTCGCCGACGAAGCCGCCGAGTCGCAGATAGCCTTTGATCAGCGGCGGCAGTAGCGCCAGCGCCCGCTTGGGATCGACCGACTCGGGCGGCAGCCGCTGCATCTCCACGAAGCGGTGCGGCAGCGCCCGCGGCCGCACCGCGGGCGGCGCCAGGTGGTTCTGGTAGAGATAGGTGAGCTCCACCGCGACGGCGTCCGGATCGGTGCCCGGCAGGCTGGCGCAGCCGAACATCAGGTCGATTTGGTAATGGAACACGTAGGCGGCGATGCCGCGCCACAGCAACTGCATGGCGGCGCGGTTGCGATACGCGGCGTCGACGCAGGAACGGCCAAGTTCCAGGATCCGGCCTGGAAAACCGAGGATCGGAGCGATGTCGTACTCGTCGGCCGAGTAGAATCGGCCGAGCAGCGCCGCTGCCTGGCGCTGGATCAGGCGATAGGTACCGACCACCCCTTCGGCCCCCGGGCCGATCGCGTGGTCCACCACCAGCAGATGGTCAGCGACCGAGTCGAAGCGATCCCGGTCGCGCCCGGTGCGCGCGGTTTCCGCGTCTGCCGTGGCGCCCAGTTCGCGATAGAACACCCGATAGCGCAGCGCCTGTACCGCGTCGATCTCGGCCGGCGTGACGGCGACACGCGCGCCCAGATTGCCGGCGCGCAATTCGGGGAAGGGCCCAGCCTGGGCGATCGGACCGCCGATTCGCTGTTCCACTGTCACCTTGTAACCCCGCGCTCGGCCCGGTCGCCGACTCCGCCGTTCGCCCGCGGCGCGGTGTGTTCCTGGTCAACGTCCGGCAATGCGGCCGATTGCCCTTGTCCGCGGGCTTGGCCGGGGACCTGTCCGCGGGCTTGAGCCGGGGATCGCCGTCCGAACAGCTCCAGACGCAACGAGACCAGGTCGAAGCCCAATCGCGCCGCGATGGTCTGCATCAGCCGCTCATGTTCCGCATCCTGGAATTCGATGACCTTGCCGGTTTCCACGTCGATCAGGTGGTAGTGGTTACCATGCTCGGTCGGCTCGTAGCGGGCGCGTCCGCCGCCGAAATCCCGACGCTCCAGGATACCGTTCTCCTCGAGCAGACGGACCGTGCGGTAGACGGTGGCGATCGAGATGTGCGCGTCGAGAGCAGCGGCGCGGCGGTACAGCTCCTCGACGTCGGGATGGTCGGTCGCTTCGGACAGGACGCGGGCGATGACCCGCCGCTGTCCGGTCATCTTCAGGCCCCGTTCGATGCACAGGCGCTCGATGCGCGATTCCATCCGATCCCTTGCGATCAAACCCGCCAGCCGATCCTGCCGGATCAGCCTGTGCCAGCCAGCGGGGCGTTACGCAAGTGCCCGCCCCGGACGACCCTCCGGCCTGCCTCCGCCTAGCCGATCCGGGTTGGATCTGTCCAATGTCGCCCCGATGACAGTGCCGTGGCGGGAACGGCCCCGCCGCGGGGCATGGCCGAGGCGGCTCCGTCGCCGAGGCGGCCTACTGGTGGGCGCGCGGCCTGGTGCCCAGGCCAATCTTCTTCGCGAGTGAGGAGCGATGCTTGGCGTAATCCGGAGCCACCATCGGGTAATCGGACGTCAGACCCCAGCGCTCGCGATACTGTTCTGGCGTCATGTTGTATGCGGTTTTCAGATGCCGTTTCAGCATCTTTAGCTTCTTGCCGTCTTCCAGACAGATGATGTAGCCGGCGAACACGGACTTCTTGGGCGAAACCGCGGGTTGCGGCCGCTCCGGCTGGCTGGGTTGCTTGCCAACGTCGGCGAGCGTCTTGTAGACCTCTTGAATTAGTGACGAGAGGCCATCGGGCGGTACCGCATTGTTTGACACATGTGCAGAGACGATTTGCGCGGTCAGTCCAAGCACAGTCGTGTTTGCCGCATGCTCGGCCATTGCAATCCCTTTCCCGGCGGAGGACTGCGGTAATATACGGTCGCACCCGGCTGTTTCGCAACGGATATTTGACGCAATCAGGAGGCCGACAGTATCATGACAAAGGTGCAAGATGCCGATCAGGTACTGGACATCACCAATGAGGTCTGCCCGATGACCTTCGTGCGGACCCGGCTCGCGCTGGACCGCATGGCTCCGGGAACCGTGCTGTTGGTGAAGCTGCGGGGTGAGGAACCCTTGCGCAACGTGCCGCGGACGGCGACCGAGCAGGGCCATCAGGTGCTGTCGCTGGAAACCGGGTCGGACGGGGTGTCGCTGTTGCGCCTGCGCCGTGGCGGTTAGCGCCGGCCGCGCCACCGCCGCGGCAACACCGGTATCAGGCCGCTCCCGGTCGGAGAACGGCATGATGCCGAAGCGGTTGCGGACGAATATTGTCGTTGGTTGCGGGGGCAGGATTTGAACCTGCGGCCTTCAGGTTATGAGCCTGACGAGCTACCGGGCTGCTCCACC
>Ga0209415_10007203_pt1 | contig 19467 bp, 19 predicted proteins | sample PeaSoiSIISIP2007_FD_187696 | JGI IMG/M metagenome (GOLD analysis project Ga0209415, IMG submission 187696) | Peat soil microbial communities from Weissenstadt, Germany - SII-SIP-2007 (SPAdes) (version 2) | ecosystem: Environmental > Terrestrial > Soil > Wetlands > Peat | place: Germany... | reverse complement strand
GAATGGTGCGGGACTACACCAGGCAGATGTACGAGCCGATGGCCAAGCATGCCGAGATCCTGAATGCCCGTGACTACGCCAAAGCCAAGGCCCTCGCCGTGTGGAAACGGCACATCCGCGACGCCTGGGGAAAGGTGTCGGTCGTGTCCGTCGACGTCGATTCGTCGGAGCTCGTGACCGACCTCGGCGTCACAAGACGGGCCACAGCCGACGTTTCCCTCGGGGACCTGGAACCCACCGAGGTCGCGGTGGAACTGCTGCACGGGCCGGTGAGCGCCGGGGACGAGCTCGCCAACTGGCAAACGGTCCGGATGGAGCTAAAAGGCTCCGGGCCGACCACGGGCACCACCCTTTGGGAAGGGAGCTTCGTCTGTGACGTAGCCGGGCGCCACGGCTTCACGGTCCGGGTCCTCCCGTCGCACGAGGATCTTCAGTTCCCGCTGGAAATGGGCTGCGTCACCTGGGCTAGACCGGCCTAACTGCTCTTCCCGGTTGGCGCCTGGGGCGAACTACAGCAGGGATTTCACCTCGTGGACGTCCCCGCAGGACAGGCCCAAAGCTGCGTGGTGACTGCGGACCGCTTCCTCATCAGGTGCGTCGAGCAGGCAGTACACCTTTCCGTCCGGGTTGTAGAACAGCTCGACCTGGCGGACACCGAACTTGTCGACCTTATGTTCCTCGGTCTCTTTGGTGATCTGCCGCACCGCCTCATCGGGCAATTTCAGGTCGTCGTGGAAGTCCATGAACGTCGGCATCGATGGTCTCCTCTATGGCCGCAACGTGCGGCCCGTTTAGAAGCTATTACCTGACGGCCACGTCGGCAATCGCGAACCTGCACCGGTATTTAGTAGATGCCTCCGGCCAACACGCCGCCGCTGGGCAGGATCTTCTGGCACGCCCGCTGGGCAGCTTGGAAAAGCGGCGAGCTGAAGTTGAGGTCTGCCGCTGACTTGGTTGCAGAGGAAGCTCCCTGGCTACCCGGATCCGGGTATGAGGGCTCACCGTGAGAGCGCATGCAGCGGGCGAAGGCGAGCTCATCTGATTGCAAGGCCCGGACGGACGTGACGCTCGGACCGGCCGGGAGCGGGACAGTAGTCGTCGTACCGGCACCAAGGTGGGCAACCCCTGGGCGCTCCGCACCGCCGGCGCATGCTGCGGCGGTGAGGACGAGAGCACCAAGGCCCAAGGCGCATACGGCATCCTGAAGCCTTCGCTTCCTCATGATGTCCCGTTCCCTCCGAGGCGTGAAGCTCGCTGAGAGACTAAAGCGCGGCCGGGCAGACATTGTCTTTGATCTCGTAAACCGGCGACAGTGGCGAAGGGTTGGGCTTGCCACTGTAGAAGGCGAACACAATGCCGCTTGGTGTACGCCAGAAATCGGTACCGCTGCGATCGAGAGACCGGTAGGCGCGCTTTACCTCGGCCATGGTGCTCCCGAGAGTGATCCTTTTGGCGGTGGCGATCATCGGGACCACCGGAGCGTGCAATGTCTCGCGGGAAGGGGAAACCCCGTCGAAGCCGCCGGCAACGTAACGGTAACCGGTAAAGCGACCTTCGTTGAACTGCACGATCAAGTCATGCCATGCGGCCTGAGTGTATCTCCCCGTACATCCGGCAGACGGGTGCCCCGTAGGGGCCCCGAGCACAGCGGTAATAGCTTCCGTGCTCAGAGCGGCCGGCTCGCCGAAGTTCGCCAGGCCCAAACCGCTCCCGTCGAGCTGCAGCCTCATTGACATTGACGCTGTCAAGTGACCCGGCGGTGAGGCCGCCGCTCCCATCGCGAACCCGATCGTAATGAGCAGCGACGCTCCAAGCATGGGCGCAGCGGGCACGGGACCATGGTACCGATGACCCCGCCCGGCGGTCCTAGCAACCTCGTTGTTAGGCGCGTCGCCCGTGGCTGCTGACCGCGCCAGTAGCGAGCTCGAACTCGGTGAGGCCAATTCCTCTCATAAAGCGCTCGGATTCAAGACCTGATTTCCATCGCGCCATGCGGTGGCGGTCGCTCTTGCTCAAGTAGAGGAGGCGGACATCCTTGACCTGAAGCGCGCCTGTAAAGACGCGCGCGTCGACGACCGCCTCCTGAAAGTGGGCGACCTGCGAATAAAAAGTGTTGTAACTGCCGACGCGGTTGCCACCCTTGGCATTGAGCGCCGCTGTCATCGAGGAGTACTTGAGCGCCGATGGCCCCGTGATCACGAGCACGTGGGAAAGGACATCGTCTGTGAACATGGTCGAGGTGTCCAGCGTCGCACCGCTCTCGACATGTACGCCCGCACCAACGAGGAGGGCCCTGAGAGCCTGCGTCTGGAACACGAGGTTATGTTCCTCTATGAGCTCCCTCGTTGTATAGCCGTGCTGGATGAAACGGTCGACCTGGGCCGGGTCGACATACCTGTGCGGAAGCTTCGTGCCGGCCAGCTTCGCCTGCACCTCCACGGCTGCCTGGCCTACCCATCGGCACCCTTTGGAAATGTCAGTCGTATCGGTGTGCGCCAGTACCGTCCATCGCCTGACACCGCGCGCAGTCAACTCACGCACTGTGCCGCTCACCGAAGCGACGTTGGCCCCCCCGGTGCTCACGATGACGCGACGCCCGTTGTTATAGAGCCGGTCCAGCGTGGGCCTGAGCCTCCTGTCGGAGCACACGATGATCCCCTCGTGCACGCGGTCCAAGAGAGCGTTCCTACCCATTGTCACCCGTCGGTGAGATCGTAGCTGCTCGGAGTGCCAGCACCACCGGCGTGGTAGGCAGGCCCTCTGTCCTGGGCATTGGGTCGTCGTACCGTATCTTTGTGAGGCCCTTGAGCGCACCGCTCCTGTGGGCGGGCGCCGACGTCCGCCGGCGGTGGCAGTCTTTGTGGTGCTCGGTTTGTTAGCCGGCTCGGCAATCGGCGTGCCGCTCGGGTTATTGCGGGCCGATGGGGGTGGTCGACAGTCACAGCTCGAGTACCTCTCGTGGACGTCCCCGCCTATCGGTTTTGGTGATCCTCTTGGCCATCCCGATCGTCCTAGCCGCCAGCAACGTCATCGCCGTCTACCCTGCCAGAAGGGTGACCCGAGCCAAACCTGTCGAAGCGCTGCGGTCCGAATAAGGTTTCTCGGCGTGGTCCAGCGCTTCTCGGGGTCAGCGAGTGGGCACTGGTGGCACGTGGCACACCGAGGTACAGCGACCACACCCGGATGCTGCGAACACGCCGAAGAGCCGGACCAAACCCGCCGTTAGCGCCTTGCCTCTAAGAGGAGCGCGTCGGGATCTGGTCGGTGAGCCATTCAGCTACAAGGGCCGCCACCTCGGCGTCGCGGCCGCGCAGGCCATGGTCGCCGCGCTCGATGTAGTGGAGGGTCACCGGGCCAGGGATGAGCGCCAGGGCTAGTTCAAGCTCGGCGGGGGAACCGAAGGCGTCTCGGCTGCCCGAGACGAACAGGCAGGGCAGGTCGAGACGCCCGAAGTGGTCGGTGCGCATGTTGTCGGGCCTTCCGGGCGGGTGGAGCGGGTAGCTGATGAGCACGAGACCGGCGGCGGGCAGACCTTCGGCAACGGCCATGCTGCACACACGCCCTCCCATTGAGCGCCCTCCGAGGAAGAGCCGCTCCGGAGCCAGGGCAGTGCCGGCAGCCAGTGAGGCGGCTTCGTTTATCACCGTAGCGATCAGGACCGGCGGGCGGTCAGGAGCTCGTCGGCCGGCCAAGGTGTAGGGGAAGTCCATTCGTGTGACGGCGAGACCCGCCTTGGTGGCAGCCCGGTCGACAGCTACGAGGGCGGATTGGTTGCTACTTGCGCTCGCCCCTGGGGCGAGCAGCAGGCCGTAGCGGTCCAAACGGTCAGACCATCTCGTGGAGCATCTCTGCCAGGAGAGCCGACTCGCGCGAGACGTCCTCGTTGCGCGCGCCGTTGTCCAGTGCCCCTACGACGACGTGGCCCTGGCTCCGTACGCGCCACCAGTAGGCATCGTCGACGCCTACGGGTGTGGGTAGCTCCACGGCTGCGACGGCTCCGAGGAAGGCGGCCCGGCGTTCTTCGCTGCCGGGGTCGTTCGCCAGGCGGTCCACCGCACCGAAAAGCTCCTCGATCGAGCGGTAGCGAGCTTCGTCGTCATCGTCGAGTAGCCCATGGACTTGTTCGAACAAGCCGTCAACCTCGGTCTCGTACTCCTCGGCGACCGTGAGGTCGGGACCGTCCCAGTTGTAGGCAACACCGGCCGACTCGAGGAGCATGGAAAGCTCCACCCGCTGCTCGGGCAACCACTCGGCCAGCTCGTAAACGAGCTCACCAGAGTTCTCCTCGTCTTCCTCGTCGTCGACCTCGTCGGCGTCGCCGAGGTCGCCCGCGTCACGCCCACCGTCCTTGGACAGGTCGGGAGGCTCATGTGCAAGCTGTCCGGTGATGTCGTCCCCGTCGTCGTCTGCTCCGGTCACCTTGGCCTGCGCTTCATCGCGCCCGCTGCCGCCGAGGCCATCGCTCGGCAGCTCGGTGCTGGCTGCGGCTAGCGCGGCGAGGTCGAGGGTGGGTGCGCCCATTTCCCCGCCCGGGGTCACCTTGGAATGGGGCAGCGCCACGAGGCGCCGCGTTTCCTTGGCGCCGCGTTCTAGGCGCCCTCGTGCGCGCTCAGTTTCGGCGTGCGCCTCGGCCTCTCCGGCACTGGGCGCGATGAGCCGGCAGAGCACTTCTGCCTGGTGCCGGATCTCGTCTTCGAGTGCCTCGTCGGCGCCGAGGGCTCCCAACAAGCGGCGCGTTACCCGGCCTACCGCCGCAAGGTCGTACTCGTCCATGTCGGGCAGGTAGTCGACGGCGAAGACGGCTGCCGAAGCTTCACCCAAAGCTGCATCAGCCTGCATGTCCGTCGGGTTGTCGCGAAGCCTCTTCGCCGCGTCGTACAGTTCGCGCGAGGCGTCCTTGGCCTCTTCGGGAGTAGCGAGGTCCTCGTCGTCATCATCGTCCAGGCCGCGCGCAGGGGCCGCCATACCCGTCACAACGTCTACGAGCCGGTCGACCTCGGCCTCGTCAACGGCAAGGATCACCAGCTCTTCTTCCTCGAAGCGATGCAGCACGCCGGCCAAGATGAGCGACTCGATAAGGCGCGCTCTCGTGCGGTCGTCCCACAGGTCGAGCCGGTAGCCGACCTCGTCGTCGTCGGGGCCGGAGTCGAGTTCCGGCAACGGCGACGCGATCAGCCGTGCGCCACAGCTGTGGCACCGGCCCCGGCTGTTTACCTCGTAGCCACAGTTCTCGCAGTACCAGACCTTGGTGCTCACGAACTGACCGTCTTTTCGCGCTTGGGCAGGATCGGCGCCGCTCGCCCGGTCGAGGGCCCGGCGGCCCCGCGGCTCGGCCCGGACTTCATCTCCTCGTGGTATTCCTCTTCCACGTTGACCGACCATACGTCATGGGATGCTCCCATGATGTTCTCGACCGTCAGCATGGCGGTGTACATCGAGTGGTCCTGGTTGTTGTAACGGTGCATCCCGTTGCGACCGACGGGATGGACGTTCGGCACATTTACCTCCAGCCATTTGCGCAACGTCTCCACGTTGTGCTTGTAGTCGGCATCGTAATAAGGGTAGGCCTTGGGCATCCTCACGACGTACCCTGCCCCCACCACCTTCGGGTCGACGAGGCCGAGCAGCGCGATCTCACGCTTTCCCATCTCGACAAGCTCCTCGTCCGCCATCGTCCACGTCTCGTCGCCCTCAAAGACGAAATACTCGAGGCCGAGACAGGTAGAACCGTCCTTGACCATGAACGGGGACCACTGGCCGAAGTTCTGGATGCGGCCCATTTTCACCGACGGGTCGTGCACGTAAACCCAGTTGTCCGGGAAACCGGCAGTTTTTGGTACGACCAAGGCGACCGTGATGTGGTCGCGGTAGTGAAGGTCGTCTGCTGCAGCTAGCACCTCCGGCGGTGCCGGGGGGTCGAGAGCCCTAACGAGCGCCGAGATCGGCATTGACGAGATGACGGCGGTGGCCACGTGCTCTGTCAGTGCTCCGTCGGTCATGGAATCGACGGCGACAGCCCTGCCGTCGGCACAACGCACCCGTGTCACGACCGAGCGCATCATCACTTTCGAGCCGGCGGCTTCCACTTTGTCGCGGCAGCGTTCCCACATCATCCCGGGCCCTAGTTGCGGGTATTCGAACTGGTCGATGAGCGTTGTGATCTCCCGCTGGCCCTTTTTCGGGAAAAGTGCGTTCTTGACGGCGTTGAAAAGGTTGAGGTTCTTGATCCGCTGGGCGGCCCAGTCCGCTTGCAGTTCCGATCCCGGGTAACCCCAGACCTTCTCGGTGTAGGTCTTGAAAAAGTGTTTGTACAGGCGCCAGCCAAAACGTGCCGCTACCCAGCCCTCGAAGGTGGTCTGGTCCGCCGGGGGGTGCACGCGCGCCCAGGCGTACGACGCCGCACAGCGCACGGACTCAATGAAGCCGAGGTTCCGCAACGCATTGAAAGGCTTGAGAGGGTAGTCGTAGTACTTGCCTTGGTAATAGATCCGGCTCATTCGTGGCCTGAGCATGAACTCGTCGTCGGGGAGCACCTCGTGCCAGAAAGCCTCGACCGGTTTCACCTTGGTAAAAAACCGGTGACCGCCAATATCGAACCGCCAACCGTCACGTTCCACGGTGCGCGAGATACCGCCTACGACGTCGTCGGCCTCTAAGACTGTGCAGACCTTGCCCTGGCGGGCCAGCTCGTAGGCCGCAGTAAGGCCGGCCGGGCCGGCGCCAATGATGACGACATCGTCAGCATCCCCGAGGGAGAACGGCTGCTCAGGGACGTCCGACAGGCCACTCTCGTTCGATGGATGGTAAGCGGCTTGGGGGGGCACGGATTTTTTGCTCCTGCAAGGTTCGGGGCCGAGAGCCAACAAGGCCTTCGGCCAGTCCGACCACTCATTCTGCCCGTTCGGTGACCCAAGGGGCCAGACAGGCGCTCGAGCTGCCTGAGCGCAGGTTGGTTTCAGCTCGGCCAGCGCACCAGGTTCTCGTACTCGTAGTAGTTGGGGTTCTCCGTTCTGACGGTCTCTCCACCGGGGTGCAGCATCTGCAACCAGCTGATCAGGTAACCGCAGCTCGCGCCGAAGCCTAGGTAACCGTTGCGCCAAACGAGCCAGAGCGTGCTGCCCGGGTTCAGGTTTTTAACGATCTTCTCAGCAAAGGTGCCGACGTCGGTGTTCTGGATGACTGACACGTAATTGACCCAGTCGACCCGCGCGGGGCCGGTCCCCCTCGGGAACGTGACCTGGGTGACGTCGGGAACTTTCAGGAGGCGGTCCACGGCCGGCCCAAGTTGGTCCGGGCAGTAGACGACCGTGTCGCCTGGTTGAGCTTGAGCGTTCAGGACTGCGGCTACCTCAACTGCCTGGGTGCGAGGCTGAGAGTTCTGGTCCTTGGCAGAGAGCAGGCCTACTGTACATGCCACTGCCAGCAGGGCCGCCATCACTTTGCGTGAACTAAACGTGGTGACGCCGAGCGCGCACAACACTATGAAGAGCGGGAACACGACGCCTATATAACGGTTGTCGAAGGCCGCACCGGTCAGGATGCCAGCCAATATGGCTGCGCTAAGAGAGCCCACCACCAACAGCGCCACGAACCTGGCGCGTGGTTGGGCGCGGAACTCGAGGACGACGCTGGTGGCTTTCGGGCCGGGCGCCGCGAAGATGGCGAGGGCAACGAGGGCGAAGCTCGTGAAGGTAAGCGTGTAGCCCCATGCCCCGAGGCCAGCGAAGTACGACAGTACGGAGAGCATGTCCACGGGGCTGGGCGCCCCCGCCCAAGGCGTCCCCGTGTGCAGCACTTGGAAAACGAATACCGGAGACCACGGTAGCCAGACCACCCCGCCGCAGACCATGGCGGCCAGCGCCTTGGCGGCCGCGCCGGGATGGTCGGGGGGCTGGTGCGCACCCGAGCGGGGCTCGCCTGAGCGGTGCTCCAACCACGACCGCACGAGCAGCCAGGCGCCTCCGACGGCGACCAGGTAGAGGTCCCAGTAGTGGGTGTACATCAATGCTGCGGTAACGGCTGCAAGGGCGATCAAGCGGCGCCGGCTAGGCATCTCCAATGCCCGGCGCACGGCCAGGTACCACAGGATGGACTCCAGCGCCATGAGCGAGTACATGCGGGTGTCGGTCCCGAAATAGATCGCCCAGGGAGAGCTGGCCCCGAGCAGGAGCGCTGCCCAAGCCGTACGTCGGCCACCGGCGCGTTGGCCAGCCGCCCACAGGAACGGGAGCGTGGCTGTGGAGATGACGCCCGAGAGCGCACGCACCGCGAAATCGCCTTGCCCGAACAGGAGCATCCAGTAGTGGAGGACAAGGTAGTAAAGCGGTGGCGACCCGTCCTGGACCAGCGCCCCCGGCAGTTGGCCAAGGGGCAGCTTGGCGATGTTTACCGAAAGCGCCTCGTCCAGCCAGAGCCCTCCGGGAGCGAGGAACCTGCCGACAACACCGGCGATAACCACAGCGCAGGCCACCACCACGCCCGCGCGCGCCAGGCCCTCGCGCGGGGAGCCGCCAAGGGTGCGCCGCCACAGAGGGGGATGCCGCTCGTCTTCGGGCGTGATGGGTCGCGGCGTGACTGCGGTCGCCACGCTCACAACACTACAGCCGGTCGGATTTCTCGGATCCATGCGCTGGCGCTGGTGAAGAAACCTTCGGGCCCGTAACCGCGGGCGCCATCGGCCGCCCACCCGTGCTGCTGCACGCTTGCGTGGAGAGCATGGAGCAGGGCTCGGCCAACCCCTTGACGCCGCGAGCTCTCCTCCACCAGTACGCACACCTCGACCGTCCCGCCGACCTCTCCGTCTTGCCACGCTGTCGCCACACCGACGACCTCGCCAAGGCGGCGGCCGGTAAGGACGATGCTGGAGGGGACGGGGACCGTGTCGAGCGCGGCCAGGAAGGCGGCCTCCTCGCCGGCGGCCATTGCCATCACGTCCGGTCCGAGTACACGCCCTTCCACGATCTCGAGCTCGAGCCCTCCCCGGCCAACCACGGCGGCGCGACCTAGGCAGGCGTCTGCCAGCGGCTGCCAGCGGTGCTCACGCTCCTCAAGCAGCACCACCCTGTCAAAGACGGTCGCAGCCCTGTAGGAGAACAACGCGGCAAGGCCGGCCTCGATGCGATCGGCTGGCGCGTCGTCGGTGAGGGTTACGTGCGGCACCCAGGGCCAATGGTCGGGCCGCAGCATTGGCCCTGCCACGACGGCCTGGCGCAACCTAGCGAGGCGGTCGAGATCGGGCCCGCCGACTGCCAGGTACACGACGGGGCTCGCAGGCATGAAAGTTGTGACCGGGCCAAGTTCGACTGCTATCGGGCCGCTCTGGTCGCTGGCGGCGCTCCTCAGCACCTGGAGGGCTAGGCCGAGGTCCTCGGCGCGCACGTTGACAGGAGGGACCAGCGTCACGTGCGCCGGGACAGCCCCGAGGGCGGTGTCGCCGAGCGCCCGCCGCAGGCCGTCAACCTCGAGCGACCCGGGAGGGTCGAGCAGCAGAGCTACCCCGAGGCGGTGCCTGGGGCTCATTGCGTCAGGGCTCGGAGCCGGCCAGCGCTGCGGCGTCGCAAAGCACGATGACCCGGTTGTCGTTCACCTCGACGAAGCCACCCTGGACATCGAAGCGGAGCTCGTCCGGGGCGCCCGCGCCAAAGCCGGCCTCGGCCGTCGCTGCATCGTCTGGGTGCACGATCCGCAAGGGGTAAGGCTCCAGCACTCCGACGTAGGCCATATGGTGCGCGAGGAAGGCAATATCGCCGCCTTCTGTACGGCAAACGACCATCTCGGCCTGCCCCGAGAACAGCGTGCCCGTGGGGGTAACGAGCTCAACCTGGGTCGTCGCCATCGTGCGCTCAAGCCTGCTTTTCGAGCTCGCGGGCCTTGGCCATTGCGCTCTCCGCTCCGCCAACGTTCAAGAAGGCCTGTTCCGGCAGATGGTCGAGGTCACCATTGACGAGAGCCTCGAAGGACTCCACGGTCTCGGAAACCGGAGTGTAGACACCGTCGAGCCCGGTGAAGTTCTTCGCCACGAACAATGGCTGAGACAAGAAACGCTGGATCTTGCGGGCACGTAGGACCGTAGTGCGGTCTTCCTCCGACAGCTCGTCCATCCCGAGGATCGCAATGATGTCCTGCAGCTCACGGTTGCGCTGGAGCACCTGCTGGACCCGGCGGGCAACCGCGTAGTGCCTGTCGCCCACGATCTCCGGCGCCAGGATGTTGGACGTCGAAGCGAGGGGGTCGACGGCGGGGTAGATGCCGATGGCGGCGATCTCGCGGGCGAGCTGCGTGGTCGCGTCCAGGTGGGTGAACGTCGTGAAGGGGGCCGGGTCCGTGTAGTCGTCAGCAGGAACGTAAACAGCCTGGACCGAGGTGATCGAGTGGCCCCGCGTGGAGGTGATCCTCTCCTGAAGCTCTCCCATCTCGTCGGCCAACGTCGGCTGGTAACCCACGGCGGACGGCATCCGCCCGAGCAGCGTCGAAACCTCCGAGCCTGCCTGGACGAAACGGAAAATGTTGTCGATGAACAAGAGGACGTCCTGGTTTTTGACGTCGCGGAAGTACTCGGCCATCGTCAACGCAGAAAGGCCGACCCTCAGCCGGACGCCGGGAGGTTCGTCCATCTGGCCGTAGACGAGAGCCGCACGCTTGATGACGCCCGATTCCTTCATCTCGAGCCAGAGGTCGTTGCCTTCACGGGTGCGCTCACCCACGCCGGCGAAAACAGAGACACCACCATGGTTTTCAGCCACCCGGTGGATCAGCTCGAGGATCAGCACCGTCTTGCCCACGCCAGCCCCACCGAAAAGGCCGATCTTGCCACCCTGCACGTAGGGCTCCAGCAGGTCGACGACCTTGATCCCTGTTTCGAACATTTGAGACTTGGGTTCGAGGGTGTCGAAATCCGGGGGCGGCCGGTGGATTTCCCAACGGTCGTCCACGTCCACGAGCGGGTCGGAGTCGAGCACGTCGCCGGTGACATTGAACACGTGGCCGAGCACTCCGTCGCCTACAGGGACCGTGATCCCGTGGCCAAGGTTGCGCACGACTGCGCCACGCTTCAAGCCGTCGGTCTGGCGCAGGCAGATGCAGCGCACCCTGCCCTCTCCGATCTGGAGCGCAACTTCGGCCATAACCTTGCTGCGTTGGCCCTCGAGCTCGATGTCCATCTCGACCGCGTAATTGATGTCGGGAAGGTGCTCGGGCGGGAACTCGACGTCGACAACAGGCCCAGTGATCGCGACGACTCGGCCATCTCGCGTCGCGGAGGCTTCAGGACCGGTCAATGTAGTACTGGGTGTGCTGGTAATACTCACTTTTGCTCCAGTCAACTTGCGTTTGGGTAGACGTATATGTCGGGCCGGCTAGAGCCCTCGTCGCCTGACTCGGCCTGCCTCAGCGCTTCTGCGCCGCCGGATATCTCGGAGATCTCCGTGGTGATGGTGTCCTGGCGGGCCCGGTTCATCCGGCGCCGCAGCGTCTTTATTAGGTCGTCTGCATTATCGGTCGCAGCCTTCATCGCTCTTTGCTGCGAGACATGGAAAGAGGCCGCCGATTCGAGGAGGGCCAGGTACACCTCAGCCTCGAGCCATCGCGGTAATAGGCGGTCCATTATGGCGTCAGGTTCCGGCTCGAACTCGAAAATCGTCGTCCCGCCCGGGTTATGGCCCCCGCCTTCGCGCGGCTCGTCTTTTCGCTCAGGCAGGTCGAGGGGGACCAGCCGGCGCCGTTCGGCCCGCTGGGTACCTACACTCAAAAAGTGTGTGCTCACAAGGTAGATCTGGCCAAGCGTGCCAGTTTCGAGCTCACGCGAAATGGCTTCTACAACCTTCTGCGCGTCTTCGAAAGTGGGCCGGTCAGTAAAACCCTCGAGGCTCTCAGCGACCTTTCGCCGGCGGAACCGGAAATAACCCTTTACCTTCCGCCCGACAGCTATTACCTCCGGAGCAGGGCCCTCGCGCCCCAGCTCGGAGAGGAGCTCCTCCGCGACCCGGTGGACCGAGGTGTTGAAAGCCCCGCAAAGGCCCCGGTCGGCGCCTAGTACGACGACGAGGGAGCGGTCCCCGCCCCCTGCAAAAATCCAATGGCGTTGGGCCTCGGGCGTCACCGCCAGCTCCCGTACCACGTCTTCCATGCGTGCGGCGTAGGGCCGGGCAGCGATCATCGCCTGTTGCGCGCGCACGATCCGCGATGCAGCTATTAGCTCCATCGCCCGCGTGATCTTCTGGGTCGACACGACGCTTCGGATGCGGCGCCGAATGGCGCGCTCCTCGCCTGCAGGCACCTGGCTACGCCCCGCCTTCGGGGCCAGCTCCAGCCGTCACAGCCTCGGGTGCCGGCTCATCGGAGGTGGTTGCCGCAGCCGGGCCATTGCCCGCGGCTGCCTCGGCGGCGCCGGCCGAGGGGGTATCGGGCCTGGTGCTCGCAAAGCCCTTCTTCACCTCGGCGATAGCCTTGTCCAGCTGGTCCGTAGAGGGGAGGGCCTTGGTAGTGCGGATCGACTCCAGCAAGTCGGAGTGGTTGGCCCGGAAGTTCTGTACCAGCGCAGTCTCGAAAGCGCGGACGTCGTCCACGGCCAGGTCGTCGAGGAAGCCCTTCGTACCTGCATAGATGGCGACCACCTGCTCTTCGACCGGGACAGGCGAGCTCTGGGGCTGCTTGAGCAGCTCGGTGAGCCGGACACCCCGGTCGAGCTGAGCACGCGAGACCCGGTCCAGCTCGGAGCCGAATGTTGCGAAGGCCTGCAACTCGCGGAACTGAGCGAGGTCGGTCTTCAAGCCGCCCGAAACGGTCTTCATGGCCTTTATCTGGGCGTCCCCGCCGACACGAGAAACCGACAGCCCGACGTTGACGGCCGGGCGGATGCCGGCGTAAAACAGGTCCGTCTCCAAATAGATCTGACCGTCGGTGATCGAGATCACATTGGTCGGGATGTAAGCCGAAATATCGCCCGCCTTGGTCTCGACGATCGGGAGCGCCGTAAGCGAGCCCGCTCCGCGATCGTTGGACAGTTTGGCGGCGCGCTCGAGCAGCCGGCTGTGCAAATAGAAGACGTCCCCAGGGTAAGCCTCGCGGCCCGGCGGGCGACGGAGCAACAACGAGAGCGACCGGTACGCCTCTGCCTGCTTGGAGAGGTCGTCGTAAATTATCAGCGCGTGTTCGCCGTGGTCCATCCAATGCTGGCCCATTGCGCATCCGGCATAGGGCGCCAGGTACTTAAAGGACGCGGGGTCCGAGGCGGGTGAGTTGACGACGATGGTGTAATCCATGGCCCCGTGAGCACGCAGGGTTTCGACTGTCTGGGCAACCGTCGAGCCTTTTTGGCCGATCGAGACGTAGATGCATTTCACGTCTTGGCCACGCTGATTGATTATCGTGTCGATGGCTATCGAGGTCTTGCCAGTTTTGCGGTCCCCGATGATCAGCTCCCGCTGGCCACGGCCAATCGGTGTCATCGCGTCGATCGACTTGATCCCAGTCTGGAGTGGCTCTTTCACTGGTTGGCGGTCGATGATGCCCGGGGCCTGCACCTCTAGTCGCCTCGTCTCGGACGTACCGAGAGGCCCAAGCCCGTCGATGGGCCTGCCGAGAGAGTCCACTACACGGCCCAAGAGGCCGTCCCCGACCGGGACCGAAAGTATGCGGCCGGTCGCACGGACGATCTGTCCCTCCTGAAGCCCCGACACGTCGCCGAGCACCACGGCGCCGATCGAATCCTCGTCGAGGTTGAGCGCCAGAGCGCTCGTGCCACCTTCGAACTCGAGGAGCTCGTTCACAGAGACGTTCGGCAGGCCTGTGATCCTCGCGATCCCGTCACCGATGTCTTGGATGCGCCCTACTTCTTCGCCCGTGACCCCGGGTGTGAAACCCTCCAGGTTGCGCCGTAGGACGTCGGCGATGTCAGCAGCTTTGATGCTCAGCTCAGCCATTTGCTTTGCAGGGTCCTTTCAATGTTCTTCTCAATGTTCTTCCGGCTCGCCGGTGGTCGAGGTTGCGCCGCCAGCCGCACGGCCGGGCTCGAGGAGTGCCTCTCTCGCCAGCTCGAGGCGGTGACGAAGGGACGCGTCGATCACGACGTCGCCAATGTTCGCGACAAAACCGCCAAGAAGCTGCGGGTCGGCTGTCGCTCTAACGTCAACCGGGTAACCGGTGAAACTCGTCAGGGCCACTGTCAGGCGCGCCCGCTGCGAAGCTGTCATTTCGATTGCCGAGCGGACATCGGCCACACGCCGGTTGGCCTCTTTGGCTACCAAGTCGACAAGCGCCCCCAATAGGGCCGGGAAATCGCGCGGTCGCCCTACCAGTGCGGCATACGTGGCCATCCGGGCCGACTCCTGGCTCGCCCGACGCGTCAAGAGGCCGGTGACGACCGAAGCGCGAACCGTCGCAGGCAGCTCGGCGGTGGTCACGGCCACTCGCAGCTCTTCGTTGCCCTCGACGATGCGCATGAAACGGAACAACTCGTCCTCGATATCGCCCAGCTGCCGTTCTCCTCGCACCGAACTGAGCACGGCCGACGCGTAGCCATCGAGGCGGTCCGTCGCGGCGAGGCGCCCAAGCGGACCTTCGTCGAGCAACACCATCCCGTCCCTGCGCGCAACGCCAGCTGCTGCGAGGCTCGCGATTTCGGCTGCAAATTCCTCGCCCGAGCCACCCTGCAACACGAAATTGACTAGGTTGAGCACCGCCTCCGACAACTTGCGGCCCAGGAGCTGCTGGATTATTGCTCGCTTGGTGGGAACAGGCGTCACGGGGTTCGCCATCGCCCAGGCCAGGTCGGTGGAACCGGCCAGAAGCTCGTGGAAGCCCTGGAGCTCGTCCGCAATGCGCGACACGTGTGACCCCGAGGCCTCAAAGATGGCGTCGGCGTAACCCCTTACGCGCTCGCGCACCTAAGCACCTCCTCCCGTTCTCACCGTTGCGCCAGGCGCGGCGCCCGCGCTCGCTGCAGCCTGGCGCTCGATGTCGGCGGTCGCGATTTCGACCAACTTCTCCTGGTCCCGGAGCGTGATCCCCTCGCCCAGAACTCTTTCCAACACGTCCATGACGAGCCCGGCAACTTCTACCCGCAGCTCCTCGGCCGCGCGTCGGGTCGCGGCTTCGATGTCGACGCTCGCGCGCTCCACCAGCCTCCGGTACTCCTCTTCACCTTGTTTGCGCAGGTCCTCGCGCAGCTGCTCGCCGATCTTGACGGCCTCGTCTTTGAGGGTGCGCGCCTCTTCCCGCCCCTCCTCGAGGAGCTTCTTGTGCTGTTCCTCCAGCTCGAGGGAACGCTTTTTTGCCTCCTCCGCGTCGTTGATATTGCGCGCGATCGCCTGCTGGCGCGCGTCCATAATGCCGTTAACGAACGGCAGCACCCACTTGGACAAGGCCCACAGCGTGACGAGGAAGATTGCCAGCTCCACCACGAAGGTGGGGCCGGGAACTAGGAAGTTGGACGAAGCGATTAGCACCGGTCAAGTACCTCGGGCCGGGCTACTAGCCGGTGGCCAGTACGAATACGAACAAGGCTGTAAAGGCCAGGTTGATGAAGTACATGGCCTCAACAAGGCCGACGATCAGGAACATCGTCGAGTAGAGCCGGCCCTGGACCTCGGGCTGGCGGGCGATACCGGCGATCGTCTGGCTACCGGCCAAGCCGTCACCGACAGCGGCACCGATAGCACCGCCGCCCAGCGCGAGGCCGCCACCGACGAAGGCACCGGCAAGCTCGACTGCCTTTTCCATGCTTGCAGCCATCTAGTTCTCCTCTGATTTTCTGGGTTTGGGGCTCAATGGCCCTCTTTGGCAACTGCGAACTGGTAATAAAGGATCGTCAGCAAAGCGAAAATGAAGGCCTGGATGACACCGATCGCCAGGTCGAACATCTTCCAGAGCACACTGAAAAAGATGGTCGCCGGGAAAAAATAGATCGGGATCGCCAAGAGGAGCGCGATCATGATCCCGCCCGAGAAGAGGTTACCAAAGAGCCGGAGCGCCAGGGTGACCGGCTTCATGAGCTCCTCGAGGGCGCGTATCGGGGCCAACCACCGCGGCGGCGCAAAGAACGACTTTATATAGCCACCGAAACCCTTCGCCCTGATCGCGGCACCGTTTGTCAAAATGAAGACGGTCGCTCCGAGCGCGTAAGTGAGGTTTACGTCAGCGGACGGGGAAGGCAGATAGTCGGTGTTGTGCCATAAGCCGGGGAAGATCTCGACCCAGTTTGCGGCCAGGACCAGCATGAAGATGGTGACGGCCAACGGCACGACATGGCGGTAACGGGGGCCCAGCCCAACCTCCACCTGGTCTGACACCCACCCGACCAATACCTCCCAGAAAAGCTGGACCTTGTTGGGCACACCCGATGTGAGGTGTTGGCGCAGGTACAACCCAAGCGCGAAGACCCCGGCGCAGGCAACCAAACTGGACCAGATGGTGTCAGCGTCGAAAGAGAGGCCGAAAACATGGACGACCACATGGTCGCCAACCGGTATCGGCGCTACGGCAAGCAAGCCGGCGCTAACCATTGGGTTCAACCTCGCCCGGGCCGGAAGTGCCAGGCAACTCGGCTTGGGGGCGAGGGCCCGGGCTCTCTGCGGCGTCAGCCCGGGCTGTTGTAGCGGGGCCTAGGCCTGCCAATTGCAGACGTTGGTAACGCCAAAGCGCACCCAGGGCATTGGCCATCAACAGCAGCTGGAAGGCAACAAGACCACCCACCATCCCAAAGCCCATCGGGCGCACGAAAAACAGGAGAGCAAAGGCAATGACGGTGATCCCCCCAAGGCGGGCGGCAACGGTTCCCACGTAAGGCCTGCGGTCCATGTGGCCGTCCTCTTTGCTGTACCGGACGGTGGAGACCTGAAAAACCCTGTGGTTCGCAGTGGCGGCTGCCAAGCCGAGCAATGCGCCAATGCCTGCGAGCGGTTGGCCGACCGCGAACCCGACCACGAGAGCGAGGACGGCTAAGGCGATGCACGACACAATCGTGCGCCTCACTATGACGTCGACGTAAAGGACGGGGAAGTCAGCAAGCATCAGAGAACAGCCCTAGCGGTTGTACCGCCGCAGCTCGGCCCTGGTGCCCAACACGCCCACGGCTGCACCGCCGACCAGGCCTACGAACAAGAACAGTGGCAGAGTCCCGAGAGCCCGGTCCGCCAGCCACCCGAGAATGCACCCGCCAAGGAGACAGACGGCATTGAGCATCCCGAGACCGGCATACGCCATAGGCCCCGGATAGCGCCCGTCGTCGGGCTGCGCACTTTCCTCGTCTGCTCCGGTACCGCTCATCTGAGGTCCGCTGGTGTATAACAGCGTTTTGCCACCTCAACAGCACCATACCGTTTGCGAGCGCGACACTGTTCCCGAACACCAGTGCCAGGCTACGAAACACTCCTGTAACACTGCAACTCCGCTCACTCGGTCTTCGGCCGGCCCCATCGCCCGCCCGTGTTCAACTGTTAGAGCCCCTCGGGGACGGGAGGCCCCGGAGCCACTGTTTTCGGCGTGCCCAGGGCCGGTGTGCCCGCGGCGGGCTGCCCCGCCGGAGGGGTCGGGCGGTCGGGCAAGACCAGCCTCACACCGTTGCTACTGCGAGGGTTCTGGGCTCCTAGCCTGCCCGCTCCGCTGCCAATGCCGCCGGTTGCCACGGCTCCGCGCCCTGGCACAGGGCTGGGCGGCTTGCCGGTGAAGGTCCGGCGGCTTGCCCCGACCTTCGGGTTGGGAGCCGTGACCCGGCTGCTAGGGCCGGCGCGTGGGGGCTGGCTGCCGTGCCCGTTGGTCCCGTTCCCAACATGGCCGTCGCTGTCCCCATTGCTGAGCGCCGAGCGGCCCCGCGGCGCGAACAGGGTGTACAGCAGGATGGCTAGGGCGCCGACCGCGATTGGGGGGATCTCGTTGTGGGAGTCCGTCACCCCGGGCCAGAGCACGAGGCCCGACAGCAGGGCGGTCCATGCCCACAGGATGAGGACGGCGGCGCGGTGGCCATGACCAAGGCGCATCAGGCGGTGATGGAGGTGGCTGAGGTCGGCGACGGCAGGGCTCGTCCGCTGGCCGGCACGGCGCACGACGGCGAACACCGTGTCCAATAGCGGGATCCCCAGGATGAAGAACGGGATGATGATCGGCGCGAAGAAAAAGTAGGTCCGACCGCTGAACTGGTAGCTGTCCTGGCCGACGACCGCGAGCGTCGAGGCAGCGACGAGCACGCCGAGCAGCATCGAACCGGCATCGCCCATGAATATCTTTGCGGGGTGGAAATTGTGCGGGAGGAACCCGACGCACAACCCGATCGCTATTACGGCAATAAGAGGGCCGGCGTTACTCGCCTGGATGTTGCCTACCACCCCCAGTTGGTGCGAGTACACGAAGAACGCGCCGGCCCCGATCGCGACAATTCCCGCGGCGAGGCCGTCCAGGCCGTCGATGAAATTGACCGAGTTCGCCATGACGGCGACCCACAGTACGGTCCCGAGTGCCGCCCACGAGGGGCTCAGCTCCAGAGTTGTTTGGGCCAATGGGACGTGGAAGTACAGCATGTTGACCCCGAAGAAATAAAGCACGGTCCCCGCAAGGACCTGGCCGGCGAGCTTGGCTGGCGGCGACATCTCGCGCACGTCGTCCACCAGCCCGACGCCGAAAATGACAGTCGCGGCAATTACCACGCCGAGGGGGGCGGAGCTTCCTCTGAACACCGGACCGAAAACCGGCAACTGCGAGGCGACGGCTATCGCGACGAGCATCCCGAAGTACATCGCTGCCCCGCCGGCGGTGGGCGTGGGCCGTTCGTGGACTCGCCGGTCGTCGGGCGTCACGAGCAGCGAATGGCGCTTCGCCATGGCGCGCGCAGCAAAGGTGGCCACCCAGGTGGCAACGGCCGCCACGGCAAAGACCACGATGTACCAACGGAATTGGATCAAGCGCTAAGTCTCCCCAGCTGCGAGATGTCCAGCGCTCAGGCGCCGAGGCACCAGCTCATGGGTAGGGCACAAACTTGGAGCAAAGGGTCGCCACCTCCTCGCGCACGGCATCCCGTTCGCTTTCGTCGTCTGGGGCAGCGAGCACCCGGCGGACCAGATGGGCTATCTCAGCCATCTCGCCTTCCCGCATGCCGGTCGTCGTCACAGCAGCGGTGCCGATCCGGAGACCGCTCGTGACGAACGGGGACCTCGGGTCGCCCGGGATTTGGTTCTTGTTGAGAGTTATCCCCGCTCGGTCGAGGGCCTCCTGCGCGGCCTTGCCGGTCAGGTTGGCGTCGAAGGTGCGAAGGTCCAACAACATAAGGTGGTTGTCAGTCCCGCCGGAGACGACCCGGAAACCTTCGGCTGCAAGACCGCTCGCCAGGGCCTGGGCGTTGCGTACTATCTGTGCCGCGTACAGGGCAAAGTCCGGCTGGGACGCCTCGTAGAAGGCAACCGCTTTGGCTGCGATGACGTGTTCGAGGGGGCCGCCCTGGAGGCCGGGGAAGACAGCCTTGTCGATGGGTTGTGCGAAGGC
>Ga0209415_10007200_pt1 | contig 19471 bp, 15 predicted proteins | sample PeaSoiSIISIP2007_FD_187696 | JGI IMG/M metagenome (GOLD analysis project Ga0209415, IMG submission 187696) | Peat soil microbial communities from Weissenstadt, Germany - SII-SIP-2007 (SPAdes) (version 2) | ecosystem: Environmental > Terrestrial > Soil > Wetlands > Peat | place: Germany... | reverse complement strand
CTCTCCGCGAGCGCCTCCCGGCTCGTGCGGAGCTCGGCCTGGAGCTTCGCGAGGGCCGCCGCGACGTCGGCCGCACCGCACGTGAGCTCGCGGGTGATCGCCGCGAGCGCGAGCGTCGCCGATCGCACGTCGCGGAGCGCGCGGTCGGCCGCATGAAAGGACACGCGGACTTTCCCCTTGTACTTCTCCACGCCGCGCACGCGAACGAGCCCGATCTGGCCTGTGCGCGTGCAGTGCGTTCCGCCGCACGGGGAGAGATCGAGGCCCTCGATGTCGATGACGCGGACACCCTCCGCGACCTTCGGACGACGGCGGAGCGGCAAGCTCTCGAGCTCGATGGCGCTGGGGAAGAGGGCGCGGATGGGCACGTCGGCGCGGACGACCTCGTTGACGAGATCCTCGGCGGCCGCGAGCGAGCGGTCGCCCATCCCCGGTACGTCGAGGTCGATCGTGCAGTCCGTGCGCCCGAGCCGCGCGGAGACGGTCTCGGCCCGCGCGACCGTGACGAGCGCGCTGGAGAGCATGTGCTGGGCCGTGTGGTGGGCCATGTGGTCGAGCCGTCGCGAACGATCGACGGCGCCGTGGACGCTCACCGTGCCCGCATCCGCCGGCGGCATGCCGTCGACGAGGTGGTGAATGACGCCGTCCGTGGTGACCTGCGTGTCGCTGACGGCGACCCGAGCCTCCCCGATCGTCAGCGTCCCGGTGTCGCCGAGCTGCCCGCCGCCCTCGGGGTAGAACCGCGTCGCCGGAAGGACGATGGACGGCCGCCCTTCCCACGTGGAGACCAGAGCACAAGTCGCGTCGAATTCGAGGGCGAACGGGTCCTCCCAGTAAAGCTTCTCGGTGGGCATCGAACGAACAGATAGCATCCGGAGGATGAACGTCATCTTGAACGGCGAGCCGCGCAGCGTCCCGGACGGCCTCACCGTGCGCGACCTCGTGATACACCTCGGGCTCGCCGGAGGGCCCGTCGCGGTCGAGATCAACCGCGAGGTCGTCCCTCGGGCCGATCACCCGACTCGCCTCGTGAACGAGCGCGACACCATCGAGCTCGTGCACCTCGTCGGCGGTGGGTGAACCTCATCCTCACGACGCGTCGACCTCTCGCCTGGCCTCGAGGACGAGCCGCTGCACGGCCTCCTGGGCTTCGCGCGCGACGTCGGCGGCTCGGGCGCGCTCGCGGATTGGGATGGCGGCACCGACGAGCACGACCGCGTTCGTCGGCAGAGCTTCGGCCATGCGCGAAAGGTGTCGCGTGAAAGTCTCGCCGACGAACGCCGCACCGGACCCTGTCGCGTAGGCGATCCCGACGGGGACGACGCTCGCGCCGGTCCGGAGCGCGCCGACGAACGCGCCAGCCAGGAAGGGCCGCACGACGTCCCCCTCGAAGGTCGTCCCTTCCGGGAACACCAGGACGGTCTCCCGATCTCGGAGCAGCGCGCGGACCTCGCGGATCGTCGCTGCGCCGCTCACGGTGCTGTCTCGATCGACGAACACCGTCCCGACGCTGCGCGCGGCGGCGCCGACGATCGGCCAGTTTGCGAGGTCGGCGCGGCTGACCATGTGGCCGCCGAAGTGCTGGAGCAGGATCCCGACGTCGAGCGCAGACCGGTGATTGGCGACCACGAGGCGTCCGCGGTCACGGTCGACGACCCCGGCGCCGCCTTCCTCCGAGTAGCGGACGCGGACGCTGAAGAGACGGAGGAGAGAGCCGCTCCAGCGACGGAGCCAGCGATTGCGAACGCGGCTCCGCTGGGCGGTCGACGTCAGCCTGTCACGCGCGACGTAGAGCGGCAGGAGTCCAGCCGTGATCCCGACGAACCCGCCGATGCGCACGGCCTTCCGCGCGAGCACGCGCAGCCCGGACGCTCGCGTGAGCGTCACAGGAGCTTCCTGAAGACGAGAGCGATCCACTCGGCGGCCCGTCGCGTCCACGGGCGCGTCCGCCACGTCGCGAGGTCGACTCGCTTCGAGCGTGCGACGTCGCGCTCGAACCACGAGCGCACGTAGCGCGCGAACGCGCCGTCCCAGACGGCGACGTTGACCTCGAGGTTCTTCCGCCACGAGCGCTCGTCCAGGTTGTAGCTGCCAATCGTCGTGAACTCGTCGTCGATGATCGCGGTCTTCGCGTGCAGCATGGGCCCCGGCATCGTGTAGATCTCGATCCCTCGGCGGAGCAGGGTATCGAAGCCCGCCTCCACCGCAAAATGGACGATGGGGACGTCGCCGCGCTCCGGGACGAGCACGCGGACCCGGACGCCACGGGCGACGGCGCGAGCGAGCGCGGCGCGGACGCGGCGCTCGGGGATGAAATACGAGTTGGCGAGGTCGACGCTCGTGCGCGCCTGCTTGATGCGGACGAGGTACTCGCGGTGAACGAGCCGCCTCGGCAGCGCGCGGCTCGAGAGGACCCAGACCGGACGCGTGTGGTCGCGCGAGAGCGGCTGGACGTCCGCCGGCGTAGGCTCGCGCACGAAGCGGCGCCGCGTTCGGTAGAAGAGGGTCCTGAGCTCTTCGGCGGCCGGGCCTCTTACCGAGATCATGTCGTCGCGCCAACCGAGGCCCCCCTGCTCTTCGGGGAGCCACTGGACGCCGAGGTTGATGCCGCCGGTGAAGCCGACCGCGCCGTCGACGACGAGGATCTTCCGGTGGTCGCGCTGGTCGACGAGCTTCATCTGGAACTCCCGGCGCAGCGGCGAGAGCGGGTGGAACTCGATCACCTCGCCCCCTGCGGCGCGGAGCTCGGTCCAGAAGTCCGGAGAGATGTCCAAGCTTCCCAGCGCATCGTAGACGACCCGCACGACGACGCCGCGAACGGCGGCGCGGGTGAGCGCGGTCCGAAATAGCCGACCCGCCGCGTCGGCGCCGACCCAGTACATCTCGAGCAGCACCTCGCGCGTCGCGGAGTCGATCGCCTCGAGCATCGCCGGGAAGGCCTCTCGCCCGTCGCGCAGGAGGCGCACCGCGTCGCGGCCGACCGGGAACCACGGGGGAGAGGTCGCCGCTTCGCTCACGGGGTCACGTTCGCCGTGGCGGAAGGTCTCGTCGGCACGATGACGAGGCCGCCGTCGTGGAGCTCACGTGAGAGGAACTCCCGGAGCGCCGCGAGCGGGGGGAGGGGCGCCGCCGCGACGTCTCCGCGCCACAAATGGACGAGTCGTTCGCGGGGCTGGAGAGCCGCGTCGAGACGGTCGGCCGCGACCCGCGCGCCCGCGCGCGTCCGGTCGTCCTCGCTGAACGCGCCCTGACGGAGCCGCTCGAAGAGGCCGCGGACCTGCGCGACGGCGGCGTCGAGGGTCTGCGGGCTCGCGCCGATGTGTACCACGAGCGCGGACGCGTCGGTCGGGCCGATCACTTTGGCGCTCCACTCGTAGGCGAGCCCCGACGAGAGGGCGCGGGCCAGCAAGCCGTCCGATCCGTCGAGGGCTCCGGCGACGATGGCGGCCGCGTCGCGGGACGCCGACTGGATCGGGAGAGCGATCCAGGCGGTGGCGTCCCCCGCCGGGACCGCGGCGTACGTGCCGGGCTTCGCCGCGGGCACGGGCGCGTGGGGCGCGCACGCCATTTGACCGCCCGGCGTGTGCACTAGCCACCGATCGAGCCCGCGCGCCGCGGCCTCGGCCTGGGCTTCGTCCTCGTTCGCGAGGATGGCGACGCGGAGCGGGCCGCGCCGCAGCGCCGCGAGCCGTGACACGACCGCGCCGTCCGGCCAGCCGCCGAGGCCGCGCGAGACTACGAGAGGGAACGCCCACGAAGGGTGACCCGGAGTGAGGGCCGCCGTCAGCGTCGCGAACGCGCGCGAGCCGTCGCTTTGGCTCGCCGTCAGCGCCACGTCGTTCCGTGCCCTGGCGACGGCGGTCGGCTCGATCGCGGAGTCCATGAAGGCAGCCCCGAGCGCGTCCGCGGCGCGGCGCGCCAGCGCGGACGGGCTCTCGCCTTCATGCCTCTCGGCGTGCGCGATCAACCCCGCCCCCTCTGCCGTGACCCACCCGGAGATCGCTGCACCGTCCGCTCGGCCCGATGTTCGTGCTTGCTCTCCGAGGGCTGCGATCGCGAGCGCGGTCAGCCCGGCGTCCGAGTCCGCTTCCGCGAGCGTGCCGCACGGAGAGCCGAGGAGCAGCCAGATCGTGCCTTGGCCCCGCTCGACCTGCGTCACGACCTCGACCGCCGGCGTCTGCCACGTGCCGCGTGCGTTCTCGAGCGCGACGGCGAGCTGCGCCGTGCGCGATCCCGCATCCGCCGGCGGCGAATCCGTCGCTGCTCCCAGCCCGATCGTCACCCCGTCCGCCAGGGTCGCGTCGTCGCGGCTCGAACCGTACTCGACGAGGGCCCACCAGGCGGCTACGTCCGCGGCCTCCCGCGGGTCGTGTGCAAGCGCTGCGAGCGTCGCGCCGGCCGTCCCGTGACCGGCGTCGGCGATCGCGAGGCGCGCTTCCTGCCGGAGGATCGTCGCGGCCGTCGCGAGGGCACCCTGCGGGGCCTCGACTCGGGAAACGTCGACCGTGACCGCCAGGCACCCGCCCGCTGTGCTCGCGGTGGCCGTCACGCGCCGGAGAGACGCGGTCGGCACGAGGTCGCGCAGACGAGCGGTCGCGGGCCCGCCGGCAGCCCCGAGCGTCGCCGCCGCAGCCGCGAGCGGCAGCGGGCTCGTCGTCCGCACGACGACGGTGACGCGCGCCGCGCCGGGCGCGACGTCGGGCGCGGCGTCGTACACGCGCAGCGGGGCGAGCTCGACGCGCGCGCCTCCTCGAGCCAGCGGTACGAGCGACGGCGTCCACGCGGCCCCACGGAGCAGCGCGGACGTGACGGCCTCGATCTCGCGCCGTGGCCCCGCGACTCCGAACACCACGCGACCGAGCACCTGGCTCGCCGCGCGCCACCGCTCCACGCTCAGGGCGTCCGGCGCTTCAGCGTGACCGAGCGAGGAAGGCTCCTCGGCGCACCGCGCGACGTCGGCGAGCGCCGGATCGCGCAGCGGTCGGCGGTCGAGCGCCGCGAGCTTCCGGGCTGCCGCGTCGACCTCGGGAGCGGACGCGACGACCGGCGTGAGGAGCGCGTCGCGCACGGTATGCACGAGCGCGTCGCGGTCTCCGCTCTCGCCCAGGAGGACGCGAACGCGGTAGCCGTCCCAGGTTGGCGTGACGGTGAAGTCGCGGAGCCCGGATCGGGCGAGGCGATCCTCCGTGACGCCCGCGAGCGCGACCGCAACGCGCGCACCCTGCTCGTCGTCGACCCCCGCCGTCGACACGGCCACTGCGAGGGCTGCGCGCGGGTCCCCGTCTCGCGCCACCACCGCGACGGGCGGGCGCGAAGGCAGGTCGCGCAGCCCCTCCAGCACCGCCGCGGGCGGGGCGCTCGGCACGCGCGAGGGCGCGCCGCACGCGAGCACGCCTATCGCTGAGCACAGCGTCACCCAGGCGGCTTGGAGCGGGCGCGAGATGGAAGCGACGCGGGCCTCCCTAGTTGTCGAAGACGATGTCGTCCATCGATCGCGGCGAGAACGTGAAGCTCCCGAAGTAGGTCACGACGCCCGTGACCGACTTGATTTTCAGGCCCGACTGCTGCCACGCCGGGTTCATGTAGTCGAGCGGGAAGAGCTCGTTGTCCATGATCAGTGCCCCCTGGCTCTGGTCGGAGGTGAGGTAGATGCCGCCGCGATTCTCGCTCCCCTGCGACGACCCCCCACCGATGAGGTCCCCGCCTCCAGGACCCACGAGCGTCACCAGCATGCTCATCCACTTGTACCCTGTCGCGTACGACAGCAGCTCGGTCACCTCCAGCACCTTCGGTGCCGGGAGGCTGTAGTCGAACCGGAACGTCGCCACCGACTCGTACATCTCCGGCTGATACTGGGAGCCGAAGGAAAACGTCGATGGTCCGGCGTACTCCTGGTACTCCCCCGTGAAATCGATGGCGTCGCCCGGCGAGAGGTTGAGCGACGCGGGCTCGAACGTCGTCTTGTAGAGGATGATGCCGGAGTAGGGGACCGGGCCGGCGTCAGGGTCCGTCGGCTGGAAGTCCTGGACGTAGATGTTGCCGACCGACGAGGCGGTCCCCGTCTCGGCGTACGTGTCCTTGATGATGAACTGCGCGCCCGTGACGTTGACGTTGAGCTGGTCGTTGACGGGGCGGTTCGACGAGCTCGGGTCGTTCAGCTCCGTGATGCGAAATCCGTTGCCGAGGGCCGACGGGACGCCGGCGTCCGCGGGACGATCCCCAGGCTCGGTCGAGGCTTCGTTCGTGCAACCGAGCCCCGCGGGGACGGTCGCCCCGGCGGCGAGGAGCAGCGTGAGCGATAGGTGGGCGGCGCGACGGCTCGGCATGGCGGTGCGGTCGGCATACTACAAGCCGGTCGCGTCGGGAACGGGATGCAGCGGCCGGAACGCGGCCGTGGCCGACGGCGACCCCTACTTGAGGTTGTTGCGCGGGCACCCGAGCACGACGTCCACGGTCGCGGCGGGGTCGTTCTTGACCGTGTTGCACGCGCCGCTGCAGAGGATGACCTCGGTCGGGCTCGTCGGGTTGTCGAAGTACCACCCGTCGTTCGGCGCCATGGAGCAGCTCGCCGACGTTCCGACGTACACGAACGTCTCCGTGGCTCCCGAACCTTTCGTGTAGTCGACGTTCGTCTCGCTCGGGTTCACCGTCGTGCCGGTCGGGATCGCGAACTGACACGGGACGGCCTGGACGCGGATCGCGTTGAGCGCGTCGATGAAGGCCTGCTCGGAGCTCCCCGCGTCGCCGACGTTGATGATGGTCGCCATCCCTGTTCCGCCCGCGGCGGCCAGGCCGTTCAGCGCGGTGAGGTTCGAGCCCACCCCGATGACGAACGTCGGGATGGAAGGCGTTCCGGCGAACGCGGCCGCGGCGACCGTCTCGGCGTTCGCGAGCGAGTTCGGGAGGCCGCCGTCGGGGACGAAGCTGCATGTCGTGTCGGGGATCCCGTCGGTGGCCAGCACGATGACCGGCTTGTAACCCGCCGCCGTGTTCGCCTGCAGGTAGCCGACTAGCCCCTCCAGGATCTGGACGATCGGCTCCCCCCCCGATTGGTCGCTGCTCGGGCTCGGCCGGTTCATGGCGATCGCCTGCTGGATGAGCGGCGCGACGCTCGCCTGCGGGCCGACGGGGACGGCGAGATCCTCGTAGGCGGAGACGACGCAGGTCTCGCGGAGGGGGAAGAACTGGATCCCCATGTCGAGCCCGGAGGACGCTGGGTCTGCCACGAAAGAATCGAGCGCGCCGGTCAGGTCCGTCCACTTGTTCTCGAACGCCATCGAGAAGCTCTCGTCGATGCCGAAGACGAGATCGACGGGGAGCGACGCGGCCTTCTTCTTCACCGAGGCGCACGCGGCGTCTCCTGTCGAGATGCCCGAGTCGTTCCCCGTCAGGATGATGGACCCGCCGTCGCCGTTCGAGCCGTGGCCGCCATCGCGGTTCCTTCCGGCACGGCCGTCACCGCCCGAGCCACCGTCGCTCCCCGCACCGCCGCTCCCGTCCCCGCTCGCGCTCCCGTCTCTGTGTCCGTTCGTGACCCCCGTGGCGTTCGAGCCGCAGGCGACGAGCGCGGCCAGGAGCACGGCGTGCACGGCGCGCGTGGCCCGGATGGCGACGGCGTTGCTCATGCGGTGGCTCACGAGTGACAATCCTGCGTGCCGCCGCAGCCGTCGGGGACGACGCCGGACAGCCCGCTGCATGTGCTCGGCGTGCACGCGCAGACCCCCGCGGTGCACATGAAGTTCTCGTTGTTCGGGCCGCTCGGGCAGCTGCAGTTGACGGTGCCGCCGCATCCGTTGCTCACGCTCCCGCACGGGCTGCCGACGCCGGGGTTCAGCGGGCAGGTCGTCGGCGCGCAGCACGCGCCGGCATGGCAGACGTCGCCGGCGGCGCAGTTGCACGTATGAGTGCCGCCGCAGCCGTTGCTGACCGAGCCGCACTCGCTGCCCACCGCGGGCGCCGGGCACGCGGCGGTCGTGCAGCAGCTCACGGGCACCGTGTGCGTGTCGCACGTCTGGCCGGCGGCGCAGTTGCACGTGAGCGTGCCGCCGCAGCCGTTCGAGAAGCTCCCGCACGGCGGGCCGCCCGTCATCGGCCCGTTCGGCACGTTCGCGCAAGTGAACGGCTGGCAGCAGAGGTTGGCGTCGCAGACCTCCCCCGGGGCGCACCCGCACTGGTTCGTGCCGCCACACCCGTTGCTGACCTTGCCGCACGCGGTGCCGACGCCCGGGGCTCCCGGGCAGGAGGTGGGCACGCAGCACGCGCCCGCGTTGCAGACGTCGCCCGCCGCGCAGGTGTCGCACACGAGCGTGCCGCCGCACCCGTTCGGGAAGTTGCCGCACGGCGGGCCGCCCGTCATCGGCCCGTTGGGGACGTTCGCGCACGTGTACGGCGTGCAGCACGTGTCGTTGTTCTCGCAAATCGCCGGGGCGACACACTCGTTGCAGAGGTACTGTTTGGCCGGGTTGCAGGTGTCGGGCAGCTCCTTGCAGCTGCCGCTCGTGACGCTCGTGCACGTGTCGTTCGGGGTGCAGCAGCTGCCGACCACGCCGGGCGCGGGCGGCGGGCCGGGCATCTTGGTCGTGTTGTTCACACACTCCTGGGTGCCGGGGCACGCGGCGTTCACGTTGCTCTGTCCGCAGCCGTTCGGCAGGTTCGTGCCGCACTCCCCCATCGCCGTGTAGCTCGCCGCCGTGAGCGGCGCGCAGCAGGTGCCCGGCGTCCCGCTGGTCGTCGAGGAGCACTCGTCGCTCGCCGGGCTGCACGGGCAGTTCACCGAGTTGTTGCCGCACCCGTCGCCGAGGCCCGTGCCGCACTGGCCGGCGTAGTCGACCGCGCAGGTCTTCGCCGCGCAGCACGTGTGCGTCGACTGGTTGCAGATCTCACCGGGGCACGTGCCGCACGTCACGGTGCTCCCGCACCCGTCGGGGAAGGTCCCGCAGTCGATGTCCGAGAACTCGGCACAGGTCTTCGGCGTGCACGGAGGCCCGCAGACGCCGTTCGCGTTGCACACCTGCCCGGTCGCGCACGTGCCGCAGTCGATCGGCTGACCGGTGCACGCGCTCGTGATCGTCCCGCACGTCTTGCCGAGCGCGACGCACTCGACGGGGGAGATGCTCGGGGCGCACACGTTGGCGACGCCCTGGACGCCGCACGCCTGTCCCGCGGGGCACCCGAGGCCCGCGACGGTGTCGCAGTCGACCGTCCCGCCGCACCCGTTCGAGATGATCCCGCACTCAACGGCCGCGGAGGCGCAAATCGACGCCGCGGTACCCGGGGTGCAGTTGGGCTCGCAGATGTCGAACGCAGCGTTGCAGACCTGCCCGGCGCCGCACGCCCCGCAGCTTGCGTAGTTCGATGGGATGTCAGGCCCGCACCCGAGCCACGCCTGCCCGCACTGGAAGCCGAGGTCCGCGCACGTGACGGGCTGGCACGCCTCGCACTGGTTCGTGTTCGTGTTGCACTGGTCGCCCGCCGCGCAACCCTTCTGGGCACCGTCGGGGCAGTCGAGGAAGGTGCCGCAGCTGTTCTGCACGGTGCCGCACTCCGCGCCGAGCTGGGCGCACGTGGTCAGCACGGGTCCGCATGTGTTGGTCGCCAGGTTGCAGATCTGCGGCTGCGGCGCGCCGCCGTCGGGGCCGACGCCCGGGGCGCACCCGCCGCACTGGGTGACGGAGCCCGTACATGGATCGGTCAGCGGGCCGCACTTGCCCGTGCAGTTCAGGACGGCGGCGCCGTCGACGATGCTCGCGTCCGGACATCGCAGCCCGGAGCTGTCCGGGATCGTCGCGCCGTCGCGCGTGAGCGTCCCGTCGGTCGTGGCGCGGGCGTCGACCGGCGAGTGCGTCGCGTCGTGCCCCTTCGCGTCGCGTCCCCCGTCGCGCCGCACGCCGGCGTCCCCGCCGTGGTGGGCGTCCGGCGAGGGCGTGCCGCTGTCGATCGCGGTCGTCCCCGACGATCCGCAGCCGGCGAGGACCGCCCCGAGGAGGAAGGCCAGCGCGCGCGGCGCTCGTTCACGCATGGTGCTCATTGGACGCCTCACCCGGTATCGTAGCTCCACCGGGCGGAGGGGCGAGCGACGCCACCTCCGCGGCCTTCGCGCGGACGAACGCCGCGATCTCGCGCATCGGCACGCGCGTGGGACAGCGCGCCTCGAGCCGACGCAGTTGCTCGTCGCCCACGGCCGCGAACGCGGTCACCGCCGCGTCGAAGTCCGGCATGCTCCTCGAGCTCGCGAGCATGAGATCCATCACCCCGCCGTACGCTCCGCCCGACGCCGCCGCCCGCGCGCCTTCGCCGACGTCGCAGAGCCCGCACGCGATGCAGCGCGAGAACGCGGGGAGCGCCCGGCGCTCGGCGGGCGACATCGGCGGGAGGCGGTCGGCCGCGTAGCTCTTCTCGAACTCGGCCAGCCCGCGGCGGAGGCCGAACGCGTTGCCCACGAGCGTGCGCGCGAGCGCCCACGCGAGGAGCAGCACGGCACGGAGGAGCTCCACCACGACGGCGAGACTATCACGGAGGGGCGGTCTTGAGCTTCGGCCGCGCTAGGCTCAGCATGGGCGCGCGTGCGACCCTGGGCCCTCGTCTTCGTCTTTCTCGCGACCGTCCAGTGCGCGGCGGAGGAGGTCAGACCCGCCGCCGCTCCGACGCCCGCGGTGCCGCGCGTGGAGCAGAGGCTCCCGGGGACGCTCCGGCCGGCGGCGGTCGATGGGACGGCGGCGCCCGACGAGATCGGGCTCGCAACCTGGTACGGGAAGGAATTCGCGGGACGGCGCACGTCGAACGGCGAGCGCTTCGACCCGTCGGCGCTGACCGCAGCGCACCGCAAGCTCCCGTTCGGCACCTGGGTGGACGTGCGGAGCGTCGACACGGGCAAGAGCGTGCGCGTGCGGATCACCGATCGCGGCCCGTGGGGAGATGCTCGGCGCGTGATCGACCTCTCTCGCGCCGCGGCCGACGCGCTCGACGTCACGCGCATCGGCGTCGCGCGCGTGGAGCTTCGAATCGTCGACGGCCCGGAGGCGCCCGCCAGCGTCAGCCCTCGATGAGCCGGACGCCCGCGCCGCGGTAGTCTCGCGCGGCCTGCGCGTAGATCTGCACCGACTCGGCCATCCACTCGCGGTCCGCCTGCGTGACCGGGCGGACGACCCTGGCGGGGCGCCCGATCGCGAGCGAGCCGTTCGGGATCCTCGTCCCCTGCGTCACGAGCGACCCCGCCCCGATGATGCAGTCGTCGCCGATGACCGCGCCGTCGAGGAGCACGCTCCCCATCCCGATGAGGCAGCGGCTCCCGACGGTGCAGCCGTGGAGGAGCACCATGTGGCCGATCGTCACGTCGTCGCCCACCGTCGTCGCCGCCTTGCCCCCCGTGATGTGCACGACCGAGTTGTCCTGGAGGTTCGTGCGCGCGCCGAGGCGGATGGGCATGAAGTCGCCGCGGACGACGGCGCCGAACCAGATGCCCGACTCGTCCCCGATGCTCACGTCGCCGATGAGGGTCGCGTTCGCCGCGACGAACACGTCGCGCCCGAGGCGGGGGCGCGCGCCCTTGTATTCGTAGAGAGCCATGGCGGCAGCGTAGCGCGCCTCGGGCCTGCTCTCGCCGGAACCGCGTCGTCCGCTCGACCGCGGGCTCGCCGCGGTGGTGGAGCGGTCGCGCTCACCTCGGCGTCCAACGCGCGTCGGCCGTGAACAGACCGTCGCCGAACCCCACCTGATAGACGAGGACCGCGCCGAACCCGATGCTCACCGCCCCCGCGAGCCAGCCGACGTGGCGCTCGAGCCGCGCGAACCGCTCCGGCGCGAACCGGAAGGGGAGGGCGAAGAGCGAGGTCATGGCCGTCATTCCGGCGACGGTGCCGAGCCCGAAGACGGCGATGCACGCCATCGCGAACCCCGGCTCTCGGACGGTCGTCAGGACGAGCAGGGCGACGGCGGCCGACCCCGCGAGGCCGTGGACCACCCCCACGACGAGCGACCGGACCAGCCGGGCGAAGCTCGACCCCGGCACGACGTGGTGGGGGTCGCCGCCGGGCTGCGGCCCATGGGCGTGCGCCAGCCCGAGGCGATGCGACAGCCCGTCGTGCAGGCCGGCGAAGTTCCACACCCCGAGCACGATGAGCATCACGGCGACCAGGAGCTCGAGCGTGAGCCCGAGCCGCGGGGGGAGGACGACGCGGAAGAGCACGATGGCGCCGCCGACGACGAGAAGCGTCACCGAGTGACCGAGACCCCAGACGGCCCCCACGAGGCTCGCCGCGCGGAGCGTGCGGGCCCGGGCGACGATCGTCGAGACGGCGACGAGGTGATCGGCGTCGGTCGCGTGGCGCAGGCCGAGCAGGAAGCCGAGCACGAGGAGCGACACGAGCGACATGAGCCGCGAGGGAGCTTAGTGGCGTGCCACGGAATCGGCCACCCATGTTACGCGACCTCTTCCGCACGAGCGCTCGCGGAGGGCGCACCACCCGTAGTAGCTACGGGCCATGCTGCTGGTCGGCGACATCGGCGGGACGAACACCCGCCTCGCGCTCTTCTCGGACGACGCCCGGGAGCTCGTCCGCCAGGACGTGCTGCCGAGCGCCGCGCACCGCTCTCTGTCGGCCGCGATCGCCGCGTTCCTCGGTCCGGCGAAGCGCCCGAGGCTCCGCGCCGCGACCTTCGGCATCGCGGGGCCCGTCCTCGCGGGTCGAGTGAAGGCCACGAACCTCCCCTGGGTCGTCGACTCGCGGGTCCTTGCTCGCCAGCTCGGGCTCGCGCGCGTCACGCTCATCAACGACCTCGTCGTGCTCGCCCTCGGCGCCGTCGCCGCGAAGAAGCGCGACCTCCACGTCCTTTCGGGGGGGCGCCCCCCTCGCGCGTCGGGCGGGACCGTCGCCGTCCTCGCCGCGGGGACGGGGCTCGGGGAGGCGGCGCTCGTCTGGGACGGCGAGAAGCTCGTCCCGTGCGGGAGCGAAGGGGGACACGCCGACTTCGCGCCGAGGAACGACGTCGAGTGGGAGCTCCGCGGCTTCGTGGCCGCGCGCATCGGGGGGCGCGTCAGCTACGAGCGGGTCGTGTCGGGCCGCGGGATCGGGACGATCTACGATTTCGTCCGCGAGCGGCGCGGCGTGACGGAAGCGCCGGCCGCAGCCCGGAGGATCGCGGCGGCGCCCGATCGCAACGCGGCGATCACGGAGCTCGCGATGGCGAAGGAGAGCGACGCGTGCGTCGAGGCGCTCGGGCTCTTCGCGAGCATCTACGGGGCCGAGGCGGGGAACCTCGCGCTCAAGTTCCTCGCCGTCGGCGGGGTCTTCGTCGCGGGGAAGATCGCGGCGTCGATCCTCCCCGTGCTCGAGGAGCGGTTCGTGCCTGCCTTCGTGGACAAGGGGCGGTTCAGCCCCCTTGTCCGCGAGCTCCCCGTCGCGGTCGTGAAGAGCTCGTCGATCGGGCTTTACGGCTCCGCCCGCCACGCGGCGGGCCTCGTCTGAGGCCCCGCCCGCGCGGCTCCTCGTCGCGGCTCAGGGGCCGTCGGCGAGGCTGCGGAGGTCGCCCTCGGACCCGCACGCCGTACCCGTCAGCGCGGGCGAGGCGGTCCCCATGACCGACGCGGTCCCCGTGCTCGAGTTGATGCGGATGCGGCCGGCGCTGCCGCCGCCACCGCCCGCGGTCCCCATGACGATGGTCTTGCCGTCCGTCCCGGCCACGGTCGCGCCGGCGCCGCCGTTCCCGCCCGCGCCCTGCGTTCCCGACCCGGCGGACCCCGCGGCGGGCGTCGCGTTGTTCACGGTGCCGTCGGCGCCGACATTGGCGCCGCCGCCGCCGCCGCCGTTCGAGGTGAGCGTGCCCAAGACCGTCACCGTGGGCGCTTCGAGCAGGAGCCCGCCGCCGCTCCCCCCGCCTCCGGCGTTCTGGTTGGCCTGCGGCACGCCGCCGGTGAGCCCGCCGTTCCCGCTGACCGAGAGGTAGCTCGCGCTCGCCACGGTGAGCGTCCCCGCGGCCACGAGCTGGAGGCCGCCGCCCCCCGCACCGCCGCCGACGACCCCGCCTCCGCCGGCCGAGCCGCCGAGCAGAGGGCGAAGGGCGAGGTTGCCGTAGCGCTTGCCCTGCACCGTCCCGTTGCCGCCAAAGCCTCCGAGCGCGCAGTACGAGCCGCCGCCGGCTCCGATCTCCATCGACCCGCTCGCGGCCGGTCCGCCTCCAGGCCCGCCGCCGGCGGTGTCTGCCGCGGACTCGGGCGCTCCGCCCGGCCCTTCGCCGTCGAGGGCCCCCGTCGCGTTCGCCGCGATGTTGCCCATGATGTTGATGTCCCCCAGAGACACGATGATGAGGGGCACGGCGCCCGTCACCGTGATCGTGGTCCCCGCCGGGACCGTGAGCGACTTCACGACGATGAGGTTCGCCTGGGTGACGCCGTCGGACTGCATCACCTGCTCGATCGGGCTCGTGAAGCCGGGGTCGAACACGGACGTGCCCGTCGCCTGGGTCGCGAACGAGGTGCTCTGGGCGATGTTCTCGTCCGCCGCCTGCGACGCGTACTGGTAGATCGTGCTCAGGCTGATGTTGGAGGGGGAGAAGGTGAACGGCGCGAGCCCCGCGTCCGCGCCGCACATCGTGTCGAGCGCCGTGCACGTCCCGCTCGCGCCGCCGTCGCTGTCGACGCAGACGGCGCCTGCGACGCACTGCCCGGCGGCGACCGTACAGCTCGCGCCCACCGCGGCGTGCGCGGCGCACGTGCCTTCGAAGCAGACGCCGTTGGAGCAGCCGTTGTCGGCCGTTCCGCCGTCGACCTCGCCGCACGCGCCGGACGCCCCGTAAGTGATGGGCTGGCACGTGTTCGCGCCCGAGCAGAAGAAGCCGGCCGCCGCCCAGCAATTGGGGGCGCCGACGCTGGTCGGATTGCACGCCGTGCCGGTCTTCACGCCGAGCGGCTGGCACGTTCCAGTCGGGCCGCCGTCGGGAGTCCCCGCGTCGGTGCTGATCACGCAGCCGGTGCCCGCGGTGCAGTCGTTCGTGACGCCGCGGTCGCAAGGCGCGCCCTTGTCGACGACCGTGACGCAGATGTCCTTGTTGCCGCAGCTGAGCCCGACGTTGCACGTCACGCCCGTCCCCGGGCCGCACGGCGTGCCCGCCGCGCCGCCGGTCGAGCAGCGCCCGCACGTGGAGCCGGTGGAGTCGCACACGGCCGTCGCGCACTGGACGTTGAGGCCGCAGGGCGCCCCGCCCGAGCCGGTCCCGACGATGGTGCACGCTGTCGTGGCGGGAACGGGGCGAGGGACGGGGCCGCTCGCGCACGCCGTCGCATAGCCTTGCAGCAGCGAGCCGCACGCCGCGGGGAACGAGGCCGTGAAGCCCGTTCCGGGGACGGTGAGGTTTCGCGTGCAGTTCGCCTCGACGGTCGCGACACAGGTCGCGGAGCTCCCGTAGGTCGTGTCGAGGGTGCCCGGCTCGCACGCGGAGAGATACGCGCACTGGGCCGCCGCGTACGACGCGCATACTCCACCGCCGTCGCTCGGCTTGCCGGTGTCCTTCGGCGCGCCCGTGTCCTTCGCGGGTGACCCGGTGTCGTGCTTCGTCGTCCCGGTGTCCTTGCCGTGCCCGGCGTCGGTCCCCTTGTGCCCGCTGTCGCCCGAGGTGCCGCTATCGACCCCGCTCGAGCTCGACGAACCGCACGCCGCGAGCATCGCGACTCCGCCCACGAGCAACACGTGTCCCGCCGCCCACCGAATCTTGCGCATGAGGTGTCCCTTTCACGAGGAGTAAGCCGAAGGGCGGACACGTACCCGCGGGTCGCTCCGCGCGTCAAGGACGTCTTGGGCGAACGGGGGAACCGAGCCGCGGTCTCGAAGCACCGAGACGACGGCACCGCTCGATGCGGTCAGACGACGTCTCGGTGTTCCGGCACGACCGCTCGTTTCGCACCTGGACAGGACCTCGAGACGCGCGAGGGCGCGCTTTTCTAGAACCTCCCCGCGACCGCCAGGCCTCCCCCCTTCGCGACGATTTGAGGCACGACGTGGACGCCGCCTCGCGTCGATGGCGGAGCCGATCGATCGGCGAGCAAGAGCCATCCGCCGACCGCCGCGGCGCCGAGCCCCGCGCCGACGGCGGCGAGCGACGCCGCCTCGAGGGTCGTGGCGGCGCCGGTGCTGCATCTCCCCGTGCACGGGTTCGGGATCGCGCGCGCCTGCACGAGAGCGTCGACGCCGATCGCCGCCCCGACGCCGAGCGAGACGAGGCCGGCCCCGCCGAGGACCCAGCCCACGTCGCGGCGAAGAGTCGGCCTCTCGCTCACCGCTACGGCCACACCCGAGGCTCCGGACGGCGCGCTCTCGGGCTCGGGGGGAGGGATGTGCACGACGAGCGGTCCCGAGCCTGGAGCCTCCGCGACCGTGATCTTCGTGACGGACGTCTTGAAGCCGGGCGCGCTCGCGGCGACGGCGTGCTCTCCCGGGTCGAGGAACACGGGGAGCGAGCGGCGGAGGCCCGGCACGGGCTCCCCGTCGATCGCGAGGTCCACGTGCACAGCGTCCGCGGGCACATCGAGCTCGACCCGCACGAGCCGGCGCTCGAGGTGGGCCGCGTGCTGGCGCGCGAACTCCCGCCGGTCACGCTGCGAGGCGTCGTCGGCCCAGGCGGCGGCGTGCGCGAACTCCCTCCAGGCCGTCGCGGTCTTCCCTTGTTGCTCGTGGCAGAGCGCCAGGTTGAGGAGCGTCCCCAGCGCCGGATAGAGCTCCGCGCTCTCCGCGAACGCCGCACACGCCTCATCGATGCGCCCCTGGTCGAACGCATCCGACGCTGCCCGGAAGCGCTCTTCCGCGCGCTGGGCGGAGGCGCTCCTCGGCGGGTCGGTCGGCGCGGCGAGCGCGGGCGGCGACGCGAGGACGACCGCGAAGGCCAGGGCGGACGCGGCAAGACTCGTGAGGCTGCTCACGCCGCGAGCTCCTAGCGCCATGACTTCAAGAACTTCGGGCGTGCGTCGGTCGTCCTGGGCTTGCCCGGTGACGTGGGCTTGCGGAGCGAGACCGGCGTCGCGGGGGCCTTGAGCGAAGAGGTCTCGACGGGCGGGGGCGCGGGGACGAGCTTGTCGACCACCGGCAGCGGGAGCGCGGTCGGCGGCGCGCGCGGCGGCTCGACCCTCATGACGGTGGGCGGGAGGGGAGGGGGCTGCGACGCGGCGGCGTGAGCCGAGCCCTGGAACGAGCCGCGGCTGGCGAGCGTGCCGACGCCGACGAGGACGACGGCGGCGAGAGCGAAGGCCGAAACGCGGGATCCTGGGCTCCTCCGCGCCGCGGGCTGCGGGGCGAGCGAGGCACGCGCCACGTCGCTGAACGTCAGCTTCGTCTTGCCGGTGACGATCGGGATGTCGAGCTGACGGGTCGCGATCGCGTCGGCGGGCGGGGGGAGCGACGCGATCGCCGCGTGGACAGCGGCCTCGAGGAGCGCGGCGTTCGCCCTCGGCATCGCGCGAACCGACGCGGCGCACGTCGATTCGATCGAGGCGACGAGGTACTCGTAGCGACCCGAGCCGAGGGGCGCGAGCGCGGCGGCGAGCTCCGCGACGTCCTGGAATCGCGCGTCGGGGCTGCGCAAGAGGCAGCGCGTGACGAGGTCGTCCCACGCCTGGGACAGCTCGGGGCGGTGACCTCGCAGCGGGAAGGGAGCGGTCTCGAGGATCGCCGCGAAGAGCTCGCCGGGGCCTTCGCCGTTGAACGGTCGCTCGCCGGTGAGCAGCTCGTAGAGGACGACGCCGATCGACCAGATGTCGGCGCGCGCGTCGACGTTCCGGCTCGACCGCAGCTGCTCGGGAGACATGTACGCGGGAGTGCCGAGGACGGCCTTCCCGGTGAGCTCCTTCCAGTGCGGCGTCGCGGGCTGCTGCTTCGAGATGCCGAAGTCGAGGACCTTCACGATCTTCGTCCCGTCGGGACGAGCCGCGAGAAACAGGTTCGCCGGCTTCAGGTCGCGGTGCACGATCCCGGCCGCGTGCGCCTGGGCGAGCGCGGCGAGCACTTGCAGGACGTAGTCCGCGGCGTCCTCGGTCGTGAGCCGCCCCTCGGCCTCGAGCACCTGGCCGAGGTCGCGCCCCTCCAGGTACTCCATGATGAGGAACGGGAGCCCGTTCTCCAGGGCGCCGGCGTCGGTGACCCTCGCGAGGTGCTCGCTCTGGAGGCGCGCCGCGGCCTGGGCCTCTCGGACGAAGCGCTCGACGAGCTCCTCGCCGTGCGCAGCGTCGAGGAGGACGAGCTTCAGCGCGACGCGCTTCTCGAGGACGAGGTGATGCGCCGCGTAGACGATGCCCATCCCGCCCTCGCCGACGATCCGCTCGATGCGGTACTTGCCGGCGATGACGTCGCCGGGCTCGGGGAGGATGTGTGCGGGCTCGACCGTCTCGACCGCGCGCGATCTTGCGGCGGATGTGGGTGCGGGTGCGGAGCGGGGGATGGAGTCCACGGAGAGCCTCCCACGAAGGAACGGCTCCTTTGGGATTTCATTGAGGGCCATTCGTCGGCGACCGACGCTCCCCGTCGCCGCGCCCGCCGCGCGCTATGTGCGGAGCGACCGGGCGGCCTCGACCACGCGGGCCGGCGTCATCCCGAGCTCCTTCATCACCTCCGGCCCCGGCGCGGATATCCCGAAGCGGTCGATGCCCAGGATGACCCCGTCGAGGCCGACGTACCGGGCCCACGTCGAGGACACCGTCGCCTCGATCGCGACACGCTTCCGGCACGACCTCGGAAGGACCTCCTCGCGGTACGCGTCGGGCTGGCGATCGAACCGCGCGAAGCACGGCATGCTGACCACACGCACGCCGGGCCCGAGATCGTCGGCGGCCTGGAGCGCGTGCTGGAGCTCGCTTCCGGCCGAGAGGAGGATGACCTCGAGCGGCGCCGTCTCCTTCCGGGCGATGTACCCCCCCTTGAGCGCCCCGTCGCGCCGCGTCTGCACCGGGATCTTGGCGAGGAGAGGGAGGTTCTGGCGCGAGAGCGCGAGGAGGGTGGGCCCCTCGGCGCGAGTGAGCGCGGCGACGTAGGCCCCCGCGGTCTCCTCGGGGTCGGCGGGTCGGATGACGTCGAGGTTGGGGATGACGCGGAGCCCCGGGATCGTCTCGACGGGCTCGTGGGTCGGGCCGTCCTCTCCCACGCCGACGCTGTCGTGCGTGAAGATGTAGACGACGGGGAGGTGGCTCAGCGCCGCGAGGCGGATCGACGGCCGGGCGTAATCCGCGAAGACGAGGAACGTGGCGCCGCTCGGCCGGAAGATGCCGTGCGCCGCGATGCCGTTCAGGATCGCGCACATCCCGTGCTCGCGGATGCCGAAGCGGATGTTGCGTCCCGTGCGGTGCTCCGGCTTGAAGTCGTCGTTCCCCGCCTTGAGGTCGCCGATGTAGTTGAGCGTGGAGCCGTAGAGGTCGGCGCTCCCCCCGATGAGGAGCGGTAGCTTGGCCGCGAGCGGCTGGAGGACGTCCTGACCGGCCTTGCGGGTCGCGATCTTGGTG
>Ga0209415_10007199_pt1 | contig 19471 bp, 22 predicted proteins | sample PeaSoiSIISIP2007_FD_187696 | JGI IMG/M metagenome (GOLD analysis project Ga0209415, IMG submission 187696) | Peat soil microbial communities from Weissenstadt, Germany - SII-SIP-2007 (SPAdes) (version 2) | ecosystem: Environmental > Terrestrial > Soil > Wetlands > Peat | place: Germany... | reverse complement strand
TGAATGATCAGTACCACATCCACCGCTTCTACACCGATCTGCAGGCCCCAGCTTCCGCCCGAAATCGTGATGAACGCTGGCGCGCTCCAGCCATTGGCTGTGCGGCAGGTGGCCACGCCTTTGCCTCCCTTAGCTCCGAAGATAAAGCCGCCCTTAACCATGTGCGGTATGACGGCCACGCACTTGGCATGCTCCAATACTTCTTCCGGGATTCCCTTGTCAGGCATCCCCATAATTTCGTGCATCACGCTGGTGGCGTTGCCCAGCCGGTCGGTGGCATCTTCCCGCGCCGACCCTGCCCAGCACAGCGTGCCGAGACTCAACATCGCAAGCGCGAACATTACTTTTTTCATGACAGCCTCATTTCTGTGTACCTCAATCTGTTTGCCTGTGTGACCGCCTCTCCGGCATCGTGCCGTGTCCGGCGCACAATACGGATGGAAAGTTGGACACCTCAAGGTCAAATCGACCTTAGCAAATCAGGATTGAGACGGTCTGAGCAATAACGCTCACCTGTGGCACAGGTGAATTGCCAGCAATTGTCGTGGAGAAATCCAACCTGTTTTGTTCTGCAGGAGTTCCAGTGTGAATTCGTGCAGGGAGTCACATTTCACCTAAATCTTTGGAGTGAGAACGTCAAGAACGAAAAGTCCACAGCTCGCAGCACAACCTTTCGGGGCAGCATCGGTAGTTCGCTTCTTCCTGGATGTGAGCAATTTTGACCAGATTCGCGACAATTCAATTTTTTACAATTTACCAAAATTTCAAAGCTCCGTGCGGCAGCAGTCAAGCCAAGAGGAAGAAGGATGACCGTCATGCGTAGATCCAATCATAAGATCTGGTTCACAGCACTCCTACTGCTCATTTTCTCCGCCGGATGCAGCGACCCGGACAAGGCCGGCACCAACCCAACCGTAACCCCGCCTACAGTTTCCGTAATACCTGCTGGCGGCGCAGCCGGTGCATGTCCCAACACGACAGTCACCGCGACCTTCAGCCTGGCGATGAATCCGGCAACCATCACTGCCACAACCTTTACTTTGACAGGGCCGGGCACTACACCCGTGGCAGGAACCGTTACCTACGCAGCGTCAAGCAACGCTGCGACCTTTACACCATCAAGCCCTCTCGCACTGGGCACGCTCTACACCGCCACGATTACGACCGGCGCGACAGACGTGTATGGCATCGCGCTGGCGAGTAACTTTGTATGGACCTTCACCACCGGCAGCAACCCATGCGCTCCGCCCACCGTGATTTCTGTGACCCCACCTAACGGTGCCGCCGGCGTTTGTCCTAGCACGGTCGTGACCGCCACCTTCAGCGAAGCAATGAATCCCGCCACGATCAACACCACAACCTTTACTTTGACAGGGCCGGGCACTACACCCGTGGCAGGGGTAGTTACTTTCGCTGCGTCAACCGCGACCTTCACACCATCAAGCCCTCTCGCACTGAGCACCGTCTATACCGCCACCATTACGACCGGCGCCAAAGACGTGTTTGGCAATGCGTTAGCGAGTGACTTTGTATGGAGCTTTACAACCAGTAGCACGCCATGTGCTCCGCCCACTGTGATTTCCGTTGCCCCACCGAATGGTGCATCCGGCATCTGCCCCAACACGGTAGTGACTGCCACCTTCAGCGAAGCGATGAAACCTTCCACGATCAATACCACAACCTTTACCCTGACCGGACCGGGCCTTACACCCGTGGCAGGAACAGTTACCTATGTTGTGGCAAGTAATGTCGCGACCTTCACGCCGAGCAGTTCTCTCGCACTGGACACCCTCTATACCGCGACCATTACCACCGGGGCCCAGGATCTCGCCGGCGATCCACTAGCAAGTGACTTTGTATGGACCTTCACTACATCTGCCACCGCATGCGCAGCCGCCCCACCGTTGGGAACGGCCTGCAGTTTCGGAATTCTGGGCGCCACCCCCGCCGTGACCAATACCGGCAATACCGACGTCACTGGAGACGTGGGAATATGGCCTGCCGCTTCGATCACCGGATTTCCGCCGGGAATACTGACCGGCACAGAACACAAGGGCGATGCGGTTGCCATGACGGCCCAGGGTGACTTGACCACGGCGTATAACTTCGCCGCGGCGGCAGCCGGGGGTGCCATTCTACCAGCAGATATCGGAGGGGAAACACTCGCTCCTGGAGTTTATAAGACCACCAGCGGCCAGCCTTCGCTTGGAATCACCGGCAATCTCACTCTCAGCGGCAATGCGAATGGTGTCTGGATCTTCCAGATCGTGTCCACCCTGATCACGGCGGCCGGAAATAGCCAGGTCATCCTGGCCGGCGGCGCTCAGTCTAGCAATGTGTTCTGGCAGGTCGGCAGTTCAGCGACGCTTGGAACTAACACAACATTCGCAGGAACCATTATGGCCCAGGCCTCCATCACGCTTAACAACGGTGCGACGCTGGATGGCAGAGCGCTGGCCCGGACGGGCGCAGTCACATTGCAAGACAATCCGGTGAATGTACCTGCCTGTCCGTGAGCGATTCGGTAGTGAGATTAGCTTGAGGTTGATCCACTACCGGGCAGGCTGGAACGGAATGATTTTAATTATTGAAGCTCGGAGGAATTCTTATATGTCATCTCACTCTCAGAACGCCTGCGGCCGGGTTGCAGTTATGTGGTTGGCAGTAGTTGCAGTCCTGTGTAGCGTTGGCACGCTCGCAGCAGCGCAGGATCAGCCTGCTCCCAAATGGGAGATTTTCGGCGGATACTCCTTCTTCGATCCAGCCACCAACGTGCACGCCTTGCTTCCAGGCGGACTAGTCCCGGTGAGCAGCCGTATAGAATCGAATCCGCGGGGCGTCGGTGGCAGTGTCACCTACAACTTTAACCGCTGGTTCGGATTGACAGCCGACGCCAGTGGGCATTGGGGAAGCGGTGAGAACGGGGTGAACGACCGAATTGACGATGCCGCTTTCTACAACGCTTCACTGGGGCCTAAGCTGACCTTTCGCAGCCACTATTTTTCCCCGTTTGTCGAGGCTCTCGTGGGCTGGCATAGCCTTGATTCCGATCTCTTCCAGAGCGATAACCGATTCGGGTTCATGGCTGGTGGCGGTCTCGATCTGAACTTGAATAGACACTTCGCTTTGCGTCTGATCCGGGGAGATTTCGTGTTCTCGAATCATCAATATGGTTCGAGCTCGGTCGTTCCCGCCACTGATGTCAGAGGCGTACGGGCGCAAAGCGGCGTCGTGTTTCTGTTTGGCGGCGGACAGCCTGCGCCGCCTCCTACAGCAAATTGCACCATCAATCCCAGTGAAGCCATGGTCGGCGAGCCGGCGACGTCGACTGCTGCCGCCGGCAACTTTAATCCCAAACACACACTGAATTACACATGGAGCAGCACCGGCGGCAAAATTACCGGCAAGGACAATACAGCGAACATTGACACCAGTGGCATTGCAGGCGGCAGTTACACCGTCACCGCCAACGTCATCGATCCCAAGGCCAAGAAGAACGGGACCGCAACCTGCTCGGCGAACTTCACGGTGAAAGAGCCGCCGAAGAACCCTCCGACCATGACCTGCTCCGCCAGTCCGTCAACCTTGCAGGCGGGCGGAAGCGCGACCATTGCCTGCAGCTGCACCAGTCCGGACAATGCTCCAGTTACCGTAGGCGGCTGGACTGCGACCGGTGGCAGCATTTCCGGCAGCGGCAGCACGGCTGCCTTGAATACGACGGGCGCTTCCCCGGGTCCCATTACCGTGAGCGCGACCTGTGCCGACTCTAGAGGCCTGAAGTCTCCGCCGGCAAGCGCGCAGGTTACGGTGGAGAATCCTCCGCCTCCACCGCAGCCCAGCGCACTCGAACTCAGACTGGCGCTGCATAGCATTTACTTTGCGACAGCCCAGCCGACAGTCGCGAACCCCAATGGCGGCCTCCTTGCCAGCCAGGAGCAAACGCTCATTTCGCTGGCGGCCGATTTCAAGGTATATCTCGAGACTAAGCCGGATGCCCACTTGACTCTCGAAGGCCATGCTGACCCGCGAGCCTCCGTAGAATACAATCAGAAGCTCTCCGAGCGGCGTGTCGAGCGCGTCAAACGCTTCTTGATCGAACACGGCGTTCCTGAGGCCAACCTCGAAACCAAGGCGTTTGGCAAGCAAGAAAATCTAACCGACGCCCAGGTGAAAGATGCGGTTGAGCGGAATCCCGAGTTGACTCCAGAGCAGCGGCAGAGGGTGCTCAATAACATGGCAACGATCATCCTGGCGAGCAATCGTCGTGTAGACGTCACTCTGAGTACTACTGGTCAACAGTCCGTCCGCCAATACCCATTCAACGCGGCGGATTCCTTGACTCTGCTCAGGCGGGAAGCAAGCAAGAAAACGACCGGGCCAGCGGCCAAGAAAAAGGTGAATCCTCCCGCCAAGCAATAAGAACAGGTGGAAGGCGCAACCAAATTAAAGGGCCGGCCGAGTGCACCGCTCGACCGGCCCCTTTTTGTCCTTCTGCAACTTTGGATCATCCAACGCATGGCGGTTAACGGATATTTACGCTGTCCAGGAAGGTGGTACAATATAGTTGGGGATGTGTAGGCGAAAGGAGGGTGCCTATGTCTCCGCCTCGCCAATCCGACGGTTCAAATTCAAGAAGCAAGCTCGCCCGCCAAACCCCAATCGCCCCCACCCTTCGAACAGAGCGTGGTGCCGTAAGTCCAAGCGCAGTGGCTAAGAAGAGTCGCGATTTCGATCCTCAGGCATTCCTCGCGACCATCGGAGAGGGCCGAAAATCTGTGCTTTTCCAGAGGAAACAAGGAATCTTTGCCCAAGGGGATAGCGCTGATGCGGTGTTTTATCTCCAGACTGGCAAGGTAAAACTCACTGTGGTCTCGAAGACTGGCAAGGAAGCAACCATCGGCATATTGGGTGACGGAGAGTTTTTCGGCGAAGCTTCACTTGCGGGCCAGTCGCTCCGCATGTGCTCTGCAACGGCCATGACGGACTGCGCGGTCCTGCGAATTGAGAAGAGGGTGATGATGGAAGCGCTTCATCGGGAACACGAGTTTTCCGATCTGTTCGTGGCTTATTTATTAGCGCGGAACATCCGCTACGAAGAAGATCTGGTTGATCAGCTTTTCACTTCGAGCGAAAAGAGGTTGGCGCGGGTCCTTTTGCTGCTCGCTCATTTCGGCAAGGAAGGCAAACCCGAGAGTGTCGTTCCCAAGATCAGTCAGGAGATGCTGGCGGAAATGGTCGGCACGACCCGCTCGCGAGTCAGCTTCTTCATGAACCGGTTCAGAGAATTGGGTTTTATTCACTACAACGGCGGCCTGCAAGTCCACAGCTCGCTGCTGAACGTTGTTCTCCACGATTAGCTGTTTTCCTCAGCGCATTTTCCAAAAGAAGACCAGCCATCGACTGCACAGGTGAAATCAAGTGCGGCTCCGGCGAAAGTTCTGGATGCCCTGCCGTTCCCGGTGGTCCCTGGGATCTTCCAGTTCTCGCAGGCGTTCTCTGATCGCCTCACGCGCCAGGACAAACCGCACCCGCATTTTCTGCAGATCCAATTCCACTAGAGCAATTATGTGGGAGTCCGCCCACTCTTCGCGTCGGCTGCTAAACATAGGACACTCTCACTTGCGCTTCGAAGAAGGTTTCAAGGATACAAATCCACAGCCTGAGGAGTCTGTTCAATATTGAACACCTGTCGGAGTTCAGAGGACGGGAAGGGGGCGGGTGTTAACGCCTCACGAGCCATGCCAGTGTTAGCCAAGCTTATTTTCAGAAAGTGTACAAAATTGAACAGTCATTGAAAGCGTTGACTCAGTATTGTGTCTACGTTTGTGAGGCCCTCCCCCGTAACGCGGTCACGGGCTAAGTGTCGGCACCCCGACGTTTGGCGCTCACGACTGCGCTGCTGTGATGCACTCCAACGCGCACGTTTCCGGCCGGACCTACCCCGGGTTCGGCCCTTTTTCTATGTCCGGCGCCAGGAAGACCGGCCTGCGGCCAACCCCTTACACTCCCGTTCACGGCGGTCCTTACTGTGGTTTGGGCACTGCGCCCGTCGAGGCCTGAACTGATTCAGTCGGGGTTGTTTTCGATGAGACACCCGTCTGCGGTTGCTTGTTCGGCGGAATCTCTGTCCCGTCTGGATAGATGAAAATCTGCACCGACCCCCAGCCCACGTCTGAATTCGTGTCCGTCTGCTTGCCCATTCCCAGAGTTTTAAGCTGACTATCATCGAATCCGAAATTCTCAACCAGATATTCCCGCACAACCATGGCGCGGGCTTCCGTTAGTACCAGGTCTTTCTGGGTGTCGCCTTCCATGCCGGCGGACGCCACAATCACCGCAAAGCCGAACTGGTTATTGGCCAGGAACTCGCCGCCAGCATTCAGAGATTTCTGGTTCTTCAACTTGGCTGAATCTTGCTTATCGAAAAGCTGTTTCGATGAGTAGGTGAATTCCTTTGTCGCGGCACCTTGGGGCAGTCGGTCGATCTCATTCCTGGCCAACTCGGCAGAATCTTCGTAGCCGCGTTTCTTGAAATACCCGCGCAGGAAGAAATTGTGCTTCATGGCCTCCATGTTTTCCTGGAAATCGGTGACCCCTGCTTCTGCCTGGACCATCGTGTCCCGCATAGCGGCACTGGTTTGTTCGAGGTTGTTGTAGAGCGCTTTGTCGTTCACCAATGCGCCTGCGGTTCCCTGACCTCCATCGATCTTGGCGCTGATCGAGTCTAGGTTCGCCGTCGCCCGCGTGGCGTTTTGGATGGCTTGCTGGCTGCTATCCAGAATGCCACTGGTTTTCTGGAGCAGGTCTGACATTTGCAGTGGCGGCAGGCTGGAGATAGTGTCGCCATCCCGAACTTCGGGTGATCCCGCAGATCCAAACGAGATCGCCATAAACTGATTGCCCAACAACCCCTCAGTTTCGATCGTGGCTACCGAGTCTTGCTTGACGATCTCGTGCGTCGATTTGCCGAGATCCATGATTACTGTGACCTTTTCGCCCGGCTTGTGAGGCAGCACGATGTTGCGTACGGTTCCAGTGTGGACCCCACCTACGCGCACGTCGCCGCCGGCATCCAGCCCCGCCACATTGTCGAATTGCGCCTTCAATTGGTAGGTGGAGCTGAAAAGATACTGCTTGCCCCCGATGATGAAGACACCGATCACCAGAATTGCCAGTGTCGCAACGATGAAAGCTCCCAGCCGTGCCGCTCTCGACATATGTCCCCCTACGAATGCCCTAGAAATTCCCTGACAAACTCGATGTCACTTTCCTGAAGTTCTTCAAAGTTGCCTTCGATCACGACCTTTCCCTCATTGAGCAAGGCCAGGCGGTCTGCAATCGTCTTCGCACTGTGCAGATCGTGGGTCACGACGATGGAAGCCATGTGATGTTCCTGCTGGAGCTTGAGGACCAAATCATCGATCTCAGCGGAACTGATGGGATCAAGACCGGCGGTGGGCTCGTCGAGCAGCAGGATGTCCGGCTCCAAAGCCAGCGCTCGTGCCAGCCCTACTCGTTTCTGCATGCCACCCGAGATATCCGAAGGCATCTTTTCCAGGTTGCCTTCCATCCCCACTTCCGCCAGCAAGCTCTTGACCCGGCCATTCCGCTCTGACTCCGACATCTCCTTCTTATGGCGCTGCAGCGGAAAAGCCACGTTCTGCTCGACCGTCAGCGAATCGTAAAGCGCGGCGTGTTGAAACAGAAAACCCATTTTCTTTCTGATTTCGCCCATCTGGTCGAGGGCCAGGCCCGCGATGTCTTGCCCGTGGATGCGAATCGATCCCGAGTCCGGCTTATCCAGGCCGATGATGAGCTTCAGCAATACGCTCTTGCCGGAACCACTGCGCCCCAGCACCGCCAAAGTCTCACCGCGGTTGACGGCCAGACTAATGCCATCCAAAACCGTTTGGCTTCCAAAGGACTTGTGCAAGTCCTCGAGGGCGAGTACGGGTGCGCTGCCGTCTTTTTCGGCTTCGCCTTGCCTCACCGCGATTTGTTCGATTGTGTCCATACTTGTTTCGCGAGCTGTTTAGCGAACGTTCATGGGAAAAATATGATGATGAACTTCACCAGCACTACATCGGCCAGGATCACGAACAGAGAGGACAGGACTACTGAACTGGTGGCCGCACGGCCCACGCCTTCGGCGCCTCCTCGTGTCCGCATTCCCTGAAAACACGCAATCAGCCCGATGATCAGACCGAACACAGCGGTCTTAAACGTGGGCGGCAAGAAATCGTTGAAATCAGCGCCGTTAAAGCCGGCATTGATGAACTGGTGTAAGGAGACCGGCTCAACCATGGCCTGCGTGACCCAGCCCATTACCAGGCCGCAAAAGTCAGCAGCGAGGGTCAGGAGGGGCAGCATAAGAATGCAAGCCAGAATGCGGGGCGCGGCAAGCAGGCGATAGGGGTTTACCGCAGATGCCTCGATGGCATCGATCTGCTCAGTCACTTTCATTGACGCGAGCTCCGCGCCAATGCCAGCACCTACCCGGCCACTCACTATCAGGCCGGTGATGATCGGACCTGTCTCATGGATGACCGAGAACACGATGGCGGCGGGAAGCAGCGATTTAGCCCCAAATCGAGTCAGGCTGTAACGGGCTTCCAAAGAGAGGACGACCCCGGTGGCAGCACCGGCCAATGCGACCAGCGGCAGGGACTTTGATCCGATCTCGTCGAGTTGTCGAAATAATTCGCGGAATTCAAACGGCGGCGTTACTGCAGCCCGTAGAACATGCCAAAAGAATATGCCCAGATCGCCGAACCACTCGAGAAACTGGTTGATCAGGCCCGGAGTGGAGGTCGGCGTCGGCGGGGACTTGAGTTGAATTCGGTGCCTCCGAACTTGCGGGTTGATGCCTGCGACCGCAATGGTTTCATGGTCAATCACGGATTTGAACCCTGATCGTTTGAAGCTGGGACTTTTGAATCCGGTTCCGGCGCACCGTGCCCGTTGTTTAAATGCATGCGAGTCAGCAAGGAGTGGGGGCCGCTATAAAAGAACTCCAGAGCGACGTTTCCACCTATGTACCCCAGCAGGCTGTAGTTGCCCATCCGGAATGCATCCGAGGCGTCGTAGCGGCCGGGGTACCAGGCATAGACCGCAGTCATGGTGCCGGCATACGGACCGACAAGAGCGGGGATGGAAAAGACGCGGTGGCCGTCTTCGCCGCGACGTGCTGTAAAAGTGGAAATCACGGCATGTTTCAGCCGAGGCAACACACCTTTGCACTCACAGCGGTAGTACAGCGAGTCTTCCTTAAAGGCTTCCGCTAGCGCATAGCGTGTTGTGGTGCTCACCGCCGCGATGCCGAAGTCGGACCCAAATCGCTTGCTGTAACCAGCAGCGCCTTGCTGCCACTCCGGCGGAGTGTTCTGCAGCTGATTAATGCCAGCGGCGAAGGCGGCGCCTACGATGGGATACGGGCCGAATGCATCGAAAACGTAGTTGTGGAGCTTCGTCGCCTGCGTCGGACGCATGTAGACCAGATCTGGTTGCGGGAGCGGGGCATTTGCTGCCCCGGCAGTGCTGGAGGAGTCTCCCGAATCGGCCACTGATTGTGCCTTTGCCAGCAGCGATAGGGCTGCGAGGCCGGCGATTACCAACAGAGAAAGCATAGGTCGGCGCATCTTCATGTCGAGATCCTCCTACGTCAATTCAAGAACCTGTTTATGCAAAGACACTTCACACGGTAAGCGGGCAAGATCCATGTGGCACTGGCACGCAATGTCAGGACCTTGCCAATCGTCAGTATCAAACTCTGGGATCCGGAAAACTGGTCAGAATTGATCGTCTTGCAAATGAGCGCTATGGCGTTTGCCAACGGCCCCAAGATGTTTGGAGGAGAAGAAATGCTTTGAATTCTCAAGATGACGAGGAATTTTGCCTCTAATGGCAACTGGGGCTGTCCGCAAACTCCCCGCCGACCAGCATCGCATTAAGGAAATTGCCGCACTCTGAGATTTTTGCCAGGAGCGGATCGTTCTGGGCTACGGACGGATTGACCGTTTGTTCGCCATTCAGGGAGAGGATGGTCGCTTGGGTATTGCTGTCCCACTGCCCCAGATTCGTGAGCTGATTCTTGAGCAGTTGCAGCGCTCTTTGATCAGATTCAGTTTTCGCCGCTAACGACGCTTGACTTAGGCTCCCTTCCGCCCGCGCCCGGTAATCTTGCAGCCAGGGGCCGAGCCAATTGCCCCCGGCAACTCCAGACCTAATCGCGGAGGCAATCGCGCCCTTCCACTCCCACATCTCCGCCAATTCGGAAATCCCTGCTCTGGCAAAGTCTTTCGACAACCCCGGAGTGCTGCGCTCTGCTTTGGTACCAGCATCAGCAGCGGCCGGAACCGTCAGTATGACGCGGCCGGGCTCGAAGCTCACCGCGGCGTTTATCATCCGCGCGAAAGTGTCGACATCCACATAGAAATGGCCGTCGATCTGCACGACTGCCCCATCTGCTGTGCGGCCATTCACCACCAGAGTTTTCTTTCCGGGCGCGTTCTGCGCAAGCGCAGTTCCGGCGACAATCAGAAGCAACGCAAGAGCGACTAGAGGGCGAACAGACATACGTTTGTCCATAATTTACAGCGACCAAATCATCGAAAAGCGAGTTGCGTGGAGTGGTAGTTCTGCCTCCGGACGAAATCTGGTTTCAGGAATTCGGTTCACAAAACTGGCAGACAGCTACAAAGAAGGAAGGGCTGTCGTGAGGGCTAAATGTCGACTTGACCTAACCCATGACAGCCCGGTTTTTCGCGTTGGTGCTTTATGACGTTTGATACTACACATCGACCATTGGCAAAATCTGTTCAATATTGCTCACTCTTGCCGACATCCACAAAAGACGTGGCCGATCTTCACTCCCCGGTGCATTGATTGACCCGATCCAACGAACGGTCACTTCTGACCATTCCTCCGAATTCCTCGCACCATAGAATCAGACCAGCAAGCAAAGACAGAAGGCTTCCCATGTCCGCAGAATTCGACCTTAGGCACGAAAGGCGATCGGCGGCGATGAGAAATCAGGATTCCATGAATCGTCCAGAAGTGCATTCTTCCGTCGTCACGGGAGGGCCCATTCTTTTGAGCTGGCGCCAGCAACAAATCGTCGATCTTCTGCTGCAAGGTTGTAGCAATGCAGAAATTGCTGAAGACCTCAAGATGAACTTGCGAACGGTGAAGGCACACCTCAACCGTCTTTTCGTGCGGTTTGGAATCACTGAAGGAATCAAGCGAGTGAAACTCGCAACGCTTTTGTATCGAAGCCAGCTAATTCTAGAGAACAATATCGCGAACAAACATGCTGCCAACGAGCGGGAACGGGAGATCGTTGCCTAATAGTGACCCTCTTCGCTAGCCTGAAATGAAGAGTTGCCGCTGGGATTCTGAGGCTGCCCAGCAACTCACAACTGTTAGTCAAATGCCCGGTCAAACCTGCTGTTTTCCGAAATCGATCTGCCAACGCAGGAGAATTGCTATCGGAAGCCGCAGGGTTCGTATCCTTGGATCGCTTCCGCTGATTGCGTGGACCGCTATGTAATTCCCTTCACTAAAGGGATCTGAAACTATCTCAAAGCGTTCGCCGTACATTTTTATATGCCTGGACGCCGTGAAGCCGAGGTCTTTTATCTTTGCACAACTCTCGGATCGTGAGTGGATACGCACGGAGTTACCGGTACCAGATGCTTGTGTGTGGGGTTGCTGAAGAACTTCGATTTTGGCGCCACTCACGCGGCCTCCTGAGTTGTCAGAGCGAAAAAGAAGAACGATCAGGCGAACTGTGAGCATGTGAGTAAGCGCCGGCCCCAGGCTCAAAGGGAAGCTGGCCGTACTTAGCCCTGCCTTCGATCACCGTTCTGTTCTTGTCGACGATGATCTTCCCGGCCTGACCGAGGTCAGAGAGTTTTATGTTTCTCAGCGGAATATCACGGCTCCCGGTGATGGCTTTGCCGCCCGTGAGGAAGGCGATATCCTGCAACACACGGTTGCGCTGGTCCTCCGACCCAGGCGCCCTGACCGCAGCAACTCGCAGCGGGCCGCGCAGCTTGTTCACCACGAGAGTAGCCAGCGCCCCGCTCTCAATATCCTCTGCGATTATGAGCAGTGGACTGCCGCTTTTTGTGATCTGAGCAAGGAGTGGGAGGAGGTCTTCCTGAGCGCTGATTTTCTCTTCGTGGATCAGGATGTAGACATTCTCGAAGACAACTTCCATGCGTTCGGGGTCAGTGACAAAGTAGGGCGAGAGGTACCCGCAGTCGAACTGAATGCCGCCAACCTGCGGGTTGCCGCTGACGCTGCGGGGAATGATACTCTCGTCGCCGATGGCGCCAGATTCTCGAACGGCCGAGATGCGTTCTTCTACTGTAGCCAGTTTTGCAGCCATAATTGCAGACCCTCCGTCAGCCCTGGCTCGCGGCACAACTCTTCCGCGACGCGATTGGACTATTCAGTTTTACTTACCTTCGCTTCATCATCCAGCCGATCAATGTTCCTGCAGTGAAACCCACCGCGAACGTGGTTGCAACCGTCAGTACAATGTGTCGCTGGAGGCGCTGAGTTGTGTCATTCAAGAGATCTTCGGCGGCATCACTGCCCTGTTTTGCGGCACGCCTCACTACTCCTATGCCGTCCTCTATCGCATCGGCAATCGCACTGGTTGCGCGAGAAGCCTGGTGAGCTGATTCGGCGATGTGTTCAGCCGTTCTTTCGACTACGGTTTGTGACATGGTATCCTCCTGTGCCCTTGCCGCCCGAAGTTAACGTCCTTTATTGCCCGATGGCCTTTTCAGCACGACCGATCCATTTTTGAACTTTGCCGGCTTTCTTTTCTGTGTTCCCTGAGACTTCCAGATTTGGGTCGTTCGTCACCTTTCCGACTTCCTCTTTGAGCTTCCCTTTCAGTTCGTGAAGCTTGCCCTCGGTCCGGTCTTGGGTGCTTGATTTCATGATTTTCTCCTCTCGTCTTGCAATAACCTCGATAGTGTCTGGTTGCCAGAGCGTAGTTTCCGTGCGCTTTACGCCACTTCTTTTCTTTCCACAGCCACTGGCACCTGTGCCAGTTCCTCAAATAAAGAGCGGTAGTGAATCATCGCCGTTCTTAGCTCTTCCGTAGTTGCCTGGTCTTTTCCAACCCGCAGCGCAATCTCATGCGCAGAGCGGTAGTTTTCCACCACGTGGGGATGGTCGACAGAAATGTCCGCGGCACGCTGATCGAAATCGGATACGGGATAGCCACGAGCCTTCATTACAGAGGACACGAGATCATCGGCTTCTGTGACTGCCCCTTTCGGGGAATCGACAAAGCGAGATTGTACAGACTCCCACCGTTTCAAAAAACGCTCGTGCTCCATCGAGTCAAGGTCGCGGATGTTGAGCTTTTCAACTCGCTTCTCGCGATCCACTAATTTCGCTTCTGCTTTTCGTTCTGACCCATGCGTCAGCACCGCCCGCTCATACTCGGGCCCAAACTTTTGCCGCAGGTCCGCAGTGGTACTTCTGCGTTTTCGCACGTACAACCAGGCAGCTACTGCGATGATCACAATCACGGCGCCGGCGAGCACACTCAGCTTCGGATCCAGCAAATTTAGGTTCATTGAAACCTCCACACAACCAAGTTTGTTCACAGATTCTCGTTCTCGTCAGAATCTTGTGAATCGCTAGTATCAAACGCTGGGTTTCGGAAAACTGGTCAGAATTGCTCGTCTTGTAAGACAGTGCTATGGCATCTGGCCGAAGGTGCGCGGTATTGCAGCGGAGGGGCTGCAATAGTTCAGTGCCGAGGCTCCTCAAGTGCCATAATTCAATCGAGGTGGTTACCACCGTCCCCTCTTTCAGGTTCCCTGAACTAAGTCAGTCCATCTGAAGTTTCCTCTCCTTAGGCTTTCAAGAAAGCCGCGCACCTCCATGCATCCAAATGCGATCCTGCACGAGGTTCAGCAACTCTACAACGTGAGTGACCATCTTGACTTACTGTCGGAACAACATCCCCTCGTCTCAGAAGCAATCCTCACCATCTCAGGAAGCGTTCGTAACACCGCGACGTTGTTGGAGGTGCTGGTTGCAACGAAAATAGCGCCGCTCGCCGGGTTAGACCCTGCAAATGCCTGATTTGCTCATTGCTGTCTGCTGGAATGGAAGAGTAGGTCCGCCAGATCGAATTGGTTGAACACCTCTAAGATTGCCCAGCCTTCTCCTGTCAACGGAGGGTTACCAACCAGCCTCCAACCAGATCCCAACCACCCTCCAACCAGCGTCCCACGATATAGTACGTACTCTATATACATATTCGGCTCCCTGGGTCTTGCCGCGGAGGACCGTGTGAAGCGCGGGCGAGAGATCACAACAGAACGGTGCACACCATGCTACTGATCCCCCCTGGGCCGGTGTCCAGATCGGCTTCGTTCACGGACCATCGGGAAGAAATTGCGTAGAAAAGCCAGTGTTTATGCACTTTCCCTGCTTTCCCCGCTCTTTCCCAGGAAAGAGCGGGGAAAGACCGGGGAATGTAATTACAGTAATTAATTACTGTGCTTGCTTCCCTCGGATGACATTTCCAATATCTCTCAGGTGCACTTCAAGGCAAACGATGACGAATTGTGTTTTTTGCCAGGAATATATTGCTTAAAAATCCCAGAAACTGCGGCCTGCTGCGAATTCCAAAATGCTCCGTGGTCCATAAGTAGAGATTGGCAGCGCCCTTTATTCCCGTCAGCCCGAAGCTATTTCCGTTAGCTGGGCAAAATCGCAAAACGAGCCAGCAGAAGCGGGATTGTTTCCGCACGGAATGAAATCTAAGATTGCAGTTATGGCAAGCCGCGCAGGGTTGCCTCAGCAGCCGCTGCCAAAAACTGCAGGAGGAATTTCGGCACAGTTCCATTCCTTGGGTTGGCCCCTTGCCTAGTTCTTATACCCATTCCGCCGCTCCCTTTCCTGGAAAGACCGGAGAATCTAATTACACACTTACTGTAATTGCGGGGACTGGACCGCGCCGCTTCGGCAAACCCAAGTCGAAAGCTTCAAAACGTCCAGTTCCCTTGCATCCGCTGTTGGCGGCGCACCGGAGAATTGGCGCAACCAGAGCCCTTACGCTGCAGATGGGGACTTTGTATTTCCTTCTCTCAAGCTGAAAGGCAAGAAACCTCCTTGCGCCAACATGCTAGTGTCCGACCACTTGCGCAAGGCAGCCCGAGAAGTCGGAGTCAATCCTCCCGCGAGGGTGTTCGGCTTCCATACTTTTCGGCGGACCTTGGCGTCCGTGCTGATCGGCAATAACTACGACCCGAAGCTCGTGCAGGAACTGCTGCGGCAAGCCAATGTCAAAACCACCCTGGATTTCTATGCAAGTGCCGTCACGCCAGCCAAGCTGGAGGCGCAGGGATGGTTTCTGAACAAGCTGCTGGAGTGAGAAAAGTCGGAGTTGGTGCAATGAAGGAGCTGTCGACTGTGGGTGGACTGTGGGTGAGTTTCGGAGGTGAAAATTCCGCTAAGTCGTTGGAAATGTGGTGGCCAGGGACGGAGTTGAACCGCCGACGCCAGCCTTTTCAGACCTAGTTCAACCTAAACTCACAACCACTTACAGGTTTGCGGGAGACTGCCAAGTACCTGCAAATACGTGCACGCCGGAGTAATCCTGGGCTGGGATCATGGGCTGAGTTTCAGTCCTCTTAGCTCATTTCCTTCCGACCAAAAGACTCATTCAAGACTTAGAAACAGTCGCGCCGATTCTGTGCACAGGATACTTTCCGCACACTTAACTCTCTGCCACGAGGATTCTTATCGAGCGAGCTCCGTCTTGTGTGGAAACGAAACGGTTTCCACGCAAGCGAGAAGATTTTCGTTGCCGACCTTCAACAGCAACTCGCCGTCTCGCCTGTGCCAATGCTTGAACGCGGATGACAGGCCCTACGGCAGCACCTGAAACTGCACGTTGCTGGTCAATGTTCCGCTGGGCGTGGCCACGGTGACATAGCCGGTCGTTGCCCCGGCGGGAACCGTGGCCCGTATGTAGGTGTCGGAAATAACGGTGAAATTTGCTTGGATTCCGTTAATCGCAACGCTGGTGGTGCCAGTGAAACCTTGGCCGAGAATTGGTCCGGTCTGCCCGACTTTACCTGCGACGCGAACGAAGGTCACGAATGGGCCGAGGCCCATATCTAAGCTGAATACGGTGCCGCAGCCCTCTGATGGACAGGAAGGGTTTGCATCATCACCCGTCGCACCGTACAAAAGCCCAGTTGTGGCCTGAACCAACCTTCCCCCCGGCGAGGCACCATCTGTGCCGTCAAAGCTGTGCAGTGTGGTGAGGGTTCCTGCCGGAGTAATCTGGAATACCGTCCCGCAGCCGGCTGAGCAGTTGTTACTCGCACCGCCGCCAGCTGTGGTGCCATAGAAGTTGCCATCGGTAGCCTGAATCAGACCTGCCAATGGGAAGGCACCACTTGTTGTGCCAGCGAAACTGTACAGTGTGGTCAGTACGCCTGTCGGGCCGATTTTGAAAACCGTGCCCCCTCCCGTAGTGCCGCCGTTGTATGTCGTCCCATAAAGGTTCCTGTCAGAGCTCTGTACCATTGCTCCTGTAGGCGAGGAGCCGTCAGCGCCGTCGAAGCTGTGCACGCTACTGAAACTCCCCCCCGGCGTAATTCTGAAGATCGTGCCGCAGCCGCTCTCTTGAAGGCAATTCGCCCCGCCAATGACCGTTGTGCCGTAGAAGCTTCCGTCAGTAGTTTGAATTAGCCCCCCTTGCGGCAACGCCCCGTCAGTGCAGTTGGGCGCGACGCAAAAGCTATAGAGAGTAGTCAGCAAGCCCTGCGCCGTGATCTTGAAGACCGTCCCGAGGCCGCTCGCTCCGCCTCCATAAGTTGTCCCATAGAAATTTCCATCGACACCCCGCGTGAGCCCGGCGTATGGGTCGATACCATCACTACTGTCAAATGCATGAAGCGTTGTTAGCACGTCAGCCTTTATTAGCTTGAAGATCGTGCCGTAGCCGTCTCCGCCCTGAAGGGTCGTTCCATAGAAACTACCGTCAAGGGATACAGTAAGACTTCCCCACGGTTGCACACCCTCCGTTGCTTCGAAGTTGTGCAGCTTTGTAAGGCTGCCCGCTGGTGTGAACCTGAAGATCGTTCCACAACCATAAGGAGCACCGCACGTCAAATCCCCGCCATAGACAGTTGTTCCGTAGAGGCTTCCATCGTAGCCCTGAACCAGAGACATCAGAAAGGGATTGGCACCGTTTTTCCCGTCGAAATTCACCAGTGTTTTAAACGTCTGCGCGGGCGCGGCAATCGCCGTTGTGGCACACAATACGAAGATTGCAGACACTATTTTCCAGCAGCCAAGCTTCATCACGTCGCACCCTTTGCCCGTTCTGGATTCTACTCCCGCGTGTTTGTGGCTGTACATGCGGACGAACGGCCCTAGCAAGAAAGTGATTGCGGAACAGCCGCGCTCGCCGGTTTCAATTCGTAGCGGTTCGCAGACGACCTTGAATTTTCCGAACGTGCGCAAAAACAGAAACGCCAGCGCAGCGAGCACGAAAACTTCCGGCGTGGCTACGGTCGCGGGCCGTGTGGCAAGGGAACCGTGTCTAAAAGTGGAACCTCGACTCTTTACTGCGGACTGATTTCAAACACCACGCCGCCCCAATATTGTACCGCCGGTGACCGTAGTGCCGAACAGGTTGCCATTCGCGTCGAACGTGAGATTGGCTTCCGGACCAGAGCCATCAGTTCCGACGAACGTGTGTAGGACCTTGTAGCTCCAACCGGTTCCACTGCGCTCCAGTTCGTAGACTACGCCCTGTCCTCCTGTGCCTGCCAGGGACGTCGTTCCGTAGAGATTTCCGGCTTTGTCCAGAATCACGCCTCCGATCGGAGTATTCCCGAGGGCGGGGTCGGGGGTGAAGTTGTAAAGGATCGTCTCCGTCCACTTGCTGTCAGCGCCGCGACTGACTTCGTAGATGGTCCCGCAGCCGGTGTCATAGCAAACGTTGGATCCGCCCTGTTCCATCGAACCGTAAAGGTGCCCGCGACCGTCATAGGCGAGGGCGCCAAGACTGGGGACCCTACCATCCGATTGCGCGCTCCCAAGATCGTAGAGATCAATCTCGCTCCAGCCGGACCCGACCGGGACTAGGGCGTAGACGTTTCCCCAGCCGTACGCTCCACCGAAGTCACTGACGGCGAACAACTGACCCCCGTGCGCGATGCCGAGTCCGGGGAGGCCCCCTTCGGCGCAGCCGCCCTTACTGCAGATGACATTTTCGGTCCAGGTGCCTGAGCCCGGAGTTAACTTGAACACGCCCCCTCCGCCGCCGACGCCATACAAGTTGCCTGCGGCGTCTTGTACGACGCCAGCGTAGGGATTGTGGGTGTTGTTGCAGCAGTCGTTGAAGTCATAGATCACGGACTCAGTCCATCCGCTCGGGCCCTGCGTGAGCTGGTACACGGTCCCGTATCCCTGAGGGCCGCCATGTGTCCCGCCATTTGCAGTTGTGCCATAGAGCGCTCCTCCCTGCCCGACGATGACGCCGCCGAAGGCGTTGTGTCCGTCTCCCGGGCTGTTAAAGTTGTGCAGTATTGACTCCGTCCAACCCCCGGAGCCGTCCGGAGCGAACTCGAAAACCGTGCCGACCGTTGTCGAGTACATGTTGCCGTGTTGATCGAACACCACGCCTGCGTAGGGAGCAGGGAAGCCGTCACCCGGTCCGCCGAAGCTGTGCACAACCTGAAAGTTGACTTGGGCATGTAGCATGCTGCCTCCAAGAAGCAGAAGCAGCACGAATGTGCTTCGCCGTGAAGAATGCGTTGCCCCACCGTTTCCCGCCATAGATAACCCCGTCTAGTCCGCTACAGGCTTTTGGGTGGCATCCGGCGCGGAGCCGACGGCTGCCCCTGATCTCATTGTTCGTCGATACCATCGTTGTCCGGATCCGAGGCGCTCGTGTTTGGGAAACACTGCGGCTGACCCGGGTTGTGGAAACAAGTCTCCGGATACTTAGCACCGTTGATGGCAGTGATGAATGCGCAGTGGCCGTAAAGAAGTCCGCCAATGGGAAGGTGCAGGTCGTACATTCGTTGGGCCCGTCTGGCGCTAAATAATCGGCAAACGGATTGAGTACCTGACCCTCCGTGCTGCCGATGTAGGCGAGGTTGAACACCTTCTCGATGAAACCCAAGATGCTGCCGAAATCGTGGCAGGCCTTCCCTGGGCAAGACAGGCCGGCGGTACCGGAAATGTATCCCGTAAAGCCGTCCCTGCCGCCGGTCGTCTGCTTCGTGTAGGTCGAGACGACCAGTAGGGGCACGCGGAACCCGTAAACATATGTTTTACTGCCCGCAATGCCCGGGTAACCTATGCCGGGCCCGTTTGAAGCTGACGGCGAAAAGTCGTACAAAATTGCCACCGACTGAAGTCTTGCCACGACGTTTTTAGTCCTGACGGCCTTTGATTTTTGCTGGGT
>Ga0209415_10007198_pt1 | contig 19473 bp, 11 predicted proteins | sample PeaSoiSIISIP2007_FD_187696 | JGI IMG/M metagenome (GOLD analysis project Ga0209415, IMG submission 187696) | Peat soil microbial communities from Weissenstadt, Germany - SII-SIP-2007 (SPAdes) (version 2) | ecosystem: Environmental > Terrestrial > Soil > Wetlands > Peat | place: Germany... | reverse complement strand
GGTCAGGCTGTCGAAGCTTTGCCACACCGCGTCGGCGGCACCGGCCAGTGAAGCCGACATCAGGCCAGCCGTCAGCAAAGCAGCAAGAAGAACCCGTTTCATCACAGCCGCCCCGCCACATCGGCCAGACGTCGGAACGGCGATTCCCCGGCCTTCAAATGCAAATCTCCGGCCCGGCGCACGCCTTCGCGGCCAAACCGTTCGCGCACGGATTCCACCAGCCATTGCCCGGCCTGATCCCTGCGCGCCTGCTCCATCCGGCCCTCGGCCCGCAGATAGGCGGCGTGGTCGTCCAAAGTGCGAATCAACTCATCCATGCCCTGGGCCTGCTGCGACGACACCATCAGCACCGGAATGGTCCAGCCGCCGCCTTCCTCGGCCAGAGACAAAGCCCCCAGCACATCGGCCCGCGCCCGGCTGGCGGCTGCGCCCATATCGGCCTTGGTCACCACCACCAGATGGGGGATTTCGGCGATGCCCGCCTTCATGAACTGCAAGCTGTCGCCCGAACCCGGCTGAACGCAAAAGACCACCGTATCGGCAACGCCCACCACATCGGTTTCCGACTGGCCAACGCCCACCGTTTCGATCAGCACCACATCATAGAGCGCCCGCATCAGCACCATGGCCGAAACGGTCAGACCGGCCAGACCGCCCAAACGGTCCCGGGCCGCCATGGAGCGCACGAAGATGCCCTGATCCTCGGGATCGGTGGACAGGCGGGTGCGGTCCCCCAGCAAGGCTCCGCCCGATCGGCGCGACGAAGGATCGACGGCGATGCAGGCCACGGTACGGCCGCGCGCCCGCCAACCGGCAATCAGAGCATTCATCAATGTGGATTTGCCGACCCCCGGCGGGCCGGTCATGCCCACCACATGGGCCAGAGGCGCCTCATAGGCCGCCGACAGCAGATCGATGACCTGGGGGCTGTCGGGAGCCTGTTCCAGCAAGGCCAAAGCCCGAGCGATGGCCACCTTGCCGCTGTTTTTCAGGGCTGAAAGGGTGATGGGCTCGGACAAGGCAGGGGGCGCTTTCTGGATGGATGGGGAAAATCAGCACCACATGTACCCCAGTGACGGCAATGGATCAACGCCGTGAATCCCGTCCTAAACCAATGACTGCTCAGGGCAGCCATTTCCTGGCCGCATGGGAGGCCTCTCACCTTGCCGGAATTTCCACCCACGGCAAACCTTTGCACCAATACAGCCGCCGCATTTTCGGGTATGTGTGAACTATCATGAAAGTGGGCTTTTCCCGGCTTCTTCTCCTGCTTCTTTTGCTGCTGCCGGCATCGGCTTCTGCCGCCAATCCGCCTTTGCAACTGGCGCAAAGCCAGACCGAGGCCAAGCTGTCCGGCCATCTGGACATGCTGCGCGACCCCTTGGGCCAGTTGACCATCGCGCAGGTGTCGGCGGCGGATCGCCAAGACGCATTCGTTCCCTTGCGCGGTCAGCTCAGCCTGGGCTTCACCCATGACTTCATCTGGCTGCGCACCAGCATCCAGGCCGCCCCCAATGCGGCCCGCGACTGGTGGATCGAGATCATGCCGTCCTTCCTGGACCAAGTGACCGTCTATTTCCCCGACGCCGACCATCCTGGCCACTTCATCGCCCGCATCACCGGCGATCAGTATCCCGTGTCCAGCCGCGACTGGCTGCATCATCATTTCGTGCTGAGAGTGCCGCCGCCGTCCACCGACCATCCCATGACCGTCTATCTGCGCATCCGCACCAGCAGCAGCATGATTCTGGGAGCCAAGCTCTACACCACCACCCGCATGGCCGAAGCCACCGCCGCCAATTTATTCGCCTTGGGGCTGGTCTATGGCGATGCCATTCTGATGCTGGTGCTGGCCCTGATCTTCGGCCTGTGGCTTCGCCAGCGCATCTTTCTGGCCTATGCCGGATATGCCCTGACCAGCAACAGTCAAATGTTCGCCGTCGACGGCCTGCCCGCCCGCTTCTTCCTGCCCGACAGCCCCGTCATCACCGACCGCATGGTGGGCTGCGTCGGAGCCCTGGCCCTGATTGTCGGCAGCCTGTTCGTCATCGAGCTTTTGGAGCTGCGACGCCATATGCCCCGAATGCGGCACGGCTTCCACGCCCTGGCGGCGGCGGGCTGCGTCTTTTTCGCCTTCTCGGCCAGCGGCGATTGGGAAGTGGTGGCGAAGCTGTTCAACCTGACTTCGCTGGCAGGACTGATCGCCTCGGTTTCCTGCGCCGGTTTCCTGGCCTGGCGGCGGGTTCCCTCGGCCGGCCTGTTCCTGTTTGCCTTTTCAGCCCATGTGACAGCCTTCAGCATCGGCATTCTGCTGTTGCTGGGGGTGGTGAGCGACATTGAAAACGTCTATTGGCCCCTGCGCATCGCCGGACTGATGCATGTGGTGGTCATCGGCGCCGGGTTGGCCCACCGCCTCCGCTTGGACCAAAAAGCCTCGAAAGCCGCCCTATCCACCGCCCTGGCTTCGGAACATCAGGCCCGCGAATTGCTCGAAGCCCGAGTCGAGGAACGCACCACCGACCTGCAGATGGAAATCGACCAGCGCCGTCAGGCCATGAGCCGGCTGGAAGTCAGCGAACGCCGCTTCCGCACCTTCCTGGCGACGGTGCCGGTCCCCCTGATGATCAGCCGGGTCAAGGACGGCACGATCCTTTATTGCAATCAGGCCTTCTATGATCTGGTGGAACTGACGGAAGAGACCGCCGGAGAGCTGCATACCACCCAATTCTATGCCGTCCCCGATGACCGCGAGCGCGTGCTGTCCACCATCGGCGCGGAAAGCGTCGCATTCCTGCATGAGGTGCGCGGACGCAGCCACAAAGGCCGCGACTTCTGGGTCAGCATCAGCTGCGCCAGGGTCGAACAGGACGGCCAGGACTGCATCTTTGCCGCCCTGATGGATATCTCGAACATCAAAGAGCACGAAGCCGTTCTGCGGCGGGCCAAGGATGCCGCCGAAACCGCCGATCACGCCAAAAGCGCCTTCCTGGCCATGATGAGCCACGAAATCCGCACGCCGATGACCGGCATCATCAGCGTCGCCGGCTTGCTGATGGAAACGCCCCTGACCGCCGAACAGCGTGACTGGGTGCAGATCATCACCGGATCGGGCGAAGGGCTTTTGACCATTCTCAACGACATTCTCGACTTCTCGAAGCTGGAGCAGGACCGGCTGGAACTGGAAAATGCCCGCTTCAGCCTGCCCGGCCTGCTGACCGAGGCGGTCGAGCTGATGCGCAGCCATGCCGAGGGCAAAGATCTGCAACTGCGGCTGCGCCAAGAGCCCAGCCTGGTCGACTGGGTCGAAGGCGACGCCAACCGCCTGCGCCAGATTTTGCTGAACCTGATCGGCAACGCCATCAAATTCACCGATCATGGTCATGTGACCGTGCGCGCCCGCAGCCTTACCCAACCCGGCGGCTTCGCCTTGGCGGAAATCGAGGTGGAAGACAGCGGCATCGGCATGACCGAAGATGTGCAGTCCCGCCTGTTCACCCCCTTCACTCAGGCCGATGCCAGCATCAGCCGACGCTTCGGCGGCACCGGACTGGGCCTGGCCATCAGCCGCCGTCTGGCCATCGCCATGGGCGGCAACATCACCGCCAGCAGCCAGATCGACCAAGGCAGTTGCTTCACCCTGGCCCTGCCGCTGACCAAAACCGCTGCCCCCAGCGCCAGTGAAACCTTGTTGGGAATTCCCGCCCTGGCCCCGCTGCATCTGTTGCTGGTGGAGGATCACCGCATCAATGCCATGGTGGTCCAGGCGATTCTCGACAAATTCGGCCATAGCATCGAGCTGGCGGTCAACGGCATCGAAGCTGTCAAAGCCGTCGCCGCCCAGCCGCCCGGCCATTTCCACGCCGTGTTGATGGATATGCAGATGCCCGAGATGGACGGCCTGGAAGCGACCCGCGTCATCCGCCGTTTGGGCTCGCCCTTGGCCGACATCCCCATCATCGCCATGACCGCCAACGCCTTCTCCAGCGATATGGAGCAATGTCTGGAGGCCGGGATGAACGGCTATCTCAGCAAGCCGGTCAACCCGATGGCGCTGTTCACCGAATTGCGCCGGGTTCTCGGACTGTAATCCAGGGGCCGAGCCCAAACAAAAAGGCCGCCTCCCTGACGGGACGCGGCCTTTTGTTCTGCATACCAGGCCGGTTTACGCCGTGCTGGCGGCCTTCTGGCCCAGGACGGCCTGGGCAGCGGCCAAGCGGGCGATGGGAACACGGTAGGGCGAGCAGGAAACGTAATCCAAGCCCACGCTCTGGCAGAAGCCGATGGAGGCCGGATCGCCGCCATGTTCACCGCAGATGCCCAGCTTCAGACCCTTGCGGGTGGCACGGCCGCGTTCGGCGGCGATCTTGATCATTTCACCGACGCCTTCCTGATCCAGGGTGGCGAAGGGGTCATGCTCATAGATGCCCTTCTGGCGATAGATTTCCAGGAACGGGCCGGAATCGTCGCGGCTCATGCCCAGAGTGGTCTGGGTCAGATCGTTGGTGCCGAAGCTGAAGAACTCGGCGGCTTCGGCGATCTTTCCGGCGACCAAAGCGGCGCGGGGCAGCTCGATCATGGTCCCCACCAGATAGTGCAGGCTGGTGCCGGTAGCCTCGAAGACCTGGGCGGCGGCGCGGTCCACCACCTCCTTCATCAGGTCCAGTTCCTTCTTGCTGCCCACCAGGGGGATCATCACTTCGGGGATGACGGCCAGGCCGGTCTTCTTCGACACCTCGACGGCGGCGGTGAAGATGGCGCGGGCCTGCATCTCGTAGATTTCGGGATAAGTGATGCCCAGGCGGCAGCCGCGATGACCCAACATGGGGTTGGCTTCATGCAGCTGGGTGTTGCGGGCGCGCAGGACCGACAGTTCGGTTCCGGCGGCCTCGGCCACCTCGGCCATTTCCTCGTCGGTGTTGGGCAGGAATTCGTGCAGCGGCGGATCGAGCAGACGGATGGTCACCGGCAGCCCCTGCATGATCTCGAACAATTCGACGAAATCGTTCTTCTGATAGGGCTCGATCTTGGCCAGAGCGTGACGACGCCCGGCTTCGTCGGAAGCCAGGATCATCTCGCGCACCGCCAGGATGCGCTTGGGGTCGAAGAACATATGCTCGGTGCGGCACAGCCCGATGCCTTCGGCGCCGAACTTGCGGGCGGTACGGGCGTCCAGCGGGGTTTCGGCGTTGGTGCGGACCTTCATGGTGCGGATGGAATCCACCCACTCCATCAGGGTGCCGAAATCGCCGGTCAGTTCGGGCTGTACGGTGGGCACATGGCCCAGCATCACTTCGCCGGTGGCGCCGTCGAGAGTGATGATGTCGCCTTCCTTGACCACCTGGCCCAAAGCCTTGAACTGACGGGCCTTGTAGTCGATGCGGACTTCGCCGGCGCCGGCCACGCAGGGACGGCCCATACCGCGGGCCACCACGGCGGCGTGGCTGGTCATGCCGCCGCGCGAGGTCAGAATACCCTGGCTGACATGCATACCGCCGATGTCTTCGGGGCTGGTTTCGATGCGGACCAGAATGACCTTTTCGCCATTCTTGGCGCGGGCCTCGGCGTCTTCGGCCGAGAACACCACCTTGCCCGACGCAGCGCCCGGCGAGGCGGGCAGGCCTCGGGCGACCACTTTACGCTCGGCCTTGGGGTCGAGGGTGGGATGCAGCAGCTGATCCAGATTGCCCGGCTCGATGCGCAGAACCGCCTGATCCTTGGTGATCAGGCCTTCGCGGGCCATGTCCACGGCGATCTTCAGAGACGCCGCCGACGTACGCTTGCCAGTGCGGGTCTGCAGCATCCACAGCTTGGACTGCTGGACGGTGAATTCGATGTCCTGCATGTCGGTGAAGTGGGCTTCCAGGGTCTTGCGGACCTCGGCCAGCTGAGCGAAGACGCCCGGCATCACCTCTTCCATGGACAGCAGATCGGCTCCGGCGGCTTCGCGGGCGGCCTTGGTCAGGTACTGAGGAGTGCGGATGCCCGCCACCACGTCTTCGCCCTGGGCGTTGACCAGATATTCGCCGTAGAAGAAATTCTCGCCCGTCGAGGGATCGCGGGTGAAGGCGACGCCGGTGGCGCAGTCTTCGCCCATATTGCCGAACACCATGGCCTGAATATTGACGGCGGTGCCCCATTCGGCGGGAATGTCATGCAGGCGGCGATAGGTGATGGCGCGCTGGTTCATCCAGCTGCCGAACACCGCGCCCACCGCGCCCCACAGCTGGTCTTCGACCGCCTGCGGGAAGGGACGGCCCAGCTCTGCTTCCACCTTGTCCTTAAAGGCGGCGACGACGATTTTCCAGTCTTCAGCGGTCAGCTGGGTATCAAGGCGCAGATCGCGGTCGGCCTTGTGGCTTTCCAGGATGTCTTCGAAATGGTGGTGCTCGACGCCCAGAACCACATCGGAATACATCTGAATGAAACGGCGATAGCTGTCATAGGCGAAGCGCGGATCATTGCTGCGCTTGGCCAGGGCTTCCACCGTCTGGTCGTTCAGCCCCAGATTCAACACGGTGTCCATCATGCCCGGCATGGAGGCCCGAGCGCCCGAGCGCACCGACACCAACAGCGGATTTTCCAGCGAGCCGAACTGACAGCCGGTGCCGCTTTCGATCTTGGTCAAAGCGGTGGCCACCTGTTCCTTCAGCTCCGCCGGATAGCTTTCACCGTTGGCGTAATAGTAGGTGCAAACTTCGGTGGTGATGGTGAAGCCAGGCGGAACCGGAAGCCCCAAATTGGCCATTTCGGCCAGATTGGCGCCCTTGCCGCCAAGCAGGTTCTTCATGTCCGTCCGGCCTTCGGCACTGCCGCCACCGAACGCATACACCCACTTGGTCATAAATGCCTCCATAGACTGGGTCTGCCCACCCATAGCCTTGCGAATATAGGAGTATTCCCCATCGCCGCTAGTTCGGCATGGGGGTATGCCTTGAAACTCATACCGAAAAGCCGATGAAGGGCTTTCCGGCATCAGAGGTTATTATAGCTCAGCCCTCGATTTTCGAGAAATTGGCAATCGCCTCCATGGCGGCGCCGATCTGCGACAGCAGCCGCAGGCGGTTGACGCGCACAGCCGCATCGTCGCAATTGACCGTGACCTTGTCGAAGAAGGCGTCCACCGGACGGCGCAGTTGGGCCAAGGCGGCCATGGCGGCGGCATAGTCCTCGCTGCTCAAAGCCTTGTCGAGGGCCGGACGCACCGCAGCCAAAGCCTGAGCCAGCGCCTTTTCCTCGTCCTGCCCCAGCAACGCAGAATCGATGGCGGCGGCAAAGGATGCCCCGTCCTTCTTTTCCTCGATGCGCACGATGTTGGCGGCGCGGCGATAGGCGATGATCAGATTGGCCCCGTCCTCGCTATCGACGAAGTCGGACAGCGCATTGACCCGAGCCAGCAGACGCACCAGATCGTCCTCGCCGCCCTTGGCGAAGATCGCGGCGATCAGGTCGTGGCGCACGCCCTTTTCCCGCAGAGCCACCGTCAGGCGGTCGGCGAAGAAGTCCATCAGATCAGCGGCGACCTTGGCGGCATCCACCGCCAAAGGCAGCTTGAATTCGGCATGGGCCAGGCTGAAGAACTTGGACAGCGGCAGGCGCAGCCCGTTTTCCAGGATCAGGCGGATCACGCCCAAAGCGGCTCGGCGCAGGGCGAAGGGGTCTTTCGAGCCCGTGGGCTTTTCGTCGATGGCGAAGAAGCCGACCAGACTGTCCAGCTTGTCGGCCAGAGCGACGATCACCGACAAAGGCGCGGTCGGGCAGCGGTCGTTCGGGCCTTGAGGGGCGTAATGATCGGCCACGGCGTCAGCCACGGCCCCGACTTCTCCGTCGTTCAGGGCATAGTAACGGCCCATCAGCCCTTGCAGTTCAGGAAATTCGCCGACCATTTCCGACGACAGATCGGCCTTGGACAGTTCGGCGGCGCGCACGGCCTGGGCCGCATCCACATTGCCGAAATAGATGGTCAGCGCCTCGGCCAAAGCCTTGATGCGCTCCACCTTGTCCAGCATGGTGCCCAGCTTGGCGTAATACAGACGCTCGGCCAGCTTGGGCAGGCGCGAATCCAGACGATGCTTGCGGTCGGTGTCCCAGAAGAACTTGGCGTCCGACAGACGGGCGCGCAAAACCCGCTCGTTGCCGGCGACGATGGCCTTGCCGCCATCGGTGGCGATCATGTTGCTGACCACCAGGAAGCGGTTGGCCAGACGACCGTCGGCCTTCAGCAGCGAGAAATATTTCTGGTGGGAGCGCATGGAGGTGATCAGCACCTCGTCCGGCACATCCATGAAGGTCTGGTCGATGGTGCCCACCAGCACATTGGGGCATTCCACCAGGCCGGTCACTTCGTCCAGCAGGCCAAGATCGGCGCGCAGGGCCAGTCCTTCGCGCTCGGCGGCGGCTTCAGCCTGACGCAAAATCTCATGGCGACGCTCGGAGAAATCCAGGGTCACATGAGCGGCGGCCAGCTTGGCGGCGTAATCGGCATAGTCCTGCACCTGGAAGGCGGCGGGAGCCAGGAAGCGATGGCCGACCGTGCTGTTGCCGGCGGTCACCGGCCCGAACGAGATCGGCACGACCTTGCCGTCGAACAAAGCGATAATGCCCTGCAACGGACGCACCCAGCGCACCGTATGGCTGCCCCAGCGCATGGATTTCGGCCAAGGGAAGTCGGCCATGGCCTGTTCCACCACATCCTTCAGGACTTCGGCGGTGGCGCGCCCCTTCTTGGCGATGACGGCGAAATAGAACACGCCCTTGCCGGTATCGCGTTCCTCGCATTCGGCCAGGGTGACGCCGGCTCCCTTCAGGAAGCCGTCCAGAGCCTGAGCCGGAGCCCCGACGCGGGGGCCACGGCGCTCTTCCGAGACATCGGGCGTCGCCACGGGCAGGCCTTCGATCACCAGATTCAGGCGGCGCGGCGTGACATGGCTGCGCACACCCGCCAATTCCAGGCCGTTCTTCTTCAGGCCTTCGACCACCATGCGCTGCAGATCCTCGGCGGCGCGGAGCTGCATACGGGCGGGGATTTCCTCGGACAGCAGTTCGAGCAGGAATTCAGCCATGATCAGCCCTCCACCTTGGCGGGTTGACGGCTGGCCATCCACCCTTCGCAGCAGCCCTTGGCCAGGGCGCGGACACGGCCGATATAGGATTGACGCTCGGTCACGGAAATCACCCCACGGGCATCGAGAAGATTAAAGCGATGGCTGGCCTTGATGCACTGATCATAAGCGGGCAGCGCCAGTCCGGCCTTCAGCAGGTTTTCGCATTCCTTCTCGGCGTCGAGGAAATGCTGCAGCAGCAAGGTGGTGTCGGCGAATTCGAAATTGTGCTTCGAATATTCCACCTCGGCCTGCTTGAAGATGTCGCCGTATTTCACCCCGGCGCCGTTGAAATCCAGGTCATAGACGTTTTCGACGCCCTGGATATACATGGCCAGCCGTTCCAGGCCATAGGTCAGCTCGACGGCGACCGGGTCGCATTCGATGCCGCCCACCTGCTGGAAATAGGTGAACTGGGTGACTTCCATGCCGTCGCACCAGACTTCCCAGCCCAAGCCCCAGGCGCCCAGGGTCGGGCTTTCCCAGTCGTCTTCGACAAAGCGGATGTCGTGAGCCAAGGGGTCGATGCCCAGGCGGCGCAGGCTTTCCAGATAGAGTTCCTGGGCATTGGCCGGCGACGGCTTCAGCAAAGCCTGGAACTGATAATAATGCTGCAGGCGGTTCGGGTTCTCGCCATAGCGGCCATCCTTGGGACGGCGCGATGGCTGAACATAAGCGGCCTTCCACGAATCCGGCCCCAGCGCCCGCAGGGTGGTCGCCGGATGGAAGGTGCCCGCCCCCACTTCCATGTCATAGGGCTGAAGGATCACACACCCCTGTTCGGCCCAAAAAGCCTGAAGGGTCAGGATAAGAGACTGGAAGCTCGGCCGCTGCTGCGCCATGGGAAAACCGCCGTGAAGAGACTGAATCTGAGCCCCGGAACCCAGGTTCCGTAAGGCCCGCACAAGGTAAGCGGCGGGCCGCATGGGGTCAAGTCTCGCACACAGATTGGACACCCCTGCCCATCGAATGGCAAGCCGGGTGTGGTGCGGTATATAGATGCAATTTTATGAAAAATAATAACGAATCACTATAAATAATATCCTAAATAAAATTATTTGTATTCTAAGGCCAATAGCGCGAAAGTCATGTGACGGCAATCACACATTGCCAAGTCTCTTGAGAAAAAAAGATACTTCGCGCTCATCTTTGATAGCTCTCCCCCTCACCCGAGCTGTCAAGCACCCTCCCCGACGATGGTCGGGGAGGGTTTTTTTGTCTGAAACCCCTTAGTTCCTCTTGGCGGCCCAACAGCCGTAACGCGAACAGGAGGCGAGCATCGTAGTCAGGATTCGTCCGAGCTTTCCGTCATGGTCGGCAATATCTCGTCCGCCGGTTGAGGGTACGGCTTGCGCCTGAACTTGTTCTTCAGCTTCGTCCAAGCGGCAAAGCCGCCAATCAATCCGATTGCCGATCAATTTCTTAGAGGCGATCAGAAGGGCAATCAGCCCTTTGAAAAAAACCGCTTTCGCCAAAACCCCACCCGCGACCAGACCGGCCAAGCACGCGGATTTCGCAGTTCAAAGTTTCCCGCGGCGAATCGCTAAACTGAAGACGCTTGGCCCAATACATCTTTTTCGCGGCGGCATCGTAATAAGGCACCCGCGCCCAGCCCAGCAATCGGAAGCGCATCTGCCCGGCCTGAACCCGCCGTTTGCTTTCATCATCCACCGATTTCTGCATATCGCGCATCAGCGCGTCATAGTCGATCTTGCCGGCCTCTTCGTCGCTGACATACCCCGTGTCCTCACAGGAAATGACCACAGCCCAACCATCGCCCCCCTGCGAAAGGAGAGTTATACCATAAAAATATCCCCATCAAGTTGCATTCATTCCCCCGAGGCTTGACAGCAAAGCAACCCACCCGACTAAAACAGAAGAGGTTTCATTGGCTTTCTCGCAACCCATGGATTGCCTGCGCGATGAAACACTCCTAAAAATTCAAATCATTTTTAGCTGGGGGAAGTGACGCAATGTCGCTGAAGCATTTTCTCTGCCTGGGCGCGGCCTTGTTGCCGCTGTCCGCCCAGGCGCTTGATCTGGGCGGGTTCGACCTGACGCCGGAGCATGTGGACAACATCGCCGACCCGGCCTATCGCCCGGCAGCCGGAGAGCTCGACACCGACAAGTCCTTTTCCTATTCCAACACGACGGAAAAGGCTTACGCCTTCAATCAGGGCGGAGCCGTCGGCTCGACCCATTTCCGCGACAGCAGCAACAGCCGAAGCTCGGGGCTGTCCGTCACCTATGGCGTGACTGACCGCCTGTCCTTCGGATTGAGCGAGGATTACGTCAACACCCATATACGCTCGCTGGGCAATGGCTCGGACGAAGGGGGCATCACCCAAGGCATGACCAATCCGACACTGGATGGGTCTTATCGCCTGATCGATCAGAGCGGGGCCGACTTCAATCTGGATCTGAAGGCCAGCTACACCCCGGACCTGTTCCCGGCGAAACGCGCCACCCGCGAAAACAACGGCACCATCGCCGATGGCAGCAACATCGGCGAGGCCGCCGTCGAAATCAGCCGCCAGATGAAGTCTCTGACCCTTTCGGCAACCCCCTACCTGGATTACCTGGGCAAGAAATCGATCAAAACGGCGGATACCCAGGATACCATCACCTATTCCGCCCATTGGCGCTTCGGCCTGGATCTGAAAAGCCAGCTTCGCCTGACCGACGACATTTACCTCAATGCCGGGGGCGGCATCCACCAGACCATGGGGGATCGGGTCGACAGCCCCGCCGACTATCAGACCAGCAAGCAGCATTACACCCCCACCAAGTCGTTTTTCCTGTCCCCCGGCTATCGCTTCACGCCCAATCTGACGCTGAACGCTGAATATCAGCGCAGCTTCCTCGGCCATAGCAAGGAAGCAGATCAGACCAATGATCCGTTCTTTGGCAATTACTCAAGCGACGCCACCTGGCAGGGCCGCACGGAAAATCTCTATGCTCTGCATCTGAGATACCGCTTCAACTGAAGCCCAATAAAAAAGGGAGCCATTCGGCTCCCTTTTTTCATCTCACCAAACGGAACCGTCAGCTGACGGCGCCGTGGCAATGCTTGTATTTCTTGCCCGAGCCGCAGGGGCAGAGGGAATTGCGCGGCGTGCTGTCCCAGGTCGACGAATCGTTGGGATCGACAGCCACCGTGCGCACCGGCACCAGACCGGCGGCGACGGCGTCGGCGTCGTGCTCGTTCTGAGCGGCGGAGAAGGCCGGGTCCTCGCGCCCTTCCACCGTGGCGGCGGGACGACGGGGAAACAGGCTTTCCTCGGCCGGCGGCTCGTCGATGCGCAGCTCGATATGGGACATAACGGCGGTGATCTTCTCGCGCAGTTGGGTCAGCATTTCCTCGAACAGATTGAACGCTTCGCGCTTGTATTCGTTCAAGGGGTCGCGCTGGGCATAAGCCCGCAGACCGATGCCCTGGCGCAGATGATCCAGGGTCAGCAGATGATCCTTCCAGGCCTGGTCAAGAATCTGCAGCAGCAGGCTCTTTTCGACCATGCGCATGACCTCGGGGCCATAATTGGCCGCCTTCTCGGCAGCCTTATGGTCGGTCACCTGCAAGATGCGATGACGGATTTCCTGGTCGGCGATGCCTTCTTCCTTGGCCCAGTCGGCCACCGGAAGATCAAGGTTGAACACCCGCAGCATTTCTTCATGCAGACCGGCGACGTCCCACTGTTCGGGATAAGCCTTTTCCGGGATGCAGCGGGAAACCAGTTCCTCGGCCACTTCGTGGCGCATATCGACGATTTCTTCGGCCACGTCGGCGGCAGCCATCAGTTCCTTGCGCTGCTCATAGATGACCTTGCGCTGGTCATTCATCACATCGTCGAACTTCAGCAGGTTCTTACGGATGTCGAAGTTGCGGCCTTCGACCTTCTGCTGAGCCTTTTCCAAGGCCTTGTTGATCCAGGGATGAATGATGGCTTCGCCTTCCTTCAGCCCCAGCTTCTGCAACATGCCGTCCATGCGCTGGCTGCCGAAGATGCGCATCAGGTCGTCTTCCAGCGACAGGAAGAACTTCGACCCGCCGGGGTCGCCCTGACGGCCCGAACGGCCACGCAACTGGTTGTCGATGCGACGGCTTTCGTGGCGTTCGGTGCCGATGACATACAGACCGCCGGCGGCCAGAGCCACCTGCTTCAGCTGTTCGACCTCGGCCTTGATTTCCTCGGCCCGCTTGGCGGCGGCGGCTTCGTCCAGCCCGACCAGCTCGGCCTTCAGGCGCATGTCCAGATTGCCGCCCAGCTGAATGTCGGTGCCGCGGCCCGCCATGTTGGTGGCGATGGTCACCGCGCCCGGACGACCGGCCTGGGAGACGATGAAGGCTTCCCGCTCGTGATGGCGGGCGTTCAGCACCTCATGGGGAATCTTCTTCTTGGCCAGCAAATCGGCGATCATCTCGGACTTTTCGATGGACACCGTGCCCACCAGAACCGGCTGGTTGCGCTTGCGGCATTCCTCGATCAGTTCGACGATGGACAGGTACTTCTCGCGGGCGGTGCGATAGACCTCGTCATCCTCGTCCTTGCGCTGAACCGGCAGGTTGGTGGGAATATCCACCACTTCCAGATTATAGATTTCCTGGAATTCCGAAGCCTCGGTCATGGCGGTGCCGGTCATGCCGGCCAGCTTCGGATAAAGGCGGAAATAATTCTGGAAGGTGATCGAGGCCAGAGTCTGGTTCTCGTTCTGAATGGTCACCCGCTCTTTGGCTTCCAAAGCCTGATGCAGACCTTCCGAATAGCGGCGGCCATCCATCATGCGGCCGGTGAATTCGTCGATGATGACGACCTTGTCGTCCTTGACGATGTAATCCACGTCGCGGGTGAACAGCTTGTGCGCCCGCAAGGCCTGGTTCACGTGATGGACCAGGCTGATGTTCTGGATGTCGTACAGGTTGCCGGTGCGCAGCAGACCAGCTTCGGTCAGCATGGCTTCCACATGCTCGACGCCCTGTTCGGTGGTGGTCACGGCGCGGGCTTTCTCGTCCTTTTCATAGTCTTCATCGACCATGTGGGGGATGAGAAGATCGACCTGACGATAAAGCTCGGAGTTATCCTCGGTCGGGCCAGAGATGATCAGCGGCGTGCGCGCCTCGTCGATGAGGATCGAGTCCACTTCGTCGACGATGGCGTAATTGAAGTTGCGCTGAACCATCTCGTCCAGGCGGAACTTCATATTGTCGCGCAGATAGTCGAAGCCGAATTCGTTGTTGGTGCCATAGGTGATGTCGGCGGCATAGGCGGCCTGACGCTCGGAATCGCTCAGCTCGTGGGTGATGACGCCGACGGTCAGCCCCAGGAAGCGATAGACCTGCCCCATCCAGTCGGAGTCGCGCTTGGCCAGATAGTCGTTGACCGTGACCACATGCACGCCCTTGCCCGAGATGGCGTTGAGATACACCGCCAGGGTGCCCACCAGGGTCTTGCCTTCGCCGGTGCGCATCTCGGCGATCATGCCCTTATGCAGGATGATGCCGCCCAGAAGCTGCACATCGAAGGGACGCTGGCCCAGGCTGCGCCGGGCGCCTTCGCGCACGGTGGCGAAGGCGTCCACCAGGATGTCGTCCTCGGTCTCGCCCTTATCCAGACGGTCGCGCAGCCAAGCGGTGCGGGCGCGCAGTTGATCGTCGCTCAAAGCCTGCAATTCGGGCTCGAGGGCGTTGATGGCTTCGACCTGCTTCTTGAAGGTCTTGAGGAGACGGTCGTTGGCAGTGCCGAACAAGCGTCGGGCGATGGCGCCGAACATAGGGTAACCTCAGCTGAGTGGAAGGCTGACAACAGCCTTTTCAGGGACGGTGACAGACATAGAGCCAGGACTCCCGTCTGTCAATGTTGGTGGCTTGGTCGATGGCGGTACAGCACCCTGCCGGAACCGCATGGGCCGGTCCTTGCTTTAGATCAATTTACCCGGAAACTTTAATTATCCAGGAAGCTTTCCAGGGGCAGCGGATGAGACTGCCCGGCGGCGGCCCCGACTTCCGGGATGTTCAGCGACAGATGCAGCCCCTTGCCCTGGTCGGGCCGAGCCTGGAAACTTTGGGCGTTGGGCACGATAAAGGTTTGCATATTGTCCAGATACAGACCGCAGGCCCGGCTGTAATTGTCGCCGGTGGCGAAGACGGCGCGGAAGGTGCCGTCGGGAATGCCGTCGATGGTGGCCTCGGAATCGGCACCGATGAAGAACGACACCACCGTGCGACCGTTGGGCGTCTTCAGCCGCACCACCACATCGTCGCTGCTGTCGTTCGAGACATCCAGCTGATGCTCGCCACCCGAACGGCGCATCAGCACATCGCCATTTTCCGGCGGCTCGCCCCGCTGGTCCGAGCACCAGCGGTCCTTTTGCACGCTGCCCGGTCCGCCGAACAGAAACCGCGCTGGCACATAGCCGGTCATGCCGTTGGGGGTCAGCACCCTGGCCCATTCCCCCTGGCCCACCGAATCCATCACCTGAACGGTCGCGAAGCGATCCAACAGAGCCACCACCGGCTGATTGGCGGCAGGACCTTGGCGGACCTTCAGCACATCCACCGCCACATGGCGGGTTTCCCCGGCCTGGGCGGGATGCACGATGATGTCGGCCCCCACCTGATCGGTATAGGGATACATGGTCGCCACGGCGACGCCGACGCCCAGGGCGGCGATCACCGCGAACAGGGGGAAAGCCTGAGCCCAGGCGGCATAACCGCCCTTGTCCCAGCGGCTTTTCAGCTTGCGGTCCGAGCTTCCGGCCTGAGCTTCCACCACGCGGATCCGCTCGCGGTCCATGTCGTTGCGGGCGAAGGCCATGGCCTGCTGGGCCAAAGCGCGGGCGATGTCTTTTTCGTCACGGACCAAAAAGGCGCGGGCCTGATGCAGCAGCACCCGCAGATTATCTTCGCGCGGACGCTCGCCGCCCCGCAGATTGGTCAACAAGGCCCGCAGGCTGGACAGCGGCCCCTTGAAGCCCCACCAGCCCAGCAGCCAGGTCACCGTGCTGGCGCGAATGGCCGTGCGGTCGGCACAGTCCCGGCAAAAAATGCCGTGCACCACCGATTTCGAGGTCTTCAGCAGGAACGATTTGACCCGGTGGAAAATGATGTAGCGGGGCTGGGCGGTGACCTTGCCGCAGCGCGAGCAGCTCAGCGCCTCGGGTGTCGGATCATTGTAGTCGATGACCCGCACCGGCACCGGAAGCTTGGCCCGCGAATCATAGGCGGCGCGCTTCTTGGCATCGCGCAGAACGGTCCAAGCCTCTGAAATCTTAAGGAATTCTTCAGCGGCATCGTCAGACGGATTATAGTCGGGATGAAGGATCTTGGCCTTGTAGCGATAGGCCGCCTTGATCTCGGCGGCGTCGGCCAAATGCCCAACGCCCAGCACGGCATAATAGCCCTGTGGGTCGGCAACGGAAAATGGCGGTTTCCCGATCATGGCATCAGCAAGTTCAAATCTCCGGCCCGAATGGGCGCCCCTGCCTGCTTTAAAGCAAGAGTCATGCCGAAGGCAACGGTGCTGTGCGCCCGACGGGCAAAGGTTCGATGAAGGCCGGCACCGTCTGGAAGACGGTACGTCCGGTCATGCCGAAGCCGTCCAGGGTGTTGACGAACACCTCGGCAATGCCCTGACGCAGAGTTTCGCTCAAAGGCGCATGGGTGCGAATGATCAGATCGAAGCGTTTGACCCGCCCCTTCACCAGCCCATCCAACTGCACCGGCCCCAGATGGGTCATATCCAGATCAATGAGGAAGCGCGTGCCCTCTTCCTCGCGCTGGCGGGCCTCGGCCTCGCTGTCGGGTTTGTCGCGCACCACCAGACGCATCTGCTGGGGCTTGCCCTCCACCAGAAACGGAAACACATAGGCCTGCCACTGATCCACCCCGCTGCCGGGCAGCGAGACGGTTTGGCGCAGCGAGGACAGTTCCTGTTCCAGCCCCTGCAACAGGCCGCGATGCTGAGACGCCACAGCCGCCGCCGAAGACAAGGCCGTTCCTTGGGCTTCGTCCTCCAGCAACGGCGCGGCCTTGCCGCTGCGCACCGCCGAAGTCATGGCCAGAAGCTGAAACGCCATGCGGGCATGACCCAGGGTGGGAAGCTGCTGCTCGATCTGTTCGGCCAGTTGGGGCAGAGCGGCGCGCAAGGCCTCGATCCCCTTGCGCAAAGGGGACGGAGCCGTCTCGTCCTCCGGCTCGGGCGCGGCTTGCGGCGGGGCCGGATCGCTGACCACCTGCACCACCACCTTGGCTCCCGGCGGCAGATCAACGGCAGCCTGCAACGACAGCAGACCGGCGGGCGTCTGAAGCTGAGGACTGCCCGGACGGCTACCCTCCGGGACAACCCCTTGCAGCATCTGCCCGACGGCGACGGGCGACGCAGAAGCGGCAGCAGAAGACGTAGTTTGCCCAACCGATGGCGGCGCGTTTGAAGGCTGGGAAGGCACTGCGGCAGGCGTCGCCGGCTGGGATACAGAAGCCTGGAGTGCGGGAGCCGGAACCGATGGCGAAACATTGGGCGTTGGAAGCTGGGGCGGCTGAGCCGTTGGCATCTGCGCCACGGGAGTCGCCGGAGCGGAAGATGCTCCGACTGGAGCCTTCAGCGTCTCGGGCGGTAACGTCTCCGGTGGCGTCGCCACCGTCTGGGCTGCGCCATAGGCTTGCGCCGCCTTCGCCGCCGTCTGCGGCGGCATCTCGGGTGGCGCAGACTCGCCGGGGGAGGCGGGCGGTTCGACCGACACCAGGCGCAGGGTCAAACTGCTGCCCGGCGACAGGCTGGGTGGGGCTCCCGGCGCAGAAGCCTGCGGAGACGGCAGCACCGTCGCCGTGATCCCGGCGGGCGGGGCCGCGGCAGCGGGGGGCTGCGCCACGGCAGCGGCGGTGTTCATAGCGACAGCGGGGGAAGCGACCGTCGCCGCCAGCAACTGCCCGGCCGCCGTCACCGGCTGCCCGTTCACCATGGCGATGCGGAACTGCGGCTGGGCACCCTGCGCCGTCAGCAGCAAGGTTATCGCCGAACCCGGCGGCAAGGGCATGGCGGTTTGCAGGGTCATAGCCCCCTGGGGGGTCTGCACCTGGACGGCCGAAGGAGCGGGAGTAGCAGTCGGAGATAAAGCTGTCGGGGCCGGAGCAGTTGGAGGAAGCGCCGCAAGAACCTGCGCCTCGACCTTCGCCCCCACGGTCAACTGAGCCAAAGCCGGCGGCAAAGCAGCCGGATCAGCCACCACCGCCTGAGTCACCGGAAGCTGCTGCCCTGCCGCCGGAAGAGCCGCCCCGGAAGTCGCCCCGGTCGCTGTGGGGGGAAGTGCGGGCGGCGGGCTGGTCATCGGGCGCGGAGCAGGCGCTCCACCAGGGCTTCGACGTCGGTGGCCGCTTCCGAGTTGGGCGAGCGGGTCAGCAGCGGCGTCTGGTTGCGGATGGATTCACGCACCTTGAGGTCGCGGCGGATCACCCCGGCCAGCGGCGGCGACATCTTCAGAAAACCCTCGCAGGCCTTCAGCAAAGTATTATAGATGCGCTCGCCCTCGCGGGTCGAATTGGCCATATTGACCACCACCCGCATATCGGTGCCGGGGCGTTCCATATGGGTGACCTTGATGAAGGCGTAGGCGTCGGTCAGAGAGGTCGGCTCGTCGGTGGTCACCACCAGCACGGTGCCGGCATTGGCTGCCAAGGCCCGCACGGTTCGTTCGACACCAGCGCCCAAATCCAGCACCACCCGGTCATAAGCCCCGGCCAGAAGGTTCAGATCGTCCCCCAGCAATTGCAGGCGCGACAGCGGAATATTGGCCAGCGAGCCCGAACCGGAACGACCGGCGATGATGTCGAAGCCGCCTTCAGGAAAATTCACCGTCGCCTGGTTCAGGGTCAGACGACCGGCCACCACGCTGCCCAGGTCATGCTTGGGCATCAGCCCCAGCTGAATATCCACATTGGCCAGACCCAGATCGCCATCGAACAACAGGCAACGCTGCCCGGCGCGGGCCAGGGCATGGGCCAGAGTGATGGAGAACCAAGTCTTACCGACGCCGCCTTTGCCAGACGCCACGGCGATCACATTGCGGCCCTTGGCCCGTTGAGCCGGTCGGGCGGCAAGGGTGGGTGCGGGCGTTCCAGTCATTGGCCGGCCTCTGTCCATGGATTGAAGTCATTGGGGGAAGCTTCGGGCTGCTGCTGCTTGGGCTGCGGAGCCTCGTCTTCTTGGGATTCAGGCAAAATCATGCGGGCCATGGCCGGGGCGGTGATGGCCATGACGCCGTTGACCACATGAGGCGTGGCCGAGATATCGCAAAACATCAAAGGCGCGGCATCCGCCGCCGCGATAATCGAGCCCAGGCGGCGGGTGGTGTCAAGCCGCGTCGCCAGCAGGCGGGTGGCCCC
>Ga0209415_10007197_pt1 | contig 19473 bp, 16 predicted proteins | sample PeaSoiSIISIP2007_FD_187696 | JGI IMG/M metagenome (GOLD analysis project Ga0209415, IMG submission 187696) | Peat soil microbial communities from Weissenstadt, Germany - SII-SIP-2007 (SPAdes) (version 2) | ecosystem: Environmental > Terrestrial > Soil > Wetlands > Peat | place: Germany... | reverse complement strand
GGCAGGAGGAGGAAGGGGAGCAGTGTCTCGCGCACCCGCACCCCGGCGGCCAGGGCGCCGTACAGGGTGCCCACGGCGGCCAGTCCCGCCGTGCCCGCGGCGCAGGCGGCGACCACCGAGCCGTACGAGCGCACGTGGGCGCCGTAGAAGAGGACGACCCCGCCCGTGAGCAGGACCTCGAGGACGATCAGCTGTGCGGCCACCGCCGCCGCCTTGCCGAGGAAGATCCCGGCCGGATCGAGCCCCGACAGACGCAGACCGTCTCTCGTTCCGTCGTTCGCCTCCAGGGCGAAGCTTCTCTGGACGGCGAGAACGGCGGCGAACAACACGGCCACCCAGAAGAGGCCGGCCGCCCCCTCCACCATCGGGGCACGGTCGGGGCCGAGGGCAAAGGCGAAGAGGGCGAGGACGACGACGGCGAACGGCGTCACCTGGTTGAGGACCACGCGCGACCGCATCTCGATCCGGAGATCCTTCCCCGCCACCAGGACCGCATCACGCCACATGGACGTCTCCCACCGCGAACGGCCGCGGGCCCGGTCCGACCTCGGCGGCGGCCGTGACTGCCGCCGACCCGGGCCGTGACAGCGGGCGTTCGCCGACGACGCGACCCCCGGCGAGGGACACGACCCGGTCGGCGAGGGGGAGAGACGCCTGGGGCTCGTGCGAGGCGAGCAAAACGGTGGCCCCCAGGGAGACCTCCTCCGTGATGACGTCGCCGAGCAGCGCCCGGGCGTCGGCGTCGAGCGCGGCATGGGGCTCGTCGAGCAGCCACAGCGCAGGACGGCGGGCGACGAGGACGGCCAGCGCCACCCGACGCCGTTGGCCGGCGGACAAACGCCCCACGGCCGACCGCCGGAGGCGGCCGACGAGGCCGAGGCGGTCGAGGGCGTCGTCGATGCGGTCGACTCGGGCGCCCGCGGCACGCACCGCGAAGCGCACGTTCTCGACCACGCTCAGCTCGTCGTAGAGAGCCGCCGCGTGCCCGAGCATCCCGACGTGGCGACGGACGGCCGACGGGTTGCGCCGGAGATCGTGACCGAGAACGACGGCTTCGCCGCCCGTCACCGGCAGCAAGCCGGCGCAGGCGCGCAAGACGCTCGTCTTACCCGCCCCGTTGGGGCCCTCGAGGACGAGGATCTCGCCCGGGAGCACGGTGAGGTCGATGCCGGCCAAGGCTGGGAATCGCCCGGTCAGAGCGACAGCGGCACGGAGGAAGACTGCGGAGGCCATGGGCTTCCGCCCATGCTACGGGGGGCCTGGCCCGAGAATCCAAGCGGGTCCGTCCCCTGGTGGGAGCGGAGCCGGGGTCCTTCAGCTCACCGTCAACCGGCTGAGCCCGATGGCCCGCAGCAGATCGGTCACCCCCGAGGACACCCAGTGCAGATCGCCGGTCAGGAGGAGGACACCGAAGATGACCAACGACACGCCGGCCACGGCGTTGAGCAGACCCAGGCGTCGCCGCACCCGCGCCAGGACCTCGGTGAGGTGCCCGAAAGCCAGGCCGGTGACGAGAAAGGGCACCCCGAGGCCGAGGGAGTAGGCGACGAGAAGGATGAGGCCCGAGCCCAAGGTGGCGCGTGTCGCCGCCAGCCCGAGGACACCACCGAGGACAGGGCCGATACACGGCGTCCAGCCGAAGGCGAAGGCCATGCCCATCACCGGAGGTGCCCATGCCCCCAGACGGGAGGGGCGGGGATGGAATCGGCGCTCGTGCAGGAACAGGCGCGGGGTCCCGACGCCGGTGAGCCACAACCCGAGGACGACGATGACGGCGCCGGCGGCGATGACGAGACCGCGTTGATGGTCGAGCAGGAGGTGTCCCAGGCCCGACGCAGCCGCCCCGAGCGCAGTGAACACGATCGTGAACCCGGCAATGAACCCGAGGACGCCCCGCAGCAGCGGCCCGACGTTGCGTGTCTGGCCCGCTTCGATCTCGGCCGCCGACAGGCCGGACACCATGGACACGTAAGCGGGAACGAGGGGTAAGACACACGGCGACAGGAACGACAGCATCCCGGCGCCGAACGCGACCAGGAGACCCAGCGGATCGGCCGAGATGGTGAATTGATCGACCACGCCGAACGCGGGCACGACGGCGTCGATTCCCTCAGCGACCGGTGGCGCGCACGAGCTCGAGGTCGGCGTCCACCATCATCGCCACCAGCTCGGAGAACGACACCGTCGGTTCCCATCCCAGCTCCGTGCGGGCCCGGGTGGCGTCACCCACGAGAAGGTCGACCTCCGCCGGCCGCAGGAACTTCTCGTCGACGATGACGTGCTCGGCCCAGTCCAGACCGACATGGCTGAAGGCGTCCTCGCACAGTTGACGGACCGAGTGCGTCTCGCCCGTTGCGACCACGAAGTCCTCGGGGTCGTCACGTTGCAGCATGAGCCACATGGCGCGGACGTAGTCACCCGCGAAACCCCAGTCGCGTTGGGAGTCGACATTGCCCAAGGGGATCTTGTCGTCGAGTCCGGCCACGATCCGCGCCACGCCGTGTGTGACCTTGCGGGTCACGAATTCGAGGCCCCGACGGGGGCTCTCGTGGTTGAAGAGCATGCCCGACGACGCATGCAGGCCGTAGCTCTCGCGGTAGTTGACGGTGATCCAATGGCCGTAGACCTTGGCCACCCCGTAGGGACTGCGCGGGTAGAACGGTGTCGTCTCGGTCTGCGGCACCTCGCGCACCTTGCCGAACATCTCCGAGGACGAGGCCTGGTAGAACCGGATCTCGGGGTCGACGATCCTGATGGCGTCGAGGAGGCGGGTGACCCCGAGAGCGGTGGTCTCACCCGTGAGGACCGGTTGGCCCCACGACGTCTGGACGAACGACTGGGCGGCGAGGTTGTAGACCTCCACCGGCCGGTGCTCACGGAGGATCCCGATGAGCGAGACCTCGTCCAGGAGATCGCCCGCCACCAGGGTGAGATCGTCCTGGATATGGGCGATCCGCTCGAAGGTGACGGTCGAGGAGCGGCGCACCATCCCCACGACCTCGTAGCCCTGCTGGAGGAGGAATTCGGCCAGGTAGGAGCCGTCCTGTCCCGTGATGCCCGTGATCAGTGCCCGCTTAGCCACGGGGCCGTCCGCCACCTCGCCCGCAGCCGCCGATGGGGCTCGGCCGGGTCCCGGCCCGAGGCGTGGTCACCGTCCGGTCCACTGAGGCGGACGCTTCTCGAGAAAGGCCGTGATGCCCTCGGCCGCATCCTCGGTCTGGTTCGTGAGGGTGAGCATGGCATGGAGATGGGAGAGGGCGTCGGCTGCCGCCATATCCCAGACACCGTAGAACGCGTCACGGCCGAGCGACATCGCGGCCGGGGACTTGGACGCCAGGGTGGCGGCCAGCTCGTCCACCGCGGCGTCGAGGCCGGCGTGGGGCACGACCCGGGTCACGAACCCGATGCGCTCGGCTTCGTCCGCCCCCACGACTCGGCCGGTGAGCATGAGCTCCAGGGCCTTCTTGGCCGGCATGGAGCGCATCAACGGGACCGTGATCATGTACGGCCAAAGACCGACGTTGATCTCCGGTGCGCCGAAGCGCGCCCGGTCGGAGGCCACCACCAGGTCGCAGGCCAGCGCCAGGCCGAGGCCTCCGGCCATGGCCCAGCCCTGAACCCGGGCGATCGTGGGCTTCCCCAGGTGCCAGAGGTCCTGGAACACGCCGGCGAGCACACCCCGGGACTCGTGGCGCTGGAGGAAGCCCTCGTCGGCCGGGTCCTGTCCGTGGCCACCCATGGCCCCCAGGTCGGCGCCCGCACAGAACGCCTCGTCACCGGCCCCGGTGAGCACGACCACCCGGACGTCGGGGTCCCCCTTGGCCGCAGCCAGCGCATCGCGCAGCCCCGTCATGACGCCCCAGGACATGGCGTTACGGCGTTCGGCCCGGTTGATGGTGATCCGGGCGATCCCCCCGGCGTGGTCGTCGAGGACCTCGGCGCTGGCGGGTCCGGCGACAGACGACGAGCTCTCGGACATGCGCCTGCGACGGTAGCCCCGTTGCCGCCGGACACGGAAGTCCGGGGTCGGGCGGGCGATTAGGGTGACCGCCTCGTGGCCACGCCGGGCGCCGCCCTGATCTCGTTCCGCCTCGGCGGCTCCGACGGCGTGTCGGTGGAGGCCCAGAAATGGTGCGACGCCCTGGTCCGGCTGGGTTTCGCCGTGCGCACCGTGGCCGGTTCCGGTCCCGTCGACCGCCGGCTCCCCGGACTCGCCATCGACGCGCCCGATCCGCCCACCGACGACGAGATCGACGACGCCCTCGGGGGGGCCGACCTCGTCGTGGTGGAGAACCTGTGTTCGCTGCCCCTGAACCCGTCGGCCGCGGTGGCCGTGGCGCGGGCCCTGCGGGGCCGGCGGGCGGTCCTTCATCACCACGACCTCCCGTGGCAGCGGGAGCGCTTCATCGACTCTCCCCCGCCGCCCGACGACCACCGGTGGATCCATGTCACCGTCAACGACCTCAGCCGCCGGCAGCTGGCCGACCGCGGGATCACGGCCACCGTGGTGCGCAACGCGTTCGATGTCGACCCTCCCGCGGGCGACCGGGCCACGACGCGGGAGAAGCTCGGCCTGGCCGGCGGTGACCGCCTCCTGCTCCAACCCACCCGTGCCATCCCCCGAAAGAACGTGGGCGGCGGGCTGGCCCTCGCCGCCCACGTCGGCGCCACCTTCTGGCTCCTCGGGCCGGCCGAGGACGGCTACGGGCCCGAGCTCGAGCGGCTGCTGGCGGCGACCGAGGTGCCCGTCGTGCACGGCCATGACGACGCCGGGGCTGATGTGGCCGACGCCTACGCGGCCTGCGACGCGGTGGTGCTGCCTTCCACGTGGGAGGGATTCGGGAATCCCTCCGTCGAGTCCGCCGTGCGCGACCGGCCGCTCGCCATCGGGCCCTACCCCGTGGCGGACGAGCTGCGGGCCTTCGGCTTTCGGTGGTTCGCCCACGACGATCCCGGCGCTCTGTCCTCGTGGCTCGACACACCGGAGGCGACGCTGCTGGAACACAACCACGACGTCGCCCGGAGGCACTTCTCGCTGCGCGACCTTCCCGAGCGGCTGAGCCGCCTGCTGGCCGATGCCGGATGGACCTCCTGGTCGGGGTGAGGGTGGCCGGGGCCGATACTCTGGCGCGATGGCCCTGCGCGCGTCGGACGATGCCGGAACGACGACGAAGCGGTTACCGGCCGACCGACGGCGACAGCAATTGCTCGACGTAGCCCTGACGCTCTTCGCCGAACGCGGCTACAACGCCACGACGATGGACGACACGGCCGAGGCGGCCGGGGTGACGAAGCCGCTGCTCTATCAGCATTTCGACTCGAAACGCGCCCTCTACCTCGAGCTCGTCGACTCGGTCGCCACCACCATGCTCGACGCCATCGCCAAGGCGGTGGTCGCCGCCCAGGGACCGCGGCAGCAGGTCGAGGGAGGCTTTGCCGCCTATTTCCACCTCGTCGTGACCCACCCGGCCGCGTTCAACCTTCTCTTCGGCAGCAACGTCCCCAACGACCCCGAGCTCTCGCGGGCGGTGCGCAAGGTGCAGGACACCATCGCGGAGGCCATCGACCCTCTGATAGACGCCGGGCTCGACGAGGACCACCGGCGCCTGCTCGCCTACGCCATGGTCGGTATGGCGGAAGGCGCCAGCCACCACTTCGTGGCCACCCGCAACCCGGTCGAACGGGGCACGGAGGAGGCTGAGGCGGGCCGTCTGGCGCGACGGCTGGCCGACCTGGCCTGGGCCGGATTGCGTTCGGTGCACCCGGACTGAGGCTCCGAATTCGGAGTCCACCTCTTCTCCGGCACCCTTCTCCCGTCCTCTTTGTCCCGCGCCCTCCTCCCGCTCTCTCCCCACGGCCCTCCCGGTGGCAAAACCCGACTGATCCGGTAAACTTTCGGAAGCCGGCCGAACTCGGCCGGGGCCGGAAAGGGGAGGATGATGGGAACGACGCCGGGGTCCGTCTTCAGCTTCCCGAACCCGGTGAACGAGGTGGCCGCCAGGGTGGTGGCCGGCGGCGTGGTCGCCCTCAGTGCGGCCGCCATCGGCCTTCGTGAGCCCTGGCTGCTCATCCCCCTGGCCTACGGATTCTGGGCCCGAGTGCTGACCGGGCCCACCCTGAGTCCTCTCGGCCAGCTGGCCACGCGGGTCGTGGCCCCCCGGTTGGCGGCCCCCCGGCTCGTCGCCGGGCCGCCCAAGCGGTTCGCCCAGGGCATCGGGGTCCTCTTCTCCAGTGGGGCGCTGGTCCTGTGGTTCGGTTTCGGGTCCCACACGGCGACGTGGGCCGTCGTGGGTCTGCTCGGCGCCGCCGCCTTCGCCGAGTCGGCCTTCGGGCTCTGTATCGGATGCCGCCTCTTCGGCGGTCTCATGCGGCTCGGCCTCGTCCCGCACGACGTGTGCGTCGCCTGTGCCGACCTCAGCCTGCGGCACCCCGAGCTCAGGCGGCAGCCGGCCACCCACTGACCCCGTCAGAAGGCCCTCGTGGTCGTCAGTGGAGTCGGGTCACCAGGTCGGCCACCAGGCCCGAGAGGTGGACTGCGCAGGCGCTGTACGCGGCCTCGTCCCCTCCGGCGGGGTCCTCCACGTCTCCTTGGTGGTCGGGGTGGACGTCGGCCAGGGCCAGGCGGGCCACCCGGGTGGCCAGGGGCGCGGATCCACGGGGAAGATGACGGGCCAGCCAGGGCAGCGTGGCGGTGCGGTCGGACGCCTGGGGATGGCGGCGCCGCACGTATCGGACGTGCTCGGCCGCCATGGCGATGACCAGGTCGGTGGCCTCGAGGTCAGCGTCGGTGAGCTGCCGGCTCCGGTGTGAGGAGGCGTCGAGACCCACGGCCGCCAGCGCGTCGCGTGTCCGTCGACTGGTGGGTTGGTGCTCGACGACGTGCGTACCGGCGGTCACGATGCGCGCCGGCGCGCCGGCCGATTCGAGCATCACACCGGCCATGACCGAACGGGCCGCGTTCCCTGTGCACAGGACGAGGACGACGGGGCGGTCCCCCGCTGTACCGCCCTCGTCCACGGAGACCTATCCCTTGGCGGGATTGAGGACCCCGGAGGGCTTCGTCGTGGCGGTGGTCGTGGTGGTCTCGGCGGGGAGGCCCAGGTCGTGGCGCAGGGCATCGGAGTCGGTCTTCTCCGTCTTCTCCGCCTCGATCAATTTCAGGTTCAGCTGGGCCATGTTGATCACGTTGCTCTTGATGTTCTGATTCTTCGCCGCCGCCAGGCTCACAGCTTCGGCGTCCTTGGCCATCGTGCCGAGTATGGCCTCCAGTGCCCGGGCATCGTGGCGCATGGAGGCGGGAAACGCGATCGCCCGGAAACCGCTGGCCGCCCGGGCGAAGTCCTGGGAATACTTGGCATCCGTGGACACCGGGTTCCCGCGTTTGGTGTCCCTGGTCAACGCCGCGTTCGTCCTCGTGACGACGCCGAGGAACTGTTGGCGAAGCGTCGCCACGGTCGGCGCTGTCGGCGTGGAGGATCCGCAGGCAGAACAGGCGATGGCCGTGGCGAAGACCACGGAACCGAACGCTTTCGAGTGCCGCGAGACCTTCACTGGGATCGGAACTGTAATTGGTATCGGTGCCGTCGGGAGGGAGGGAGGCGGACCTCCCCCCGGCCACGACGGCCGGCGGTATCGAGACGGGTCGGTCTCAGGGCACGGGATTCGGGTTGTAGGGCGCCGGCGGGCTGACCGTGTAGTTGGTCACGAAGGTGTCACCGGTACCACCCTCCACGTCGGCGATCACCGTCGAGTCTCCGGCGGCACACGAGGCACCTTCGAAGATGAACACGGCGTTGCCGTCGTCATCGAGCAGCGTCGACGCTCCGGTCGCGCTTCCGGTACCACCGTTGCCGGCGCTCCAGAGCGCACCCAGTCCGCAGCGGTCCTCGAGCTGAGTCGAGGAGATCTCCACCGGGGTCTCGGCGTAGACCGGGCTCTCCTCGACGTAGAAGACGGCATAGACATCTGAGTTGCCGCTGGGGCCGTTCGGACCGGTTGTCGTGTCACCGGTCTCCACCTCGGGGTTCGGGTAGCCGGTGACACCGGCGGTGGTGGGGACGGGCGGGTTGGCCACGAGGGTGGTGGTCGCCGTGTAGTACGGACTCTTCACGAGGTCGGCTTCGAGCACGCTCGAACCCGGCGCGCAGTCGGAGCCCGAGAGCTCCACGGCGGCGTTGCCGTCGTCGTCGAGGACCACCGTGATGCTGTCCGGTGAGGGAACCGACAAGGTGCCGGAGGCGCTCGAGTAGAAGAAGACGCTGCCCGGCTCGCACGAGTTCACCAGTTGCTGCGAGTAGATGAAGACCGGGTCGCCGGCGAAGGAGGGCGACGTCTCCACCTGGACGATGGCGTGGACCTCGGACTGGCCGGTCTCGATCAACGGGTTCGGCGAGACGGAGACGTAGATGTTGGCGGGCGCTCCCCCGGTGGCGCCGCCCCCGCCCTTCGTGCACTTGTGGGCGTGCTTGGCGCACTTGGCCGCCCCTGCCTTGGCGGTCCTGGCCGACGCGACCGAGGACATGGCCATGAGGGGCATGGCCATGACGACCGTCAGTGCCGTGATCCGCACAAAACTACGATGGGGGATTAATCGAGCGCTCTTCGTCGTGTTCATGGGCACATCTTGGACGGTTGACCCGTGGTAGACATCGTCAGGGATGATGAAAATGCACTGAGGAATGCCCCGACCACGATCAGAGAGCCTATATACCACGTAACGTGGCTGGATCCCCACACACGGTTCCTCCAGTGGGAGGGCCGACGGTCAGGTCCCACGGGGCGTCACCCATCGTCGGCCACCCACCGGGATTCGGGAGCCCCACCGGGACTCGGGCCGGCGGGACGGGGGGTGGTCCTAGGGGATGTGGTGGCCCGAGATGGCCCGGGCGATGATCAGCCTCTGGATCTCAGATGTCCCCTCGAAGATCGTGTAGATCTTCGAGTCGCGGTGCCACCGCTCCACCGGGTGATCGCGGATGTAGCCGTATCCACCCATGACCTGGATGGCCTGCTCGGTCACCCACACCGCGGTCTCGCCCGCGTAGAGCTTCGACATCGACCCCTCGCCGGCGGTGAAGGGCTTGTGGTTGGCGCCCATCCACGCCGCTCGCCAGACGAGGAGACGGGAGGCGTCGATGCGGGTCTTCATGTCGGCGAACTTGAAGGCGATGCCCTGGTTCTCGATGATGAGACGCCCGAAGGCCTTGCGCTGGGTGGCGTAGTCGAGCGAGTACTCGTACGCGGCGCGGGCGATGCCGAGCGCCTGGGCCCCCACGGCAGGCCGGGTGGCCTCGAAGGTCGCCATGGCCGCCTGTGACTTGGACTTCTTGCCCTCGCGGGCACGGGCCAGCTTCTCGTCCAGCTTGTCCTTCCCGCCCAGGAGGCACCGGCCCGGCACGCGGACGTTGTCGAAGATCACCTCGCCGGTGTGCGACGCCCGTATGCCCATCTTCTGGAACTTCTGACCGGCCGAGAGCCCGGCGGTGCCCGGCGGGACCACGAAGCTGGCCTGACCGCGCGATCCGAGGGCGGGATCGACCGAGGCCACGACGACGTTCACGTCGGCGATGCCCCCGTTGGTGATCCAGGTCTTGGTGCCGTTGATCACCCACTCGTCGGTGGCTTCGTCGTAGGCCGCTCGGGTGCGAAGGGAGCTGACATCGGATCCGGCGTCCGCCTCGGACACGCAGAAGGCCGCCGTCTGGAGCTTGTCGGGTGTCCCGAAGCACTGGGGGCCCCACTCCATCAACTGTTCGGGGGTGCCGTTGGCGGCGATGCCGGCCAGACCGAGAGAGCTCCCGAAGATGGCCAGGGTGATCCCGGCGTCACCCCAGGCCAGCTCTTCGCTGGCGACCGGAAGGGTGAGCCCCGTGGGGTCCAGGAACGACTGGGTGAAGAAGTCGAACGAGTAGAGGCCGATCTTGGCCGCCTCCTCGATGACCGGCCAGGGTGTCTCCTCGCGCTCGTCCCATTCGTGGGCGACGGGCCGGATCACATCCTCGGCGAAGTCGTGCACCCATTTCTGGAGCTGGACCTGGTCCTCGTTGAGCTCGAGCGAGAAGTCGGGCATCTTCTTCCCCTTGTGTCGCGTCCGCCGGCCGGTGGACGGGCATCGTGCACCACCGTGAACGGGCTGCCGGGACCGCCTCGACCATCCGCCGGGGCGATCGCACCTTCATCGTTTGTTACTCAACGGTAACCTAAGGGGAGGCGATTTTCCAGCAGTGGGCTCTGCGGCGTGGGCCCGGACCCGGACCGGAGCCTGCTCCGGGGAGGGGCACAGCGGGCTGACCTGCACCGGAACGTGCTGAGGCGACGTCAGCGGTGCAGCCGGGTCCCTTCCGGCCCGTCCTCCACCACCCAGCCCTCGGCCTCCAGCTGACGACGGATGGCGTCGGCCCTGTCCCAGTCGCGACCGGCGCGGGCCGCGTCACGGTCGTCCACCAGGCCCTTGGTGGCCTCGTCGAGGGAGACGCGGCCGTGGAGGGGCATGCCCAGGGCGCCGCAGAGCATGACGACGGTCAGGGCCAGCCGACGTCCCTCGTCCTCACGACCGGCGTCGGCCGCCACGTTGGCGCGACGCGCCAGTTCGAAGAGGCCGGCCACCGCCGTCGGGGTTCCCAGGTCGTCGTCCATGGCGGTCGTGAAGGCCCTGACGGCGTCGGCGTCGGCGCCCAGGGCGAGAGCCTGCGCTGCGGTGCCGGCGGCGTGGGCGGGCCCCGGGTCGAACCGGCGGACCAGGGCGTCCAGGCCGGCGAGGGCTTCCTCGGCATCGGCCACGGTCGACGGGGACACCTCCACCTGCGACCGGTAGTGGCTCCGCAGGAGCAGGAGCCGGTAGGCACGGCCGTCGGTGCGTTCGAGGAGGTCGGTCAACGAGGTGAAGTTCCCGAGGGACTTGGACATCTTCTCGCCGCCCATCATGACGTGACCGTTGTGGGCCCAGTGGCGGGCGAAGGCGCGGCCGGTGGCCACCGCCTGGGCCCGCTCGTTCTCGTGATGGGGGAAGGCGAGGTCGATGCCCCCTCCGTGGATGTCGAACCCGTCGCCGAGGAGGTCGAGGGACATCACCACGCATTCGGTGTGCCACCCGGGTCGTCCCGGCCCCCAGGGCGACGGCCATGTGGGCTCCCCGGGCTTGGCCTTCTTCCACAACACGAAATCCAGGGGTGAGCGCTTCTCTTCGCCCGGTTCGACCCGGGCCCCCGATCGCAGGGAGTCGAGGCTCTGGCGGGCGAGGAGGCCGTAGCCTTCGACCCGGTCGACCGACAGGTAGACGCCGTCGGACGTCTCGTAGGCGACGCCGCGGTCGGCGAGATCGGCCACCAGCGCCACCATGTGCTCGACGTACTCCGTGGCCCGGGGCGCCACGGTCGGCCTCGCCACACCCAGCGCGTCGATCGCGTGCCACCAGGCCCCTTCGTACTCTTCGGCCACCTCGGCCTGTGTCCGTCCCTCGTCGTTGGCCCGGGCGATGATCCTGTCGTCGATGTCGGTGATGTTGGAGACGTAACGGACCTCCAGCCCCGAGAACTCGAGATACCGGCGCAGGATGTCGAAGGCCAGGGCGAAGCGGCCGTGCCCGATGTGGGGGACGTCGTAGACGGTGGGTCCGCAGACGTACATCGAGACGCGCCCGGGTTCCCGCAGGTCGAGGGGTTCGACGGTCCCCGTGGCTGTGTCGTGGAGGCGCAGCACTCCGGTACGGTAACGCGACCATGGACGAGACCGTGACGACCGCAATCCGGCGCCCGCCCCTCGAGCGACCACGGCGGCCGGACGTGCCCGAACGCCCGTCCCTCGAGGGTCTCGAGACGAAATGGTCGGCACGGTGGCGCGACGCCGGGACGTACTCCTTCGACCGGTCCGCCCCCCGCTCGAGCGTCTTCTCCATCGACACCCCTCCGCCCACCGTCTCGGGGGAGCTGCACGTCGGACACGTGTTCTCGTACACGCACACCGACACCGTGGCCCGCTACCGCAGGATGCGGGGCTACGAGGTCTTCTATCCGATGGGGTTCGACGACAACGGGCTCCCGACCGAGCGGCGCGTCCAGAACTACTACGGCGTGCGCTGTGACCCGGGCCTGCGCCCGGATCCCTCGTTCGCTCCGCCCGAGACGCCGGGGAAGCACCCGGTGGCCATCTCCCGTCCGGACTTCATCGAGCTGTGCGCCCGGTTGGCGGCCGAGGACGAGAAGGCCTTCGAGAACCTGTGGCGGACGCTCGGGCTCTCCGTCGACTGGAGCCACACCTACGCCACCGTCGACGCCGATGCCCGGCGCGTGTCGCAACGGGGCTTCCTCCGTCTCCTGGGCGGCGGCCACGTCTACAGCGCCGACGCCCCGACCCAGTGGGACGTCGATTTCCAGACGGCGGTGTCCCAGGCCGAGATGGAGGACAAGGAGGTGCCCGGCGCCTACCACCGGGTGCGTTTCCTCCGGGCCGACGGAGCCGGCGCCGTCGAGATCGAGACCACGCGGCCCGAGCTCCTGGCCGCGTGCGTGGCCCTGGTGGCGCATCCCGACGACGGGCGGTATCAGCCGTTGTTCGGCACCGAGGTGGTCACGCCCCTGTTCGGGGTCACGGTCCCCGTTCTCGCCCACGAGTTGGCCGATCCCGACAAGGGGTCGGGGATCGCCATGATCTGCACGTTCGGCGACACCACCGACGTCACCTGGTGGCGCGATCTCTCACTGCCCACCCGGACCATCGTCGGACGCAACGGTCGACTCCAACCGGTGCCGTGGGGCGAGCCCGGGTGGGAGAGCGTGGACGCCGGGGCGGCCGACGAGGCCTACGGGGAGCTCGCCGGAAAGAGCGTCACCCAGGCCCGCACCCGGATCGCCGAGATGTTGGCGTCCGCCGGCGCCATGGTGGGCGAGCCGAAGCCCATCGTCCACCCGGTGAAGTTCTACGAGCGCGGCGACCGACCCCTCGAGATCGTCTCCAGCCGACAGTGGTACGTGAGGACGCTGCCGCTGCGCGCCCGGCTGCTCGAACGGGGCCGTGAGCTGCGGTGGCACCCGCCCTACATGGTGCACCGCTACGAGGCGTGGGTGGAGGGCCTGAACGGCGACTGGAACGTCAGCCGGCAGCGCTTCTTCGGCGTGCCCTTCCCCGTCTGGTACCCGGTCGGAGACGACGGGACGGTGGACCACGACCACCCTCTGCTGGCCGACGAGGAGCGCCTCCCGGTCGATCCGTCGAGCGATGTCCCCGACGGGTACCGCGAGGAGCAGCGCGCCATGCCCGGGGGCTTCGTGGGGGACCCCGACGTCATGGACACGTGGGCGACGTCGTCGCTGACGCCGCAGATCGCCGGCCGGTGGGCGACCGATCCGGAGCTTTTCTCGTTGGTGTTCCCCATGGACCTCCGCCCGCAGGCCCACGAGATCATCCGGACGTGGCTCTTCTCCACCATCGTGCGCTCCGAGCTCGAGCACGGTGTCCTGCCGTGGACCGACGCGGCCATCTCCGGATGGGTGCTCGACCCCAACCGGAAGAAGATGTCGAAGTCCAAGGGCAACGTCGCCACCCCGCTGCCCCTGCTCGAGACCCACGGATCCGACGGGGTGCGCTACTGGGCGGCCAGCGGCAGGCCGGGGACCGACACGGCGGTGGACGAGAGTCAGATGAAGGTGGGGAGGCGTCTCGCCATCAAGATCCTGAACGCCTCGCGGTTCGCCCTGTCACGGATCGCCGGTGGCGATCTCCCTGGCCCCGAGGCCGTGACCGCCCCGATCGACCTGGCCATGCTCACCGATCTGGCCCGGGTGGTGGACGAAGCCACCACCGCCTTCGAGGACTACGACTACGCCCGGGCGCTCGAGCGGACCGAGGCCTTCTTCTGGTCGTTCTGCGACGACTACCTGGAACTCGTGAAGGGACGGGCCTACGAAGACGCGTCGGGGGCGGGGGCGGCCTCGGCGCGCGCCGCCCTCGGACTGGCTCTGTCGGTGCTCCTGCGATTGCTCGCCCCGTTCCTTCCTTTCGTCAGTGAGGAGGTGTGGTCGTGGTGGCACGAGGGCTCCATCCACCGGTCCCCCTGGCCCGGTGTCGACGAGCTTCCCGAGGAGGCGCGGGTGCCGTCGGTCGGTGGCGGTCCGTCGGGGGAGTCCGTCTTGAGCGTCGTGGCCCAGATCCTCGGGGTCGTGCGTCGGGCCAAGACGACGGCCAAGCGGTCGATGCGCGCGCCGGTGGCACGGCTGACCGTCGTCGACGACCCGGAACGGCTCGCCCTGCTGGCCCGGGCCGAGAGCGACCTGCGCGACGCCGGGGGGGTGGTCGAACTGGTGACGAGGTCCGGGCCCCCCGACGTCATCGTCGAGCTGGGCGACGAGGAATCCCGTTGACGGCAGCTGGGGCGGTCCCCGGGGGGGAGCGGGCGCCCCGAGGCGCCCGCCGGTGTGTCAGCCGTCGAGCTTCAGGACCTTGACGGCGTTGTCGCGGAGGAATTGGGGCCAGACGTGGTCGCGGAAGGGGACGTCGGCGAGCTCCGAGAAGATGCGCTCCAGGGTGAGGGCCATCGGGAAGTAGCCGGCGTACATGACCTTGTCCGCCCCGCGGGTGTTGGCGTAGTCGATGACCGCCTTCGGGTAGTACTTGGGGGCGAAGGCACTCGTCATGTAGTAGAGCCCGGGCCACTTGAGCATCAGCTTCACGGCGAGGTCCTGCCAGGGCTCCGCCCCGTGGCGCATGACGATGCGGAGGTCGGGGAAGTCGTAACAGACCTGGTCGAAGTGCATGACGTCCTGGCAGGCGGAGGGCACCCGGGGACCGGCGATGCCGGCGTTCACGAGGATGGGGATGTCGAGGTCGATACAGGTCTGGTAGATGGGGTAGTACCGGCGGTCGCTCACGGGGACCTGGGGGTTGCACCCGGCCGGGAAGGTCGTGACCGCCTTGATGTCGTACTGGGCGTGGGCCTGGCGGATACGGCGGACGGCCGAGGTGATCTCGTTGGGGTCGATCTCCAGACTGGCCTTGAAGCGGTCGGGATGCTCACCGAGCGCCCTGTCGGTCACCGCTCCGGCCAGGCCGACGAGGCCGATGGCGATCCCGTGCCGGTCCATCTCGCCCAGGGTGACGGCCACCGGATCGATGTCGGCGTCGATCTGGCCGGGGTTGTCCCTGAACATGTAGGCGATGGGCGTCGCCATGGTCGAGCTCTCTTCGTCGCGTAGTTGGGGCTTCAGAAAGTCGAACCGCTTGCCCGCTTTGGCGCTCGGGAAGCCGATCATCAGGTCGACGGCGCCGACGTCGGTGGGCATGGCCACGGTCGCTATCCCTCGGTGCTGCCCATGTAGGTGCTCATCAGGTCGCTTCCCACCTCGGCCGGAGTGCCGGAACGGACGATCCGGCCGTTGACCATCACCGCCACCTGATCGGCCACTCTCAGGGCCGTCTGGGCGAACTGTTCCACCAGGACCACGGTGATCTCCTCCGACGCCACCAGCTGGGCGACGAGCTCGTAGAGCTCGGCCACCACCAGCGGGGCCAGGCCCATCGATATCTCGTCGAGGAGGAGCAACCGGGGGTTGGTGAACAGCGCCCGGGCGATGGCCAGCATCTGCTGCTCGCCACCGGACAGCCGGCCCGCCAGTTGGCGGCGACGCTGGCCCAGGACGGGGAAGCGGGCGTAGCTCTTCTCCTCCAGATCGGCGGCCCTGACCTCTTTGCCGCGGAACGTGTACATAAGGAGGTTCTCGGCCACCGTCAGGTTCGGGAACACGGCGCGACCTTCGGGAATGGAGCAGATCCCACGGCGGGCGAGCTGCTCCGACGTGACCTTGGCGATGTCCTCGCCGTCGAGGCGGACGGCGCCCGCCGACGGGGGAAGGCGGCCACTCATGACCTTGAGGAGCGTCGACTTGCCGGCCCCGTTGGGCCCGAGCAGCGCGAGGCAGGAGCCCTCCGGAAGCCGGAGCGAGACGCCGTGGACGACCTCGATGCGGCCGTAGGCGGCGCAGACGTCGACCAGCTCGACGAGAGGTGAGCCCGCGGCGGGCGTCACCGGGGGATCATCCTCGGGGGGCTCCGACCGACGGGGCGTCGCCCCGGGACGACCCGGCACGTCGGGGTGCGATGCCTCCTCGCTGCCCAGATAGGCGGTCTGGACGGCCGGATCGGCCTGGACGGACGCGGGGTCGCCGGTGGTGATGATCTCGCCGTAGTGGAGGACGGTCACCTCGTGGCAGACGCTCATGACGAGGCTCATGTCGTGCTCGACGAGGAGCACGGCCATGCCCTCCGAGGCCAGGCTGAGGAGGATCCTCCCGAGCGCCGTGGTCTCGTCGACGTCGAGCCCGGCGCTCGGCTCGTCGAGGAGGAGGACCGACGGCGTGGTGGCCATGGCCCGGGCCAGCTCCACCAGGCGGGCCAGTCCCGTCGGGAGGGAGTCGGTGGGCTCATCGGCGATGCCGGAGATCCCCACCTGGTCCAGAAGCCGCTCGGTGATCCCGTGCGGGCTCACCCCGGAGGGCAGCCGGCGACGCTGTGTCTCCGCCGCCATCTGGACGTTCTCCCGGACCGTCAGGGTGTCGAAGAGCTCCAGTCGTTGGAACGTGCGGGCCATGCCCCGTCGGGCCCGGACGTGGGGCGAGGCCTTCGTGATGTCGGCACCGTCGAACCGGACCCGGCCGCGGGTGGGGGGCTGGAGGCCGGTGATCACATTGAAGAGGGTGGTCTTGCCGGCCCCGTTCGGACCGATGAGCCCGTGGACCGATCCCGCGCTCACGGAGACGTCCACCTCGTTCAGGGCCTGGATACCGCCGAAACGGACGGTGATGTTCTCGGCCAGGAGCTCAGCCAACGGAGCTCACCTCGGCCTCGACCGCCCCGGTCGGGGCGGGGGGCGGGGCACCGCCGAGGGGGGCACGGGCCCGGGCGGCGCGTTGCTCCCTCAGGTCCGCCACCATGACGTAGAGGGTCCCGATCCCGTTGGGGTTGCGGCCGGCGGCCACGATGCCGATGCCGATGAGGAGCTGGGGGAGGTTCAGGAAACCGAGACGGGCGGCGATGACGGGGAGCACGGCGACGAAGATGCCGGTGGTGACGGCACCCGTGAGCACGCTCATGCCGCCGAGGGTCACCCCGGCGAAGATGAGGATGCTCAAGAGGAATTGGAACTGCGACGCGCCGACCGAGGTGTTGAGCCCGCCGTAGAGGGCGCCGGCCAGGCCGGCCAGGCCGGCCGAGAGCGCGAAGACGGCCAGCTTGGTGACGGTCAGGCTCAGACCGACCGTGCTGCAGGCGGCGGGTGAGTCGCTCATCCCCACCAGGCGTCGTCCGAAACGACCGCGCCGGAGGGCGCCCACGCCGATGAGGCAGAGGGCGAGGACCACGGCGATGAGGATGTCGAAGGACCGGTTGGTGGCGAAGCGGAGGCCGAAGATGTCGGGCCGCCCGACCTGGACGGCGCCCGAGCTCCCGAAGACGGAGTTGGAGGTGAAGAAGACGTCGTCCATGACCACGGCGAAGGCCAGGGTGGCGAGGGCCAGGTAGATGCCGCGGAGGCGGAGGACGGGAAGGGCGAGGACGGCCCCCACCGCCGCGCAGAGGCCGACGGCGAAGAGGACGCCGAGCACCGACCCGCCGCCGTCGACCCAGTGCATGGCGAGAGCGCCGAGACCGAGGAACGTGTACTGGCAGAGCGAGATCTGGCCGGCGTAGCCGGAGAGCAAGGTGAGAGAGAGCGCCAACAGGGCCAGGGTCAGCCCCGTCCCGAGGGTCAGGAGGTCGCTGCCGGTGAGAACCGAGCAGAGGACGACGGCCCCCACCACCAGGAGACCGCCGCCGACGAACGTGGTCTTGGCGCTGGCCGGTCGCGGGGCGCGGACACGGACCACCCGGCCGATGGAGAGACGGACCTCGGGGATGAGAAGGAGGACGACGAAGAGCATGACCATGGGCAGGGCGGCCTGGATGTCGGAGACGTCGCTCGCCGGTCCGTAGCCGACGACCATGGAGTTGCCGATGCCGAGGATCATGGCGCCGAGGAAGGTGAGGGGGATGCTGCGCAGCCGTCCCACCACCGCGGCCGCGTACCCGAAGATGACCAGTTCGATGAGCGGGAGGATCGACATGTTGGAGGACGGGGCGATGAGGATCCCCGCCACTCCCGCGAACATGACGCCGATCATCCAGGCGTACGACGCGATCCGCCCGGACGGTGCCCCGGCCAGAGAGGCGAGCGCGGGATCGTCGACCACGGCGCGCATGGCCACCCCCGTGCGGGTGCGCTTGAAGAACAACCGGAGGAAGAGCGCCGCCGCCACAGCGACACCGATGGTGATGAGCTGTTCGTAGGAGAGGTTGACCCCGCCGACGGACACCTGATCGCCGCTGAAGAACTCCGGCATGATGTAGACGTTCGACTGGTTCCAGATGCTCGAAGCCGCCCCCTCCAGGAGAAGGAGGAGGCCGAGGGTCACCGCCAGCCGCATGTTCGTCGAGACCCCGAAGAGAGGGCGCATCACGACCCGCTCGATGACGGCGCCGAGAACGGGCGCGGCGACGAGGAGGGTCACGGCCAGGGCCAGGAGAACCGGCCAGTGCCAGCCCTGCCAGAGCTGCCAGAAGAAGTAGGCGAGGACCATCCCGACGGCGCCGTGGGCGAAGTTGAAGATCCCAGTGGTGTTGTAGGTCACCACCAGGCCGCTCGCACTGACGGCGTAGATCGACCCCGTGACCACCCCTGCGATCAGGAGGCTTATGAACAGGCTCACGGTGCGGCGCCCCCTCGGTCACCGACGGGTGGCGTGCCCACCCGCCACGCCGTCATGCCCGCACCCTACGACGAGGGGGCCGGCCGGACCTCCGGCTTGAAACCGGGCGCCGGCAGGAGGCCGCCCGGACTGCAGATGAACCCCGTCTTCGGGGTGGGAAGGACCCGGACGATCTGGCCGTTCTGGACCTGGGCGAGGACGGCGCAGTAGCCCGGGATGTTCTGCGCCGGGTCCGACGTCGAGAGCAGCCCGCTGGCGTTGAAGCTCGTGACCTTGTCGAGCGCCGCCTCCAGACCGGCGCGGGTCGGGGGGTTGCCCGCACCCTGGAGGCCCTGGACGAAGAGCTGGGCGGCGGCCCACCCGTAGAGCGACTCCAGTTCGAAGTTGGCCTTCGGGTCGGCGATGTTCATCCACTTGGTGAACAGCTTCGCCGCCGGCAGGTTGGCGTCCGCCCCCAGGTAGAGGACGTAGCCGAGCTCGATGTACATGTTGTTCACGGCCGATCCGCCGTTCTTCACCAGGTTGGTCGAGTAGGCGTCGCCCTGGACCACGACCGGGGCGAAGTTCTGCTGCTGCATCTCCTCGGCCAGGGTGTCCGCATAGGAGTCGGGCATCTGGGTGGTGAAGAACAACTTCACGCCGTCGGACTTCATGGTCAGGACGTTGGGCAGGAAGGTCGTCTGGCTGGGGGTGAAGCTGGCGTCGTAGACGATGTCGAATCCCTGGGACTTGGCCGCCCGTTCGA
>Ga0209415_10007196_pt1 | contig 19476 bp, 20 predicted proteins | sample PeaSoiSIISIP2007_FD_187696 | JGI IMG/M metagenome (GOLD analysis project Ga0209415, IMG submission 187696) | Peat soil microbial communities from Weissenstadt, Germany - SII-SIP-2007 (SPAdes) (version 2) | ecosystem: Environmental > Terrestrial > Soil > Wetlands > Peat | place: Germany... | reverse complement strand
GGGGAGATTTGAACTCCCGTGGCGGAACCGCCACCAGCTTTCAAGGCTGGCGCCTTGCCGGGCTAGGCTACCTCAGCTCCGACGGTCCAACGGGACCTGACCGAGAAAAACTTACCCCCCGCCGGCCGCTGCCGCGACCGGAGGGAGCGGATGGTCGGTCCAAGAGCGAGCCCGAACGACGTCCGCGCCGCCCGGAGGGCGGCCGCCGAGGGGGCGTACCGTCGGGACGGACAGCGGTTCGTGTCGGGGCAGAGCGAGCTCCTCCGGTGGGCGCTCCCGTCGATCGCGAACGTGGCGCCCGGCGGCCGGGCCTTGGACCTCGGGTGCGGCCCGGGCCAGGACAGCCTCGAGCTCGCGCGGCTCGGATTCCAGACGATCGGGGTCGATCAGGCGCCGACGGCCCTCGATCGCGCCCAGCGGCTCGCGCGCGCGAAGGGCCGGGGCCTGGTGACCTTCGTCGAGGGCGACATCGTCGACTTTCTCGAGGGCCAGCCGGACGGCTCGGCGGTGCTGGCCCTCGCGAGCCTATCGTACGCGACCCTGACCACGGGCGAGCTTACGCGGGTGGGCCGGGCGCTCGCCCACGTCCTCGTCCGCGACGGGCGGCACTTCTTCTCGCTTCGGGACACGAGCGATCCCCACGCCGTGGAAGGCTCCGAGTCGGAACCCGGGGTACGCACCGGGGGCCCGCACGCGGTACCGTACCGCTACTTCACGCCCGAGACCCTCGCCCTTCTCGAGACGCCGCAGCTTCGGGTCGTTCGGACCGAGCGCCGGGCTGACCTCCACCTGCTCCTGGCCGAGGCGGTTCGACGCTAGGTCCCCTGTTCGGCGGGGCCCGGCGGGGATGCAGGCGCCGGGAGATCCGCGCGGAGCGTGGGCGCTCCGCGATTCGAACCCGGGTAGTCAGCTTGGAAGGCTGACATCCTACCGCTAGATTACGCCTGCACGGGGACCGCCGGACGGGTCGGCGACCTCGTCCCCCGACTAATGCTTTGGGGTCGCGGAGGGGCCGGCTTTCGCCGGCGAGAGCTCGAGCATGGCGACGCGCTCGAGCACGATCCCCTCCCACGCCGATTCCGGCACGGAGGCGCGCTCCTCCGCCCCGATCCCGAGCCGCTCGAGCGTGCGCGCGTCCGGCGGCCTCGGGTACGCCGACGGGTCCGATTCGAGCTCGAACACTTGGAGGAGCTCGGTCAGCTCCCGCGGCTTCTCGGCGACGACGACGAACGTCTCCGTGTCGTCGGCGAGGCCGACCTTGGCGAGGGCGCGCGGAAGCTGATCGTCGCCCGCGACCCAGAGAGCGAACTCCGCGCCACGGACCCGGAGGCGGCTCTCGCCGCGCGTTCGGGACCGGCCCAGGTGCGCCCACGCGGAGAGAAGGTGGCGCTCGCCCGCGATCGACCGGGCGTCGAAGAGGGCCACGAGCTCCTCGGCCGATCCGCTCGCCGCCCGGAGCCGGGTGACGAGCTCGGCGGGGGTCGGGACGCCGGCCTTCCGTCGGCGGGCCCCGACGGCCTGAAGGGTGCGGCTCGCAGGATCGGGAACGGGCGACATGCCGGCTCACTCGACGATGAAACGGAGGAACTCTTCCTTGGTGCGGGGCTGGAGCGTTTCGTTCTCCGCCTTCTCGCGGGCGATCGTCGACGTCGGGGTCGCGCCGTAGTCGTGTCCGGGGAGGACCACGAGGGCATCGTCGAGCCTCACCACTCGATGGAGCAGCGAGTCGTACATCGCCGACGGATCGGACTCGGGGAGATCGACCCGACCGCATCCGTCGACGAACAGGGTGTCTCCGGTGGCCACGTTGCCTTCGAAGATGTAGAGCACCGAGTCCGGCGTATGCCCCGGCGTGTGCACGACCGTGAACCGGAGCGAGCCCACCTCAACGACCGTGCCCTCGTCGACCGAGATGTCCTGTCCGATGGGGGCGGAACGGTGGGCCACGACGCGGGCCCCGGTCTTCGACCTCACCTCCTCGTTGCCGGCGATGTGGTCCTTGTGCCGGTGCGTGTTGAGGATGTACCGGACCTTCACCGACCGTTCGTCGATCGCCTCCAGGACCGGGTCGATCTCGTACGACGGGTCGATCACGACGCCGGCGCCTCCCTCGCGCTCGGCCACCAGGTAGGTGAAGTTCTGCAGCGGGCCGACGACGTACTGTTCCAGGAGCACGGGCGCTGGAACGCGTCGCATTATAAGACGGGGAACGGGCCGTTCAGCGGACCATGTCGAGCTCGCGCTCGTCCGGGAGGGCGCGGGCTCCCGTGACCGCATCGAGGACGACGCGGCCGTCGGGACCCTCTACGTACCAGTAGGGTACGTGCAGGAGGACGGTGGGTCCCAGGCGAAGGTCCTCGGGGCCCGGGGGGACGCGCCGACGCTCGATGACCAGGGTGCCGCCGTGCTGCTCGGTGTGGTCCACGCTGACCGTATGCCGCTTCCGTACGGCCTCGTCGGCGATGGCACGGCTCTGGTCCTCGGTGAGCTCCGGCTCGAGCCGCTGGCTCGCGATCTCGAGCGAGTCGATCACCTCGCGCTCGCCGGCCTCCCAGACCTCCGCGTGTCCCGTGAGCGCGTTGACGGCGATCAGGTGGTCGCTCGTCGGACCCGGGTCGCCGTGCGCCGAGAGGACCCGGACGCGGTACGGCGTGACGTAGAACGGCACGAGGCGGAGCGAGTAGCGATACCCCTCGACGCCCGCGAGCGCCTCGGCCTCCGCCTGGCCGAGACGCGGCCGGATGATCCGCTCGCCCTCGGGGAAGACGGTGGGGGGCGGCTCCAGCGGCGCCGGAGACGAGGTAGAGTCGGTCTCCCCCGCATCGGCGCTCGGTGGGGGCAGGAGCAGCTCGCCGAGCGCAGGTCCGAGCGCGGAAGGGCCCAGGACCTCGATCGAGCGCTCGGCCGCGATCTTCCGGGCCACCTCGCCGGGATCCTCGGCGTAGATCAAGGTCCGGTGGATCGCATCGCCCGGGAACTCGGCCTCGACCTCCATCGGCGACCGGAGGCCGGCGACGATGAACACGGCCCGGTGGTCGCGGGCCCGCACGGCCCTCACGCCCGAGGGTCGGTCGTCGAGCCGATAGCCGGCCGCCTCGAGCAGGCGACGCAGCACCGAGCTGGCCGCGCTGCCGGACGTCATCGTACGTTCCAGTCGGGGGGACGTTATCTGTCTTACGTCACGGTCGCCGCGACCGGCCCGCCGGGCGAAACCCTGAAGGGAGAGGTCTCGGGTGGACCTCCATGCACCGCTACCGCGTCGGGTGCACCGGCTGGGGGTACGACGACTGGCGCGGTCCGTTCTATCCTACGGGCTCGCCGGCCGGAGAGTACCTCGAGCGGTACGCGCGCGTCTTCGACCTCACCGAGGTCGATTCCAGCTTCTACCGGGCCCCGTCCCTGTTCCTCACCCGGCGGTGGGCCGGCCAGACCCCTGACGGGTTCGAGTTCGCCCTCAAGATCCCCCAGGACGTCACCCACCGGCCGAAGGATCCGTTCGCCTCCGAGCTCCTCGCGACGTTCCTCGCCCACCTGGAGCCGATCCGCGCCGCGGGCAAGCTCGGACCGCTCGTGGCCCAGTTCCCCCCATCGTTCCGCCGGGAGGCCGGCGCCGGGCGGCTCGCGGAGATCCTCCGCGCCATCCCCGAGAGCTTCCGCGTCGCCGTCGAGCTCCGGCACGCCTCGTGGTGGTCGCCGGAGACCTGGTCCCTTCTCGAGGAGCGACGCGCCGCGCTCATCTGGTCGGTCTACCCCGGCGTCCATCCGCCGTACCGCGTCACCTCGGACTTCCTCTACGCCCGGTTCGTCGGGGACCGCGCCTTGACCGAGTTCGACCGGCTCCAGCGCGACGGCCGGCCGGCGATGGAGGAGATGAAGCGCCACTTCGAGGACGAGGGGCTCTCCGCCCGCGACGTCTTCGTGCTGTTGAACAACCACTTCATGGGCTTTGGGCCCGGGACGGCCGCCCTCGTTCAGGAGGTCCTCGGGGTGCCGAAGGCCGATCTCTCGCTCGCGGGCCGGGAGCCGGGCCAGCAGGATCTCTCGCGATTCGGCTGACAGCGACCGCATCGAGGGAGTAGCTCGGGATCGCCGACGCGAGCTCGCGCGGGTCGGAGGTTCGACCTACCCGACGACGCCGCCGACCAGCAGGCCGATCAGGAAGGTCCCGGCGGCCGCCCCCATGCCGATCGCGAGCATCTCGAGGCCGCTGCGAAGGAACGGATGGAGGGACGAGAGCGCCCGGAGGAGCCCGGCGAGGAAGAGGGCCGTGGCCGTCACGAGGACGGACGCGATGACGGCCGAATGGACCCCAAGGAGCAGGAACGGCAGGAGCGGGACCGTCCCGGCGAGGGCGAAGGATATCCCGGTCAGCAGACCCTGGCGGGCGGGCCGCGCGTCGGCTTCGGGCGCGGCGCCGTAACGCTCGGCGACCAGAACGGTGAGGAACTTCTTCGGGTCGAGCTCGAGCTGGGCGACGACCTTCGTCGCCTCCGCCTCGGAAACGCCCTGGGCGATGTAGGAGTCGACCAGCTGCCGCCGCTTCGTCGCCGGCACGACCGCATACGCCTCCCCTTCCATCCGGGTCTGCGCCGATCGCGCGTCGTGCTCGGCCTTGACGGAGACGTACTCCGAGGCCGCCATCGACAGCGCGCCCGCGACGACGGAGGCGGTGCCTGCGATGAGGACGGTCTGGTCCGAGTTGGTCGCGCCCGCCACACCGGCGGAAAGCGCGACGATGCTCGCGAACCCGTCGATCGCTCCGAGCAGGAGGCTCCGCATCGAGCCGGTGCCCGACGAGCCCGCCTCGCGGGCCGCGTTCGACGTCTCGATCTCGTGCGAGATCTCATCCGGGAGGACCGAATCGAAGATCGACTTCGCGTCCGCGTCCTGCCAGCGACGCGACTGGTCCCGGTACTTCCCGACCCCGTCGACCTCCCCCCGGTGGACCAGCGGGAGGACCGAGCCGACCCCGAACAGGCGGGCCATGACGACCATGGTCCGATGGTTGATCGACCGATGCTCACGCGGCAACGAGCGGCCCAGCTTCCCGAGAAGCCCGGCCCACAACGCCGCGTGGCGCTCCTCGTATCCGGCGAGCTCGCGCAGGAGGGCGCTCCGGGCCTCGATCCGGTCGGCGTCCGCCAGGGCGCGGTACAACCAGAGGCTCGATCGCTCGTCGAGGTAGTTGTCCTCGACCTCCCGAAGGTCGGCCTCGGTCCAATGGAACGGTTGGGGCGTGGATGCCATGGGGTTCGCGGGTCCGACCCGCGACGCCGCCCTAGCCAGATAACTCAATCGTAATTCCGTTCCCGCAGGCGCGACTCTACGCCCGGCGATCGGCCCAGGGCCGGGGCCTCGCCGACGGCCTGGAGACGGATCTTTCTCCGCCGGCTACTTAACCGCCGGCGTCGTGAGGGTCCTTCGGCGTGGACGGCACCGCCGACGCCGAGGGTTCGTAGGGGGCGTATGCGACCGGTCGAGGTGCGGTGGGCCCGACTTGGCCCGACGGATCGGCGCTGGTTCATCCACGTACCGGCCGCGGGGGTCTGCCTTTCGGCCTTTGTGATCGTTCGAAACCGCCGGGGGGACATCCTTCTCGGCCGACCCCGCCGCCACCGGGCGTGGCCCGAACGCGGGTGCCTGCCCTATTGGCGCGTGCGCGATATCGAGGAGCGAGGGGAGTGGATCCTGCCGGCGAGCCACCTCCTCATGGAGGAGGCTCCCTCGACGGCAGCCCGACGGATCGCGCGCGTCTTTGGCGGAGTACGGTCGGGCCGGCCGCGATTGATCGCGATCGACTCGAGCCGGATGGGGACCGGTCAATGGACCGGGCGGGGGCGCAGCCGCCACCGCGTCCACCATTGGGCCATCGGCTTCGTCTACGAGGTCCGGACCGGCCGTGGCCCCCCGAGCGCGCCATGGTGGAGCGAAACGAAGTTCGTGCCCGTGTCGAAGCTCCGGCAGGCTCGGATCGGGCGGGGGCACCGGGACCTGATCCGGTACGCGCTGGGGCACGCGGAGCCGCTGTAGGTCGGGCCGACTTCCTCGCGACGCCCGGTCGTCCTCGCCGGAGGGGGCTGCCGTTGTCGGGTAACATATATATCTCGACCCTCGGTGCAAGCACTCGTACCCGATGGCGGAGGCAATCACCCTGCGGGTCGCCGAAGCGTTCCAGCAGGACATCGGTCTCGGGACCGCCCGCCTGGACGTCGGGACGCGCCAGCGCCTCAAGGTCGGCGTGGGGGACATCGTCGAGATCCGCGGTCGCAAGACGACGGCCGCCCTGGTCAACCGGGCCCAACAGGACGACGAGGGGAAGGGGCTCGTCCGCGTCGAGGCCGTCGTCCGGCGCAACGCAGGCGTCAGCATCGGCGACCGCGTGATCGTCCAGAGGATCGACTGCCCGATCGCCGACTCGATCACGATCGCTCCTATCTACTCCGGCTCGGCGAAGATGGACCTGGGACCGGGCCTCGAGGCGTTCGTCTCGAAGGCGCTGTCCCGGCGACCGTTCGTCCGAGGGGACGTGTTCGTCATTCCAGGCGTCTTCCTCATGGGCGGATCGCTCCCGTTCATGGTCGTCGCGAGCCAGCCCAAGGGGACGGTCCAGGTCGGGCCGACCACCCTCATCACGATCAAGGACGAGACCGTCACCGAGACCGAGGTCGCGGCGCCGCGGGTCTCGTACGAGGACATCGGCGGTCTCAAGGAGAAGCTGGGGCGCGTCCGCGAGATGATCGAGCTGCCCCTCAAGCACCCGGAGCTGTTCGATCGCCTGGCGATCTCGCCGCCCAAGGGCGTGCTCCTCTACGGGCCCCCGGGGACGGGGAAGACCCTCATCGCCAAGGCCGTCGCGAACGAGGCCGGCGCCCACTTCATCGGGATCCAGGGCCCCGAGATCATCTCGAAGTACTACGGCGAGTCCGAAAAGGAGCTCCGGGAGAAGTTCGAGGAGGCGGAGAAGAACGCCCCGTCGGTGATCTTCATCGACGAGCTCGACTCGATCGCCCCCCGCCGCGACGAGGTCGTCGGCGAGGTTGAGCGGCGCGTCGTCGCCCAGCTCCTCACCCTCATGGACGGCCTCTCCGGCCGCGGCAACGTCATCGTCATCGCGGCGACGAACCGCGAGGAGGCGATCGACCCCGCGCTCCGGCGCCCCGGCCGGTTCGACCGGGAGATCGAGATCGGCGTGCCGACCCAGGCCGGTCGGCTGGAGATCCTCCAGATCCACACCCGTGGGATGCCGATCGAGGGCTCGGAGAAGGACCGCGAGCGTACGCTGAAGGAGCTCGCGAACCTGTCCCATGGATTCGTCGGCGCGGACCTGGCGGCGCTGGGACGCGAGGCGGCGATGCGGGCCCTCCGGCGCTACCTGCCCGAGATCGACTTCGACAAACCGATCCCGCTCTCGCTCCTCGAGCGGATGAAGGTCACCGACCGGGACTTCAAGGAGGCGCTGAAGCAGATCGAGCCGTCGAGCCTGCGCGACGTCACGATCGAGATCCCGTCGGTCCGGTGGGGCGATATCGGCGGGCTGGATCGCGTCAAGGTCTCCCTCCAGGAGTCCGTCGAGCTGCCGTTCCGCAACCCCACGGTCTACAAGCACATGGGGATCGAGCCGCCCCGCGGGATCCTCCTCTACGGACCCCCGGGCGTCGGGAAGACCCTCCTCGCCAAGGCGGCGGCGACGGAGAGCCAGGCGAACTTCATCTCCGTCAAAGGGCCCGAGATCATGAGCAAGTGGGTCGGCGAGAGCGAGAAGGCGGTCCGGGTCATCTTCAAGAAGGCCCGCCAGGCCTCCCCCGCGATCGTCTTCATCGACGAGATCGACTCGATCGCGCCCCGGCGCGGCCTCCAGACGTCGAGCGGCGTCACCGAGCGGATCGTGAACCAGCTCCTCACCTCGATCGACGGCCTCGAGTCGCTCGAGCGGGTCCTCGTCCTCGCGGCGACGAACCGGCCCGACATCATCGACGAGGCGCTCCTCCGGACCGGGCGGTTCGACCGCCTTCTCTACGTCGAGCCCCCGAACGTCGCGGGACGGCTCGAGATCCTCAAGGTCCACACCAGGAAGATGCCCCTCGACGACGTGAGCCTGACCGAGCTCGCCCAGAGGACCGAAGGGTACGTCGGGAGCGATATTGCGGCCCTCTGCCGGGAGGCCGGGCTCGTCGCGATCCGGGAGAACATCAAGGCCTCCAAGGTCACGATGGCGCACTTCGACGAGGCGCTCAAGCTCACCCACGCCTCCTGCTCGCCGGAGGCCCTCAAGTTCTACGAGGACTTCCAGAAGCACCTCGCTCGAGAGCGGGTCGGCGGCAAGCGCGAGGAGACCGCCACGGCGATCTACCGATAGCGCGAACCGACTTTTTTTCCGCCGCGTGGCGGCGATGCGCGCCGTCGGCGCGCGGGCCCTCGCTCGGTAGCGGCAAGCTATAAGTAGAGGGGCTAGGTTCGCCGCGCCGTTCCGCCTACGGAACGGACAGCAAGGGGACGTGAAACACGATGGGTAACGGGCTTTCGCGAGTCGTCCTGTGGGCTCTCGCGTTTTTGATGCTGGCGAACGTGCTGGCATCGATTCCGGGAGCGCAGGCCGCCTCGACGCCGAACTACACCCTATTGGGGTACGTGTCGCAGCCCGGGGGCGCTTCCGCTCCTCCGGTCCCGGCCGGCGTGACCGTTGACCTGATCTCCGCTGCCAGCCACCAGACCTACGCCACGACCACCCAGACGGCGGGCGGCAGCTTCGCCTTCAACGCGGGCAATACCGGTAGCACCCTCGCTCCCGGCTGGTGGGGCCTCTGGGTCCCGCCGCAGGCGCATGCGAGCGTCTACGGCTGCAAGCCCTGCGCCGTCCTCCCCTCCAACCAGAACCCCGCCTACTACTGGGAGAACTCCACCTCGCTGACGACCCAGACGACGGCGAACAACCCGGTGTCGATCTCGGGCGTCTCGCTGACCCCCTACAATGCGACGATCTGGGGCAACGCGACGTTCCTCGGCGCGCCGGTGGGCGGCGCCTCGGTCCAGCTCCTGGACCCGACGTTCAACGGCTTCGTCCTCGCGAACAACACCACGGTCTCCCAAGCGACCAACACGACGGTCGTCGGGGAGTTCTCGATCTCGGTGCCGTTCGGCACCTGGGTCCTCCAGACCACGGTCCCGAGCAGCCCGAACTACTTCAGCACCGTCCAGGTGACCGTGAACGCGGCGAAGATGACGATCAACCCCGCGGTCCAGAAGAACTTCTACGCGTGGGGCTACGTCAACCAGAAGTCGGCCCCTACGGCCCACGTCCCCGCGAGCGGCAACGCGACCGTCTTTGACCCGACGACCGGGTACGTCTACACGTCGCCGATCTCCTCCGGGTACTACAGCCTCGCGACCTACCCGGCGGGCTTCGTCGGCCCCGGCGCGCAGACGCTCGATGTCGTGCTAGCCCCGGTGGGCTGGCAGACCGTCTCCTACCAGCTCAACGTCTCGACGGCGAGCCCGGGAGGCCCGGGCGCCCACATCTCGTACTCGTCGCCGATCGCTCCACCGGGTGCCTACCAGACGACCCTCAACTTCTCGAGCGGCTTCGGCAAGGTCAACGTGACCACGGCCGCGGTGCTCGGGAACGACTCGGTCCTCCCCGACCTCGCCAACGCCTCGGTGGGCCAGCTCTGGGCGCAGCTCGCGCTGGACTGGCAGAACAACCTGACCTTCAACCAGGCGAACCTTCCCCAGGTCCTCTCGTGGATCAACTCCTCGGGGCCGTTCTTCCCCGCCGGTCAGGACCTCTTGACCGTCAACGGCACCGGGTTCGGCCAGCCGGCGAACTACACGTTCTCCGGCGGCTCGACGTGCGCGGGGTACTGCGGCCTCACGAGCGCGGGCGGACTCACCCTCAACTGGGGGCAGTCGTACAACGTCACCGCCAAGCTGCCGACGAACCCGAAGACCTACGCCCTCAGCTTCGTCTTCCGGCACCCGACGAACTACGGCGTCTACAACTACACCGTGGTTCTTCCGACCGGGTGGGTCCTCACCGCGGGCAACCAGGTCCCCGCCCAGTCGCGCCTCGTGGCGGGTCCGAGCGGCAACTGGACCCGGTTCACGCTCGTCTCGCTCCCCTCGTCGAGCCCGTCGTCGACGGCGAGCTTCACGATCGTGAAGTACGCGTCCGTGACGGCGAACGTGAACGTCACGACGGCCAACTTCGCCTTCTCGAACAAGGACGTCCTCAACGAGACCCACGGCAACTACACCGTCGTGGTCGGCGTCGGCGAGAACGCGACGTTCTCGGCACTGAACTCGACGTTCCCCGCCGGCAACAACGGGACCCTCTACCAGTGGGCCTTCGGGGACGGCGCGTTCACGAACACCAGCCAGCCGACGACCTACCACATCTACAGCGGCGTCGGGAGCCCCTTCGGGGGGAAGCTGACGGTCACGAGCTCCGGCGGGCAGACGAACAGCGTGGCGTTCAACGTCTACACGGATAACATCGCTCCGACGGCGGTCATCAGCACGAACTCGACGGTCCTGAAGACCGGGAGCGGCGCGCAGTACGTCCTGATCAACTCGTCCTGGACCCTCCACTTCAACGCCTCGGCGAGCACGGACCAGATCAACTCCGGCACCAGCCGGGCGGGCGTTCTGTCGATCGCCTCGTGGAACATCTCGACCGGCACCTCGCCGGTGACCCTCGCGAACTACTCGACCGGCGCGGGCCTCGCGTTCGGCTCGAACCTCACCGTCGCCTTCGGCGGCGCGGGGACCTACCTCACCTCGGGGAACGTCAACGGGACGGCCGTCGCCTTCCAGGGCTGGCAGTACAACGTCAGCCTGCAGGTCTGGGACGGCGCCGGGCATCGCTCCACCGCCTACCTCGATGTCCTGGTCCAGGACCACCTGAAGCCGATCCCCGTCATCTCGTTGCAGAACTCGGCCGGGAAGACGGTCTCGAGCTCGGGGATCGTCGAGGCGACCAACCACACCGCCGAGGTCGTGCTCTCGGCCGCGAACTCGACGGCGCCGCACAACGGGTCGATCACGAAGTACTCCTGGCGGATCACGAACAGCGGGAACAGCTCGGTGAGCCTCAACTTTACCCAGAACGCGACGCAACCGGGCTACAAGCTGCCCGCGAAGCCGCACTACTGGCTCGACCCGCAGGCCAAGCCGTACACGGTGAACCTCACCGTGACCGACCGGGCGAACAACACCGCGTACGTCACGGCGAGCCTCACGGTGACGATCAACACGAGCGAACGGCCCGTGCTGAGCGTGACGAACCTGACCGCGCCGGGGACCATGACCGACGGGTCGAGCTACACGATCTGGGCCAACGTGACCAACACGCTCGGCAAGAACTCGACCGCGCTCGGGCTCCAGGTCCGGTTCTACCTGCTGCCCCCATCGGGCGTCGGCAGCGGGACGACAATCGGCGGCTCCACGGCTTCGGTGCAGTTCTACAACTACACCTCGAACACCACGATCTCGAGCTCGCCGACGGCGACCGGCACGATGAACCTCGTCTACAACAAGACGGTGCGGGCGGTCATCTCCTTCACGCCGTCGAGCTCGGGCACGTTCGATCTCTGGGTCAACGCCTCGGCGTCGAACGAGTTCATCTCGGACTACAAGATCGGGTCGAACCAGGCGAGCATCACGGTGACGCTCAACCCCAACCCGATCGTCCTCGATGAGGAGATCGGCGGGGTCGTGGCCGTCATCGTGGTCCTGATCGTGGTCCTCGTGCTCTACTCGCGCCGCGGCAGCTCGAAGAGCTCGTCGAAGGGCGGCTCCAAGTCGTCCGGCTCGGGGAAGTCGACGTCGGACAAGTCCAAGAAGGACGAGGACGACGAAGAGGACGAGTAGGCCGACCCCGTCGCCCGCTCGGCCCAACCCCTTCCTTAGCCCCTACGGGAACTCCGTGGCCCCCTGAGGGGGGGCTGCGCTAATCCGCCCCCGGCCCGTCCTACCTAAACGATGGCGCCCCGACCCGTCCCCGCGTGGCCGCCCCGCCTGGTGGCGTTCCTGGAGCCCGGCGGGCGCCATTCGGAGGCGGTCCACGACCTGCACCGCGACCTCCGGCGGAGCCGGTTCGAGGGGCAGATCCTCGGTCGGGTGCTCGGGGCCCCGAAGGACGACCGGTCCCTGGAGCGTCCCGCCGCCCTCCGGGAGTTCGAACGGACCCTGGGACGGTGGCGGGACGTCGAGATGACCCGCGATCTCTGGCGCTCGGTGCGGAGCCGATCGCGCGGGGCCCCGGAGGCCCGCTGGCTGGCGGCCCGCGAGAAGACGTTCGCGACCGAACTCCACGCCCACGAGGCGTCGGCCATCGGCCTGCTCCGAGAGGTCCTGAAAGGCGGCGCGGTCCCCCGGAAGCCCTCCCCAACGTCCCAGAGGCTCCGACGGCTCGAGACCCCCGACCGATGGCGCAAGGAGCTCCAGGCGCGGCGGCGGCGCTACCTCAAGGCCCTCAAGAAGCTCGACCGGCGCCTTCCCGCGGAGCCGGCGCACGCGTTCCGCCAGGAGCTCCGGCGGCTGGGCGTCTTCTACGATCTCCTGGCCGCCGCCCCCTGGGCGGACCCGCCCCGACGGCCCCCGAAGGTCCAGCGGGTGCTGGACCGGCTCGGTCGCGTCCACGACCTCGACCGGGCGATCGCCCGCCTCACCCGCGAGGCCCGAGGTCCGGTCCGCGACGAGTACGAAGAACGCCTGCGGGGCAAGCGGCGGGGCGCCGCCGAGCGCGCGCGCCGGGCCCTGGCCCCGCGAGCGATCCGGCGCTACGCCGAAGGTAGCGTTCGGCGAAAGAAGTAGGCCGAGGCCCCCACGGGCCTAGCCGTAGGGGCCGACCTCGTCGAGGAGGTCGACGTGGGTGAGCAGCATCCGTCGGCAGCAGTACCGGGTGAGCCCCAGGCGGGTCAGGACCTCGCCGGCGGGCTCGCCGCGGCTGGTGCGCTCGCGGTACTCGTCCCAGTGCTGGCCGATGACGGCGCCGCAGGTGAAGCACCGGACCGGGATCATCATCGTCATCGCGGATCGTTCTCCCTACCGGTACGACTTCTGCCGCCGCTTCCGCGCGCCGCGCCCGCCGGGCCGCTTGGGGAGCTTGCGTCGCGGATCGTTGACGATGAGGGACCGGTCGTACCGCTTGAACATTTCGTTGAGCGCCGGGTCCTTGAGCCACTCGAGGAGCCCGCGCGCGACCGCCGTGCGCGCCGCGGAGGCCTGGCCGATGATGCCGCCGCCCTGGACGTTCACGGAGATGTCGAGGCCGCGCCACTTCTCGCCGATCATGAGGAGCGGCTCCTGGATCTTCTGGCGCACGACCTCGGGCTCGAGGATCTCGAGCGGGCGGTCGTTCACCCAGACGCGGCCCGCGCCCTTGCGGATCGTCGCGCGGGCGACGGCCTCCTTGCGCTTGCCGGTCGTCTGGACGATGACCGGGGCCTTCACAATCGGGCCCCCAGGAGGCGCGTGATCTCTTCGAGGGTCAGCGGCGCGCGCAGCGACGGGCGGGACCGGGCCACGTCGATCGACTGGCGGGGCGCGGCGGCGACGGTCGCCGGCACGCCGATGTAGACGTCCAGGCGGTCGAGCGCCTCCTTGCCGCGGGTCTTGAGGTGGGGGAGCATGCCGCGGACGGTGCGCCGGAAGATCCGGTCCGGGTACCGGGGATAGTGCGGGCCGGTCCGCTTCGATCCGCGGGCCCGGTTCGCCGTGTAGAAGGCCAGGACGTTCTGCCGGCCGCCGGTGACGACGCTCTTCTCGGCGTTGACGACGACGATCGACTCGCCCTTGAGGAGGCGCTGGGCGATCGCGCTCGCCGCGCGCCCGAGCACGAGGCCCGAGACGTCGACGACGGTGCCGTGCACGACCGGGGGAGCCGCGGGGACGCTGGGGGGGGTCTTCGCGGTCTTCGGCTTCGGGGCCGCCTTGGGCGGTGCGGCCGCGGGCTTGGGAGCGGGCGGCTTCGCGTCGCCCGACGGCTTGTCGGCCGCGGGCTTCGCGGGTTTCGCGCGCGGGGTCTTCGGCTTCGAAGGGGCCGCCGGGACGACCGGGCTCGGCGAAGCGGGGACGGCGGGGGTCGCCGGAAGGGACGGCGTCTCGGGGGTCTCAGCCAAAGAGACGCACCCCGTGACCGTTGGGCCGCGCCTTGACGAGCTCGTCGATCGAGAGGGCCCGGCCGCCGGCCTTGACGATCTTGGCGCGGGCGACGGCGGAGTAGTGGAACGCGGCGACGGTGAGCGACTTCGTGAGGTCGCCCGAGGCGAGGACCTTCCCCGGGACGACGAGGGTCTCGTCCGCCTGTGCCTGCCGCTCCAGGTGCGCCACGTTGACCGGCGTCCGCTGGTGGCGACCGCGCGCGAGCTGCCGGGCGAGGTCGCTCCAGATCGGGGCGTCGTGCGCCTTGGCCGCGCGCCGCAGTTCGATGAGGGTCCGGACGAGCTCCGGATTCTCCTTGAGAATCGTGCGCACCATGCGGGGTCGCCTCGACATGGGTAGCTCATATAAGCGTTGCCGCCGAGGGCGGGCCCTCGATGGAATCGAGGGTCCGGGAGGGGTGCGCCGACGTCCTCCCGCTCCGTTTTCGTCGCCGGAATCCGTCGGGGACCCGACGGCGCCGGGGCCCCCGGTTCCCGTCCGGGACGGTGCCTGTCGCCGATAACGGTTAAATATCGCGCCCCGCCGTAGGCGGCCGAGGACGACATGCGCAAGTTCTTGACCGAGCTCCGAGGGAAGACCGTGATGACCAACGACGGCCAGATCCTCGGTCTGATCGAGAACTTCGTCGTCGACACGACGACCGGCGGCATCGCCCACGTTCTCGTCACGCCGAGCGAGGACGTCGAGCCCCGGCTCTTCCAGCAGGACGCCTCGGGCCGCCTCGTGCTCCCTTTCAAGAGCATGCGCGCGGTCAAGGACGTCGTCGTGATGGACATTGGGAAGTGAGCCGGGCCCCCGATCCTTCGTCTCGGTCGTCGTAACCGTCAAGAACGAAGAGCGCGGGCTCGCGCGGCTCTTCGAGAGCCTCCTCGTCCAGGAGCCCCCCTTCGAGATCGTGCTCGTCGATGCCCTGTCGCACGACCGCACCTGGGCGATCGCCGAGGAGTTCCGGGCCCGGCGCCCGGAGATCTTCCGGATCGAGCGCAAGTTCGGCTCGCGGGGGATGGGACGCAACGAAGGCGTCCGGCTCGCCCGCGGCGAGTTCATCGCGTTCGTCGACGGCGACTGCGTCGCCGACTCCCGATGGCTCCACGAGCTCCGGGTGGGGTTCGAGCAGGCGTCGGTCGTCGCGGGCACGACCGTGGCCGTCGGGATCACGCGCTACGGCGAGCTCGAGCGGGTCGAGCTGTTCCAGAAGGGGAACGACGTGACCCACCCCTCGTGCAACCTCGGGTACCGCCGGGCCCTGTTCGCGTCGCTCGGCGGGTTCGACCCCCACTTCATCACCGCCGAGGACATCGATCTCAACCTGCGGGCCGTCGAGCAAGGCGCCGTGATCCGGACGATGCCCGCGGCGATCGTCTACCACCAGATGCGCGCGACGCTGCCGAGGTTCCTCGTCCAGGCGTTCTGGAACGGCTACGGCCGAAAACAGCTGACCGAGAAGCACGGGAGCCTCTGGGGGAACTACCGGGTCCGGCGCCTCCTCCAGTCCCAGCGCACGGTGATCGCCTGGGCCCGACTCGTGGCGGCGTTGGCGGGCTACACGACCCGCGTGCTGACGGCCGGCCGCCGACGGCTGACGGAGACCGATGCCCCGCCGGCCCGAGCGGACGCCGGGCGGCCCCCAGTGCCGACCGAGGGCGACGGCGCCTCGCGTCCCGGCTAGCTCGTCTTGAGCAGCTCGGCGACCTTGCCGACCTCGACGAGGACCTTGTTCGAGTCCGCGTTCTGGTCGACGACGGCGACGAGGAGGGCCTTCTTCCCGCTGCCGACGATGATCGTCTTGGAGTCGTTCCCCTCGATCACGATGCGCTCGGGGGGCGCCCGGTTGAGCTCGGTGTTCGCCGTGGCGGCGGCCCCGAGGATCGTGGCGCACATGATGGCGAACGTCTCCGTGTAGACCCCCGCCGGTACGTCCGCGTACAGGACGAGCCCGTCGCGGGAGACCAATGCGGTGGCGATGCCGCCGATGCGGCCCTTCAGGTCCTTGATCACTGCGCCTACGTTACCTGTCGCCATCATTTACCCGGAGCCCCTCACATCTCCTCGATACGGAACCGACACTCGGATTGACCTACGGAGGCACACGCCTCTTCGGTACATTTGACGCGCGTCCCTTTAAAACGTTCGTAGAACTCGCGGAGGATGCCCCGGAGCCGGTGGCAGGTCGGGATGTCGCTCGGGGAGACCTCGATCGACCCCTTGACGATGACCTCGCCGTCCTTGAACTGGATCTCCTCGATCCAGCCACGGTCCTTCAGGATCTCTCCGGCGCGCTGGTGGAAGTGGGCGCGGTCCTTGAGCGCCTCCGCGGCCATGTCCGAGCCGATCACGGAGCCTTCCTTGAAGAACAGGCCGTGGCAGGCGTGGGACATCACGCCCTCGTACAGCTCCTTGATCTTGTGCAGCTCTGATTGATTGAGCTTCACGTAGCGCATGGACACGGCGCGCCAGCGATTCGCGGGATATATAACCGATGCCCGAACTCCCCGCCGAGGCGCGGGCGCGCTACGCGGGCCCCGGTTCGTCGCTTTCCGGGGGGGTCGGGGACGGCGGCGCGGGTGGCGCGTCCAGGAGCTTCGGGAGCTCCGCGAGCGATCGGATCCGGGTCTCCAGCACCTGGTCCGACGCATCGGCGCGGTCGATCAGGACCGACGTGAGCCCCGCCCGGGCGGCCGCCCGGACGTCGCTCCAGAACAGGTCGCCGACGAACCACGTCTCCGACGGGCGCGCGCCGAGGGCCTTGGCGACCTCGCGGAATCCCGCGACCGTCGGCGGCCGCGCCTCCGGCGCATCCCCCGGCTGGACGAGGAGCGCCTCGGGAAGGCCGGCCCGACGCAGGGCGAGCCTCGCACTCTCGGCCGGCAGCTCCGTCGTGACGCCGACCCGCAGGTGCCTCTCGAGGAGGGCGCTCACGGCGGAAAAGGCGTCGGGGTACGACTCCGGCTCGTGGGCGGGCTTCAGGAACCGCTCGACGACGGCGTGGGTCTCGGGCTCGGGGAGCGGGTGTCCCGAGATCGCCGCGAGGGTTTCCGCGAGGAAGGTTCGGTAGGCGGCGACGTCGACGGCCGGGGCGCGCCCGACGAGCGCTTGCCAGCGGCGTCGGTCCCAGAGGTGAAGCTGGCGTCGGAGGGCGGCGCGGACGTGCCGCTCCGAGAGGACCGGCCCGCGCGGGCGCCACGCCCACTGCCAGTGCGCGATCGTCTGCCATGGGACCAGCGTGTCGTCCAGGTCGAGGAGGACGGCCCGCACGGTCGGCGCTGCGTTCTCGGACACGGGCGGTGGGGACTATCCCCGGCCGGTCTTTTGGAGCTCGAGGAGGTCCTCGGTCGAGACCTTCTCGCCTTTCTTGAGCCGGGCGAGGAAATCCTCTTCCTTCGGCGGCTCGGCATCGGCCCAGCTGGCGGGGGCGCGGCCGCCGCGGGCGGCGTAGAGCATCTTCTCCAGGTCGCGGACCTCCTCGATCGCGGCGATGTGGGCGCGGTGCGCCTCGTCGGCCTGCGACTTCACCTCGATGAGCTTCGCCTGGACATCGTCGGCCTGCCGACGGAGATCGTCGACGGACTCGTAGAGCTGGACCATCGATTCGTGCTCGTGCTGCGCCTCCTCGGCGAGCTGGCCGACGGCGGCGTGGTGCTTCTCGGCCTCGGTGCGGGCCTCGGTGACCCCCGCGATCGCCTTGTCGATCTCCGGGTCCTGATGGAGCTCCTGGTCCTGCTCCTTGATGGCCGCCTCGAGGCGCTTCATCTCCTCGACGAGGCGTTTCTCCTGGTCGCCCGTGAGCGCCGTCGTCATGTGACGGAACTCGAGCTCGCGCAGGTCCTTGCGGAGACGCCAGACAGGGATCGCGCCGGGACGCGGCGCACGGGCGCGCTTCAACTCGGCGACCTTGTCCGAGCGTTCCTGGAGGTTGTGGTTCCACTCCTCGCGCAGGCGTTTCGCCTCCCGGACGTGGTCGTTGAGCTCGTCGCGATGCCGCCGGTGCTCCTGGGCTTCCGCGCTCTTCGCGTGAAGCTCGTCCAGGATCCGGCCGCGATCGTCGGCCTTCGTGCGGGCCTCGGCGTTCAGCTTGTCGCGCTTGGCGCGGAACTCGTCGGCGCGGACGTTGCACTCCGCCCGCTTGCGTTCGAGTTCTTCGGCCGCATCCGTCAAAGGCACACCGCCCGTCCCATCGAGGGAACCCGGGGGATTCTTCGACCTACGCCCGCCCTATAAAGCCTTCCGCCGTTCCGCCGGAGAAAGCGCCGGTCCACGGGCCGGCCCGTTCGGCGAGCGTCGAGTCGCCCGGAGAAGTTCTCGTGCGGGGTCACGCTAATAAGTGGCGCCCCCGCTCCTCGGCGCCGTGGATGAGGTCGGGCGTATCTACGGCGACGTCGGCCTCGTCCAGTTCCAGATCAACCTCACGCGCCCGGTCGAGCGCGGCGACTACCTCACCGTCGAGGACGAGCTCCACGGCAAGGTCCTCTGCCAATTGGACGACCTGAGACGGAAGAGCGATCTCGACCTGGAGCGCGCCGACTCGCTCGGGAGGGGCGCCGACACGCCGATCCACGAGAACCTCCTCGGCATCTCCCGGATCATCGGCTACCGCGACGACCAGGGCCTGGTCAAGCTCCCGACGGTGCCGTTCCGGCCGGGGGCGAAGGTCTACCTCGCGGAGGACCCGCTGATCGCCGAGGTCCTCGGGCTCAAGCATCGCGGGAACACGGGCGCCTACGTCGGGCTCCTCCGGAACCACGCGCTCAAGATCGAGCTCGACATCAACCAGCTCGTCCAGCGCCACGTGAGCGTGCTCGCGAAGACGGGCGGGGGCAAGTCCTACCTGCTGGGCGTCCTCATCGAGGAGCTCCTCCGGCACAAGGTGACCTGCGTCATCATCGATCCGCACGGCGAGTACCATTCGCTCCGCGACCCGGCCCCGAAGAACGGGGTCCACGCCAAGTTCGGCGTCGAGACCCAAGGGTTCGGCCGGCAGATCCTCGAGTTCTCCCCCGACACGACCCTCAACCCGTCGGCGAAGCCGCTCTCCTTCTCCCTCCACTCGACGGACCCGCGCGAGCTCCTCGTCTTCATGGGGCTGACGAACGTGAAGCAGTACCTCGCGCCCCTCAAGGCGATCGTCGAGGAGGTCGCGGCCGCGAACCCGGAGTACTCGGTCAAGGACCTGGTCCGGGTCGCCGAGCGGGGCGAGGGGGCCGTCGCCGAGCTCCTCCACGAGCGGCTCGAGTACGTCGAGCAGACGAAGCTCCTGGCCCCGAAGGGAACGATCCTCAACGAGCTCGTCGTCAAGGGCTCGGCCACCCTGATCAACCT
>Ga0209415_10007195_pt1 | contig 19478 bp, 17 predicted proteins | sample PeaSoiSIISIP2007_FD_187696 | JGI IMG/M metagenome (GOLD analysis project Ga0209415, IMG submission 187696) | Peat soil microbial communities from Weissenstadt, Germany - SII-SIP-2007 (SPAdes) (version 2) | ecosystem: Environmental > Terrestrial > Soil > Wetlands > Peat | place: Germany... | reverse complement strand
GGTTGCGGGCCTTTTCAGCCCAATACAAGCGTTCTCCCGGCAGTGATGAGTTGCAGCGCTTCTATCGAGAAACACTGGCGGTCGTTGAAGCCGTGCGCGAGAATGCCGGTTTCGACGGCGCGCCCGGCCTGCCCAGTTGAGGAAGAGGAGGCGCTGATGACCGTCGCTGTGGAGAGTTTTGACGTGAGTCATTTGAGCGAAAAGGCCATGGGCCTGCTGGCGCATATCAAAGAGGACATCGATTGCGTGTTCGAGCGCGACCCGGCTGCGCGCACCCGCTTGGAAGTGGTCTTCACCTATCCTGGGCTTCATGCCCTGATGTTTCATCGGGTCAGCAACTGGCTGTGGCGCAGGGGCTGGCTGTTCTCGGCCCGTCTGCTGTCCTTTTTGGCCCGCATGATGACCAATGTGGACATTCATCCCGGCGCCACCATCGGGCGGCGTCTGTTCATCGACCATGGGGCCGGGGTGGTGATCGGCGAAACCGCCGAGATCGGCGACGACGTCACCCTGTATCACGGCGTCACTTTGGGCGGCACCTCGTTGTCCAAGGGCAAGCGTCATCCCACTCTGGACGACCGGGTGCTGGTGGGCGCGGGGGCCAAAATTCTGGGGCCGGTGCGGGTTGGCGCCGGGGCCAATGTGGGGGCCAATTCGGTGGTCATCTCGGACGTTCCCGCCGAGATGACCGTGGTCGGCATTCCCGGCCGGGTGGTGCTGCCGCCGGAAGCGCGGCGCGTCACCAAGCACGGCATCGACCTCGACCATCACTTGATGCCCGATCCGGTGGGCAAGGCCTTGCACTGCATGGCCGAGCGCATCGCTCATCTGGAAGGCCGTCTGGCCCAGCTGGAGCACAAGCCGGCGGAGATCGAATGCAATCACTGCGGCGACCCTTGCGGGTCGGGCGCTCAGGACACCGTCCACAAGCTGGAGGCCTTTCATGAGTGAATTCATGTCGATGATGGAAACTCTCTCGTCCGCCGAGGAGTTTCTCGACTACCTGAAGGTGCCCTATGACCCGCAGGTGGTGCGGGTCAACCGGCTGCATATCCTGAAGCGGTTCCACGATTATATCGGCCAGTCGGGAATGCCCGGCGATATGGACGACGCCTCGCTGGGGCCGGCTTATGCTGAAATGCTGCGGCAGGCCTATATGGATTTCACCGTTTCCGACGGCAAGACCGAGAAGCTGTTCAAGGTCTTTAAGCAGGCCGAAGCGGCACAGAAGGCCAAGTTTGTCGGTCTGGACAGCATTTCCCGGCGGGCTCCGTAAGCAGGGTTGTTGGCTTGATTTAAGTCAACTGAAGGTAATTCTGTTTGGTCTTGTTCCAAGGCTTCAGCCATACTATTTTTATGGGATTGAAGCGCGGGGAATACAATGACGGGGAGACGCGTTCCGAGTTGCGGCGTTGCGGTCATCGATGAGGGGCACATGACCTTGTGCCGCCATATCGAAGACATTGAACGCCATTGGAAGTTGGGAACCTCCGATGCCGAGATGGAGACTTTCGTACGAGAGTTCCGCTCGGCGGCTATGCGGCATTTTGAAGATGAAATCTCTGTGCTGACCGAACTGGGGGCTGCCACCGATCAGCATTGCCGCGCCCATATGACCATGATCGAGGAAATCGACACAGCTTTGCGGGAGACCCTGCGTCAAGGGGAGCGCAACCGCTGGTTCGCCCTGGTCGATGCCTTGGAGCGGATGCTCTATGACCATGAAATCCTGGAAGACAGCCGCTATTACGGGCTGTTAGCCGGTCCAGCCTCGGCTTGATCATCCTGGCGGAAGGGAGATAGCTCGGCCAGTTCCGCCATGCTTCGGCTGACCGCCAGCCGTTCCTTTTCCAGAAAGTGGCCGACGCTGCGGCGCAAGGGCTCTTCCCTGATCCAGTGCAGGCTATAGGTGGCCGAGGGCAGATAGCCCCGACTGATCTTGTGTTCACCCTGGGCTCCGGCCTCGACCCGTTCCAGGCCGTGGGCGATGGCGTAGTCGATGGCGCGGTAATAGCACATCTCGAAATGCAGGAAACGGAAGGCGCCATCCGATCCCCAATTGCGGCCATACAGAACTTTGTCCCCGCGCAAGTTCAGGGCTCCGGCCACCGGATGCCCGTCCATCTCGGCCATGACCAGAACCACCTTGTCGCCCAGGCGCTGGCCTAAAAGTTCAAAGAACTCGCGGTTCAGATAGGCGTGAGCCCATTTCTTTTCGACGGTATCCAGGTAAAAGCGGTGAAAGGCGTCCCAATGGGCCGAGGTGATCTTGTCGCCGCTCAAGGTGCGGATGGTCAGACCCAGGCGCTCGGCCTGTTGGCGTTCCTTGCGGATGGCCTTGCGTTTGCGCGAGGACAGGGCCGCCAGGAAGTCGTCGAATCCGCCATAGCCGTCATTATGCCAGTGATACTGCATCCCGGTGCGCAGCAGCCAATCCTGACCGCTTAAGGCCATCGCCTGATCTTCGGGCAGAAAGGTGATGTGAGCCGACGACAGCTCGGCCCGTTGGCACAGCGAGGTCATGGCTCCGGCCAGGGCGCGCAGCAGTACCGGGGCGTTTGCTGCAGGATGGATCAGAAAGCGCGGTCCGGTGGCGGGGGTGAAGGGCACCGAACATTGCAGCTTGGGGTAATAAGCCAATCCGTTGCGCTGCCAAGCCTCGGCCCAGGCCCAGTCGAAGACATATTCCCCATAGGAATGATTCTTCAGATAGAGCGGGACGCAGGCCAACAAGCGGCCGGTTTCATCTTCGGCCAGCAGATGCTGGGGCACCCAGCCGGTATCGGCACAGGCCGAGCCGGACTCCTCCATGGCCGATAGAAATGCGTGGCTGAGAAAGGGATTGTCGCTGCCGGCGCAAGCGTCCCAATCTTCGGGCCGCACAGCTTGCAGGCTGTCGATGAGGCGGATGGAAAGGCTGTGGGGGCTGTCGGACATGACTGCTAGATGGGGCTTGGCGGCTGCGGGCTCAAGTCCCGATATCCTGGGGAATGTTCCAGATGTTGAAGGGGCTGGGGGCGGCAAAATAGGGACCGAAGAGATGCCGCCATTCCTGGCGGGCCGCTTCATGGTCGCCGCTGGCGGCATGGCGTCCGGCGAGAACGCAGCGCCAATAGGCGGCTTCGGCGGCAGGATGCCAGGCGTCGTCGATCTCCAGCCACGATTCTCCGCCCGGCAGTTCAAACCGCCCCGGTGTGCGTTTGCGCGACCAGGCCAGGAAGTCGGTCAAACAGCTGGGCCAGTCGGTAAAGGAGGTCTGGCCGAGAAAATCCCGCACCATCACTTCCAAGGCAAAAGACGACAGGGGCGGGATGCAGGCTGTCTTCCAGGCCTTCAGCAAGGCCAGCAACCGGGTGGAGATGCCGCCGCTGACCGCATCGGACAGGCGCAGAGCGGCCATTTCCGCCACGGGGATGGTGATGGTCCAGCCATTGTCTAACGGAAAGGCAAAGCCCTTGCGCCCTTCTGTCGAGGGGTAGACGCGCACCGCCAGATCGTCGGCGGCGATGGTGATGCTGGTGGTCTCGGCGGTGATCTCGGCCTGGGGGAAGTCTTGTCTCAGGGCTGTTTCCATGGCTGCCATCTGCGGCGATAAGTCCTGAAGCGAGGGCAGCAGATAGAGAAGATCCAGGGGCGGCAGCGGGCGGATGGCCGTGCGCTTGCCGATGCTGCCCACCACCAGATAATCGCTGCGCCCCAAGCCGCTTTGACCGGGCCGCAAGACCGGCCGCAGGGCGGTGACCACCAATCCGGCGGCATGGCGGGCGGCGGCGATCTCTTCCGGCGAGGGCAGAAGATCGTCGATGAAGCGGTCGAAGCAGGCGTCGTCCACCGGCTGTGCGGGCGCAAGGGTCATGGATGTCAGCCTAATCCCTTGATGGGCTATGGGCAAAAAAAAGCGGGAGCCGGACGAACCGGCTCCCGCAAAGTGGACGGGCGTTGCCGCCTTCGTCAGGAGATATGAAGAAAGTCTTCACTGTCGCAGGCCGCACAAGGCGTCAAACCTTGGGGCCACAGACACAGCCAGGAGCATACACGGAATCTTGCCTGGATCAAGATATGGTGTGCTCATCTCGGCTGTCATGCGTATTTGTGGGGTTTGCCTGTGGGCGGGTGAATCCGAAGGGGCTTTTGTTTCTGCCGCTGCCTGCAGCATCATTAATGCTGCGTCGCAATAATTCCATAAATATAAAATATGTATTTACTGATGTGTTCGGCGCCGTCCTCCAATGTATGAGTTTCTATTTCTGTTGGGATATTTCATCTATTACGCCTTGGATTCGGGGTGGTTTGTTCCCAGTTCGAAGTGAAGTGCTTTGGGTTCCCAGCTCATCGGACTCCGAGAGACTTCGGAACAGCGGAACGGGGGCGTCATGCCGATCTTGCCTCGACAGCCAAATGGGTTATCCCCTGTGGCCCCTTTCCTGGGGTTTCCCGCCATCTTTTTCCTCGGATCGGGGCAAGCCCTGGCCGATGGAATGCCGCAGAACTGGGGCATGACCCTTCAGGTTCCGGGCACGGGGATCGACGGGCGCATTTATGATTTCCATCAACTGCTTCTGGTCATCATCAGCGGGGTGGTTCTGTTGGTGTTGGCGTTGCTGATCACCGTGATGGTGCGCTACGGCAGAACCAGGAACCCAGTGCCCAGCCGGACCACCCATCATCTGAAGCTGGAGCTTGTCTGGACGCTGATTCCCTGCCTGATCGTTTTGGGGATCGCCTGGATTTCCTTTCCGTTGCTCTATGACATGGACCGTATGCCGCCGCCCGATCTGACTTTGAAGGTGACGGGGCATCAATGGTACTGGTCCTATGAATATCCCGACCGCGACGGTCTGGCCTTTGACAGCACCGCCATCTGGGATGCCTTCGGCCCCAGCGAGGACCAGACCCGCGCCGCCATCAAGGACGCTTCGGCCCATTGGCTGATCAAGAACGAGCCGATGCGCCTGCTGGAAGTCGATCATCGGGTGGTGCTGCCGGTGGGCAAGGTGGTGCGGGTTCAGATCACCGGCGGCGACGTTTTGCACTCCTGGTACATCTCGTCTCTGGGCATCAACCGCATGGCGGTGGTGGGGCGGCTGAACGAGGTCTGGTTCAAGATCGACAAGCCGGGGGTCTATTACGGGGAATGCTCGATGATCTGCGGCAACGGCCACGGCTTCATGCCCATCGTCATCGAAGGCGTCCCCCAGGAGCAGTTCGACCTGTGGGCGGCGGCGCAAAAGGCCGCGAGCAATCAGGGCGCTTCCCATTCCACGCCATCGCAACAAGGGTGAGCCGCCATGACCGCAATGCCCTATCAAGCCGAAGCCGGCGGATTGCACGAGCCCGCGCCGGGCTTTTTTGTCCGTTGGTTCTGTTCGACCAATCACAAGGACATCGGCACGCTCTATCTGATTTTCTCGGTGGTGGCCGGGCTGATCGGCGGGGCTTTGTCGGTGATGATGCGCCTCAATCTGCTGAATCCCGGAATGCATTACGTCGCCAGCGGTCAGGAATGGAACGTCATGGTCACCGCCCATGGGCTGGTCATGGTGTTTTTCACCGTCATGCCGGCCTTGATCGGCGGTTTCGGCAACTGGTTCATTCCGCTGATGATCGGTGCGCCGGATATGGCTTTTCCCCGCCTCAACAATATCAGCTTCTGGCTTTTGGTGCCGTCCTTCGCCCTGTTGATGGGATCAGCCTTCGTCGGCGACGGAGCCGGAACCGGCTGGACCATCTATCCGCCGCTGAGCAGTCAGGGGCAACCCGGAGAATCCATGGATATGGCCATCCTCGCCCTGCATCTGGCGGGGATTTCATCGATTTTGGGGGCTATCAACTTCATCACCACCATCTTGAACATGCGCGCTCCCGGCATGACCCTGCACAGGATGCCGCTGTTCATCTGGGCCATGCTGGTGACGGCCTTCATGCTGCTGCTGTCGATTCCGGTGCTGGGCGGGGCCATCACCATGCTGCTGACCGACCGCAATTTCGGCACCAGCTTCTTTGATCCAGCCGGCGGCGGCGATCCGCTGCTGTTCCAGCATCTGTTCTGGTTCTTCGGTCACCCGGAAGTATACATCATGATTTTGCCGGCCTTCGGCATCGTCAGTCAGGTCATCTCGACCTTCAGCCGCAAGCCCATTTTCGGCTATCTGGGCATGGTCTACGCCATGGTGTCCATCGGCGCTTTGGGCTTCATCGTCTGGGCGCACCACATGTTCACCGTCGGCCTCAGCGTCAATACCCGAGCCTATTTCGCCGCGGCGACCATGATTATCGCCGTGCCCACCGGCATCAAGGTGTTCTCGTGGATCGCCACCATGTGGGGCGGCTCCATTTCGTTCAAAACGCCCATGTTGTTCGCCATCGGCTTCATCTTTCTGTTCACCATCGGCGGCGTGACCGGCGTAGTGCTGGCCAATCCGGCGGTGGATACCCCCTTGCACGACACCTATTACGTGGTGGCTCATTTCCATTACGTGCTGTCGCTGGGGGCTCTGTTCGGTATTTTCGCCGGTTTCTATTACTGGATCGGCAAAATGTCTGGCCGCACCTACCCGGAATGGGCGGGAAAGCTGCATTTCTGGCTGACCTTTGTGGGCGTCAACCTGACCTTCTTTCCCATGCATTTCCTGGGGTTGCAAGGGATGCCCCGGCGTATTCCCGATTACCCGGACGCCTTCCACGGCTGGAACATGGTCGCCTCCTATGGCGCGTTCATCTCCTATGGAGCGGCGCTTTGGTTCGTCGGCGTCGCCGTCTACACGCTGATTTGGGGGCGCAAGGTCGGAGCCGATTATTGGGGCGAGGGGACATCGACCCTGGAATGGAGCCTGTCTTCGCCGCCGCCGTTCCATACCTACAAGACCTTGCCGCGTCTTCTGGATGAATAAGAAAGGGTCAGGCGATGGAAAAAACCGTCTATTCCGCTCTTGAGGTTCCCGCCAGTACGGCGCGGCTGCGCGACTATGTGGAACTGCTGAAGCCCAGAGTGATGTCTCTGGTGGTGTTCAGCGGCGTGGTCGGGCTGATGGTGGCGCCGGGGGCTATTCATCCATTGCTGGGAGCCACGGCGATCTTTTGCATCGCTCTGGGCGCCGGGGGCAGCGCCGCCGTCAATATGTGGTATGACCGCGATATCGACGCGGTGATGAGCCGCACCCGCCGCCGGCCTTTGCCGCAGGGACGGATCGAGCCTCAGGCGGCGCTGGAATTCGGCGGACTGCTGATCGTCGCCTCGGTCCTGCTGATGGCGTTGGCGGTGAACTGGCTGGCCGCTGGGCTGCTGGCGGCAGCGGCGGCCTTCTACATCTTCGTCTACACCATCTGGCTGAAGCGCCGAACGGCCTGGAACATCGTCGTCGGCGGGGCCGCCGGAGCTTTTCCTCCGCTGATTGGCTGGGTGGCGGTGACGGGCCGGGTGGATCTGCCGGCGGTGCTGTTGTTCTTGATCATCTTCGTTTGGACGCCGCCCCATTTTTGGGCCTTGGCGCTTTATCGCAACGAGGATTATCGACAGGCGGGCATCCCCATGCTGCCGGTCACGGCGGGGCCGCGGCGCACCAAGATCGAGATGCTGATCTATACGCTGTTGCTGTTTCCCTTAAGCCTGACGCCGGCCTTTACCGGCATTGCCGGGCCGCTCTATCTGGGCGGCATGGTGGTGTTGAGCAGTCTGTTCATTCTGTGCGCCCTGCGGGTGCTGGTGGATCAGACCCATCGCTCGGCCCGCCAGATGTTCGGCTATTCGATCTTGTATCTGACGCTGCTGTTCAGCCTGCTGCTGGCGGAAGCCGCCCTGCGGGCCTGGGTATGAGGATCGGGCCATGAACGACAAGCAACGCAATTGGGCGGTCTTTCTGATTTTGACGGTCTTCGTCGTGCTGACCTATGGCGTCACCGTCGTGAAGATGAGACAGGGATTGGGATGATGAGACCACAAGGCCGCAACGCCTTGCTGCTGTCGCTGTTGCTTCTGAGCGTTCTGGCGATGGTCGGGGCGGCCTATGCCAGCGTTCCGCTGTATCGGGCCTTTTGCCGGGCGACCGGCTATGGCGGCACCACTCAGCGGGTGGTGCTGGCGGAAAGCCCAGCTTCGCCCCGGACGCGGGAACGCTGGGTGACGGTCAGCTTCGACAGCAATGTGGACCCCGGATTGCCTTGGGACTTCGCGCCCGAGGCCAAGTCCCTGCGGGTCAAGCTGGGAGACGTGACCTTGGTGGATTTTCACGCCCGCAATCGAAGCGGCCAGACCCTGGTGGGGACCGCAAGCTTCAATGTCCAGCCCGACAAGGCCGGCAGCTATTTCGACAAGGTTCAATGTTTCTGTTTCACCCGGCAGACCTTGAAGCCCGGCGAGGCGGTGGAGCTGCCGGTGCAGTTCTTCGTCGATCCGGCCCTGGCTGACGATCCCCAAGCCGACGACGTGCAGAATATCACCCTGTCCTACACCTTCTTTCCGGCCAAGGACCAAACCGCCCGATCCCCATGAGACTCCTCATGGAGGTTGGGTTGGCCATGAAAGCCTTGGAATTCGTGCGGAGCATGGATCATGACCGACCTTCATCACGACGGTTCTTCCTTCGAAGACAGCGGCATTCCTCAGCCCTGGCATTTGGTGCGCCCGTCGCCCTGGCCGTTTCTGGGGGCCATGGCGGCCGGTTTGATGGCCGGAGCCACGGTGATGTATCTGCACCAGGACAAGCTCGCCTTGGGCGGATTGTCGGTCATGCCGGGATTGGCGGGGGTGGCGCTGGGGCTGGCGGCGGTGTTGGCGGTGATGGTCGGTTGGTGGCGCGGGGTCATCCACGAAGCCTTCGTCGAAAAGGCCTATACGCCGCCGGTGAAGCTGGGGTTGCGGTACGGGATGGGGCTGTTCATCAGTTCCGAGGTGATGTTCTTCGTGGCCTTCTTCTGGGCCTATTACAGTGCCGCCCTTTTTCCTCCGGCCATCCTTGGCGGTGTTTGGCCGCCTGCCGATATTCCCACCGCCAATCCGTTTGGAATGCCTCTGCTGATGACGGCCATCCTGCTGTCGTCGGGTGTGGCGGTTACTTCGGCCCATCATGCCGTCCTGCGCGAAGACCGCCGCGGGTTGCTGCGGGGGCTGCTGCTGACGGTGCTGTTAGGCCTCAGCTTTACCCTCTGCCAAGCCTATGAATATGCCCATGCGGATTTCAGTTTGAGCAGCGGCATGTTCGGTTCGACCTTTTTCATGGCCACCGGCTTTCACGGGCTGCATGTGATCATCGGCACGCTGTTTCTGGGTGTTTGCCTGTGGCGGGCGGCGCGGGGGCAGTTCAAGGCCGATGGTCATTTCGGGCTGACGGCGGCGGCCTGGTACTGGCATTTCGTCGATGTGGTGTGGCTGTTTCTGTTCGTCTCTATTTATTGGTACGGATCGAAATGAGGCTGGTTCGTCATCTCTGCGTAGTGCTTCTGTTGGGGGGGCTGCTCGGACTGGGTTCGTGGCAGCTGCAACGCCTGCATTGGAAAACCGATCTGATTGCCGCCATGGACAGCCGGATGCATCAGGCGCCGCTGGATTTGGCAGGGCTGCAGGACGACGAGGATGTGGCTTACCGCACCGCCACGGCCTCGGGGCGGTTTTTGCTGGACCATGTCTTCTATCAATTCGCCATCGCTCTGGGCAGCGGAGCCGGGGGCTATCGCTTGGTGACGCCCCTGCGGATGGAGGATGGCCGCTTTCTTCTGGTGGATCGAGGCTGGGTGCCCTATGGCCTGCGGGACGGAGACTTCTGGCGACCGAGCGGGGCAGTGACCGTCAGCGGCATTCTGCATCGCCCTGAACATGCCTGGAACCAGCCGGCCAACGACCCGCAGCGCAATAACTGGTATGGGGTGGATTTGGCGGCCATGGCCGAAAAAGCGGGGCTGCCGGGGTTTTTGCCCTATGTGCTGGAAGTCGATGCCGCACCCCATCCCGGAGATTATCCCATCGGCGGACAGACCCGAATCTCTTTGCCCAACGATCATTTGGGCTATGCCCTGACATGGTACGGTCTGGCCCTGGCCCTGCTGGTCATCTATGGGTGTCGGCTCTTTGCAGATTATAAAGCAGCAAAGACAGCAGCGTTATGGCCCCGGCCTGATGAAGCAGAGCGATGACGATCTGGGTCTGCGTCAGCAAGGTGGCCAGCCCCAAACCGACTTGCAGCAGCGCCATGCCGCCCAACGCCGCCAGCCTGGGGGTGGGAATCACCCGTCGTCCACGCCAGACCCAACTGAGCAGCACCATCATAGTCAGCGGCCCCAGCCAGCGGTGAACGAACTGGGCCAGAACCGGGTTTTCAAACAGATTGCGCCATAGGGGATTTTGTATGAAGGCCACGGCGGGCAGGACATCGCCGTCCATCAGGGGCCAGCTGTTATAGATCAGACCGGCGTGCAATCCCGCCACCAATGCTCCCCAGATCATGGTGGCAGCCAGCAGGGCCAAGGCTGCCCAGCCATGACGCCGGAGCGATGGTGCGACCGGGGTGGCGCCGTCCGGTCGGCTCAGCAATGCCTGCCACAACAGCAACCCATAGATGGTCAGGGCGAAGGCCAGATGCAAAGCCAGGCGAAGGGGGTTGACGCTGGTGCGGTCCTCAAGCCCGCTTTGCACCATGAACCAGCCGATAAAGCCCTGCAGTCCGCCCAGCAGGAAGATCAGGGCCAAGGTCAGGGCGCGGCGGCGGCTGATGGTTCCGCGCAGCCAGAACACCGCCAAAGGCAAGAGGAAGACCAGACCGATCAGGCGGCCCCACAGGCGATGCAGCCATTCCCAAAAGAAGATCTTCTGAAAATCGGCCAAAGCCATGCCGCCGCCATGGAGCAGGCGATATTGCGGTGTCGCCTGATAGGCCATGAAGGCGCGGTTCCAGGCTTCGCCGTTCAAGGGCGGAATGACGCCGACGACGGGTTCCCAGTCGGTGATGGACAGGCCGGATTGGGTCAGCCGGGTGATCGCCCCCAACAGCGCCATGATGAACACCATGGCGCAACAGGCCGCCAGCCAGATGGTAACGGGGGTGGTCGTCCTTTGCATTCAAACCGCCTTGTTTCCGTCTATTCCATATTGGGATTGCCGGAGGTTTCGCCAGAGGCATGATTTCCACATATTAAATGTTTGTATTCATAGCGCTTTTTCGGTTCCGAGGGGCTTGCACGACGGTCTGGCGATGACGATGTGCCTTATTAGAGGCGGGCCTGTTTCTGGACCGCTCCAGCCAGGGGAGAAACTTTCTGAACTGGAGGTGTTGTGATGATGCTCAAGCTAGGTGACATGGCACCGGATTTTGAGGCCGACACGACAGAAGGCCGCATCCGGTTCCATCAGTGGATTGGAGACTCATGGTGCATCTTGTTCTCCCATCCCAAGGACTTTACGCCAGTCTGCACCACTGAATTGGGCATGTTGGCCAAGATGAAAGCGCGTTTCGACGCCCGTAAGGTCAAGGTTCTGGGCTTGTCGGTGGACAGCGTTGCCGACCATCGCCGCTGGGCCGCGGATATCGAGGAAACCCAGGGCGTATCCTTGAACTTCCCGCTGATCGGTGATTCCGATCATGCCGTGGCCGATCTTTACGGAATGATCCACCCCAATGCCCTCGATACCCTGACGGTGCGTTCGCTGTTCATCATCGCACCGAACAAGACCATCAAGCTGATGATCACCTATCCCGCCAGCACGGGCCGGAATTTCGATGAAATCCTGCGGGTCGTCGATTCTCTTCAACTCACCGACGAGTTCAAGGTGGCGACGCCGGTCAACTGGCATCACGGAGAAGACGTCATCATTTCCCCATCTGTCAGCGACGAGGAGGCGAAGAAGCGGTTCCCCGAAGGATGGCAGGCCCAGAAGCCTTATCTGCGCTATGTCCACGAGCCTTCGGTCAGGACGCATTAATTTCCGATTGATCGCTTAGCAGCAATGAGATGCTCCGCCAGGGGGATGCCCTGGCGGAGCGGGAGGGTTACTGGATTTCGGTAGCCTCGTCAGCGAAAACCGTCACCGTATCGGGAATCAGCTTCAGCTTGGATAAGGTTCTCAAGCGCTCGATATGGGTTTCGGAAAGCGGCGTCAGTCCGGCCAAAATAAGGCGGCCGCCTTGGCCGATGACATCTTCGGCCAAATCCATTCCCGGCAGCAACATGCTGGTCAGCAGCTTGCGCTTGGCCGATGGCGGAGCCGTTACTTCCAGGGTTGCTCGGATCTTCCGAAACAAGGCCATGTCATAGCGGCTGGAGCTGACCTCGAGAACGGCGAAATCGATGGCCGAAGGTGACATGCCTTTGCTGGTTTCGCTGAGGTCGTTCAGGATTTTTAAGATGCGCGCATCAATGGGGATATCCGCCGCAACGGGGCCATCCTCGGGAAATCCGCTGCCGTCATAGCCGCGATTTTGCAGATAGACGATTTGTGCCACCCCTTGAAGACGGGGGATGTTGGCGATGATGTCCCGCGCCATTTCGGGGGATCGCTCGTAGAACCGTTGCTCGATCTCGCTCAACGGCGTTCCGCGATGAATCTTGCTGAGGATTTCCATGGGCAAAGACACCATGCCCATGGGGGCCAGCATGGCGGCGATGTCCAGCTGCCAGCGGTGCGGCATGTTGGCCGCAGTGTTCAGCTTGCGCACCCATTTGCGGATGCGGGTGGCGCGGCTGTAGCCCTGGGGATAAGCCAAAGCCAGCATGTCCATCATCACCTTGATGCTGCCGGCCAGAGTTTTTTCCAGCAACTCCCGTTCGGCGGTGATCAGCCGGTGCTGTTCCAGAGCGGCTTCCAGGCCCGCCTCCAGGATTTCCGGGGGGCACGGCTTGGTCAGGAAGCGGAAGATGTTGCCGTTGTTGATGGCGTCGATGGCGGTCTGCATGTCGGCGTTGCCGGTCAGCATCAGACGCACGGCGTCGGGGGCCATGTCTTTGGCGCGGCGTAAGGTTTCAATGCCGTCGATGCCGCCCATGCGCATGTCGCACAAAATGACGGCGGGAGGCTCTTTGGTTTCGGCCAGATAGGCCAGGGCTTCTTCTCCACCCTGCAAGGTGCGTATGGGAAAGCGTCCCCGCAGCTGGCGCTTCATGGCCGAGAGAAGGTTGGCGTCGTCATCGACGATGAGAATTTCGGTAGCCATGCGCTCCTCTGCAGACAGCCTGTGTGGGGTCGGTGAAAAGACTATATTCCATCTCCGCCAATGAGCGAATTGCCGCTTATCGGAGTCTGTGTGGCTCGGATCGGCAGAGACACCACGAAGGTTGCTCCCGGTCCTTGATGGTCTTCCAGATAGAGCTTGCCTCCATGCTTCTGCACCACTGTATTCATGCAAAGGGCTAGGCCTTGCCCGGTGCCCTTTCCGACGGCCTTGGTGGTGAAGAACGGATCGAAAATACGCTCCCGAAGGTCTTGCGGCACTCCGGGGCCGGTGTCGCTGACCCGGATTTCGACGGAGTCGCCATGACGCAGGCTGGAAACCCGGATCACACCTTGCCGATGATCCCTTGCATGGGTTTCCGACAAAGCTTGGGCGGCGTTGACGATCAGATTGAGAAACACCTGATTGATGTCGGCGGCGAAACATTCGATCTGCGGCAGGGCCGGATCGAGATCCATTTCCAGGGTGGCGATCTGCTTCCATTCGTTGCGGGAAATGGTCGCCGTGCTTTGCAGGGCATGATTAATGTCGGTAATGGTTTTGTTGCGGGTTCCGGGGTGAGAAAACTCTTTCATCGACCGGACGATGCCGGCGACATGCTCGGTTCCCTCCAAAGACTGGGATGTGGCGACGGGAAGTTCGCCCAAAAGATATTCCAGGTCATAGCGGGCAAAGATGGTTTTGGTATTGTGCTCATCTTCGGGGGTGAGGCGCTTGCTGTGAAGCAAGTCGTGGACATGCTCGAAAATGGTCGAAACATGGCCCAGAGACTTCAGGATGAAGCGCAAATTATCGCTGACATATTGGATCGGCGTATTGATTTCGTGGGCAATTCCGGCGGCAAGCTGGCCGACGCTGGCCAGGCGGGAAGCCTGCTCGGCCTCTCGCTGGGCGATTTTCAGGGCTTCGATGCTGCGGAAGGAAATCACCACCCCATCCAGTTCCCGATGCTCGCGGATCGGGGCGACCGCATAGCTGACGCTGACGCGGGTTCCGGCTGCGGTCTGAAAGATGGCGTCGTCGTCGGCGAAGGGTTGGTGTAAGGCGATGGCCTGTCCGACGACCGCCGCTTCAAAGGAAACCACTTTGCCATCGACCACTAGGCGGATCAGATCATCCAGTTGCGGCGTTCCGTGTTCGTCGCCGCCCAAAAGCTGGCGGGCCGCCGGATTGGCGAACGTGACATGGCCTTGGCCGTCGATCAGCAGCACGCCGTCGAACAGGCTGGAGGTGATGGCTTCAAGGCGGCGCTGACTGGCCCGCAAGGCCTTTTCCATGCGGGCTTGTATGGCCAGCGAGTCGATTTCCTCGGACCCATTGTCCATTTCGGCGAACTGATCGACCAAATGCAGGGATGTCTGGGTGCGCAGGCGGTTCAGAAGATCGACGCGGTTGAGGCGGCACGAGGTGAAGTAATTGACGAATCGCCCATAGTGAACTGGGAATTTCTCCATATAAGGGTCTGAAAAGGCGGCGCCGTCAGAAACGTCGAAGAAGAACAGGCCGGAGAGGGTTTGGTTGATGTTGATGCCGAACAATTCACCAAAGGTGGAAAAGCCGGCGACCGGACATCCCCACAGCCCATTGATGCGCTTCAATTGATCGGCATTGTTGAGCCGCCGCAAGATGCAGTCGTTGAGAATTCCGGCGACCGGGCGGGGTTTTCCGCTCAAGAAGGCTTGGTAATCCCGGCGGGTTTGTTCGGCAAAATCCTGCTTCTCCAGCAGGAAAAGGCGATCTCCGGCGTTGATGTCGCAATAAAACGAGACAACGCCCTTCTCAAGGTCGATACCGGCAACCGAGCGCACATAAATCTCGCCGTCCAGATCAATGCCGAAAGTGTGGTGCTCCAGATGCTGGTTCAACTCCTCGGGCTTACAGCCCAGAACCTGGGCCATGGCTTCGGGGGCTGACAGCACCGCCAGGGTGTCCGGGTCGACGACGGTGGTGATGGTGCGATGATCGGGATCGGCTTTCAGCACCACAAAAGACTTTTCGGTGCGCTGGAAATTCTGGCTTTTGAGCACGGAAAACCGTTTGCCGGGGGCCAGCTTCAGAAAGGCGACAACCGCATGGTTTTCCAGAATATTCTGGCCGTCATAGATATAGGTTGCGCGAAAATCGAGCTTGCCGCCGGCCGAGCCGCCGATGAACAGGCAGGGGAAGAGGCCCGTCTGATACACCGCCTCCATGAAATAGCTTTCGCAGGCGGAAACGCCATCGATGAACGTCAGGGCAATAGTGTCGGAACTGTCTATAGGGAAGGGGGGCTTCACCTGATTCAGGGATTGCTTGATCCGCGAAAGGCGCTCGTTGCGGCTGATCGGGGCGGCTTGCCCGCGAATATCCGCATTGTGGAGCGGAATGGCGTGAATGCTGGCTCCGGCGATCAGGTCCGGGCTGAAGCTTTGCACGACAATCGATTGTCGTCCTTCATCGGCCTTGAGATAGAGGTTGTCCGCTTGTGAGGGTTCCTCGCAGAGTTCTCCGGCCGTGGAAACGGCAATGATGGGAGCGCCTTCAGCGAGTGAAGCCAGCTTCGCTACGGCTTGTTCGAAATCAACATAGGGGGATATGTACGAAATAACAAAAGACGCCAAATTTCCATCCAAGAGGAAGGCGCTTTTGTTTATTTCTTCGACGCCTTTGTGCGATGAGGCATGTGAGTATTGCAAGAGGCCACCCTTATTGTAATTCGGTGATTAGGGGGTCGCGTGATTTTATATAAAGAGAATGCCGCCAAGAGAATTCAATGGGTTATCATCGCAACTTCTCTGGGATTCGTCCATTTGTCGAAAGAACTATCCAGGGGGAGGGTTGCCTTCGATCAAGTCGGGGCGCGTTGGAAGGCGGCGAGTTTGGCGGCGGTTCAGGATTAAACCATCCCCCCCTGGAGTAAGGGATCACTTGGCAAACCAGGCTGTTGGTGTTAGCGTTCTCTAAATGTTCCTGTTGTCCGTGGGGGGCTGGAACGTGAGGCCTCAGGATATGCCGTCGTGACCTGTGCACCATTTTGCAGCGCCAGCGATGATTCAAATCCCCTCCGGCCGCTGCCGGAACTTGGGACGCCGCGCAAGATCATCCATGTCGATATGGATGCTTTCTATGCGTCGGTGGAGCAGCGCGACCATCCCGAACTGCGCGGCAAGCCAGTGGCGGTGGGCGGCGAGCGGATGCGCGGCGTGGTGGCGACGGCCAGCTACGAGGCGCGGAAATTCGGGGTTCATTCCGCCATGCCGTCGATCACGGCAAAGCACAAATGCCCCGAGCTGATCTTCGTCAAACCGCGCTTCGATGCCTACAAGGCGGTGTCGCGGCAGATCCGGGAGATCTTCGCCCGCTATACGCCGCTGATCGAGCCCCTGTCGCTGGATGAGGCCTATCTCGACGTGACCGAGAACCTGCCGGGCATCGCCACCGCGACGGCGATCGCCGAGGAAATCCGGGCGGCAATCAAGGCGGAAACCGGGCTGACGGCGTCGGCCGGCGTCTCCTACAACAAATTCTTGGCGAAGATCGCTTCGGATTATAAAAAGCCAGATGGGTTGTTCGTCATCACCCCCAAGATGGGACCCGCCTTCGTGGCGGCGTTGCCGGTGCGGAAATTTCACGGTATCGGCCCGGCGACGGCGGCGAAGATGAAGGCCTTGGGCATTGAGACCGGGCGCGACCTCGCCGATCGGACGCAGGCTTTTCTGGAACAGCATTTCGGCAAGGCCGGGCCATTCTATTATGGCATCGCGCGCGGGATCGATCTGCGTCCAGTACGTCCCAACCGTGTCCGCAAATCCATCGGTGCGGAAACCACCTTTGTCGCGGATCTCTTCACGCCGGAAGACGCCCGAGCCGCCTTAGCCCCCATCGTCGCCAAGGTCTGGGACCATTGCCAAAGGCTGGATACGCGTGGACGCACGGTGACGTTGAAGGTCAAATATGCCGATTTTCAGCAGATCACCCGCAGCCACACCGGCTTTGCGCCCGTCGCCTCGGCGGAGGAACTGGAACGCCTGAGCCAAGCCTTGCTCGCCCCACTGTTCCCTCTGATGAAAGGCATCCGGCTGCTGGGCGTAACGGTGTCGTCGCTGGGAGAAGATGATCCGGACACGGACCGTCAGCTTCACCTCACGCTTTGATGGTTCCAGCGCAAAGTCTCGTCGTGATGACCTGCCTCGGGAAACCTCATCCAGAAGGACGCACGACATGAAGTACATCAACCCGCCACCCCTGGATAGGTGCGGCGGGCTGATGCTTCGTTTCAGATCACACTATGGTTCACTTCTCATCAACAGTGACCGTTTCTGCTTACGAGCAGCCGCTGGTGCTGCCGCAGGTGTTGCACTTCATGCAGGTGCCGTTGCGCACCAGGGTGAAGTTTCCGCATTCGCCGCAGGCGTCGCCCTCGTAGCCCTTCATGCGGGCTTCGCGGATCTGCTCGGTGCGGGCGTCGAACTCGCGGATCAGCCCGCCGGCGTCGAACGAGACGGTGGCGGTCGACTGTTCCACCACGGTTCCGGCTGAGGTGGCCGTGGTCGTCTGGGTGGCGGCGGCGACCATGCCGCTGGTGCCGGTGGCGGCCATGCCGCCCTGCAGAACCAGCAGGTTGGACGAGCGGACATAGCCGCGGCTGGCCAGTCGTTCGACCATCGAACCCAGATTGGCGGCGGGCAGGTTGCCTTCGGCATTGCCACGGCCCAGGCTGTCGGGGGTCAGGTCCGGCGGGGTGACGTGGGCCAGGTCGTTGCGGCCCAGATAGGAAATCGCCAGCTCGCGGAAGATGTAGTCCAGGATCGAGGTGGACATCTTGATGGTCTGGTTGCCCTCGACCATGCCCGAAGGCTCGAAGCGGGTGAAGGTGAAGGCCTCGACGAACTCGTCCAGGGGCACACCGTATTGCAGGCCGATGGACACGGCGATGGCGAAGTTGTTCATCATGGCGCGGAAGGCGGCGCCTTCCTTGTGCATGTCGATGAAGATTTCGCCCAGCTTGCCGTCTTCATATTCGCCGGTGCGGACATAGACCTTGTGGCCGCCGACGATGGCCTTTTGGGTGTAACCCTTGCGGCGGTCGGGCAGCTTGCGGCGGGCGGCGGCGATGACGCGTTCGACGATGCGCTCGGCGACGATTTCGGCGCGGGTGGACATGGGCGCGTCGGCCAGTTCCTCGGCCAGTTCGCCGGCGTCGTCAAGCAGGCTGGCCTGCAGGGGCTGGGACAGCTTGGAGCCGTCACGATAGAGGGCGTTGGCCTTCAGGCCCAGCTTCCACGAGGCCATATAGGCGTTCTTGCAGTCCTCGACCGTGGCCGAGTTGGACATGTTGATGGTCTTGGAGATGGCGCCCGAGATGAAGGGCTGAGCCGCCGCCATCATCTTGATGTGGCTGTCCACCGACAAAGACCGCTTGCCGATCTTGCCGCAGGGGCTGGCGCAATCGAACACCGACAGATGCTCGGCCTTCAGGAAGGGCGCGCCTTCCAGGGTCATGGCGCCGGTGACATAGGTGTTGGCCTCGTCGATCTGCGCCTTGGTGAAGCCCAGGGCCACCAGCATGTCGAACGACAGATCGTCCAGCTGGCTGGTGGTGAACTTCAGCACGTCGGTGCAGAACTGCTCGCCCAGGGTATATTTGTTGAAGGCGAACTTGATGTCGAAGGCGTTGGCGGCAGCCTGTTCCAGACGCTCGGTGGCTTCCGGGCTGAAGCCCTTGGTGCGCAGAGTGTCGTGGTTGATATGCGGCGCGCCCTTCAAGGTGCCGTGGCCAACGGCGTAGCGCACGATCTCTTCCACGTCCGAGGCGTTGTAGCCCAGGGTTTCCAGAGCCTGCGGGACCATGCGGTTGATGATCTTGAAGTAACCGCCGCCGGCCAGCTTCTTGAACTTCACCAGGGCGAAGTCGGGCTCGATGCCGGTGGTGTCGCAATCCATCACCAGGCCGATGGTGCCGGTGGGGGCGATGACCGAGGTCTGAGCATTGCGGTAGCCGAATTCTTCGCCCAGGCGCAAAGCTTCGTCCCAGGCTTCGCGGGAGGCGGTGACCAAAGCGTCGTCGGGGCAGTTGGCGGCGTCCATGGGCACCGGCAGAACGGTCAGGCCTTCATAGCCGGCGGTCATGCTGTAGGCGGCGCGGCGATGGTTGCGGATCACCTGCAACATGGCGTCGGCATTCTTGGCGTAACCGGGGAAAGCGCCCAACTCCTTGGCCATCTCGGCCGAGGTGGCATAGGAAACGCCGGTCATGATGGCGGTCAGGGCGCCGGCATAGGCGCGGCCTTCGTCGCTGTCATAAGCCATGCCCGAAGCCATCAAAAGGCCGCCGATATTGGCGTA
>Ga0209415_10007194_pt1 | contig 19479 bp, 13 predicted proteins | sample PeaSoiSIISIP2007_FD_187696 | JGI IMG/M metagenome (GOLD analysis project Ga0209415, IMG submission 187696) | Peat soil microbial communities from Weissenstadt, Germany - SII-SIP-2007 (SPAdes) (version 2) | ecosystem: Environmental > Terrestrial > Soil > Wetlands > Peat | place: Germany... | reverse complement strand
TTCCAGCGGGTCGACGAGCACTACAACGCACCCGTGCCCGAACATGGGGGGCTCGTCCGGTTCCTCCAGCTCCGGCGGCAGCACTACCGGTTAAAGCTCCTGGCCGGTAGCAACAGTTCGCGGGCCGCTCGGCGGGAGTGAGGATATAGCCTGCAGGGCACTTGTTCGGCGCCCGTAGCGGTCACGCGAACTGCGGACGTTTCTCCTGTGGGGTGGGGCCGATCTGGTGCCCACGGTGTTCAGCGGTCGTCTTGTAAGCGGCCAGGGCCTTCTCCCAGAACTGGTCAAGGTGACCACGCAACGCGGCCAAGGCATCAAGGTCGACCCGGTAAATGCGTCGATTGCCCTCCGGCTCGTCGATCACGAGCCCTGCGTCCTTGAGGATCCGAAGATGTTGGGAGACGGCAGGTCGGCTCACGGGCAGTTCCCTCGCCAGGTCAACGACGGCGAGCGGCCGCTCGACAAGATGTTCGACGATTGCCAACCGAGTCGGATCGCCCAGTGCCAACAGTGCCTGAGATTGGTTAGCCATGACTAACCGTCAGTGTATACTTACCAGCTTGTCGGCCCAACACCCGGCATAGTGCGGAAAACAGCCCCCAAGGCGTCCTCTTGCGACCAATTAGCGCGGAAGTGAACGTTTGGCTCCTGCATCATGTTGTAGTACCACCACAAGAAGTAGATCCCGAACGAGAAAACCGTCGCCACTATGCGACCTACATAATTATGCCGGCCTTTCAACCGGTGGGCGTCGGGGAAGGGGACAGAGTAACCAAGCCTCCTAAAGATCACCGCCAGCTCGTACTCGACACCGACCTCCGCTTCGTCGTGCTTTACAAGGTCTTGGTCCAAGATGATGAAGGCCACAACGTGCACGATCCCGCTCGCCACGATGGACAGGACAAGCCAGATCACCGGCTCGAGAGAGCCCGCCGCCATTTTCCTCATCACAGCCAAATGCCACGCTGCTCGCTGAAATGCGGGCGTGAGCTCGTCCTGTAGCCCGCGACGCCCCGCCTCTTCCCAACCGAAGCTCAAGGTGGCGTCGAGAAGCTCCACCCGGCGGGCGTTGTGGTCCCGCATGCGCCGCATGAGCTGGTAAAAGACGTAGTAGCCGTAAAAGCCCAGCGTCAGTACGGTCCAACCCAACGCCGACCAAAAATTGAAGATGTAATCGGTGCCAGCTCGCGCCTGCATGGCCGATCCAACTCGCTGCACCGCCGTGGGTGCCGGTGGGTAAGGGCTGCTCGACCACGGCGACGCCCCTGGCGGGGGCGGAGGCTGGCTCGGACCGCCCCCCCACGCCGTGCCACCCTGACCGGACCAGCCCTGGCCTGGGCTGGGCTCTTGTCCGCTAATGGTCCGCTCCTTGTCTTCCTCGGGCGCGCTCCGACGCGCAGCAGAACGTTCGCTTCTGACCATAGCCACACAGGTCCCTGCCGGCACGCCCCTGGGCCGGTTGGTTTCGCCCCGATGAAGGGGGCCCATTGCAACTTCCGGCTGCGCGAGGGCGGTCGTCACGATAGCGTCGGGGCATCGACGTTGTCGCCACCAAACCCGGGGATGGTGGAACAGCGAGGAGGCCGCGGAGCCTGCTCGCCGGCTTAGCGCTGCCGCTTTTGGCCGGCCTTGCCAGCGCTTGCGGCTCATCCCCACATCCTCACAGCACCCCACCTGCTTCGGCTCCTATCACGACCACGTCAACGGCGACCACTTCCACGAGCACCACCTCGACGACGGTCCTCCTCACCCCCGCCACCGGGCCACGGACGGTCCTGTCCCCGATCGGCCTCAATGTCCGGGCCGGGCCGTCTAAGAAGGCCGCCGTGATCGGCTCCGCCGTGCAAGGCGCTGTCCTTCAAGTGCTGGGGCACACCACCCAAGGGGGAGGTTGGTACAAGGTGCAGGGCGCGACGATCAATGGTTGGATCAGTGCCAACTCGGCCTTCAGCCGGCCCGGGCGTTTCGCGTCGTACGAGTCGACATCCTTCAGCGTCCTCTACCCAGCCGGGTGGACCTCGTCCGGTTCTCCTCGGTCTGGGGTCACCTTCGAGTCCCCTTCCAAGGCGGAGAAAATCGTTATCGCGACAGCCCCCAGCCTCTCAAAACTGCCTTCGGTCAAGCAGGGTGCAGGAGTTTCTCAGAACGGTTCACAACAGGTCGTGGCATGCGGGGTCACCGGCTACCTCTTCAGCTACGCGACCTCGCTTCCCGGCCATTACCTCGCCGATCTCGACCTCTCGCTCGCCCCTCATCACGTTCTTGGCATAAAGGCCACCCTGACCTCCACCGCGGAGCTCAAAACAGTGCTCGAGTTCGTCAATTCAGTGTCCTTCCCCTTCCCCGAATGTGTGGGTGTGCCTCCGACCACCACGACGACCTCTCCGAGCAAGGCCCCCCCGCACCGCACCCCGAGCACTACCTAGCATGAGCCGCTCGCGACGGTTCCTTCTTGGGTCGGGCCGCTCGCGGCTCTGTGCAGTGGTGGTCGTCTTGGTCCCAACAGCCCCCGTGATCGCCCTCAGCAACAAAGCGCTGCTAGCAGCGTCGGCCATACCGGCCCCGGTCTGCCAGCCGCGCGTAGTCGATGGCGTGATCCCATCGTGGGCTCAAGCCGGCTTCCACCCCCCTGACCGGCGCATGCCATACGAGATCGGCGCGCAGGGCCACATCGCTGCGCTGCTCTGGGCCTATCCTCTGCTCGCTCCACCACCGACAACGCACAACAACAAGATCCTGTGGGTGTCCGAAGTCTCGACCAGCGGTGCACCCCTGATTATCAGCGCGCAGCGGATGATGGGCTCTGACCCGATCGGGCAACCAGCGCGGCGCACTGTGGCTGGCGGCCCAGGGCCATCGATCATCAATCTGCCGGGAGCAGGCTGCTGGCGGCTCGAGCTTCGATGGTCAGGACATCACGACACGCTGGACCTGGACTACCTGCGCAACCCCGGTTAGATGACGGTGCTTTCCACTCGCCGAGAAGGTCTGTCGGTACTCTCTGTTGGTGCGAACCCGCTCTCGGTGAGCGAATTGTCTTGTAACACGCATCCTGTTTGCTCCTGGGCAACCATCAAGAGCCACAATCTAGCCATGCGAGAAATTGTGGACCTCACCGGGCTCGCCGATTTGCTCGACCTGACGCGGCGTGAAGCCAATGAACTGGCTTGCGAGGAGAACTTCCCGGCACCCGTAGAGGTCGTGCAGGGCAGCCAGGTCTGGTACGGCGATGACGTAAGGAACTGGGCACGCGAGAGCGGGAGACTGGTCTGACCGCCTAAAGGCCCTGAGGTCATATATCGGCCTCTTCTGCTTGCGAAGGTCCGCGGGTGGGGGGTGCCCTAGTTGGGCAAGACAGGACTCGCCGTTAGGCCCACAGGTGCCGTGAGGGCCCGCTGATTGTCCGGAGCACAAAAGTGGCATCCGGCGACTCGCTGCGGTTTTGACACCTTGTCCCGACGCTCCGAGTGCTGACGTGAAGCCACCTAGTGCAAAAAAGCACGAACAACCGGCTTCGCTCCGTGCCGGTCGGTCCGACGCCGTACCGTCGGTCATATGAACAGCCCGGCGAAGACCTCTCCCATTGTCCACCAGCACCTGTCCGTTGTCGGCGGGGCCAGCACCACCGAGCCGGCCCTCAGCGCCGAAGACCGGGCGGAAATAGGCGTTGCCTTGGTCGACCTGCTGTGCGACCTCCACTTGTCAGGCGCGCTGCGCCCGCGCCGGGTCGACGGCCTCACCGGCCGTAGCCTCGAAATAACCCTTGTGGTCCCCGGCACCGGCGACGTACTGGCCCGGGTATCTCAGGTCGCAGGCATCTACGAGCTCGCCATCACGGGCGCCTTATGGCAGGACCTGGTGGTGTCGCGTGAGATTGACGGCCGCCTCGCGGGCCTGTACCGGGAGTACTTCTGTTCGCAGGCTCATCAGGAGAAAGCGGCCAAAGAGCGCCTCATGCAGGGGTTCAACCAGCTCAGGTTGGTAAAAACGTGGGGCGTCCACCACGAGTCGGCCTCTGACGAGGAGCGGTACGGAAGTTGGCGGTGTCTGTCGCTGTCGAACCAGCAGAGCTGAGAGTGGACCGCTTTCTCACACGCACACTTCCCCGCCGGCACTGAAAGACTCCCAGCCATCAGGGCCGCTCACCCAAACTGACTGGCGTCCGTGCACCACCCACCGGCTGAGGTCGTTGCCGTCGGCGACGATGGCGGTCTCCTCGTCGATACCGATAAGGGTCATACCGGCGGGCACCTGAGCAGTCACCACCTCGCCCGCCCGCGGTGCCCACTCTTGTAGCCGGTCGAAATGCGGAAGGACCCAAAGCTTTGGGACAGCACCTAGGCCCTCACGAGGCTCCGTTTCAGGTCGTCGGATATTGGGCACCCGACCGGTCAGCGCCATCGCTCCCGCGCTGCAGCCGGCAAGCGCGGCTCCTTTCTGCCATTCCTCAAGGACCGCCGCCCAAACGGGCGTACCTCTAAGGGTGTCCGCCAAGTAGGCCGGGTTGCCGCCCGACAGGTAGATGAGGCCAGCACCCTTGATCTGCTTGGCATTCGCGGCGTCCTCGGCCGATTCACGGTCGAGGGCCTTGACCGGCACGGCCTCGACACCGAGGCGCGCCGCTTGGTCAGCGCCAAGGGCGATCCACCGGGCGATCGAACCTGGGCTTTCCATGCCCGCCGCCGTCGGTAACTGTACGTACCGAGATGGCCTTCCCGCGATCAGACCGGCCTCGAGCGCTGCCATCGCAGGCAGGTACTCGCCGCTTCCGACCAGAGCAACTGGCCCAGGCATCGCTACAGCATCTCCTCGGTGGTTTTATCGGGCCAGTTTCGGTGTATGTGCTGTGCCCAGCTCGCAGGGTAGTCGCGGGGCTAGCCGTAAGCGCTGTTGGCCACACTTGCCCGCCACGGTTGTAACTTTTCGCCCTCTGTTTTGTCAGAGGGTGCTCGCCACGAACCAAAGACCACCACTCAGATTGTTCGTGTGAATTACCGATAGCCGGTGGCCGCCCCACACTCGGGGGTGCAGGTGAAAGCGGCTATGGTTCGGGACGTGGGGGCAGTTGTGGTGATCGGCTTGATCTCTGTCGGTGCCCTGGGTTTTTTGCTCGCCTGCGCCTGCTGGGTGCTGTTACAGGAGATCCGCCGTTACCGAGCGGACAGGGCGCACGCACCTGCGCCGGAACCTGAGGAGGCGGCGCTCGATCGCTGGAACGCTTGGGTCGTCATGGTGGTCGCTGGTATTTCAGTGGTAGGCGCCTTGCTCGCTTTTTGGGCCTCTGCAGACTTTTCGGATGCTTCGTCCGCTAGCCAGCAGGCAGTGCAGGAGGCCACGCAGTACCAAACCATCAAGTCCGAACAAGACGGTTTCATCAACTTTGGGGCCGATCTCACGCAGACGATCCAGGAGCACACTGTTCAAGAGAGCACCCTTTACACGGAGGCAGCCGCGGCCTGGTCCTCCGGCCAGGCGTCTCTCGCCCAGCAGCTGGAGGCCGACGCGCGCGCCCAGGGGGCGGTCGAGCGGGCATTGATCTCGGGGTACACCTGTTACTGGGGCAGCCTTCCGGGTGCCGGAGGCGTTATGGAGTACAACGTCTCCGAGCTCCAAGCCAGCGAGGTGGAGTCTCCCTGCGTGCTGCCCGGGCAGGACTCCAGCTCGTTGCGCACCCTTGGCCCCAGTCACCAACAGGCCTTGACCAACTCGGCGGCCAATGACCGTTCGCATGCCGAAGCGGTCGTGCTGGCGGGGGCACTGCTTATTTTGGCGGTCTTCTGCCTCACTGTCTCCTATCTGGGGCCTAAGCACCGCCGCAGCCTGGCCGTTACACCAGGGGTGGTCTCGATAGCTGCGGCCCTGATCGTAGCGGCCGCCTTGGGTACATCGTGATCCACGAGCCTTTCGGCGAGGAAGCGATCAAGGGGTTTGCCGAGGAGGCTGGACCGGGAGAGGGAGGGCTCGACCAACCGCCGCCGCCCGAAGAGGTCGCGGGGGAGGGCCAAGAACCACCAGGAGGAGGCGCCCCGCCAACCGGCGAGACGAGCGCGGGCCTGCCTGAAAAGAAAAAACCGCCCGCTCGCCCGAGTGCCCGTTCATTGACCATCACCGTCGTTTTCGTCACATTGATGGCGGCTTTGGGAGGCTTCCTGCTCAACCGGGCCTCGGTAGCCTCCTCTGACAACGCGGATGTAGCGCAGGTGTTAAGCCTGCGGTCGGCCGCCGCCCAGACAAGCGGTTACCAGGTTGCGCAGACGGCCTACGAGAACTACCGTTCGGCCCTGGCGTTACAGGCTCAGGGTGCTGACGAGCTCCAGGAAGCCGCCAACAACAGCTCCGAAGGGATCATGTGGGCGCGTCTGTACCAGGCGACGCAAGCGCAGGAGGTCCAGGCGACCGCCGCTGTACCCGCTGACCTCCACGCCAACCTGCCTGACGGGCAGCCGGACAGTGAGTTCCCTTACGACTTTTACGCCGAACGCAGCGCTCAGGGTACGTTGCTCAGCGCCCAGTCCGATGCCTACAACGACGTGTCGGCGCGGTGGTCCAAGTTGGTCGACTCGTATACGGCCATACTCACGATGCTCGCGGTGGCCCTGTTCCTCTTCGGGTCAGCCTTTGTGCTCTACGGGCGCAACCGGATGCTCTTTTCGGTTATTGCCAGCCTGCTGGCCATTATCTCGATCGTTTGGGGTGGGGCACTGTACGCAGTGAGCGAGCCCGGGAAGCCATCGGTGACCGCCGCTCAGGATTACGCCCGAGGAGCGGTAGCCATGGCCAGTGCCACCACACCTGCGGGCTTTCAACCCGCCATAAACGACTTCACCGCCGCCATAGGGGCGCGACCCGATTTCGCCCTGGCCTACGCCGAGCGCGCGGTCGCCGAGACCGAGCGGGGCTCCGACCAGCTCGGCGGGGGCTTCATCACCGACGTTGCCCCTCATTGGTTGAAGGCTGCCGCCGCCGACTACGTCAAGGCGTACGACCTTGGCGACCACGATGCGGACCAGGTGCTCGACGTAGGTTTTTCTTACTACCAGCTGTGGATCCAGGCCGGAGGCCATGGAACGCCGCCATCCCAAGCGGTCACATTTTTCCGTGAGGCCGCCAGGCTAGACCCCGGGAACCCTCCGGAACTCCTTGACTATGCTCTGTCCGAACTGGCCAGCCGTAATTTTGCGACTGCCCGCGAGGCTTTCCGGGTGGCTGTCACACACATGCTCTTTACGTGTACGGACCCATCAGTCCTGTCCTCGTGCACTTCGCCGCAGCCGCGCACCAGCATCGGCCTGCAGGAGGCCTGGTTCGCTGGCGCCATGGAGACCCTTGTCACGCTGGCCTCTTCGGCCGACGCCTCGTCGGTTCCTGCGCTCAGAGCACAGGTTGCAAGCACCAAGGGCGCTTTGGCCGAAAGCATGGCATTGGGCCGCGTCGTAACGGCCCCTGACAATGGCGACGTCAAGATCGGTGCAACCAGTACTCTTATTGACCCGAACCTGTTGTGGCTCGACATCGGCATCCCTGCAGGGGAAAGCCCCGATGTCCTCGCCACCACACCGGTGACAATGCTCTGGTACGACCAAGCCCCGGGCTCAACGAAATGGGACGCCATACCGGAGCTGAGCTGTTGGGGGGAACTCGACGATTGCGCGTTCTATTCCTCCGAAGCCAACCTGTTCGAGTCCCAGGTCCGCTTCCTCCCGGCAGACAACTCTTGCTTGACCAATCTCCGGTACCGGGGCGAGCTGTACATCAGGGGGAGCCTGGCCCGCACGCTCACGCCGACCTACGACGACATCGCCACCAGCCTCCAGCCCGCCTTGAACAAGCAGATGGATATGGGCATCTGCGTGCCTTCGAGCTGGCACCCGGTCAAGCCGCTCAACCTGACCTTCGACGTTTACGGCACAACCCAGACGGTCACTGGCTCTCTGGCGGGCAGCGAGATGAGCTACCAATCGGCTGCTGGCCGTGAAGGAGCGTACGTGTTCCGCCTTTATGACCCGGCAGCCTCGAGCGTGGAAAGCACCCAGTTGGGGCCCTTGGCCCAAAAGATGGGCCGCTATGTCATCAGACTGCTGAAGAGCCGCGGGCTGCCGGCTGACACTGTGATAAACACTCCCTTTGCAGCCCACAACGTGTGGGGGAACGTCCAGTACGGGCAGACCGGCGTGTTCGACAGCTCATCCACGGGAACCGAAGTATTCGTTGGCGTGGGCCTGATCGCGGCTCGGACGGATCCGACGTCCGCCCAGGCCGATACCGATATTGCCAATAACATCCGGCTGGACCACGCCTTCGTGGTGACGGTTGTCTTCGGGCCCCGTGGCACGAGCATGTGGCACGGTGCTGACCCCTTGGCGCTGCAGGTGTTCAGTTCGTGGTCCCTGCTCGGCTACGGCTGAGGACGGGACATATATACTCTGGCGGTGCTCTACAAGACGTCTTCAGCCCGAGCCTCTCACCGGAGCGCCCGCCGGTCAAAACGCCCCAAAGCGACATGTGCCGCATTTTGCACCGCCGCACTAGTTGCTTCCTGCGGTACCGGCACCGCCTCGCCCCTGTCCAGCAGTCCCACCAGCGCCACCAGCCCGACTACCGGACAACAATTGAACGGGTCGAGCTCAACGGTTTATTGGCAACAATTCCTGAAATCCTGCAAGGATCTAGGCCGTTCGAAGGTTCGCAGCGCCAGCGTTATCTTGAATATGGAGGTCGGTGCCAACCCGGCCGTCGTGCAGGGCTGGGCGACGGCCCACGGCCTACAGTTGCAGTGGTACATCGGGCACGCCGTAGCAATCCTGGCGGCCGGGCCGGCGTCTCTCGGAAGCTCTTTGGACGTTCGTATCGATGATTACCGTTCCCCATCAGGACAGCTGTTCTACTCGGCCACGGCGCAACCCTCAGTGCCGACTGCGCTCATCGGTCAAGTGCAGGGCGTTGGACGGCTCAGCGACTACAAGGATTTCCACACCGACTACGTCCCGAGCGGGGGGCTCACTCCTCAGGGCGTGCTTCAGGCTTACGACGCTACGCCGCTGAGAGCCGGAGGCATAAATGGGGCGGGCGAGACAGTAGTCGCCCTGGAAATCGACGGGTTTAACTCAGCCGATCTCAACGCCTTCACGTCCAGGTTCAACCTGCCGGCGTTCAGCTCCTCCAATTTTGTCATCAATGGTCCCGTGGCCAAAGCCGAGGGTGAGACCACTATGGACCTCGAGACGATCCGCGAGATCGCGCCGGCGGCAAAGATCGTTTACTACGACCTTCTCCAGGACCGCTCGGCCAACAGCCTGGCAGAGCTGCTGATCGCGGGATTTAGCCGCGCGCTCAAGCTCTACCCTGGCGCTATTTGGACTCTGAGCCTCGGCGGTTGCGAAAAGGCCAGCACCTTCTCCGATCTGGACGCTGAAGCCGAAGCGGTAGCCAAGGCCGAGACGCAGGGATCAACCGTCTTCGCATCTTCGGGGGACACCGCCGGTTTTGAGTGCGTACCGGACACCTCGTGGGGGTCGGCTCCGACAAACGCCGACGTGGGCGTTTCCAACCCCGCCGTCCTGCCTGATGTCACAGGCGTGGGCGGGACGCTCCTTTCCGTGTCGACAGCGGGTTCTTACCTCGGGGAGACCACGTGGTTCTGGCCGTTCCTCAACGAGGGGACCTCCGGAGGCCAGTCGTCCATGTTTGCCCAACCGAGCTGGCAGGTGGGACAGGGGCTGCCGACTCCCTCCAACAAGGTGCCGAGGCAGGTACCCGACATCGCCGCCGACGCTGACCCCAACTCAGGCAATGCCGACCACGACGGAGGGTCTTGGGGGACCGGTGGCGGCACTTCGCTGTCGTCGCCAATCTGGGCGGCCTTTACGGCTCTTATGGACCAGTACCTTCGCCAGCACGGCAAGGGCCCGATCGGGTTTTTCAACCCAGCGCTCTACTACGTGGCCGACCACGCCGACAGCTACCCGGCTTTCCACGCGGTGAACACCGGTGGTAACGAAGTTTGGCGCAACGAGGCCGGCTACAACGAGAGCACCGGGCTTGGAAGTCCAGATGTGTACAACCTCGTCCGTGACATCCTCCCCTTGGAAGGGGCCCACTAGTCATGTCTGACCAACCTTTGAACCCGCCTCCCGTGACTGCGGACCTGCCGCCGCTCCCAACCCACGTCTGCCCCTATTGCTCCAATGTCACGCCGATCGCCGAGTACTGCGGCGTGTGCGGTTCCCACCTGGCCCACCCCCACCCAGGCGTGGCCGCCCGGCGTGCGCACGCTTATTCAGCCAACCCCGAAGAACATGTCTTGCGGCTGTCGGTAGTGAGCACGCTGTTCCCTCACCTTTCCCACCGCTCGAGCGCTCCTTTCCGGGTCGGCTTGGCTCTGCTGGTAACGCTCCTGGTCATTTTCTCGGCTACCGGCCTGGAAGCGCCGGTCATCGCCTTGGCTGCTATGGGAGTACCGCTGCTGTTCCAGCTCTATATCCATGAAGTGGACGTCTATGAGGACGGCCACCTCATGCTGACGGCCGAGACCCTCTTGATCGGCGCCGGCCTAGGCGTCGGTTGGGCCTTGCTCGGAGGGCCTATCGTCTCTCACGCCCTGCAGCCCACGCTGGGCGCCACCCTAGGCACGTGGGATGTTGCCAAGGCGGCTGTTTTAGTCCCCATCGTCGGGCAAGCCCTGATGCTGGTCCCTCTGCTGCTCGTACTCGTCTTCGTCCCAGGGTTTGGTGGGCGTCGGGAGTCCCTGGACGGGTTCAGCCTTGGGGCGGCCTCCGCCCTCGGGTTCACGTTTGCCGCTGTGATCACCGACCTCGCCAACCGCCTTTCAGACGGGCTGGCGCCAAGCCGTCCCTTCACCAACATCCTGACCGAGGCTCTCATCCGGGGCATCGCCACGCCTGTGTTGGCAGCGGCGGCCACGGGCTTGATCGGAGCGTCCATCTGGGTCCATAAATCAGAAAGAGGGACGGCGTCAGCGGGAGGACGTTGGATCGCCAACCCCCTGATCGTGATCGTCTCCGTCGTAGCTGTCCAGGTCGGGCTGGGTTTCGCAGACCAGGCCCGCCTTTCCGACATTCCCCTCCTGGTGGTCCACCTGGCCGGGACCGGGGTCGTTTTATTGGCGCTTCGGATAGGGCTGCACTACATCCTGTTGCACGAGGCGCACGACGTGATCGTCGGCCCTAGCACGACTTGCTCTCAGTGTTATCACGTCGTCCCCCTCATGCCCTTCTGCCCCTCCTGCGGAGTGGCACTGGCCGCCACTACTAAGCGCCACCGCCCTCGTCCGGTCGCGCTTGGCGCAGCGTCGCCGGCACCGGTCACCGGACAGGTCGATGAGGCAGGAGGCCCGACGCCCAGCGGCCCGAGCTGGCCTTGTCTTAGCCCTGGGACCACGCCTGAGACACCCTGGATTGGCTTCGCCCTGGCCGTAGGGCAGCCCTCCCCGGTGCAGCGTGCCCACCACGCACGGTTGGTAGCCATCTTCAGTGCCGGGCTGGTCGCAATCATGGTGGCCCTGCTGCTCACAGCCATTACCAAGGAACCAGACACGACACCGGTCCCCCGCTGCCACCTGGGCGGCTGCCCGGGGCTGCCCTACCAGGCCAGTGGCCAGCTGCTTGGCTCTGGCACCCCGGAACCTCCTCCCGACGGGAGCTTCACGAGCGAGGACGGTCTGTTCAGCTTGGGGTTCTTCGTCCCCGACATCCTTGGGCGACCCACGGTGACCCAGAGCCCTTCGGGGTTGGTGCTCACCTTCAGCTCGGAAACCCTCTCGAACGGGACCAAAACGGTCCACCTCGGAGGGGGCAAGATCGAAGTGGGCGACGTGAGCGGGGCCGCGCTCGAGGGGGCAAGCCCCCAGCAGGTCGTGCAGAACATCGTCTCTACGGACTTGCCCTCGGCCAGCCTGGCTTATGAGATGCCCGATGCACTTGTGGGCGACGTCCCCGGTTACGGCGGCGTTTACGACGACGATGTCAACAGCGCCAGCGGCGAACAGATCGATTATCGCGTAGGTCTGATGGCAGCCATCGTGAACGGGGTAGCCATAATCGTGATGGCTTTAGGGCCGGACGACCCATCTTTCCAGTCACTCCCGTTCCTGTCCCACCCAAGTTTCGTTGACCTGGACCTGGCTATCAACGGTGGCCTCGACGCCATCAGCAACAGCATCCGCTGGACGTCACAGACTTTTCAGCCTTAACCAGGCCGTGATCGACGGTCGCGGCCACCTTGGTCCCGTGCCGGAGGACGGTGCGGACGATCTTGAGGCCGCCCTCCTCGATGACGTCCGACAGTTGCTCGACCGGTGGCGGACCGAGTTTGCCGGCCGCCCGGAATTGGAGCGCCGGAGGCTGGTCCTCCTGAGCCTGGAGCGCGAACAAGTCGTGGCCGTTGCCTATCGGGAAGAGGCTGTCGTGGGGCGGTTGGCCGCTCTTGACATCGACGAGGACGCCCGCGACGTGATCCGGCAGGCCCTGGTTTGGATCTGGAAAGACGAACAGCTCCATGCCGAATATGTCCGGGGCTGGCTCCTCAGATCGCCTGGGATCGCCGCGAGGGTCGTTGTTTACGGCCGCCAATTACAGGGCGCCCTTTCGGGATGGACGTCCGCGACCTCCAATCACCGAGACCCCCGTACCGCTCCGTTCCGAGCCGGCGCGGCCGGTCTGTTGGTAGCGCTCGGGGCGGCCACGGGGCAGGTCCCCCCCGTCCTCAGGCGCGAGTTGCGGTACCAGACGTTCCGGCATTACTGCCGGCTGAATGCCGCACTTGAGGCCAGCGCCGAGCTTGGCTACGAACGCTTGGCGGAGCTATGTGACGACCCGGAGGAACGCGCTACCTTCGCGCGGATCCGTAACGACGAAAGTCGCCACGGCGAAGCCTTCCGCGCGATTGCCAATGCCCTTACCGATGACGACCGGTTGTCGGGCCCCGCTGGCGCCGACCTCGCTGCTCGCCTCGCCGCAATCAGCGTATGGTTCGTCCCGGCGCGGCTTCGTCCGACCTCAGGCCCGGGCGCCCAGCCCGGGCCCCGTGCCAATGTCACCGTCCCCGTCGGTGGCCGCTTGCGGCCGGGGTTCGGCTCGCGCCGGCCCGTCGTGGTCCGTCACGGGACCGCCGGCGCGGCCAAAGCGGCCGTGCTCGAAGAGTGCCTGGACAGGGCGGGCCTGGGAGAGATGGCCGCCCGTGCGAGGGTCGCCGCGGTGCGGGTGGCGTTCATGCTCGGCTACGACCGCCGGGACCGCTCCAATGTAACCAGCCCGGAAATGGTCGAGCTCCTGGCCCTGTACCTGCGCCGACACGGGGTGGCGGACGTCGCCGTGCTCGAGGCGCCGACCGTCTACGGGAACAACTACGCGCACCGCTCGGTGGCCGAGGTGGCTTCGTACTTTGGCTATACCTCGCTGTCCTACCGGGTAGTAGACATCAGCCAGGACATGCGGCCCTTCACCTACGAGCGAGGCTTCGTCGAGCACGCCATCAGCGCGACCTGGCACGATGCCGATCTCCGGGTCGTGATGCCCAAACTGCGGACCGCCCCCACCGACTTTGCCCATCTCAGCGTCTGTACGTTGGAAGGCATGACCGGCCGGATCGACTCCACTGTGTACGCCGGTCGCCAGGTCGACTACCGGTCGGCGACGATGATGTTGCTCGATGTGGCACCCCCAGACTTCTCGGTTATCGATGGTTGGGAGCCTGTCGCCGATGGGCCGTTCGGGGTGATGGCTTGTCACCGCCCGGCCCTGGTCCGCCACGTCTACTCCGGCGCGGACGCCCTGTCCGTGGACGAGGTCGTCCTTGCCGACATGGGGATCGCCGAGCCGCGTCGAGCCCCCGTTTTGCGCCGTGTTTACCAGTGGTCCGGGCTGGCGCCGGCGGGCGTCGTGGTCGATGGCGAACGGCCCGACCTCCATGCCGAGCTCAGGGGCCCGCACGCGTCGCGGGCTTGGCGGGTGGTGGGGGCGCTGTCGGGCCTCGTGTACGAGTACCTGAGCGATGGTGGGAAGATCTTTGTCCCCGCGATCGACGAGGTTTCCTTCCCGCCGTTGACGCCGATCGGGCCCATCGTGCGGGCTTTGCAGTGGGCGACGCAACGAGCGTTCGGATTACGGGCGCCTACCGCCGCCGGCCGCTCAGTGAGCCCAGGGGTGCCCTAACCGGCAATTCCCACTACAGTCTCTAATCCTTCAGCTACAGCCGAACCGTAGAAGTGGGCGTCACCAAAACCGAACACGCCACCGTCGGCGGCGACCATCCAGTACCCGCGGCCGTCGGCGGTGACGGCGAGGCCAACGATGGGCTGGTTTAGGCGCGTCTTGCCTATCGAGCCATAAAAAACGGCGTCCCCAAAGGCAAAGATGCCACCGTCCGCGGCGGCCATCCAATAGCCGCGGCCGTCAGCAGTGACGGCCAAACCGACGATCGGCCGGTTGAGGTGAGCCCCGCTCAGAGACCCAAAGGAACGGGCATCGCCGAACACGAAAATGGCGCCATGAGCAGATACCAGCCAGTAGCCGCGACCGTCAGCCGTCGCAGCCATTGCCACAATGGCCTGGTTTATATGAGTGCCCGCCACAGCACCGTAATAGTGGGCGTTGCCAAAGCCAAAGACGCCTCCGTCCGCCGCTACCAGCCAGTAGCCCTGGCCATCGGGAGTGCTGGCGATGCCCACAATGGGCGAGTTGAGGTGGACCTTGGCCATCGAACCGTACAAGTGAGCGTCGCCCGCGGCGCGCACACCGCCTCCGGCCAACGCCAGCCAGTAGCCGTAGTCGTCCGGTGTCGAGGTCACGCCGACCACCGCGGAACCCAAGCGCGCCACCGGGTACGAGCTCAGCTGGCCGAAGGAAAGCACTTGGCCGTTGGCCACCGCGACGCGATAGCCGGGGGGGACCAGCGGGGTGGCCGAGACCTGGGTCGAGGCAGGACCTTCACCGGCGGCATTGACGGCGGTCACCTCGAAGTAATACGTCGTGCCGTTGGCCAAGCCGGTCGCCGTGTAATTGGTGGCCGTCACTGAAGCGATCCTCGCTCCTCCGGCTCCGGGTACGGTCGACATGTACACCCTGTAGCCGGTGACCGGCGACCCGCCCGTCGCCGAGGGAGGCGCCCAAGAAAGCGACACCTGTCCACTGGCCGCCCCCGCCATCAGGGCGATCGGGGCACCGGGGGGAGTTACCGGGCTCGACGGCGGCGGTGCCAGCCCGGGTGTGACAGCGACCTGGGCCGACGCCGGCCCCTCGCCTAACGAGTTCACCGCGGTGACCCGGAAGTAGTACTTTGTCCCGTTCAACAGACCGGTGGCGATGTAACTGGTACCGGTCGTTGTAGTGAGCTCCGTCCCACGAGAGCCGGGGGCGGTCGACATATAGACGTTGTAGCCCGTGACCGGCGACCCGCCGTTGGACAGCGGCGGCACCCAGGACAGCGACACCTGCCCCGTGCTCGCGCTGGCGGTTAGGCCCGGGGGGGCGCCGGGCGGGCCGGCGGTTGTGGCGTTGGCTTCGTCAGACGGGCCACCTTCACCCACGGCGTTGACCGCAGTAACCGCGAAGTAGTACCTCGTGCCCGCGGCCAAGTTGCTGACCGCGTAATTAGTGGCCGCGATAGGCGTGCTCCCGTTGATCGGCGCCGCCGTTATCTGGCCCGGCCGCGTCCCCTCGTACAGGTTGTACCCAGTAGCCGGCGCCCCTGGCCCCGCCGGCGCCGACCAGGACAGCGAGATCTCGGCCGTACCCGCCTGCGCCGTCAAACCGGTTGGGGTGACCGTGCCCGTAGCGGGTAGGACGGTAGCGGCGCCGCTCAGGCCGGGGTCATGGTGGAACATCGGCCAGCAACCCGCCCCGACGGCGAGGGCGCCGTTTGACGTCGGGATCTCATAGTGCTGAATGACCCCTTCGTTGTTGCCGTTGTAGCCGGCGATCGTGACCCCGACCGTGCCGTTCGGGTCAGCGGTCACCAGTGGCGCGTTCTGGTAGCCCAGTTGTGGGCCCAGGACCCTTACCTCGGCACCGCTGCGGCCGTCGAGCACCTCCACCCCGTGGATGGTCGGCACCAGGAGGTCCTGGTAACCGGCGCCGGTGAGGTCGGCGGCCACGACCGAGCCGATGACCCGGCCCACCAGCCCCGAGTGCCATAGGGGGGCGCCGGTGGCCCCGTCCAGTACCCACACAGACCCTGAGGTGCCAGTGTCGGTGCCCTCGACCACCTCCAACTGCCCGTCACCTTCCACGTCGGCCAGCGCGGGGCTCGAAGAGGTGAGCCCGTCGAGGGTCTCGGACCAAACGGGGACGAGGCGGGAGGTGAAAGCCTTTACCACGTCGGTGTCGCTCGCCCCCTTGTAGTACGAGCCGGTCCCGACCGCGATACCCACCGCTCCACCGGCTAGGAACCCACCGATAGCGGGCGAAGAGTCGACCTCCTGGGAGGTGCCGTAGTCGTACATGATGGAGCCGTCCGGGCCGATCACCCGAACGTGGCCGCCCGAGGAGTAGGCCTGGCCCATGGCCAGGCCCTCGCTGGACGCCCCACCCACTACCAGCTCCTGCTGGCCGTCCCCATAGAGGTCGGCGGTGGCGGCTGTCGAAAACGTGCTGTCGGCTGTGAAGAACGGCCACCCAGGCAGCACCGCTCCGGACGAGGCATCGAGGGCTAAGGCGTCTTGGCCCACGGAACCCGCGAAGACGTCGGTGCTGCCTTGCAGGTCGGCCACCGTGAGCGACGCTGGCACCGCGTACCCCGGGCGCGGGTCACCCACCGGGTTGGTGGCCATGGTGCGCCACAGCGGCTGCCCGTTGGGGTTGAAGGCCAGGTAGGCGCCGACCGCCGGCGTCTGAGAGTCTCCGGCGCCTACAAAGACTGAATCGATGCCGCTCCCCCCCACGGTGGCCGCCGACGGCGTTGAGTCGATCCCTGCCCCGCCGTCATAGACGGGCCAGCCCGTGACCGGCGAGCCGTCAGCCAAGTGGTACGCAAAGACGTACCCTGACCGGTCCGCCACCACCACAGCGGGGCCGGCCGCGTCAAGAGTGGCGACAATGGGTGATGACTCGGCGATCGGGTTCCCCTTGTCCTGGCTGAACGGGCCGGCCGACCATTTCAGAACGAAGGCTGGCGAGGCCACTGACTGAGCAGCCGCTTGTCCGACCGCGTCCATCCCCACCAGCGCGGTTGCCACCACGCAGAGGGCGGCCAACGGGCGACCTATCCCCCGCCCCCTTACCACGACCCCCCGGGGCAACGGCGCCCAGTGGCCCGCCGGCGCGGTCTCCCCGGAGTACCACGGCGCGCTGCCCGCCGGTGGACATGGCCGCATCGATGGCACGCTACCTCGTGGTTGAGCCAACCGGCTCTAGTGCCGCTTAGGCCGGTCTCCCTAACCACATGCTCGGTCGACGCGCCATCAGAGGCTCACAGAGCGAGCGCCGTCCGAGGAGGTCGCGACCGTGAAAATGTCGGGGCCTGGCGCTTTGGGGTTGTCCAGCCCCTTCAGGACAACTTGGACGCGGTCGCCGCCAGCTACGGCCATCGGGATGGGGAAGTGAACTTCGGCGCCGTTGGTCCCGACACTGGCCCCGCAGTTGGACAATGCCGCCGAGGTGGAAGTGGTGAGGTCGGTCGCGGTGCCGACCAGGCACGCGGGCGGGAATGTGCCCGCCGGCGCCTTCACGTCTATCGTGCCGATGTCAGCTACCAGTACTCCGCCGGGCGAGGTGGTGAAGTCAACCGTGTAGGTGACCTTGCTCGCGCCGCGGGCGTCGTCCGAGCGTGACACCGACAGAGCGTGAACTTCGGCGTTAGGGGCCGTCTGGAAAGCGGCTCGCAACGGCGAGTTCGACGATGTTCCTACGGTGAGCAGATGAGAGCCGGGGCTTGTCGGGTTGTCGACCTGAATGAGCACAACCTCGATCTCGTCGCCTCCGCTGACGGGGACCCCGGGCGGGAAGTCAACCTGGTTGTGTAGGTCACCCACCTGCGCACCGCAGGCGAAGACAGGGTTCGACTTGTGGCTCGTCAGGTCGGTGAGCGTCCCGGTCGCACAGCCCGGGAACATCCCGTCTGGGCCCGTCACGTCGACCCGTCCGTAGGTCGCATCTAACGCCCCGCCGCTGGACGTGGTGAACCTGAACGTGTAGGTGACCTCGGTCGCGCCCGCGAGGTGGGTGGACACGGACAGCACCGATAGGGAATGGATCCCGGCCAGGGGGGCGGTGTGGAAAACGACTTGCACCGCCGAGTCTGACGATGTCCCCACGGAGACCGTGTCAGGGCCTGGGCTAGTCGGGTTGTCGAGGCTAATGAGCACCAGCTCTACGTGGTCCCCTCCGCTGATCGGGGTCCCGGGCGGGAACTCCAACTGGTTGTGCAAGTTACCCACCTGCGCAGCGCAGTACAAGAGAAAGGCCGACTTGTGGCTCGTCAGGTCGGTGAGCGTCCCGGCCGCACAGCCGGGGAACGTCCCATCTGGCCCCTTCACATCTATGCTCCCGGTCCTCTCATTTAGCGCTCCGCCGCTCGACGTCGTGAACTTGATCGTGTATGTGACCCCGGTCGCGCTCGCGAGGTAAGTGGACAGCGAAAGGCTCACGCCGGATAGCCGGCCCGCTGACGTCGTAGGTGTCCCGGCCGAGGTCGTCGTTGGTGACGGCGAGGTGGTCGTCGTCGTGGTGCTCGGCGGGACGGTGCCGCTGCTCTCGGGCAGGCCGCTCGCCGTAGGGCCTCCGGTTGCCGCCTGGACACGAGCCTCGGCTGCGGCAAAGCAGGCACTACCGGTGAGGCCCACATCGTAGAGGCAGTCGGCGAGCAGGTAGCGGTTGGTAATGCCTTCGGCCTTACAGTCGCGCTCCGCTGCAGAGACGCTCGTCGGGTTGAGCGACGCCACGGTGAGCGCCCTGCTCGGAAAGGAGAGGTCACTGAAGCTGGCAGTGCTCGCGCCTTTGGGGTAGTAAAACAGGGAGCCCTGCTGGCTGACGCGCCAGCTCTCTCCGAACTGGTGGTAAAGCACGTCGAAGTTGTGCACGCTCCCCCAGGGCTCGTCAAGCTCGTCCATGCTGTAGGTGGCCCCGTTGCCCCCGGCGATCTCGCCCGGGGGCGCGCCCGGGTCGCCGAGCAGGCCCTCCAGGTGGCCAAAGCGCGACCGCGCCACCTCGATGGTCAAGTCGATGGCGTCCCTGGTGTTGCAACTGACCCTCTTGGGGACTGCGATGGTAGCTGTGGTGCTCACCGATAGAGCCGTGCCGTCCGGCCAGGTGACGGTCGCCGTGCCTGGGCCCATCACCGAGACCTTCCCGCCGCCGACAAGCGCACGGCTGGCGTAGGCCACGGCGTTGCGGTCGACCCAAAGCTGGAGGTCCCCCGATGCGTTCCCGGCGAGCTCGACAACGGTGCCGCCTACCTGCATCGCCGTCGCAGTGTCGACGGCAATGCTGGCGGCCCCCGGGAAGGGCTCCTGCCGGATCTGGACGTCGA
>Ga0209415_10007192_pt1 | contig 19479 bp, 13 predicted proteins | sample PeaSoiSIISIP2007_FD_187696 | JGI IMG/M metagenome (GOLD analysis project Ga0209415, IMG submission 187696) | Peat soil microbial communities from Weissenstadt, Germany - SII-SIP-2007 (SPAdes) (version 2) | ecosystem: Environmental > Terrestrial > Soil > Wetlands > Peat | place: Germany... | reverse complement strand
CGATCCTCCACGGTAAAAAACAGCCGTGTGGAATCGGGCGACCAGGGGACGCTTCCTACCCAGCGGTCCAGATTCTCCGTCAGGTTCGTGGCGCGGCCCGTGGTGCGATCGAGCTCCATCAGCCGCCAACGATCGCTTTCATACCCGGCCCGCGCCTGCGACCGGAATGCGAGAAATTTTCCGTCCGGCGAGTACAGCGGCGTATTGTCGGCGCCGGGACCGGTGGTGATTTTCTTGACGTCGCCGCCGCCGATCGGCACCACGTAAATATCCGAATTAGTGCTGGTGGCCGGATCCGGATCCACGTTCATGGCGAACGCGACCTCATTCGAATCGGGCGAAATCGCGTAGTCGTCCTGTCCGCCGAGAGAGAACGGAGGCACCTCATTTGGTCCAGGCGTCAGTTCCTTGAGATCGGAGCCATCCGAATTGACGACCATCAGATGCCGGCGGCGCGCTCCCTGCCATTGGGTCCAATGGCGGTACAGGAGCGTGGTGTAGATGCGGGCCTTGACCTTGTTCTTGGACTCCTCGTCGAGCTTGCGCTGGTTGCAGGCGTCGTCGGCGCCACATTCCGGGTAGACGCTCGAGAGGAACACGATCTTCTTGCCGTCGGGCGAAACCAGGATGCCGTCGGCCTCGGCCGCGAACTTGGTGACCTGGTGCGCGTTGGATCCGTCGGCATTCATCGCCCACACTTGAGAAGACCCGCTGCGACCCGAAACGAAGTAAATTTGCTTGGAATCGGGCGACCAGCGCGGTCGCTCGTTGGTAGTTCCTTCGCTGGTGAGCTGCCGTGGCGCGCCGCCCAGCACCGGCACCACGTAAACCTGCGAGGGCTTGGTGTTCTTTTCGAGATCGACCTTCTGCACGGTGAAGGCGACCTGGGTACCGTCGGGAGAAAGAACCGGCTCGTTGATGCGCGCCAGTTTCAGCATCGTATCTACCGTAAACGGCTGCTTTTGCGCGACTAACGCCGGAACGGCGCACAGGAACGCCAAAACGATCCTTCGCATGGTACTAGTCTAGCGGGCCTTAGCCTTAAGTTGAAACAAAGGTTTGGGCACAATCATCCGATAAGCAGAGGTGAACCACATGCTCCGTACTGCTAGGTTCGCTCTGGTAGTCGGCCTTAGCGCCGCGACGCCGATGGTTTTCGCGCTCGACCCGCCTCATAAGCAGGTTCAGAACAAGCAACAGACGAAGGACGACAAGAAGAAGGCTGAGCCTGCCAAGAAGGAAAACCCTCCTGATGAGCGCCTAGATCGGCGCAACGCTCGCATGAAGGAACGGAATCGGGAGATCGACGGTTTGCTGAACAAGAAGAAGTAGCCCCTAAAGGGGTCAGACGACTTTACAGCAATTTCAATCACTTACCAAAGTCGTCTGACCCCTTTAGGAGTTCTGACATGTAATGCTCCAGCCACTGGAGCGCTTCGTCCTGATTTGAAAAGGCCCCGTCTGCCTGCGCCTCATACGCAGCCGCCGTCACGTCGCCGATGTGTTTTCCGGGCTGATCGCTGAAATACGGCATTACATGCCGTCCGAGGATCAGCGGCGCCTGCGGGCCGCGATCGACCGCTTGAGCCTGAGCCATGTCGCGAATCCGCATCGCGCCCTCCGGCAGGCCGGTTGGTAGCGGCGGGCGACCCGAGTAGTCTGCTTCGATCAGGCGCAGCAGGTCGGTGATGGTCGCGGGCGCGAGGCGCATGGCCAGCCGCCGCACTGCGCGAGGCGTGGCTTCGCGGCCGATGCTCGAACTTGCCAGGTGGTTCTCGACCATCGGGACCACGCGATCCACAATCGCGCTCTTGATGCCGATGCGGTCCAGGAAGCCTCGCGCCATGGGCCCGCCGTCGGCTTCGTGTCCCCAGGAGGTCCAGCGTAGCTTGCCTTCGCGCTCGCGCTGCATGGTGGTGGTGGCTTTGGCGAAATCGTGCGATAGCGCCGCGAAGATCAGGACGGCGCGATCGTCTCCTCCGAGCTTCTCGCGCGTGGCGATGCGCGCAGCGGCATCGACAACGAACATCGTGTGCGTCCCAACGTCGCCTTCGGGGTGCCAGTGAGGATCCTGCGGCACGCCCGCCAGGCGAGCAATCTCGGAAAAATGAACATCCCAACCCGAAGCCTTGAGATACACCGCGATCCGGCCCGGACGCGAGCTCTTCACGGCCCACTTCATGAATTCGTCCGCCACACGTTCCCGGGCAATCGTTCCGTAGTGATCCACGATCGACTGGCACATGGCCGCTGTCCCAGGTTCGAGCGCGAGATCGAAGCGGCAGGCGAACTGCATCCCGCGCAGCACGCGCAAAGGATCCTCAGCGAACGCCTCGCTGGTGGCGCGCAGCACGTGATTCCTCAAATCCTCAGCGCCGCCGAAGAAATCGAGGAGTTCGTTAGTCACCGGATCGTAGGCCATCGCGTTGATGGTGAAGTCGCGACGGCTAGCCGCTTCGCGCGGCGTGATGTTGGGGTCGAACGTAGCCTGAAAGTCGCGGTGCTTGAGCCCCAGCTTGCTGTCGCGGCGGGGAACGCTGAAGTCGTACTCGTGGCCGCCCGAGTTCAGTTTGACGACACCAAAGCTCTTGCCCACCAGGTCGACGCGCCCGTGCCGGGCGAGGATCCCGGCGAGCTGGTCGTAAGCCACCCCGTAAACCTCGATATCGAAATCCTTGGGTTCGCCGCCGAGTAGAGCATCCCGCACCGCGCCGCCTACCACCAGCGCCCGATAGCCGGCTGAGTGCAACTCTCGCACGATCTGGTCCAACAATACGGGAAGCTCGAGCCGCATCGCTACCATCATCACTCACCCGAAGATTTTCGCCATTCGGTGAATACCGGACCGCTTCGGTCCTAGATGGTGTATAGTGGGATTGGAGTGAGGGATCAGTTGCAACTAGCTATCAAATTCTGGTACTCCAAGAGTTTGACTTTGCAGTATTCCAGATAGATACTTGGTTCGAGATGCAAATGGCTGTCAAAAAGGCGCGGCAGGCGAAACACAATCCGGAAGCGACCAACCTCATGGAACTGAAGCATGGGGAATCGGGGATTCTGGATCGCTTGGACTTGCCCGATGACGACGCGCGGCGACTGATGGAGCTCGGGTTCTTGCCCGGGCATGCGATTACGCCAGGCCATTCGGCCCCGGGCGGCGATCCGCGGGTGTTCCGCGTGGATGGGTCCGAGGTTGCCCTGCGGCGCGAGACCGCAAAGAAGCTGATTCTGCGGCACGGTAATGCGGCCGCAAAGGTGTCGTGATATAGGTTTATGAGCGATTGCCACGGTTGCTCCGTCGCAACCCTCCCACCGCCACCGGCGATACCAACTCGCCGGCACATCGTGGCGATCGTGGGCCCGCCTAACTCCGGCAAATCGACGCTCTTCAACCGGCTCACCGGCCTGCGCCAGAAAGTGGCGAATTTCCCCGGCGTGACCGTGGAACATCGCATGGGCAAAGTCAAGGTGGAAGGCGGGCGGGAAGTTTTCGCGATCGATCTCCCCGGCGTCTACAGCCTGGAACCCCGCACGGAAGACGAGCGCGTCACACACGACGTTCTGCTCGGCCAGATGAAGGATCTGCCCAAGCCGGACGCGGTTCTGCTGATTCTGGATTCGACCAACCTGGCTCGCCATCTGGTGCTGGCAGCGCCCGTGCTCAGCCTGGGTCTGCCGACGCTGGTGATCCTGAACATGGCCGACGACTTGTCGCGCCGTGGCGGCGGCGTGGATGTGGCGGAGCTGAGCATGCAGCTCGGGTCGCCGGTGGCTCTGGTGAGCGCGTCGCGCGGCGAGGGATTCGACAAGGTTTTCCAGTTCTTGGCGGGAGCGACGCATTCCGCCCCGCGAGCCGCGCCGCTGATGCAATTGCCGGTGATTCAGGACATCCCCAAATGCCGAGCCTGGGCCGCGAATGTCGGCACCAAGGGCAAGTATCAGGCGCCGGCTCCGCCGCACTGGACGCGACGGCTGGATGCCGTTTTCCTGCATCCGGTGGCGGGGCCTCTGATTTTCATCGTTGTGGTTATCGCATTGTTCCAGTCGATCTTTTTCTGGGCCAAGCCCGCGATGGACCTGCTGCAAGAGACCATCACGTCCATAGGATCATGGGTGGGCTCGCTGATTCCTAACCCAACCTTGCACTCGCTGGTGGTCGACGGAGTCTTCAACGGCGTCGGAAGCGTCGTCGTGTTTCTGCCCCAAATCCTGCTCCTGTTCTTGTTTATCGGAGTCCTGGAAGATTCCGGCTATCTGGCCCGAGCCGCGCTGATCGCCGACCGCACCATGTCGCGCTTCGGTCTCCAGGGCAAGAGTTTCATTCCGCTGCTTTCCGCGTATGCCTGCGCGGTGCCGGCTATCATGGCGACGCGCACCATCGAGAACAAGCGCGACCGTATTGCCACGATTCTCATTGCCCCGTTCATGACCTGTTCGGCCCGGCTGCCCGTCTACACGCTGATGATCGCCGCGTTTATACCGGATCGGCGATTGCTCGGCGTCTTCCTCAGTATGCGAGCCGGCGTGCTGTTGGGATTGTACATTCTCGGTTTCCTGGCCGCGATTTTCACGGCCAGGCTGCTCAAATCCACGATCCTCAAGAGCAAGCGATCTTCGTTCATGCTGGAGATGCCGCCGTACCGCTGGCCCACCTTCCGCTCGCTGGGATTGCGATTGGTCGACCGATCGAAAGTTTTCTTGCGCCGGGCGGGCACCGTAATCCTGGCTGTAGCGATCATCATCTGGGTTCTGGCGCACCTTCCTTTGACCGACGGCAAGCCTCCGGAGATCGGACAGAGCGTCGTGGGCATGATCGGGCACGCGGTGGAGCCGGCTATCAAGCCTCTCGGGTTCAACTGGAAGATCGGCATCGGACTGATCACCTCACTGGCAGCGCGGGAGGTGATCGTCGGCACGCTGGGAACAATCTACGGGATCGAGGATCCGTCGGCCAAGTCCGAGGGTTTGCAGCACGCTCTCCAGCAGGACCTGACACTGGGCGGCGCCGTCGCCTTAATGGTGTTCTTCGCCTTCGCCATGCAGTGTATGTCGACAGTCGCGGTGGTGAAACGCGAAACCGGAGGCTGGCGCTGGCCGATCATCCAGTTTGCCTATATGACGGGAATGGCGTACGTCTGCGCGTTCCTGGTGAACAAGGCTATTACGGTTTGGTTCTAGCCGGTTTCTGCTTCAAGTAATACCAGACGACGAACCATACGGCCCCTGCAGCTAAGATGCCCACGGACGTGTAGCCCAGGTAGCGGTGCACCAGTTCGGCGACCTGCAGCCAGTTTTCTCCCAGGAAGTAACCCATGGTGAGGAACGTGGTGACCCATAGCGCCCCGCCGGTCCATGCATAGGCGATGAACGTGGGGTATTCGAGCTTCGACATGCCCGCCACCACCGCCGTGAAGTGCCGCACGCCGGCGATGTAATAACCGACCACCAGCATCCAATGGCCGATCCGGTCAAACCATCGGTGCACGTATGCCAGCCGGTCTTCGGTGAAATGGATGTACTTGCCGTAGCGGTGAACCGCGCCGACGCCCAGCGTCCGTCCGAGCAGATAACTCCCGCTGATGCCGGTCCAGGCTCCCGCCACCGCCGCGATAAAGGCGCCCACGGGATGCAGAGTGCCCCTGCCGATCAGGTAGCCGGTGAAGACCAGCAACGTTTCATCGGGAATAGGGAGTCCGACAACGCCCAGGGCCAGAAGAAGGTACAACGCCCAATAGCCGTGCGCGGCAACCCAGGTGAAGACCCCGTCCATTGTCTCTACGATAACGTCCCCGGTGTATCCTTGTGAGTAGGCTATGGCCTAGGCGATGCGATATTTATTCCTCACCGCAGGCGGGATTCTCGCCGTACTTTCCGCCACTTTCGCCTTCCAGCAGGCCAGCCCGACTACCGAACAGCGGGCAATGTTGGACAAGTATTGCGTCCCCTGCCACAACCAGCGCCTGAAAACCGGCGGCCTGACGCTCGATACGCTGAACCTCGACCGTGTCTCTGATAACGCAGAAACCTGGGAAAAAGTTCTGCGCAAGCTGCACGGAGGCATGATGCCGCCGCAGGGCATGCCGCGTCCCGACGAGGCCACGGTGGATAAGTTCACGGGGTGGCTGGAAACCTCGCTCGATCGCGCCGCGGCGACGCACCCTGAACCTGGGCGATCCACCTTGCACCGGTTAAATCGGACCGAATACGGCAATGCGATTCACGATCTTCTGGATCTCGATATCGACGCCGCTTCGTTCCTTCCCGCCGACGATGAAGCCAACGGGTTCGACAACATCGCCGATGTGTTGCGCTTTTCCCCCTCGCTGCTCGAACAATACTTGTCGGCATCCGACAAAATCGCCAGCCTGGCGGTGGGCGATCCGTCCATCACTCCCATCAGCCTGGTGTTTCAGGCACCGCCCGATCTCGACCAGGAGCGGCACATTGAGGGCCTGCCTCTTGGCACGCGCGGCGGCATTCAGGTTCGCTACAACTTTCCGCTGGACGGTGAATACGACTTCCGCGTCTTCCTGCTACAGAATATCGTTGGCTACGTCCCTGGCCTGGAGTATGCGCACCAGCTCGAAATCAGCATCGACGGCAACCGCGTGTTTCTGGCGCAGGTGGGCGGCGAGGAGGATAACAAGATGTCCGACGCCAACCTGGGCGTCGCCAAGGACACTCTCGACGCACGCTTGCGGACGCGTATCCCGGTCAAGGCTGGCCCGCGCTCAGTGGTCGTGACGTTCCTCCGGCGCAACTCCGCTCCTTCCGATGAGCCGCTGCAGCCGTTCACCCACGACCACGATCTTCAGAACATGAATGGCATCCCGCGGATCGACCGCATGCAGATCACGGGGCCATTCAATCCCACAGGTCCGGGCGATACGCCGAGCCGGCATCGTATTTTTTCCTGCCGCCCCGCCAATGCGGCCGCGGAACTTCCCTGCGCCCGCACGATCCTGACCAACCTCGCGCGCCGCGGTTATCGGCGGCCAGTGACCTCAGCAGATCTCGAGAATTTGCTCAGCTTCTATCAGTCCGCGCGCAACAAGAAGGATTTCGACGCGGGGATCGAGAACGCGCTGAGGCTCATCCTGACAAATCCGAAGTTCCTGTTCCGCATGGAAACCGATCCGGCGGGAGTTGCGCCCGGCTCCATGCATCCCGTCAGTGAGCTGGAGCTGGCCTCGCGCTTGTCTTTCTTTCTGTGGAGCACCATTCCCGACGATCAGCTCATCACGATTGCCTCGCAAGGGAAGCTGAGAGATCCGGCGATTCTGGAGCAGCAAGTGAAGCGCATGCTGGCCGACGACCGTTCCGAAGCCCTGGTGAAGAATTTCGCCGGGCAATGGCTGCTGCTGCGCAACCTGCCAAACGTGCAGCCGGATCCCAACGAATTTCCCAATTTCGATGACAACCTCCGGCAGGCCTTCCGCCGCGAAACCGAAATGTTCTTCGGCAGCATCATGCGCGACGACCGGAATGTGCTCGATCTGCTGACGGCCGACTACACCTTCGTGAATGAGCGCTTGGCGAAGCACTACGGCATCCCGGGCGTCTACGGCAGTCAGTTCCGCCGCGTGAAAGTGACAAATGAAGCGCGCCGCGGGCTGCTCGGCCAGGGCAGCATCTTGACCGTTACGTCCGAGGCCAATCGGACATCGCCCGTGAAGCGCGGCAAGTTCGTTCTGGAAGCGATCCTGGGTACACCGCCTCCGGCGCCGCCTCCCAACGTTCCGCCGCTCAAGGAAAATGAAGGCGCTCAGGCGCTATCGGTTCGTGCTCGCCTCGAAGAGCATCGCAAGAGCCCGGCCTGCTCCGGATGCCACGCCGTGATGGATCCGCTGGGATTCTCGCTCGAGAATTTCGACGCCGTGGGCGAGTGGCGCACCAAGGAGCCCGGTGGCGCGGTGGATCCGTCGGGCCAACTGGCAGACGGAACCAAGGTGGATGGCCCCGTTGCGCTGCGCAACGCGATCATGAAGCACCCGGAGCAGTTCGTTCGTACGCTTACCGAGAAGATGCTGACCTACGGCTTGGGCCGGGGTCTCGAGTATTACGACATGCCGACCGTCCGCGGCATCGCCCGCGACGCCTCACGCAGCGACTACAAGTTCTCGAGCCTCGTTCTGGGGATCGTGAAGAGCACGCCGTTCCAGATGCGCCGAGTGCAGGACGCGCCGGTAACCGCGCGGGCACAATAAAACGTGGGGTCAGGCTTTCAAAGGCTTTCAAGAGGTTGCTGAAAACACAATCATCCGCTCGATAACTCTCGCGGCTCGGAATCGGTGGTCTGCGTTTACAGCGACTTACCGAGCCGCGACAGTGATGGAGCGGGTGTTCCGCCGCGTTTTTCAGCAACCTCTTTCGAGCCTGCCGCCGGCTTTCTAGCCGGCGCATTGCATAGGGATTGTGATCAAGCCGGGCAGAAGCCCGGCTGCAGCCTTGAAAGGCTGACCCCACTAGAACTCCTCAACCACCATTTGCACGACTTCCTGGATGTGCTTCAGGGCTTCTTCCTGCGTGATTCCCCACGTCGCACCGCCATACTGCTCCAGCACCGGGCAGTAGGCGGACCCATGCGCAAGGTCAACGGACGATGCTCGGCCCCCCTAAACTCCTTGAAAACGTGAGAAAATAGGGAGGAAGTGTTCCCATGTTGATCACGAAGAAGCACCTGCCCCGCCGCACCTTCCTCCGAGGCATGGGAGTTACCCTGGCGCTCCCTCTGCTCGATTCCATGATTCCGGCGCAGACGTTGACCCGGAAGACTGCCGCCGCAGCGTCGCCGCGCCTGGGATTCGTCTACGTGCCGCACGGCGCGATCATGGACAAGTGGACGCCTGCCACCGAAGGCGCCGGCTTCGAGTTTTCGCCGATCCTGAAGCCTCTGGAGCCGTTTCGCGACCGCCTCAACATCGTCAGCGGCCTGGGACATCGCGCAGCCGATTCCACGGCCGTACACTCGCTTAGCCCGACAACCTGGCTGAGCGGCGTGCGACCCAAGCCCACGCAGGGAAGCGATGCGTTCGCCGGTGTGACCGCGGATCAAGTGGCCGCGCAGGCCATCGGTCAGGACACGATCCTGCCTTCCATGGAGCTAGCGATTGAAGACCACTCCGGCCTGATCGGCGCCTGCGACCGCGATTACGGCTGCATTTACATGAACACGCTCTCCTGGCGGACGCCGACCACGCCTCTGCCCATGGAGATCAATCCTAGAAAAGTATTCGAGCGGATGTTTGGGCAGGGCGGCAGCGCCGCTGATAGGTTGGCCCGCATTGAGGGCGACCGCAGCATCCTCGACGCAGTGATGAAGGAAGCCACCGGCCTGCAAGCGAAGCTTGGCCCGCAGGATCGCGTCAAGATCAGCGAGTATCTGGAGAACGTCCGCGAGATCGAGCGGCGCATCCAGAAAGCCAGCCAGCAAGTGGATCCCAACATGAAGCTGCCGGAACAGCCGGCGGGCATTCCTTTCTCCTACGAAGAACACGTCGGGATCATGTACGATCTTCTGGCGCTTGCGTATCAGGCCAACATCAGCCGCGTATTCACGTTCATGATGGCGCGCGAGGTCAGCAACCGGACGTATCCGCAGGTGGGCGTGCATGATGGGCATCACGCCACGTCGCACCACCAGAACCGCGCGGATAAAATCGAGAAGCTGGTGAAGATCCAGAATTATCACCTCACCCTGTTCACCAAGTTCCTGGAGAAGCTGAACACGACTCAGGACGGCGACGGGTCGCTGCTGGATCATTCGCTGATCCTGTACGGCAGCAACATGAGCAACAGCAACGCGCATAACCACTTCCCCTTGCCCACCCTGCTGCTGGGCGGCGGAGCGGGCGCCATGAAGGGCGGCCATCACATCAAGCAGCCCGATCATACGCCCATGACCAACGTCCTGCTGACCATGCTGCACAAGGCTGGGGTTCCAGTCGAAAGCCTGGGCGATAGCACGGGCGTGATCGAAACGGCGTAAGGAGCCCTTATGCGTGTGCTCGGACCACTTCTTCTGTTCGCAGTCGCGTGTGTTGCCGCCGACATAAACGCGCCTTCGCCCGACGGAACTACGCCTCTGCACCTCGCCGTTCGCGCGAACGATTTGGCTAAGGTGAACAAGCTTCTGGCCGCGGGCGCCGATGTCAAAGCCGCGAATCGCTATGGCGTCACGCCGCTGTATCTGGCGTGCGAGAACGCGAACCCGGCCATCATCGAACGGCTGCTCAAGGCCGGAGCCGACCCGAACGCCGTTTCTACCGAAGGCGAGACCGCGCTCATGACGGTCGCGCGCACGGGGGTCGTCGAAGCCGCGAAGGTTCTGCTCGATCATGGCGCGAAAGTGGATGCTCGCGAGGAATGGCACGGGCAAACCGCGCTGATGTGGGCCGTGGATGAACAGCATCCGGCCATGGTGAAGGAGCTGATCGCGCATGGCGCGGACGTCAACGCCGTTTCGAACGTCAACAAGTGGGAACGGCAGAACACGGCCGAGCCGCGCGAAAAATGGCTGCCACTGGGCGGCCTGACGCCGCTGCTGTTCGCCGCGCGCCAGGGATGCGTCGAGTGCGAACAGATCCTGCTCGACGCGGGCGCCAAAATCAATACCGTCGATCCGGACGGCATCAGTCCAGTGCTGATCGCGATCATCAACGGTCACTATGACGCGGCCGCTCTTCTGCTCAACAAGGGTGCGGATCCGAATTTGGCTGATGATACCGGCCGAACGGCTCTCTTTTCTGTGGTCGACTTCAATACCATGCCGGTTTCGAACCGTCCGTCGCCCAAAGTGATCGACAATCAACTGAGTAGCTTGGAACTGATCAAGTTGCTCCTGGATAAGGGCGCGAACGTCAACGCGCAACTGAAGAAGCAGCAGCCGTATCGCACCAAGCTCGATCGCGGCGACGATACCATGCTCACCACCGGCACCACGCCGTTGCTCCGCGCCGCGAAAGCTGCCGACATTCCTGCCATGCGCCTGCTGCTAGCCAAGGGCGCCGATCCGAAGCTCGCCACCCGTGCGGGAATTACTCCTCTCATGGCAGCCGCAGGATTGGGATCGAAAGAGGAAGATACCACCGGCCGCTTCAAGACCGAGGCGGAAGCGATCGAAGCGATCCAGTTGTGCCTGGACGCGGGCGTCGACATCAACGCCGCCAATGGACAAGGGCAAACTGCCCTGCACGCCGCCGCGCTGAAAGGCTCGGATAAAATCGTGCAGTTCCTGGCCGACCACGGCGCGAATCTCAGCGTGAAGGATCGGCAGGGCAAGACTCCTCTGGATGCGGCGCTCGGTCAGGCAGGCGGCAGCGGCGGGTTCGACGGCAGCCGCAAGGATGTGCACGAGAGCACGGCCGAACTGCTAAAGAAGCTTGCTGCGAAAGCGCAGTAACAGGGCGGCTAAACCGAAAAGGCGTCTCTCGCCTCAATCCTGAGGGCCGGGCGTTCCTGCTTGTTCGACCTCTTTCAATCGGACACGCAACCGGTCGGCGATTATCTCGATCTGAGGACGGTTCAGGATAGTGACGTGGTTGCCTGGAACAATGTGGACGTTCAAGCCACCGGAGGCGACTCTTCCCCAATGTCTTCGGGGATCCAGCGCGGGCCTCATATCCGGCGGCAAGCAGCCTTCGGCCAGCAAGATGTCGATCGCACCAGGATACGGCCTGGCCAGGTGTGTTCCCCAGGCGCGCCGATTCAGCTCATATACCTCCTGATTGATTTGTTCCGCGTGAGCGACGGCTGAATTGACGGAAGCGCGCGCGGATTGGCGCTTTGCCGATAATTTGGGACGCTTCCTCAGGAGGATCTCGCCTAGCAGACGCACCTTCGCGAAGATGTAGGACACTTTTCCCGCCAGCGGGAGCGCCAGCAGGGTCTGCCAATGAGAGGCGAGGCTGCGTTCATAAAACCCGGGTTTGACCGGATTAATCGCCGCCAGGAAGGCTACCCTTTCACCCTGGGACGTCAGTTGCCGGGCGATCTCCAGGGCCACGAAACTCCCCGAACAATGGCCTCCCAGCAGGTACGGCCCTTCCGGCTGCACGGATCGGATGACCTCCAGGTAGTGCGCGGCAGCCGAATCGATATCGTACTTGCCTTTTGTCCGAACCAGATCGTAGGGCTGCAAGGCGTAGAATGGCCGGTCAGGGGAGATTAGCTCGGCCAAGTCGCGAAAAGCAGTCGGCAATTGAGCGCCAGGCGGGATGCAGAAGAAAGGCGGGCGGGAACCGGAACGCTTCAGGGCCACGAGTGCCGGGGATCGCTTATCCAGCTGGGCGTTGGCGATGAGCCCGGCTAGCCCCGCGACAGTAGGTGTTTCATAGAAGTGGATCAGCGAGAAGTCCACGCCGATGGCATCGGAAACCCGGGACATAAACTGGGCGGCCAGCATCGAGTCTCCGCCTAAGCGGAAGAAATCGTCGTTGACTCCCACCGACGTGAGGCCCAGAACTTCGGCAAATATCCGTGCCAAGGTGTGCTCCAGGGGCGTGCAGGGCGGGACAAAACTGATATCGGCCTCGGCCTGAGCGTCATCCCACGGCGCCAGCCCAAGTTTCTCGGCCAAACCGATACGCTGTGTTTTCGCAGTCGGACCCTTGGGAATCTCTTTGACCACGACGACCCGTCGCGGCACCTTGAAATCGGCCAGCCGATAGGCGGCGAATTGGCGGAGGTCTCTCTCGCTGGTTGCAGCGCCGTTTCGAAGCACCACGGCCGCGGCCACATCCTCCCCCAGCCGCGCATGCGGAACAGCAAATGCAACCGCCTCCGCCACATCCGGATGATGCAACAGCGCCTCATCAATCTCACGAGGCGAGATCTTTACGCCGCCGCGGTTGATTAACTCCTTGAAGCGTCCGGTCAGGAAAAGATAACCTTCGTCATCCAGCCAGCCTTGATCGCCGGTCCTAAACCAGCCCTGGCCAAAAGCGCTCCGGGTGGCCTCGGGATCGTTTTCATATCTGTCGGCTATGGTCGCGCCCTTCAGCACGACCTCGCCAGGCTGACCCGGCGGCAGAGGGTTCCAAGCCTCGTCTACAACTGCGATTTCGGCGCCGGCCGGCAGACCAACCGAGCCGGGCTTGCGCCGTTGCGGCGGCAGCGGGTTGCTGGCGATCTGATGGGAGCCTTCCGTCATGCCGTACGATTCGAGTGAGGGAACCCCGAAAATGTTCTCCAGGTCCTGCATGACTTTAGGCGCCAGGGGCGCCGAGCAGGAACGAACGAACCGCAGAGAATGGCCCGCCGCGGATTCAGGATGGCGCTCGCTTTGCGCCACAATGGCCTGGTGCATGGTGGGCACGGCCGTGTACCAGGTGCTGCGCGATTCCTTAAGCCATCCAAAGAACTGGGGAGCATAAAAGCCGGGAGTGCAGAATACACTTCCGCCCGCCGCCAGCGATGAAAGGACGGCGCCGATCAGCCCGTGAATATGAAACAGGGGCATCACATTCAAGCAGCGATCCTCAGTGGACAGGCCGAATGCCGCCGCCATATGGGCCGCCGAGAGGCAGATATTCGACTGTCGCAAGGGCACGATCTTGGGTCGCGATGTTGTGCCCGACGTGGGCATGACCAGGGCCACATCCTCAGGACGTGCAAAGCCTCCCTGAAGGACCTTGGAGGAAGACCGTCCAGCCAGACTGAAGAGACCTGCCGGTCTATCGAAAAGGGGCGTTAATTCGATGACCGGAATATCGAGCGACTTCGCCACGGCAACGGCGGGCGAATCCACTCCGGATTGAATCAGAAGAATCCGAGCTCCCACATCGGAAAGGTACGCCTCATATTCCGTCGACCGCCACGCCGGACTGAGTGGTACATAGGTTGCACCAGCAGCTACTGATAGAAAACAGACGGCGCTCTCCGGGCCATTAGGAACCACAGCCGCCACGCGATCGTTCCGGCCGATACCTAGATTGTTGAGAGTAATGACAATGTATTCGATATGAGCGAAAAGGCGGCCGTAGGTAAGATCCCGGCGTCCCGGAGCAGCAACCGCGGTTGCTTCAGGGCTGCGTTCCGCCCAGTTCTGGATCAGGGAGCTGACGCACAGGTCTTTGGTGCTTGGGGTCACTTAGACCGGGTTTCCTGCAAGACGACCGCCTCTCCTTCACGCAGGTCGCCCGACACCACCTCTGTATAGAGGCCATCGGAAATCCCGATCTGAATTTTCCGCTCCTCCGGTATTCCAGCGCTATTCAGCACGTAGACGGTCTGCTGCGTCTGCACCTTTTGTTGGTTCTGCGACGGGGGTTTGACGACAGGGCCGGCTTTAGGGTCAACCGGTTTATACCGCAGAGCCGTGTTGGGAACCCGCAGCACATTCTCCCGTACCTGAACCGGAATTCGAATGTTGGCGGTCATGCCCGGCAGCAGCGCGAAATCGGGGTTGGGGACGTCCATCACCGCGTCATAGGTGATCACGTTCTGAATGTTGGTCGCCGACTCGCGCACCTGGCGAATCGTAGCTTCAAACATTCGCGTAGGCATCGCGTCGACCGTGAACTGCGCGATCTGTCCGGTGTGTACCTTGGCGACTTCGGATTCGTCGATGTCCGCGTCCACCTGCATCTTGGATAAATCCTGCGCGATCTGAAAGAGTTGCGGAGCGGAGAAACTGGAAGCTACGGTCTGCCCCGCATCCACCTGGCGGGCGATCACAATTCCATCGATGGGCGACTGAATGCGGGTATGGTCCAGATCCAGCTTGGCGCTGTCCAGTGCGCCCTGGGCTTGCCGGACCTGGGCTTCGGTGTTCGTTTGCTGGACTTTGGCCGCATTCAACGCCTCCTTCATCTCGTCGATGGTGGTCTCGGCGACGTGCGCCTGCGCATCGCTCGCTTCCCGGTCGGCGACGGCGACGTCGTAAGTAGCCTGGGCGCTCTGGAATTGGTCGTCTGAAACGATCGAGCTCGCTGCCAGCAGCCGCTGCCGGTCGGCCGTGATCTTGGCTCCCCGTTCGCCCGCAAGGGCCTGTGCGACCAGCGCGCGCTGGCTTTCGGCCGTGGCTTGCGCCGTTTTGATGTCGGTCTCGGACTTCTGCACGGTCGCCTGCGCCGCGACCACCGCCGCCCTTGCGCTGTCCAATGCGGCCTGAGCCTGGTTCACTTTTTCCTGAAAGGGCAGAGGATCGATTTCCGCCAGCAGTTGCCCCTTGCGGACCTGGCTGTTGAAGTCCGCGTGAAGAGCCGTCACGATGCCCGAAACCTGGCTGCCCACCTGCACCGTGAGCAACGCGCTGCACGTGCCTGTCACGGAAACCGTGGACTGAACTCTTCCCCGCTGTGCCACCTCGGTCTTGTATTGTTTCGCGGCGCTGGCGCGCAGGTACCACCAGGAGCCTAGAGCGGCCGCGCACACTCCGACTCCCAACAGAAGTGTCTGGCGCATTCTCATGCCCGCGTGGCCCTTCGCCCATCAGACGGCTCTGCCCGTCTCACGCGTTACTGTGCCGTTTGGGCATGTTAGCCTGAAGGCATCTGCCGGAGGGCATATGCGCCTGTTTGCTCTAGCCGTGGTAACCGCTGGTTTCTCGATCGCCCAGACTCCCACCTATTACAAAGACGTCGCGCCGATTCTCGAAAACCATTGCCAGGAATGCCATCGCGCGGGTGAAATCGGCCCGATGCCGCTGCTCAGTTACACCGACGCGCGGCCCTGGGCGAAATCCATGAAGGAAGCCGTGGTTTCCCGCAGGATGCCGCCCTGGCACGCCGATCCGCATTACGGAAAGTTCTCCAATGACCGGTCGCTCACGCAAGCCGAGATCAATACGCTGGTCGCGTGGGCCGACGGAGGGGCGCAGCAAGGCAATCCGAAAGACGCGCCGCCGCCGCGCGAGTTCGCCGAAGGCTGGCAGATCGGCAAGCCCGATCTGGTGCTGGACACAGGCGTCGATTTCAAGGTTCCCGCCCAAGGGACCGTCCAGTACACCCATTTTGTGGTGCCCACCGGATTCACCGAAGACAAGTGGATCAAGGAGATCGAAGTCCGGCCGGGGAACAAAGCCGTGGTGCATCACGTGGTGCTGTACGCACGGCCCAAAGGTTCGCGGTTCCTGGCGGATGCCAAGCCCGGGGAGCCGTACGTCCAGCCGAACGCCGGACAGGCTCCGCAGCAGCGTCCGCCGCAGAGCGATCGGGCGTCGCTCTACGGGATCAACGGCGGCGCATATGAGATGGCCGCGGTGTACGTGCCCGGCGGCATCGCGTATCGCACTCTGCCCGGCCAGGCCCGCCTGATTCCGGCCGGAGCCGACTTGATCTTCCAGATGCACTACACCTCCAACGGGAAGGAAGCCGTGGATCGTACTAAGGTAGGCATCGTGTTTGCCAAGGAGCCTCCCGAGGAGCGCGTGGTGAATACGTTCATCATGAACAACACGCTGCGCATTCCGCCCGGCGAAGGCAATCATCGCGTGGACGGCAAAGTAACCTTGCAACAGGACGCCACTCTTCAGTCGCTGTTCCCGCATATGCACCTGCGGGGGAAGGCGTTCGAATACACCGCGACATTCCCCAGCGGGGAAACACGGACGCTGCTCAAAGTGCCGCGATACGACTTCAACTGGCAGCTCACCTACTATCTGGATCAGCCCATCGTCCTGCCCGCGGGCACCGAGCTCACGGCGACCGCCTATTACGACAACTCGGCCAATAACAAGTTCAACCCCGATCCGTCGAAAGAGGTCTATTGGGGCGATCAGAGCTGGGAAGAAATGCTGGCCGGATTTGTGGACTTAGCGATTCCGGTCAACATGAATCCAGTGGATCTGGTACGTCCCAGGCCCGCGCGTTAATCACTCCCAGGGGCTCTGCTAACATGTGGACTCGCATCCCCGACATCGTTGGCCCGATGTGGCTGGCGATCTTCATCATCTGGGCCATCAGCGGTCTCACGGTGAAGACGACGGTGGGCTCCAGGTCCGACGCGAGAGCACGCCTGTTAGTGTGGGGCGTCATGCTGGGCTGGTTGATTCTGTTCAGCCCGGGGCTCCGGCAGGGGCTACTAGGAGAACGATTCGTTCCGATGGGACCTGCCGCGGCCTATACGGGGCTGGCGCTGACGGTGGTGGGACTTGGATTTGCGCTGTGGGCGCGCTTCGCCATCGGCCGCAACTGGGGAGGGCTCATCACCGTCCAGGAAGGCCACAAGGTCGTCCGAACCGGGCCGTACGCCGTCGTACGGCACCCGATCTATTCGGGTTTCATGCTGGCCACTCTCGGCACGGCCATCGTCTTTGGCAAGGTCGGCGGATTGGTCGCCACCGCCCTGGTCGTGCTCTCGTGGGGCTACAAATCCCGGCTCGAAGAACGTTTTATGATCGAACAGTTTGGCGCGGAGTATGAAGATTATCGCCACCATGTAAAAGCCTTGATTCCCGGAATCTGGTAATTCGCCGCTCACCGGTGGCGAACCGCCGTTCGTCGAAAACCTTGTAACTTTGAGCCCGGCCGCCAGTAAAGTTAGGCATGCTCTTTCGAACCTTGGTTTTGATCGCGACAGCGGCCGGACTTTTGACCGCCGCCGACTCAAAGGATATCCATCGGACGTTTCCCCTGGACAGCCGCGGCCACGTAACCATCGACACCTACAAGGGATCCATCCGCGTCTCGACTTGGGACCGGAACGAGGTCGATGTTGCCGTCCGGATCGAGGAAGACGGCGAGCTGTTTGCCCAGAGCGTAACGCGGGCGGACGTCCGCTTCAACGCATCGCCCTCCGACGTGCGGATCACCAGCGACAATCAATGGTCTTTCTTTCTGGACGGGGCCGCTCCCCTGTACAACTACACGATTCGGATGCCGCACTCGGCGAGCCTGCGGATCAAGGACTACAAATCGGAGAGTGAGGTCAGCGACCTGGCCGCCGATTTGCAAGTGGACACCTACAAAGGCTCCCTCCAGCTGCGGAATTTTAGCGGCGGCCTGATGGTCAACACCTACAAAGGCGAGATACGGGCCGATTTCGCGAGCGTTACGACGCCCGTCAGGATCGAGACGCATAAAGGTACTGTTGATCTGCGGATGCCTCGCGACAGCCGTTTCGATCTGCACACCAATCTTGGCCGGAACGCCAGTCTTGATAACGATTTCGTACGATATCTTCCCGCGTCGAACACGCGTGGCGGTCCGGAGCTGCGGCTGAAATCCTACAAGGGCGAGTTCAGGCTGCGCGCGCGTTGAGTCGAAAGCACGAGAGCTGCGGAAAGCCCGAACGCGGCGGCGAGCGATAGCCACACTCCCGGCATCGCGGGGTTTCCAGTGACGTGAATCAGATAGGTGCAGACGGCCGGCGTGAAGCCGCCGAACACCGCTGTCGCCAGGCTGTAGGCGACCGAGAACCCGGAAGTGCGCACCTCCACAGGCATAATCTCGGTCAAGTACACGGCCATCGCGCCATTGTAGGCCGCATAGATGAACGCGAGCCACAGTTCCACCATCAGAAGCCTTGAAAACGACGGCGCGCTCACTAGCCAGCTCAGCGTGGGATACGCAGTCAGCAGTGCCGCAATCGTACACGCGATCAGAATCGGACGGCGCCCGATCCGGTCGGACAGCGCCCCGGAGAGCGGCAGCACCAGAAGATTGCAGGCGCCCACGCACAGCGTGACCACCAGGTTTCCCGACGCTGCCAGATGAAGGACGTTGGCGCCGAACGTAGGGGTGTACGCCGTGACGAAGTAGAAACTCACGGTGGTCATGGTCGCCATCATCATGCCGAGCAGGACCAGTCTCCAATTGGCGGCGACCGATCGCGCGATCTCGGCCGGACGCGGGGCATGCGCGCGCTGGAGGAACGCTTCGGTTTCTTCCAGCGACCGGCGCAGCATAAATAGGAAAGGCAGCAGCGTGCAGCCCGCGAGGAACGGAATCCGCCAGCCCCATTGCTGGATCTGTCCGGTCGACAGCGTCAACGTCAGCACCAGTCCGATCACGGCGGCGAACATCACCGCCACCTGCTGGCTCGCCGATTGCCACGCGACGTAGAACCCCTTGCGGCCGGTGGTGGCGATTTCGGAGAGATACACCGAGACGCCGCCCAGTTCCACGCCCGCCGAAAATCCCTGCAGGAGCCTGCCGACCAGCACGAGCAAAGGCGCGGCCAACCCGATTGCCACGTATCCCGGCAACAGCGCGATCGACAGCGTCCCTACGGCCATCAGCGCCAGCGTTACAAGTAAACCTTTGCGGCGGCCGTGGTGGTCGATATAAGCGCCCAGGACGATCGCTCCCAGGGGGCGCATGAGGAATCCCGCGCCGAAGGTCGCCAGCGAGAGCATCAGTGAAGCGTACTCGTTGCCGCTGGGGAAAAAGGTGAAGGCGATGGCGGCGGCGTAGTAGGCGAAGATCTGGAAATCGTACATTTCCAGAGCGTTCCCGGCCGCCACGCGAACCACCCGGCGGACCTGCGACGCCCGGACCGGCGTCCCGGCGGACATGGCTAGGCTGGACTCGGCGGCCA
>Ga0209415_10007191_pt1 | contig 19480 bp, 19 predicted proteins | sample PeaSoiSIISIP2007_FD_187696 | JGI IMG/M metagenome (GOLD analysis project Ga0209415, IMG submission 187696) | Peat soil microbial communities from Weissenstadt, Germany - SII-SIP-2007 (SPAdes) (version 2) | ecosystem: Environmental > Terrestrial > Soil > Wetlands > Peat | place: Germany... | reverse complement strand
CGCATCCTGATCGCCAAGATGGGCCAGGACGGCCACGACCGCGGCGCCAAGGTGGTGGCCACGGCCTACGCCGACCTGGGGTTCGACGTCGACATCGGGCCGCTGTTCCAGACACCCGAGGAGACCGCCCGCCAGGCGGTGGAGAACGACGTCCACATCGTCGGCATGAGTTCGCTGGCCGCCGGGCACAAGACCCTCCTCCCCCAGTTGCGCGACGAACTGGCGAAGCTGGGTCGTCCGGACATCATGATCATCTGCGGCGGCGTGATCCCCGCCCAGGACTACGACTTCCTCCTGAAGAACGGCGCGGCGGCCATCTTCGGACCGGGCACCATCATCCCCAACGCGGCGATGAAGATGCTGGAGGAGCTGAACAAGCGATTGAGCTAGCAAGCCTCCGCAAGGACCCGTGAGGACGCGAAATTTTGCGTCCCCACGATCTGGTTGTCGGTGCGTCCCCACGGGTTCGAACCGCGGCTGTCGCACGATTGGCGGGCATCTGTCGGCGCCAAAGGGCGTGGAATGCTTGACATTGGTTCCATACGCGATCTAGCGTGGAAGGAGATGGAACGATGGTCGAGCTGGACATGAAGGTGGACCCCGCCAAGATGCGCAGCCTGCGCGAGGAAAGGTCCTGGTCCCAGGAACGCCTGGCCGACGCCGCGGGTCTCAGCCTGCGCACCGTGCAGCGGGTGGAGCGGGAGGGAAACGCTTCGGCCGAGACGCGCCTGGCCCTGGCCGGGGCCTTTGGAGTGGACGTGGGCGTGCTGTCGGAGGCGTCGACCCCCGTGACACTGGGTTCGTCGCGACCACAGGATCGATTGGATGACGATTCCAGGTTGCAACGGGGCAAGTTCTACTCGCACCTCGCGATCTACCTGGGCATGTGCGTGTTCTTCCTCGCGGTGGACCTTTCCCACAACCACGCCTTGACCTGGGCGCAGTGGCCCATCATGGGCTGGGGCATCGGGGTCCTCGCGCAGGCCGGCAGAACCTTCCTCGCGCCCCGGGTCTGAGGACGGACCGGGCCTGACCGCCGATCGCCCTTGTTCTAGCTTGGAAGGCGCATGGGCGACGGGTTCGAAAAATCCTGGAGTCTGAAGGAATTCGGGGGGGAATGGGTGTCGCTCGGCCGATCCTTCTTCCTGGCGTTCGGGGATCTCGGGAACGGCGGAGCCTATTCCCAGGCGGCCGCCATCAGCTATTACGCCATCCTTTCGATCTTCCCCTTCCTGATGCTGCTGGTCGTGGTCTCCACCCGCCTGCTGGAGAATCCGGCGCTGTCGGTCCAGGCCGTCCGGTTGCTGGGATCCTACATGCCCAACGGGAGGGAATTCCTTTCCGGCACCCTCCCCGCGCTGCAACGGATCTCGGGAACCCTGGGGTTGGTGTCCGTGGCGGGCCTGGCCTGGTCGTCCATGGGACTCTTCGCCGCGCTCCGCACCGCGTTGGACGGCGTGGGCGGGGACAATTCGCCTCCGTCTCCCATCCTCCAGAGATGGGCGAGCTTCCTCGCCGTGCTGTCGAGTTCGCTCGGCCTGCTGCTGGGGCTCGCGGTGGCGACCCTGCTGTCGTTCCTCGCGCGGCTCTCCTTCCAGATCCTGTCCCTGGGGATCTCGCAACTGGATCCCATGGCGAGCGACCTCCCCAAGCTCCTGCTCCGGCCCGCGGGATTGGCGATCCAGGCCGGAACCCTTGCGCTTTCGGCCGTCATCACCTGGGTGGGGATCTTCCTGCTGCTCCATCACCTGCCGCGTCGCAAGCCGGCGCTCCGCAACGCCCTGGTCCCCGCCCTGGGGGTGACCCTGGCCCTGGACCAGCTCAAGGGATTGTTCCTCTTGGTGGTGGGGTCGAACAAGAACCTCACCGTGGTCCAAGGACCTCTTGCGGCCGCCATCGCCTTCATGGTCTGGGCCTACCTCTCCGCCCTCGTGCTCCTGTTCGGCGGTGCCTGGACGTTCCGCCTGGGGAAGGAACGGCTGCAACGGTCCCGGGTGCGCCACGTGCCACCCAGACCCCTGTAGGGATCGGACATGCCCGATCCCTACAGGGGTGGGCTACAGGGGGCCTCCGGTCAGCACATGCCGGACCGCCTCGGCCAGCGGAACGATGGGCGTGCGCCGGGCGAATTCGTCGGGGTCCAGCCAAGCGCAGGCATCGTGCTCCTCGGAGAGCCGGACCTCGCCCTCCAGCCAATCCGCGAGATAGTAGACGATGAGCATGGGAACGCCGGCGCGGTCCGAGGCGTGGGCCACCAGGGGTCGCGGATGGACGCGCACGGAAAGGCCGGATTCCTCCGCGATCTCCCGGTGCACGGCCTCCAACGGGGATTCGCCGGGTTCGATCCTTCCCGACAGCGCCTCCCAGATCCCCGGCGCGGCATCCTTGGCCATGGACCTGCGCATGGCCAGGATCCGTCCCTCCCGCCGGACCAGCGCGCAGACCGCCGCCACGAACAGGGTCATCGGACGTGCAGGTCGTCGCGCCCGGTCTTGGCCGAAGCGTCGTAGCCCGATTCCTGGCGATCCAGGTTCACCCGGTTCTTCAAGAGGTACAGGCGGTGCGTCTCCGCGGCGTCCAGGCCGGCGGCCAGGGCCAGGGACAGCCAGAAATGGAGGATGTCGACGATCTCAACGCGGACCGCGTCCATGTCCACGCTTTCCTTGGACCACCACTTCCAGGGGATCTCCTCGGACAATTCCCGACCCTCCTCCTGGAGGGCGCGCAGGTAGTTGGAAAGCCAGACGGAAACGTCCGAACCGGGCGCGATCGGACCCCCGACGGCGGCCTTGGCCAGGTCCCCCGTCGCCAATATCCGTCCATCCGAACCCCGCAATCCCCGCTTCTCGAAGATGCGGTCGTTCAGGGACGCCTGGCAGGCGAAGAGGTCTTCCAGCCGGTCGGTCAAGACCTGTCTCCCGCGACCGATGCGAGCTTCTCCTGCGTCCTCTCCTCGGCCTGGCGCCGATCGGATTCCCCCGACCAGTCGACGCGCAGGTACGGCGCGAGCAGAGGCACGTGGGGAAGCACTTCGCGGGCCATCCTCTGGGCGATGCGCCGGTAGCTGAGGTGGCCCGACGCGCCCGAACGCAGTTCCGCGACGTAGGCCCACTGGCGAAGGTCCATGGCGCAGGTCCACGCGCAGTGGTGCCCCAGGCTCGCGAGGTACTCCGCGTCGAAGGGACGTTCCCTCGCCACGCGGGCGTGGAACTCGCCGGCGCGATCCATCGAACGCCTGTAGAGATCGAGCTGTTCGGAAAGTTCGGGGTGGAACAGCTCCTCGGGAACCGAATACCCCAGTTCGACGACGGGACGGGTGCGCAGTTGCAGCCCCACCCGGTGGCGCTGCAGGTCGCGCCAGGCGCCGAAGTCCAGGACCAGGTCGAATCCGATCTGGCCCACCGCGAACTCCTTGGGCCAATCGTCGTGCGGCCCGCGCGGGGCAAGTGCCGCCTCGGCGATCCGACGCGACAGCTGGGGACCTGCGGCACGGATCCTTTCCCGGAGTTCCGCGGTGCCCAGGGCCAGCCGTTCGGTGGCGGCGAGCGCCGAAGAGAGCGCGAGAAGTTCGATGTCCGGGCTGATCCACGAAAGGGTGGTCGAAGGCTCCAGGGCATCCACGGGGCTGTCCCAACCCAGGTCGGCGGCGAGGCTCGCGAGGCCGCCCACGGTGCGTTCCAGGTAGGGATCCGCCTGCACGTGCCTCAGGAGGCCCGGGTTGAGCTTGACCGATTCGTCCCGCATCTTCGACGCCAGGGCCCGGATCTCCCCGTGGGGGGAGGCGAGCAGCGCGGAGATGTGCCTCTCGGTTTCCCGGGACGGGAGCGTGGCGCCCACCGAGGTCTTCACGGCGGTGGGCAGGAGGTAGCGGGCGACGTCGAAGGCCCGCGCATGCGCCGTACGGCGCCAAGCCGCTTCCGACTTGAACTCGCGGCGCAGCAGAAGGGTTTCGAAGTGGAGCTTCAGGCGCTCCAGCAGCTTCCGGTAGGCCACCATCATCTGGCGACCCTGCCAGCGGGTCTCCTCCCCGTAGGCGCTGGCCAGGAGGTCGGCGGGATACACCAGGGCGTCCTCCGAGAAGTCCAGGTAGCGCGTGCTCTTCTCCTGGAAGGAGCCGAGTTGGCTGTGTTCGAGGAGCTTGGCCGCGCGTTGGCTGACGTTCTCGAGGGCGAAGCGGTCGACGGAGCTGTCCTTCAGGCTGTTGTGCCCGTACTCGACCGCCCATTTGGACATGAACCCGGCCGCCTTCCTCAGGGCGCCTTCGAGGACCGGAAGACGCGCCTTCGCCACGGCGTCCGCGAGCTCCTCCATGGTGGGTTCGTCTTCGTCCTTCTCCCGGATCTCCTCGAAGATCTTGAGGAACCGGTCCCGCATGGACAGCTGGGACCTGCTGTAGCCGCCCTCCAGGAAGGCCCACAGCGCCATCGGCATGGCGTCGGTGGCGCAATACACGTCGCTTTCCACGCTGGTGAAGAAGTGCTTGAGGAACACCTCCTGCGATGTGGTGTAGCTCATCTTCCCTCCGGGTAGCGACCTTGCCAGATGGCGTCCTCCAGGCGCAGCTTCGCCTGGGCCGCCCAGTAGTTCCCGGGGTACCTCGCCGCCAGGTCCTTCCAGGTCGACATGGCCTCTCCGTGCCTTCCCTGCCCGTCGAGCGCGCTGCCGATCTGGTAGATCGCCCAGGGGGTTTCGGTCGACTGCGGCCAGGTCTTGACGACGTCCTCGTAGACCGCCTGGGCCTGGGACGCCTTGCCCGCCGCCCAGAGCAGGTCGGCTTCCGAGATCGAGACCTCCAGGCAGGTTCCGGAGCGGTCGCATCCCTTCCTCGCATCGGTCAGGGGATCCAACGCCTGCTGCGGGTTCCCCGCCTTGGCGGCTTCGCGGCTGATCCGCAGCGCGAGCGACCGTCGTTGCCTGGGATCGGTCTCGGACTGGAAGGCGAGCAGGAGGGCGGAGACGGATTCCGCGTGCTTGCCGGAAAGCCGCAGGGCCTCGGCCAGGGCGGACTGGCGGACGGATTCCGTCCAAAGGGAGGTCTTCGTGGCCAGCGGAAGGGGACCCAGCACGGCCGCCGCGGAATCGGCGCGTCCGGCCCTGAGGAACGTGATCCCCTCGACCAGTCGCGCGTAGTCGACCAGCGGGTTGGACGGGTGCTCGCCGAGGAACGCCTGGACCTGGGAGAGCGCGTTGGTGGGCAGGCCCATGGCGTCGTAGACCAGCGCTCCCGCCAGCGGGGCCAGTTCGGCCGCGGGCGAGGCGCTCTCCTTCAGACGAAGCTGCTCCAGCGTGGACAGGGCCAAATCGTGCTGCTTCTTGGCCGTCTGGCTCGCCGCCTCGTCCAGCATCCTGCCGGCCGACGACCCGTCCCCGGGCGGGAACCGGAGGTCCGGCGGGTACCACGAGTAGGCTCCCCGGAGGGAGTCCGGCAGGACCTGGGGTGCGGGTTCCTGCGCGATCTCCCGGGGCTTGGCGGCCGGCTCCGGACGGGATTTGTCGGGCTTCGGGCCTTCCAGGCGCGCGCGGGCCTCGGCCGCGAATTCTCCCTTGGGCGCCTCCGCGAGGGATTTGCGGAAGGCCTCCACGGCCTCCTTCGACTTGCCGCGCGAGTCCAGGCACCGGCCCAACCAATACCATGCGGACGCGCCCAGTTCCTTGTCGGAGGTGGCCTTGCGGAGGTTGAACTCCGCCATGTCGAACTTCTTCTCCTCCAAGCGCATCACCCCGGCGTAGTAGTACGCTTCGCCCGTCGGCTTCTTGCGGATCGAGTTGCGGAGGATCTCCAACGCCTGGTCGCGCTTCCCGCCCTTCCACAGTTCGACGGCCTTCTTCACCTCCCCCGGTTCGGATCCCTGGACCTGCATCGCCTTGGCGGGCGAAGCGGGCGCGACCTTCGGCGAGGGGGACGATCCCGTCTGCACCGGAGCGGCCGCAGGGGCCTCCGGAGCCTGGCCCAACGCGGCGAGGATTCCCTGCACGTGCTTCTCGGCCTCGGCCTGGTCCTGCCCGGTGCCGATCTGGGAGACTCGCCGCCATTCCAGCAGCGCCCGCTGCGGATTGTTCGACTTCTCCACCGCACCGGCCAACCCCTTCTGCTGGCGGATCCCCGTGGGATCGAGCCGGACCGCCCGGGAAAAATCGCCGATCGCTTCCTTGGTCTGGCCCGCACCCATCCTCGCCTCGCCCAATTCCGTCCAGACTTCCGCCTGGTCGGGGGAACTCTCCAGGGCGTTCTGGAACTCGCGGATTGCGGCGAGGTGCTGTCCATCGGACTCCAGTTTCCGGGCAAGCTGCAGGCGGTCGCCGTCGCCGGAAAGGATCAGGAGGGCTGCGATCGCGGTCAGGGCGATCATCGGACCGGCACCTGCGCGGGCGATGCGGTTTCCAGGACGGCTCCTTCGAGATTGGCCTGGGAAAGGTCCGCATCGGAGAGTCGGGCCCCCCTGAGGTTGGCCCTGCGGAGATCCGCTCCGCACAGGACGGCACCGGTGAGATCGGCCCCTTCCAGGCAGGCGCCTTGGAGGTTCGCTCCGGTGAGGTCCGCGCGCACCAGGGTGGCGTCCTGCAGGTGGGCGTCCTCCAGGTCGGCGCCGCAGAGGACGGCTTCCGTCAATCGCGCCTCGCGCAACCTGGCGGCGGAAAGCAGCGATCCCTCGAAACGGGTCCCTTCCAGGTCGGCCCGCCGGAGGTCGGCGTCCTGGAGCATGGCGCGGCTCAGATCCTCGCCGGCCAGGTCCGCCGATTGCAGCGACTTGCCTTCGCGGGCGGCCGACTCCAAGGCCGGCACCAGGTCTTCGTGCGACTGGAGCAGGATGCGTCCGGAATCGAAGCCGTGCACCACGGTCTTCCAGTGGCGGGTGTGGCGGGTCGGGACGCCGGTGGCGTGGTCGAGTTCCGCGGGAGACAGGTCGGTCTCCTCCACTTCCACTCCGGTGAAGTCGGAACCCCCGAGCACCGCGCCCTCGAACCGGACGTGCCGCAGGAGGGAGCCTTGGAATTCGGCGAGCATCAGGTTGGCGCCGCGGAAGTCCGTGGAGATCATGCGGGCCTTCACCAGGTCGACGTCGACCATGCGGGCTTCGCGGAAATCGGTTTCCAGGCAATCGGTGCGGTTGAGGCGGGCTTCGGAGAGGTCCGCCTTCGAGAATTTCGCGCGGACCAGGGTCGCGTCGTCCAGGACCGCTCCCGACAGGTTGGCCCCGGTGAGGTCGGCGTCGGAAAGGTCGGCCCCTTCCAGGTTCGCCTTCTGCAGGTTGGCTCCCCGCAAGTCCGCCTTGTGCAGGTTGGCGCCGGAGAGATCCGCGTGCTTGAGGTTGGCTCCCGCCAGGATCGCCTGGTCCAGGTCGACGTCTTCGAGGTTCGCCCCGCGGAGGTTTGCGTCCGACAGATCCGCGTGCTTCAGGTTCGCGCATTCCAGGTCGGCCTTGCGCAGGTTCGCCCCGTGCAGCGGAGCCTTCTCCAGGAAGGCGTCCCGCAGGCGGCGGTCTTCCCCCACGCAATTCTCGATGGCGGTTCGGAGCTTTCCGGGTTCGTTCGGCAGTTCGACCTGGTTGGACTGCCCGTCCTTCTGTTCCACTAGGTACCAGCGCGTCACGATTCCTCCGGTGCGTCTTTCGGAGGCGACCCGCGGGCCCCTCCGTCTCAAGGTAAGATTAGCCTAAACGAGGATGGATCATGCCCCGGGTCCGACCGGGGACTCCACCCGGCTCATAGTCTCCGCAACGCCTCGCCCACCAGCAGGGAGGTGTCCGCGCCCTCCATGGCCTCGGCCGCCGCGAGCACCGCGGTCCGAGCCCGCAGAGGATCCACGCCCAGGGCCTGGAGCGCGAGGATGGCGTCGTTCGCGGGGCTGGGAGGGCCCGAGGGGGCGATGGCCAGCCGGGCGGGGACGCCTTTCTGGGTTCCCGTCGACTTTCCCATGGCGTCGCGCAGGTGGGCCACCAGGACCTCGGCCGTCTTCCTGCCCACTCCGGGGAGCTTGGTGAGGCGAGCCACATCGCCCCGGACGATGGCCGCCGCCAACTCGCCCGGATCGATCTCGCCGAGCACCTTGAGAGCCACCTTGGGGCCGATGCCGGAGACGCTGGTCAGGGCCTGGAACATCCGCTTCTGGGTGTCGGAGGAGAAGCCGACCAGTTGGAGCGCATCCTCGCGCACCAGCAGGTGCGTGTGCAGATGGATCTCCCGACCCGGAGCCGGAGCTTCCAGCGCCACGGAAACCGGGACGTCCACGGCCAGGCCCAGGACTCCGATGTCCACCACCAGCCGCCCGTACTCGCGGGCGTGCACCTTGCCTCGGACGAATTCGATCATCCCCTCCAATGTAGGTGAACGAACCCTCCCCCCGCGGAGGCTACCTTTGCCCTCCTCCCATGGAAACCACGGACGCCGTCGCGCTTGACCTGCAGGAACGGATCGATCGACTGGATCGGTTGATCCGGGAGAGGGACGACGGGATCCGGGGCCTGGGCGTCCGATTGGCGCTCGGACTCGCCCTGGAGGTGCGCAAAGGCGATGCCCCGGGGAGCGGGACGGGCGCGATGGTCGCCGAATGGTTGGAGCGGTACGGCCCGGAAGCGGTGGACGATGCCGTCGTACAGGCCCGGGTCCTCCTGGCGGACCCGGCGCGCATGGCCGCGGAATTCCAGCGCCGCATGAACGAACGCCCCCCGGAACCTCCCGATGCTTGAGGCCGTGGTGGACGTTGGGACCAATTCCGCGCTCCTGCTCGCCGCCGCCCGCGAAGGCGGTGGATGGAAGGCCAAGCTCCAGAGGGAATCGATCTGCCGGATCGGCAAGGGGTGGGAGCCCGGGCAGGACCTTTCCAGGGACGCTCTGGAACGCCTGGAATCGAGCCTTCTCGGATTCCGCAGGGATCTCGCGCTCGTGGGGGGGCGCCTTCGCGCGGTGGGGATGACCGAGGCGGTGCGCAAGGCCGCGAATCCGGAGGCCGCAACGGAAATCGTCCGGCGGGTCCTGGGCATCGATCCGCGCGTGCTGTCCGGCGAGGAGGAGGGACGGCTGGTGCGCCGCGCCGTGGCCTCGCGCTACCCCGACGCCAAGAAGCTCGTGGTGCTGGATCTGGGCGGGGGAAGCCTGGAGATCGACAACGGCAAACGCGTCGCGAGCATGCCCATCGGCGCGGTGCGGCTGTACGAATCCTTCCGCGAGACCACCCGCGAAGCCCTGCTCAAGCATGTCAAGCTCGCCTTTCGCGAAGCCCAGGTGAAGCGTCCGACCTACGCGGGCTGCGACCTGGTGGCCGTGGGCGGGACCGCGACCACCCTGGTTGCCCTGGAACTGGCCATGGCCGACTACGACGGCACCCGGGTGGAAGGACACGCTTTGACGCTGGAGCTGGTGGACAAGTGGCTGGCGGAGCTCGACAAGCTGCCCGTGCACCTGCGCGCACGACTTCCCGGACTCTCCGCCGGACGTGCGGAGATCCTTCCCTCCGGTCTCGCGGCCCTCCGATTCGCCCTGGAACACCTCAAGCCGGAAACCGCCGTGGTCTCGGACCTGGGGCTGCGCTGGGGACTTCTCCTGGACGCCTTGGGAGAGCTGGCATGAGGATCAACCGGTACCTGGCGGCCTGCGGGCTGGGTTCGCGCCGGGCCGTGGAAGACCTCATCCGGGACGGCCGGGTGAAGGTGGATGGCGAGCTCATCCGGAACCAAGGGGTGCAAGTCCGCGACGAAACCCTGGTGGAGGTGGACGACGTCGCGGTGTTCCCCCCGCACCAGGCGAGCGTGGTCCTGCTCAACAAGCCGCCCAACGTGATGACCACGCGGATCGACCCGCAGGGCCGCAAGACCGTGTACCACCTCATGCCGGATTCCTTCCGCAGGCTGGCCTACGCGGGTCGTTTGGACTACCCCTCCCGCGGGCTCCTGGTGATGACGGACGACGGGGAACTGCTGCACCGCCTCACCCACCCCCGCTGGGAACACCCCAAGCGGTACGAAGTGGAGCTGGACGGCCCCCTGGCCGAGAAGGACCTGGTCCTCCTGCGGGCGGGCGGCATGGTGCTCCCCGACGAGGAGGACCCCCTGCGACCCGTGGAGATCGAAGCCCGGGGACGCTTCCTGACCCTGGTGCTGCGGGAGGGCCGCTATCGCCAGATCCGACGCATGATGGAGGCCTTGGGGCGGGATGTCCTGGACTTGTGCCGCACCGCAGTGGGAGAATGGACTCTCGAAGGACTGGAGGAAGGTCTTTGGAGAGAATTGTCCGACGCGGAAATCGACCCCATGCGGCGAAAACTGTCCTTGCCTTCGCGCTCGGACTGACAGGATCGGCCTCGGCCGGGTTCGCCACCCCGTTCATCCCGGATCCCCGGGTCGAGGATGCGGGCAGCCTGCGCGCCTCCATCCTGGACAACACCTTCCAGACCGATCCGTCCCAGGCCCCGCCGCAGATGCGGCATCCCTGGGCGCTGGGCTTGGAGACCTCCGTGGCCTCGCGCCTTTCGGTGGAAGCCGCCCTCTCCGACGGCATCGGGCTCGGGACCAAGGCCGCGCTGGTGCGCGAGGCCGACGGGCCCTTCGACCTTTCGCTGGGATTCGACGAACTCCTGTATCCCACGGACAAGGACCTGTTCGGCGACGCGCCGAGGTCCGCGACGGCCACCACGGGTCGAGCCTGGTTGGCGGCCGCCCAGACCTGGGATTTCGTGAGGGCGCGTGCCGCGGTGAGCGCGGAGCCCTCGGCCGCCAGCTTGCACGTGGTGCCCTACCTGGCTTTCGAAACCGCCTTCGATATGCCCGTCTCCATCGGTTGGGAATCGCGCTGGGAGTCCGGCATCTGGAGACAGGACATCGGGGCGAGCGTCGCCTGGCGCTCCTTCCACGTGGCCGGAGGGCTCTCCGAGTTCCAGGCGTGGATCCTCCGGGGCCTGAAGCCGGGCTGGTACCCGAAGCCTCCCGTGGACGCCACCACGGGGATCGACAACCCGGGTTGGTGGGTCTCTGTCGCCCTGGACATCCCCAACTTCTCCAGGGAAAAGCCTCCGCCTCCGCCTCCCATCTCGGTGTCCTGCCCGGCGCCCGTGGTGGATTCCCAGGCGCTCCGGTCGGTGGCCGAGCTCTTCCAGGAGCGGGCCCTGCGCGAGGACGTGGCGGAGCTCGCGGCCCGTTCCCGCTCCGATGCGGGCTCCGACCCGCTGGCCATGTCCATCCTGCGCCGCCGGATCCTGTCCGAGGGTCCCGCCGCCCGGACGCTCCTGTGGAGCATCTGCCGGGATCCGACCGCGTCCCTGGACGAGCGCGTGCAGGCGATGGTCACCCTTTCCGACGGGATGTCGATTTCCGACACCGCGGCCCTCGAAGTCCTTTCCAGGGACCCGGCCCCGGCCATCCGGCTGGAGTCCGCCGTGGATCTGGGACACATCGGGTCCGGGCCGTCGTTCCGGATCCTGGGCCGGCTCGCGCAGGACCCGGACGAAAGCGTGCGCGAGTCGGCGAAGTCGTTCCTGGTGGTGCCGGACAAGGCGTCTCCGGGGAAGAAGTAGGGAACCGGCCGACGGGAGGAAGATCGGCGGGTCAGCGGGCCGTATCCGTCCCGTCGGGCGGGATCTCCTCCTCTTCCAGTTCCTCGGACAGGTCTTCCAGGTGCCAGCTCCCCTGGCGGATGTTCATGCGCTCGGAGTCCAACAGGCGCAGGAAGTCGTCCACGCCCACGGGTTCGTTCCCGTTCCCGTGGATGAGCACGATGCTCCCCGGCTTGGCCGCTTGGCGCTTGGCGAGCCAGGCGTCGGTGCCCACCGGCAGCAGCCCGGTGGCGAGGACCTTGTCGAAGATGGTCGAATCGTCCATCAGTCCCGGAAAGCGGAAGAAGACGGAGGGGATCGCGCCGTGGCGGAGCATTTCGCGTTCCGCTCCCAGGACTTCGGCCAGGACGTCCGTGCCCGGCAGGAAGAGGAAGTTCCGATGGTCGGGAACGCCCTTGACGTAGCGGTGGTGGTCGGTGTGGTTGATCCAGGTCGGATCGATGTGTCCGGAGTCCGCTTGTCCCTCCAGCCAGTCGAGGTCCGCGGCGTGGGTGCGGATCCAGGTCCCCGAAAGGGAGAAGGACACGGGCACGGGCTTGTCGTCGTGCCGGAAACTGTCCCAGACCCTCCTCACGATCCGCCGATCCAGCGGCTTGCGCGAAGGGCAGAGATCCACGGACAGCACGATGCCCCGCTCCCTGCCCAGGAAACGCGACAGTCCCGCGGTCTTCCACCCCGAATCGAGCTCTCCGCGGCGCAACCTCCCCCAGGGAGTGGAATCCAGGATTTCCGGCGGCCGACCCGTTTCCGCCCAGCCCGCACCTCGATGGAGCGACGTCTCGAGGGACACGGGATCCACGGCGAGCAGCCAGGAAGAACCGGAGGTGTCGGAAAACGTCCGCAGGCGCAGGAGCCTGGTCCCGCCGGAATCGATCTCGGCCAGGGAAACGCGGAGGTCTCGGGCGAGGAGGGGCCGGGACTGTCCGGACGCCGCGGCGAGTCCGGCGGCGAGGGCGCACCATGCGGAACGCGCACCGAGGGTCAAGGATCGGACCTCGTGGAGCCGAATTCCCCCAGGAAGACCACTTCCCGTTCCAGCTCCACGCCGTTGTGTTCCCGGACCCTGCGGATGACTTCGCACGAGAGGTTCCACACGTCCTGGGCCGTGGCCCCGCCCAGGTTGACGGCGAACCCCGCGTGCTTCTCGGAGATGGCCGCATTCCCGACGCGGAATCCCTTCAGGCCGGCTTCCTCCACCATCTTGGAGGCGTACCCGCCCGGCGGGCGCTTGAAGAGGGAGCCCGCATTGGGCAGGTTCAGGGGTTGCTTGTCCAGGCGGGCCTTCTGCGTATCGCGCACGATCCGCTTCAGGTCCTCGGGGTCGCCGTGCGCCAATTCCAGTTCCGCGGAGAGGACGATCTCGCGGCATCCCCGGAAGACCGAAGTCCGGTACCCGAATCCGCATTCCTCCCGGGTCCGTTCGTGGATGGCACCGTCGAGGTCCATGGACCGTACCGAAAGCGCCCTGTCTCCGAATTCCTGGCCGTAGGCGCCGGCGTTGATGGAAACCGCGCCCCCCACCGTTCCGGGGATCCCGGCCAGGCGCTCGATCCCGGCCAGGCCCCTGCCCACGGCCTGGACCACGAGGTCGGTGAGCCGGGTGCCGGCGAACGCGGTGGCCCGTCGTTCGGCCCAGTCCACGCCGGAGAAGCCGCCGGAGATCGCGACCACCGCGCCGGGCCAACCCTTGTCGGAAACGACCAGGTTGGACCCGCGGCCCATGGCGAAGAGCTCCAGTCCCTTGGTCCGGACCCAGCGCAGCGCGTCGGCCAGTTCCTGTTCGTTCGTGGGTTCCAGCAGGTAGCGGACGATTCCTCCCAGCTGGAAGGTGGTGCGGTCCGCCATGGAGGCGCGTTCGCGGCCGGGACAGGGGAGTTTCCCGCCGGGCCTCACGACGCGCGGCCGGCCCGGAAGTACTCGGCCTGGCGGGTGGAGGACAGGACGGCGTGCCACAGCGCGCCGTCGACGTCGAGCTTCTTCCGTTCCGAAGTGGCGTAGGAGATGGGCACGTGGGTGAACACCCCGGAGGTGGATCCCACCACGATGTCGGTTCGCCCCGCCATGGCCGCGTGCGCGGCGTTCTCCGCGAGCTGGTAGCAGAAGATGGCGTCGGTGCCGCGGGCCGGGACCGAGCGGATGGAGTAGCTGGGGTCGAAGTACCGCAGGGCGATGTCCATGCCCAGCTGTTCGAAGTGGTGACGGATCTTGTCCACGAGGAAGTCGCCGATGTCGTGCTTGAGCACGTTGCCCGAGGCGTCCTTCACCTCCGGAAGCCCCTTGAAGAGATCCTGGCCGGCGCCCTCGGCGATCACGAGCACGGCGTGGGTCTTGCCTCGCTCGTAGCGCCGGCGCAGGGCTTCGAACAATCCGTCCGGTCCCTCCAGGTGGAATTCGACCTCTGGTATCAGGCAGATGTTGACCACCGTGTTGGCCAGGGTCGCGTAGGCCGCGATGAACCCGGAGTCCCTTCCCATCAGCTTCACGATGGAGAGGCCGTTGGAGGCGCCGCGCGCCTCCACGTGGGCGCTGGAGATGATCTCGGCGGCCTTGTACACCGCCGTCTCGAATCCGAAGGTGCGGTCCACCAGGTTCAGGTCGTTGTCGATGGTCTTGGGGATGCCCACCACCGAGATGGGAAGGCGGCGCTTGGCCACCTCCTCGGCGATGGCGTGGGCCCCGCGCAGGGTGCCGTCGCCGCCCACGCAGAACAGGATGTTGATGTTCAGCCGCTGGAGGGTGTCCACCATGGTGGCGGGGTCCTGGTTCCCGCGGCTGGATCCCAGCACGGTGCCCCCCTCTTCGTGGATGGTGTCCACGGCCTCCGGCGTCAGGGGCATGGGGGCGTGCCTGTACTTGGGATTGAGGCCGCGGTAGCCGTAGGGGATGCCGAACACGTGGCGGACCCCGTAGTCGAACCAGAGCACCTGCACCAGGCCCTTGATGACGGCGTTGAGCCCGGGCGCGAGTCCTCCGCAGGTCACGATGGCGGCCCGGGTCCAGGCGGGGTCGTGGAAGATCTTCTTCCTGGGGCCGGCCTTCTCCAGGGCGGGAGCGGGGACGCCGCGCGAGGCGAGGTCGCGGAGGATCTCGGCGTCGGAGGTGAGGCACACCTTCTGCCAGTCCTCCACGAAGCGCTGTCCCACCAGCGGGTTGTCCACGGTGCACTTGCCCAGGACCTTGCATCCTAGGTCGTGGTCCTCCGGATTCTTCAGGATGTCTTCCAGTTTCACGAGTTCCCCCTGCGCCATGCAGGGTAGCAAAGAGGAGGGATTTCGACTCGGAGGGTCCCCGAAGTTTCTTGGGTGGCGGGTGTGCTAATATTGGCCCCATGCGGAGGAAGCGATCCAGCTCGCGATCCGGTTCGTCGTCGCACCCTTTCGGCGCGGCAGGACCCGTTTTCCTTCTGTTGGCCGTCGGCTTGGTGGCCGGCCAGACCCCCGTCGCCAAGTCCGGGCCTCTCGTCGACTCCTCCAAGGCTTCCCCCACCGCGGTGGTCCCTCCCGCCAAGCCCGTCGTCGCCGTGGACTCCGTCGCGCCGGTGCGCCCCAAGCCGATCCCGCGGATCTGGACGGCAGCGGTGCTTCCGTTCACGGGGAGTCTTCCTCCCGCCGAACTCGCCGCCCTGTCCAACCGCTTCGAGAGCGAAATGATCGCGCAGGACAGCTTCCTGATCCTGGAGCGCAGGCGCATGGACCTGATCCTCAAGGAACAGGGCTTCCAGCAGAGCGGTGCCTGCGCGGGGGCGGACTGCGAAGTGGAGGTGGGCCAGCTCCTGGGGGTGCAGAAGGTGTTCATCGGCGAGGTCTCCCGGGTGGGGGGGACCACCACCTTGGACGTGCGGCGCGTGGACGTGGCCACGGGACGCGACGAGTTCGGCCACTCCCTGGACATCCGAGGCTCCGCCGAGGATGTCCTTCGGTTGGGCTGCCACGAGATGGCCCTGATCCAGAGCGGAGCGAAGGTTCCCGACAAGGAAAGATCCGTTCTGGTGGCCGAGCGCAAGACCTCCATCTGGCCATGGGTGGCGGGCGGCGCGCTTCTGGCGGGTGGTGGAGCCACCGCGGCCTTCCTGTTGGATCGCGGCTCGTCCCGCGGTTCGGGCGGCTCCACCGAGACCCAGGTGTGGGTGGGCTGGTGAGGGGGATGGCGATGCGATCCGTCCGTCCAGGCTTGCTGATGGCGACGGGATTACTCGCCCTCTTCGGGTGCGACCGTTCCGAGATCGCCGGGGGAGGGGAGCCGCTCTACACCTCCATCGCGCCGCGGGTGCTGACCCGCACCGGTGCGACAGCCGGGGCGGTCGACTCGGTCTTGATCACGGTGGTGGCCGACAACGTGGTCCGCGACACCACCTACCCGTACGCGCTGCACCGGGGGGCCATCGGACGCGTGCCGGTGGGAGCCGTTTTCGCCGTGACGGTGACCGGCTTCAACAGCGTGGACGCCTCGCCGACCGGAACCGCGGTGCAGGCCCGCCTCGACCTCTGGACCGGAACCGACTCGGGGACCGCGAAGGCCATCGCGGACAGCGCCGAAGTCGCCGCCGACGCTCCCGTCGTGGTGGTCGACACCGCCGCGCCACTCCATCTCGGGCTGGACAGCATCGTCCGGAGGTTCTCCGGGACCCAGGACACGGTGAGCATCTCCACCGCCGGGACTTCACCCACCACGGTCCTGCGGTGGGCCCTGGACGCCCCACCCACCTGGGATCTGGCGGCGCAGGTGCCGGCCGACGGCCGGATCCCGGTGTCGCGCACCTGCCGCGTGGTGGTGCGGACCTTCCGCTCCATCTCCGGAACCTGGGTGGGCTCCGGCACCGCCGAGACGCTTTCCGTCCACGTGACGCCCCCGAGCGCGGTCCTGCTTTCCTCCGCCGTCGATTCCTCCTCGCGAAACGCCAGCCTGAGCTGGGTCCCCGCCGGGGGAGCCAGATACCTGCTCTATGCCGCAACGGATTCCGTTCCGGACAGCGTCCTGTTCCTGCACCCGTACGGTTCCACGACGGTCGGCTCCGCCACCTTTCCGGGCTTGGCGCGCGCCGTCCGGTACACCTTCGGGGTCCGGGCCGCCTGGGGGCCCGACAGCCGGCTTTCCGACACGGGTGCCGCCGCCCGTGTCGTTTTGACCGTTCCGGGAATCCTCTTGGACACCGCGAACGCCCTGGCGGGACTCTCCGTCGACTCCGGGATGCTGACACCCCCCTTCGACCCGACGCGGACCGCCTATGTGGACACCATTTCCGCGACCTTGGCCCGGATCGCGGTCGTCCCGAAAGCCTCCTCCTCGCTGGACACCATCAAGCTCGGCGGTGTGGTGGTCCGGTCGGGGGCGAGCGATACCCTGGCCGTCCCGCGAGACACCTCCTTCCTCCTCACCACCTCCAGTCCGAACACCGGCACCGTCCGGACCTACTCGCTGTCCGTGGTGCACCGGCGCCCGCCCTCGGCCCACGACACGGCCTTCTCCGTGGCCGAGAACAGCCAACCGGGGACCTCGGTGGGAACCTTGCGCGCCTCCGGCGACACCACGGGACTTCGATGGACGGTGGTGGGTGGCGACAGTTCGGGCGTGTTCGCCACCGACGGGCCCAGGATCGTCGTCAACGGGGCGCTGAACTTCAGGGCCCAGCCCAAGTACGTGCTCGCCGTGCAGCTCCTCAACGCCTGGGGTCTCCGGGACACCGCCCACGCGAGCATCGCCGTGATCGCCGTGAACCGACCTCCCTCGATCCTGACTCCTCCCGAAACCCTGGGGGTGGCGGAGAACGCGGCGGTGGGAACGGCGCTGGACACCCTCCAGGCCGTGGATCCCGACGGGGACGCCCTCGACTGGGCCATCGTTTCGGGAGACTCCGGCGCGGCCTTCGGCATCGATTCCAAGGGCATCCTGCGGGTGACGGGCCCGCTGGATTACGCCGTGCGCCCGAACTACCACCTGCAGATCCAGGTCACCGACGGTCTGCTCAAGGACACCGTCGCCGTCCTCGTGGACCTGTCCTTCGTGACCTGCAAGGAAAAATTCGATTCCACCCGGTACTTCTGCGACCACCGAGATGGTCAGCGGTACCGGTATGTGACCCTGGGTTCCCAGACTTGGATGGCGCAGAACCTGAACTTCGCGGGAAACGGAACGGGGAGCAGCTGGTGCTACAACGACTCCGAGGCCTACTGCGCCACCTACGGCCGGCTCTACGACTGGGCGGGAGCGATGGCGCTGGCCTCGTCCCTGAACAGCAACCAGTGGAGCGGAGACACCGCCATCCACCGACAAGGCGTCTGCCCGGCGGGGTGGCACGTCCCCACCGCCACGGAGTGGGATACGCTGGAAACCTGGGTGGACCTCGCCAACGACAGCGCGCTGAACAACGACGCCGGCTCCGACCTGGCCTCCACGAACCATTGGAATGCGAACACCGGTACCGACCGGTACGGATTCGGCGCGCTTCCCGCCGGATACTGGAACCCGGACAACTCCTCCTCCAACGATCTGGGCAACAGCGCCAAGTTCGTTTCCGCGTCCGAGACGAGCACATACTTCTGGCAGAACGCGAGTTGCTGGACCATCACCGCCGGGAACGCGTCCTTCAGCCCCAACCAGAGCGCACCCCGTCGCTACGGCGTGTCCCTTCGCTGCCTGAAGGACTAGGGTTCCCATCCCACGCGATTCGCGGGACGGGAGGGCCGGGGTCCCTCAAGGAGATGGTGGCGCGTCTCCGGTCGCGGCGATCGTGAATGTCAGAAGTTGTCTACCATCCACGATGCGTACGACCACCACGGCGGACTCCTCCACGCGATAGAGGATGCGCTGGTTCTCGAAAAGGATCTCGCGCCATCTTCGGATGCCCTCGTCCAGGAATTCGGGGACGAGTCGGCCGCTTTCCGGGAAGGATTCCAGACGTTCCAGCGCCGCGGGGATTTCCAACGCGTAGCGCGATGCCGTGGCCGGGCTTTGATCGTCGATGTACTCGAGCAGGGCGGAAAGGTCTTCCCAGGCCTTGGCGGAAAGCTTCACCTCATGGCGCATGGCGGATCTTGAGACGCTTCTTGATCTCCGACAGGCCCACCGTCGGAGCGGTCCGCAGCGACTCCTCTCCTTCGGCCAACAGCTTCAGGAGCTGGATCTTGCGCTGTTGCGCTTCCCAATCCTCGATGGCGACCAGGACGCCCGTGGCCCGGCCATTCTGGGTCACGATGGTGGGTCGATGGTTTTCGCGAGAACGGTCCAACAGCTCGGCGAAGTTGGCCTTCACATGGGAAATGGGGGCGATGTCTTCGCTTGCGGACAGGATCACATACTGAAATCTAACCGAATTCGGTTAGAAAATCGATGGATCCGACAAAAACCCCGCCTCCCGGACGGGAGACGGGGCCTTGGATCGTGGGAACCAGTTCTGCCGTGGGGACCTGTCCGACCGTGGGGAGCTGTCCGACCGTGGGGACCTGTCCGACCGTGGGGACCTGTCCGACCGTGGGGACGCAAAATCTTGCGTCCCCTACGGACCGGTCATCTCTTCTTCGCGACCTTCTTGACCGCCTTCTTCGGCGCCGCCTTCTTGGCCGGTGCCGCCTTGCGCGCGATCTTCGCGACCTTCTTCGGGGCAGCCTTCTTGGCGGCGGGCTTGGCCACCTTCGCGGGGGTCTTCTTGGCCGCGAGCTTCTTGGCCGGTGCCTTCGCGGCCACCTTCTTCGCCACCTTCTTGGCGGGAGCCTTCGCCTTGGCCTTGACGGCGTCGGCGGCGGCCTTCGCCTTCTTCAGCTCGGCGAGTCCGGCCTGTCCGGCGGCCAGGCGCGCGACCGGCACCCGGTAGGGGGAGCAGGACACGTACTTCAGGCCGATGTCGTGGCAGAACTTGACCGACGAGGGCTCGCCGCCGTGCTCGCCGCAGATGCCGAGCTTGATGTCGGGACGGGTCTCGCGACCGCCCTCGATGGCGAG
>Ga0209415_10007187_pt1 | contig 19485 bp, 18 predicted proteins | sample PeaSoiSIISIP2007_FD_187696 | JGI IMG/M metagenome (GOLD analysis project Ga0209415, IMG submission 187696) | Peat soil microbial communities from Weissenstadt, Germany - SII-SIP-2007 (SPAdes) (version 2) | ecosystem: Environmental > Terrestrial > Soil > Wetlands > Peat | place: Germany... | reverse complement strand
GGCGCGGACGACGCGGCGATCTCAGGGTTTGTCGCCGGGATCTGGCGCGCGCGCTCGGACCGCTACAGCGACGAGAGAAACAGCGTCCTGGCGGCCGGAAAGGAGCGCAAGAAGGTCGAGATGAGCTACATCGGCGGCTAGCGGGCGCGCCGGCCCGCCCCGTTGGGGCGCCTCAGGCCCCGACCTTCTTAAGGATCTCCAGGAGCGCCGCAAAGTCCTCGTCGCGCGTCCGGCTCTCGATGACGTAGCCGAACTTCGGGGCCTCGCGCAGCTCGGCCTCCGCCGTGGACATACGCCGGGCGATCTCGGCCTCGTCGTCCTTGCCCCGTTCCCGCATGCGCGCGAGGATCCGGCCGTAGTCGACCACGATGAACACCGTCGTCATCACCCTCCCGAGGAACGGATCCCTTGCGGCTATCCGGCGGAGGCTCTCGACCCCCTGGACATCGACGCTCATCACGAGATTCCTTCCGGCCAGGAGCGGTCCGAGGACGCTCGCGGCGAGCGTGCCGTAGCGGCGCTCGCCGTGCACCCAGGCCCACTCCAGGAATTGCCCGGCGGCCACCCTGGCGTCGAACTCCTTCGGCGTGAAGAAGTGGTAGTGGACCCCGTCCACCTCGCCCTCGCGGGGCGCGCGGGTCGTGCTCGTGACGACCCGCGTGAAGCCCATGCCCGCGGCAACCAGCCGGTCGCACAGCGTGCTCTTTCCCGAGCCCGCCGGCCCGGCCAGGACGAGCAGGATGGGGTCCTTCGCGCCGGTCCGCGGGGCGGCCTCGGGAATCATCGGAGCGTGAATGCCACTCCGCAGAGCAGGAAGCCGTAGGCCACGAGGAGCCCGCCAAGCCCCCGGGACCGCGCGGGCCGCGCAAAGAGCCAGTTGAAGAAGTCGCGCAGCCTCCACGGCTGGGCCCCGAGCCAGATCGCGAGCGTCAGGGCGCCATAGACGGCGGCCACCATGAAGAGGCGCTGCGGGCGCTCGTACTCCATGAAGGCCGCGTTGAGGAACGGCATGGCCCCGATCAGGACGAGCGCGCAGGCGCCGCGCACGCCGAGGAAGTCCGGCACGCACTTGAACGCGAGCACGGCGATCGCCGCAAAGCCTATGAACAGGATCGTCCGGTATTCGCCGAAGTCCGCCTTGGACAGGTTCCAGACGTTGTAGAGGAACCAGGCCGCACCGGCGCTGAAGACAACATATCCGGCGGATGTCGATCTCGGGAAGGCGTTCATCGCGGCCTTGATCGCGGAATGGTCGATCAGCAGCGGCATTCCCAGCGAGACCAGGATCAACCCTGCGACAAACGTGGCGGTGAAGAGCGACATGGGTGGGGGATGACTCGGGCTGGGATTGGCGAGGGTCAGAGTGACGCGGGGACGCGCGCGGTTTGCAAGCCGGCGTCCGCGGGGGCGAGGTTCCCGTAGAGCGTGCTCACGCTCGCCCTGGCGATCCCAACGGGGACAAGCGAGCCCACCAGGGGCGCCGCGGCCTCGAACACGGCCACCCGGTTGCCCCGCGTCCTTCCGGTGAAGCGGAGCCCGGTCCTGTCTGGGCCCTCGACGAGGACCTCCTGCACGGTGCCCACAAGCGCCTGGCTCCGCCGGAGCGAACCAGCGCGCAGGAGGTCGAGAAGGACGCGGTTGCGCTCCTCCCTGACTGGGACGGGCACCTGGCCCGGCATCGTGGCGGAGGGCGTTCCCGAGCGCACCGAGTACTTGAAGACGTAGGCCATGTCGTAGTCCACCTCCCCGCAGAGCGCGCACGTCTGCTCGAAGTCCGCGTCGGTCTCGCCCGGGAACCCGACGATCACATCCGTCGAGAACGCCATGGCCGGCTGCGCGGCGCGCAGCGAGCCGACGATTTCGAGGTAGCGCTCGCGGGTGTACGGCCGCTTCATCGCGCGCAGGATCCGGTTGCTTCCCGACTGGACGGGAAGGTGCACGTACTCGCCCAGCTTGGGCAGCCGGCCGAACGCGTCCGCCAGGTCCTGCCTGAACCCGCGCGGATGGGGCGAGGTGAACCGGATCCGGTCGACCCCGGCGATCGCGTGGACCCGATCGAGCAGCTGGACGAACGGCGAGATCCCGCCGGTGTGGGCGTAGTCGCGCCTGCCGTAGCTGGTGACGATCTGCCCCAGGAGCGTGATCTCCCGGGTGCCCCGCGCCGCGAGCTCCTCGCATTCGCGCACGATCTCGTCCATCGGGCGCGACCGCTCGTCGCCCCGCGTCGTCGGCACGATGCAGAACGAGCAGTCCATGTTGCAGCCCTGCTGGATCGACACGAACGCGCACACCCGCCGGTCCGGGCCATCCAGGTGGTCGCGGATCGTGTTCTGGGAACCCGCCTCGGCCTCCGTGTCGACGACCGCCTCGCCCACCGGGGCCCCCGCCTCGCGGGCCGCGCGGAGGTTGTCGAGGTAATCGGGAACCCTGTGGAATTTTTGGGTGCCGACGATCAGGTCCACGTCGGGCAGCCGGTCGAGCAGGCTTGCACCCCGGTTCTGCGCCATGCAGCCCAGGATGCCCAGGATGAAGTCCGGGTCGCGCTTCTTCCTGGAGATCGCGTAGCCCGCCTTGCCGATCGCCTTCTGCTCGGCCGCGTCGCGAACGCTGCAGGTGTTCAGGAGGAGAATGTCGCACTCGTCCTCGTCCGCGACAATGCGGTAGCCCCGGGCGCGAAGCATCGCCGCGACAGCCTCGCTGTCGCGCTCGTTCATCTGGCATCCGTAGGTCTTTATGTGGACCCGGTTCACTGGCGGAAGGCGACTTGCCTACCCGTCGGGAAATCCCCGGTCAAACGGGAACTGGCCCGCGAAGCCGCGGCTGTGGGCCCCGGGGGTGCCGCCAGCCGGCCCTCCGTCCCGCGGGCAAGCCCGCGCGGCGGCCGGCCCCAGGCAATCGGCGCCAACGCCCTGAAAAAGGCCCTGGCGCCGGCAATTCGCGTCAATTCTCAGGCAGTTCGCGTCAATTCTGTTCGCCACACGCTCCCCGGTTGCTTTGCTCAAAAGCCTATGGGCTCCCCCGAAGAATCCCCCGGTAATCCCGCTCTGCCCGCCAATGAGGACGGAAATGGGGCGCCGCCGCCGCCCGGATTGGACCCGTCGGCCCCGAGCGTAGGCCAGCGCCTGGCGGCCGCGCGCGAACGCCTCGACGCAAAGGACCTCCAGGGAGCCCTTGCGATCTACGAGGAGGTGCTCGCGAGCGCCGGGGACCGCGCCGACGTGCTGGTGGCGATCTCGGGCGATCTCGGATCCACCGGCAACATTCCCCAGATCATCGAGCTTGTCGCCCCGCGCTACGATGCGCAGCGCCACGGCTCCGCGGCCGGGATCAACCTGGTCCAGGCCTACCTCGCCGTCCGCGATGCCGACGCGGCGCAGCACGTCCTCGACATCCTCTTTGCCCTCAAGCGGCCCGAGCTCGACGACCGCCTTCACGGGTTTTCGAACGCGATCGCCGAGCTGATCAGCGAAGGGGCCGTGAAGGGCATCCCGCACGTCGATCCCAAGGCGGGCGCGCCCCACGAGATCGGGCTGGCCCTTGTCACCCTGAGCAAGCCCGTGTGGGCCTACGGCCTCGAGTCGTTCGAGGAGATCCTTCCCAAGAAGGAGGGCCGACCGCGCCGCGTCGCGTTCGCCCAGCTTGCGCTTCCGGGCGCCTACCCCGACGTCGGGGCCGCGATGAGGCAGCCCGAGGACGAGCTCGGGCGGCTTTCGCGAGCGCTCCCCCTCTGGCTTGCCGAGACGTTCTACTTCTCGCCCCTCTACTCCCCGATCGCGGCGCTCGGCTGCATCCATGAGGCCGACGGCTCCCGGCGCACCGCGATATTCCCGACGGAATGGACCGTCGAGAACCTCAAGCAGCTCGTCGACACCACCGCCGACGGGCTGGACTACATCTTTACGGGCTCGCTGCGCCGCGATTCCGGGGAGCTCGTCCTCGTCATGCGGATCTGGGAGGTCAAGAAGCTGCGCGAGCGCAAGTACATCTCGGTCCGCTGGACGCCGGCGACCGCGGACGCGGAGCTCAAGCAGCTCCACGAGTACATCCGCTCCTACATGGAGTGGGCCCCCTATCCCGAGGGCTCGGGGATCCCCTATTCCGCGCCGTCCGCGCCGTCCGCGTGGGTCGATGTCCTCGGCGCCCTGCTGGGCCTGTTCCTTGTCGAGAAGAACCTTCTTCCAAGGGAGCAGCTGGGGTCGTTACTGCCGACATTCGACGCGTTCGCCCCGCACGCGTTCAGCCCGCCGGCCTCGTCCCTCGCCTGGATCTCGCTTCGCTCACGCGCCACGTCGCTCGGGCTCGCGCCGAACCTGAACGATGTCCTCCTCAGCCGCCACCCGGCGGTCGTGCGCGCCCGCAAGCTGATCGACGCCTGATCCCGGCGCCCCAGTTCGGAAGGCCCGGCATGCATTCACCCACCTCTGACCTGCGCATCCGCGCGATGAGGCCGCTGCCGGCCCCGGCGATCTTTGAGGAGGCCTTCCCCCTGGACGACGAAGGTGCGGTCGGCATCTTTCGCGTGCGGCGGGAGATCTCGGCGATCATGTCGGGGACGGACGACCGGCTGCTCGTGGTGGTGGGTCCGTGCTCGATCCACGATCCTGCGGCCGCGATGGAGTTTGCGGGCAACCTGCGCGCGGCTGCGCTCCGGCATTCGGGCGAACTGCTCATTGTCATGCGCGTCTATTTCGAGAAGCCGCGCACGGTGGTCGGCTGGAAGGGCCTGATCAACGACCCGGACCTGGACGGGACCTTTCACATCAACAAGGGCCTTCGCCTTGCCAGGAAGCTCATGACGGAACTGACGGCGGCCGGCGTTCCGATCGCGACCGAGTTCCTCGACACGACGCTCGGCCAGTACTACGCGGACCTCGTGAGCTGGGGGGCCATCGGGGCCCGCACGGTCGAAAGCCAGGTCCACCGCCAGCTCGCCTCGGGCCTTTCGATGCCGGTGGGGTTCAAGAACCGCACGGACGGGAGCGTCCAGGTGGCGGTTGACGCGATTCTGTCGGCCCGGCACGCCCACTGGTTCCCGTCACTCACGCGCAAGGGGTTGCCAGCCTGCATGCAGACGACGGGCAACGCCGACACCCATCTCGTGCTCCGGGGGGGGTCGAACGGCCCGAATTACTCGGGCGACGATGTCCGGTCGGCCGTCGAGCTGCTCTCGAGGAACGGGCTCCCCCCCCACCTCATGGTGGACTGCAGCCACGGCAACAGCGGCAAGGACGCCGCGCGTCAGTCCGCGGTGGCCGTCGAGCTGGCGGGGCGGATCGCGGCCGGCGACCGCGCCATCGCCGCGGTCATGATCGAGAGCAACCTGCTCGGGGGCTCGCAGGATTACCGCGCCGTCCCGCTCGTGCGGGGCCGAAGCGTCACGGATGAATGCCTCCCGTGGGAAGACACGCTCCCGTTGATCGCGCAGCTGGCCGGGGCGGTGGGCGCGCGCCGCGGGGTTCCGGTCTGAGGGGGCGCCCGTCCGCGCTCAGACCGCCGGCGGAGCCGACGGCATCTCGGGCGAAGGTTCCGGCGGGCTTGCCGGCGCAGCCGGCGGGATCTCGGGCAGGGGGGGAGGTTCCTGCGGGGTCTCCGGCGCCGCTTCCGCGCCGGCGGGCTCCTTCTTCCTGGCGGGCGGGCGGCGGTTCCTTCCCCCGGCCGCGTCGCCGCCGCCGGCGGCATATTTTGAAGCCTTGGCATTCAGCCAGAGCTCGCCCTTTCCGTTGAGATTGAGCCAGAAGATCTCGCCGGCGTGCTCGGCAAACGCCGGCTTCTCGCGGGCCTTTTCCGGCACCCGCAGTCCCGACGCCGTGAGGGCGCCGAGCAGTTCGCCGACCGGTTTGCCCAGGTCGCCCGCAAGGCGCTCCACGGGCGCCGCGACACTCCCCCTCTTGGTCTCCCTGAGGAGGAGCCGGACGGCGGCGAGCACGTTGCCCGGCGCGGGGGCGGCCGAGTCGGGCGCGGACGCCAGCGCGGCGGGCGACCCCTCCCCGCGCTTCTCGCGGGCGTTGATCCAGATCCCCCCGCGCTGGTCCTTGTTGAGCCACCACAGCTCGCTGCCGAATTCCACGTAGGCGGGCGGGTCGCCTGCGGCCCCGGGGGACGCGAGCCCCATGGCGTTGAACGCCTCGACGAGCGTGGTCTCGCTGCACTTCAGGGCGCGGGACAGAAAACTCACGCTGCCCGAGCCGCCCGGCTCGCGGCGATTGCGGCGCATCTGCGGGCGTATGCGCCCAAGGAGGGCCTCGCCCGCGGGAAGCGCGGCGGCGGGGGCGCCGGACTCCTTCTCGGCGTCGTGCCCTTGCGACTCGGGTTTGCGCTCCTCCTTGTCCCCGGCGGCCTCGGCCCCGGCGGGGCCCTCCTCCGGCTCGACCCGCGACGCCCGGACGGTCCGGAACACGGGGCGGGATTTTTCCTTCGTGTTGACCCAGAGCTCCCCGCGCCGGTTGATGTTCACCCAGTAAAGGTCGCCGTCATAGTCCACGTAGGCGGGCTTGGCGTTCTCGTCGTCGGGGATCTCCAGGCCGCACTCCTTGAGCGCGCCAATCACGTCGGCCTCGGAAATGTCCCATTTTTTGGCGAGGTAGTCGACCCCGACAGAAAGGCCCGGACCGCGCTGGTTCCTGCGAAGGTGGGGCCGCATGGCCTCGAAGAATGTCGGCAGCTCGTCCTCGGCGCCCAGTTTGTCCCATTCGTCCTCCGGGGCGTCCGCGTCTGGGGCATCGGGATCCGCGTCGCGTTCGGTGTCGCGAAGGCGCCTCAGACCGTCCTGCTCGCGCCCGCCCTCCTCCGTGGGCGCCTCGGACGGGGCTGGCGCGGAAGCCTCCGTTGCGCTCCGGAACTTCGCCTCGAACTCGACGCGAAGCTTGTCGGCCTCGACCCGCGCGGCAGCCGCCGCCGCGTCCTCCAGGGTCCAGTCGCGCTGCGTCGGGCGCCTTGCAAGCCCTGAAAAAGCCAGGGGATTGTCAGGCTGCCCTCGAAACTCGACGATCTCCCACTCGTCCGTGCCGAGCTGATTGAGAAATGATTCGAGAAGCGCGGGCGTGGCAAAGCCCCCCTTGCCGCTCGAGATTACCTTGTATTCCCATACTGCCATATTGTGTCGTGAGGGTTAGACATCCCAAATGGAGGCCTTGTTGCCGAGCCTATTCTTGGCGGAAGGGGAAAAAGACCTCCAGCGACGGGTTGTAAAGCGAGGCTCCCCGTGCCCCAATCGCCCCCGCCATGCGCCGCATCGACCAGCTCCTTGCCAGCCTGGGCTACGGCACGCGGCGCGAGGTCCGGGAATGGCTCGGGACGGGCCGCGTGACCGTCCGCGGCGTTCCGGCTGTGGAGCCCGGCGCGCGGGTCGAGCCCGACGACGTCAGGGTCGATGGCGAGCCGCTGGACCATCCCGGCCAGCTCCTTATCCTGCTCAACAAGCCGGCGGGCCGCGTCTGCTCGCACGATCCCGCCGAGGGCCCGAGCGTGTACGGCCTGCTCCCGGCCCGGTGGCAGCGGCGCAACCCCTGCGTGACGAGCGTGGGCCGCCTCGACAAGCAGACGACCGGGCTCCTGCTGCTGACCGACTGCAGCGCGATCGTGCACCGGCTGACGTCGCCACGGCACAAGGTGCCAAAGGTGTACCGCGCCACCCTGGACCGAAGGCCCCCGCCCGATGCCGAGGATATTCTTGCGGGCGGGCGGTGCATGCTGCCGGGGGAGGACACACCGTGCGCGCCCGCGGAGCTGCGCAGGATCGGCGAGCGGGAGACCGAAATCGTCATCACCGAGGGGCGCTACCACCACGTGAGGCGGATGTTTGCCAGCCTGGGATGCGAGGTCCTTGCGCTTCATCGCTTGCGCCTGGGCGACCTGGAGCTGGGGGACCTACCTCCCGGACAATGGATCGAGTTGCCGGCCAATGTCTTCGACAAGCAGTGATCGATCCCGGGCGGGCGCGGCCGGCGGGGCCGCTGGCGTCCTACTCGGCCCTGAGGGCGATGATCGGATTCACCTTAGTCGCACGCCGCGCCGGGAGCCAGCTCGCCAGGAGCGCGACGCCGACCAACAGCGCGGCCACGGCGGCGACGACCAGGGGGTCGTTGCCGGGCACGAACGACACCATCTTGTTGAGGAGATTCATCAGCCCGAAAGAACCCAGCAGCCCGATCCCCATCCCGAGCAGCGCGAGGATAATGCCGCTGCGAAGGAAGAGCCATAGGACGTCGTTCGTCTGCGCTCCCAGGGCCATTCGAATCCCGATCTCCTGCGTGCGCTCCGAGGCGAGGGTTGCGATCACCCCGTAAATACCCACGGCTGACAGGAGCAGGCCGAGGGCCGCGATCTCGATGAGGATCCGACGGACGAGCGTGAACCCGGACAGGCTTGACTTCATCAAGCCCTCGGCCGTGTCCAGGAATGAAATGGCGATATCCGGCTCCAGGTTCGCCATGACCTTGCGCACGCTGTCCTCCAGGGTGCGGGGGTCGGGTACGCTGTGCAGCGCGAAGGCAAAGAAGCGGTGCGTGTTCTGGGCCCACGGACGGTACACTTCGTAGTGGGTCTCGGGGAGCCTGATGTCGCCCACCCCGTCTATGTCATCAACGACACCCACGATCTCGGTCCAGTCTGGATTGGCGGGATCAACCCCGCCGATCCGCTTGCCGATCGGATCCTCTCCCGGCCAAAATTTCGTGCCCATGGATTTGCTGATGATGGCCACGTGGGGCGCCCCCGAGCGGTCGGCGTCCGTGAAGTCCCGTCCCTCCAGCTGCCGAATGCCGCAAACGCCGAATAAGTCCGGAGACACGAAGTTAGTCGAGGCGACCGGCTCCTTTCCCTTGTCCGGCCGCGGCCGGCCCTCCACCAGGAATCCGTCGCCGCCGCCCGAGCCGAGGACCGCGAAGCCGCGCGACACCGCGGCATGGTCGACCCCGGGCAGCGCCAGGAGCCCGGCCCGCAGCTTCTCGCCAAACACCCGGGAGCGTTCGTCGCCCTGCTCCCCGAAGCGGTCATGGGACCCCGCAAAATACCCCATCAGCATGTGCTCCGGGCGCCACCCCTGCTCGCTGTGGGTGATCCGCTCAAGCCCGTGCACGAAATAACCCGCGCCGGTGAGCAGCGTGAGGGCCATGGCCAGCTCGGCGACAATGAGCGTCTGGCGGATCCGGTGGCGCGAGAGGTCCGAGGAGGCTCCGCGGGTGCCCTGCTTCAGGTTTGCATTCACGTCCGAGCGCGTTGCGATCCATGCGGGCAGGGTCCCGAACACCGCGGCGGTGAGAGCCGAGGCGCCAAATGCAAAGGAGAGCACGCGCAGGTCGAGCGGCATGTCCAAGCTAAAGTATGCAGCGATGTAGTCGTTGCCCCACTTTGCGATCAGGAGCCCCAGGGCGCCACCAGCGAGCGAAAGGATCAGGCTCTCGAGAAGAAGCATCCCGATCAGGCGCCCCCGCGGGGAGCCCAGGGCGATTCGGATCGCAAACTCATGGGCGCGGCCTGTTACCCGGACAAGCTGCAGATTCGCCAGGTTGACGCAGGCGATGAGGAGCACGACAAGGGCGAGGTCCATGATCATCCAGGTGATCTTCCGGCCGAGATCGCCCACGGAATCCGTCGGGTAGGGTGCGACCCTGAAGCCCCTCTTGGCGTTCGTCTTGGGAAAGTCGTGGGCCAGCCGGGCCGCCACTGCGCTCATCGCCGACTGGGCCTGCCTGACCGTCACACCGGGCTTCAGGCGGGCGACCACGTTGTACCACGCCAGGTCGCGCAAGTTCCGGTTGATGGCCGTTGGATCGAGGCTCCAGATGTCCAGGCCGTTCCCGAACAGCATGGGGTCATCCAGGTCTGGCGGCATGACGCCGACGACGGTGACGACGTCGCCCTCGAACCGCATCGTATGCCCGAGGATCTTCGGATCGGCCGCGAACTTCTTCCGCCAGTAGGCGTTGCTCAGGAGTATGAGCTGGGCGTGGTGCGCCTCGTCATCGGCCGTGAAGGCGCGGCCGAGGGCGGGAGCCACGCCCACCACTCGGAAGAAATCCGCACCCACCTTCAACACGGTCGACCGCTGGGCGGGCTGGCCCTTTTCCGCCAGGCTGACCAGGTCGCTGACGTAGAACACAGCCATCCCGTCAAAAACCGCGCTCTGCCCGCGCTCATCGAAAAAGTCCCCAGGGCTTTGCCCGAGCTCGTCCTGGCCGGGCTCCGTGCGGTAGATCCTGACGAGGCGGCCGCTATCCGGGAAAGGAAGCCCCTGGAGAAGCAGCCGATTAAGGATCGTGAAGGCCGTCGTGTTGACCCCGATCCCGAGGGCCAGCGTCATCAGGGCGATCGCGGTGAAGCCGGGGCTCTTGAGAAGCTGGCGAAGGGCGAGTTTCACGGCGAACGCGGTCTCACTGATGGGGTGTCTTCGGCTGAAGGGCCTTCCGTGGACGCCCGCGTGGGGCGATAGTTCCGGGCCCGGTCGCGGATGGGGCGGGCAGTGCTCGGATCCGTGTCGTGCGCCGCGCCATTTCGGGAAGATTTTGTCGTGAAATAACGGGCCAAAGCCACCATTTTCGCGGCACCAAAGGCCGCCTTGCACCCAGCGACCCGGTCGGCATCGCCACTCTCCAAAGCTTGCAATTCCGGATGATTAGGTGCCTAATCATCTCTCCACGCATGAACTGTGTCATTTCCAAGGTGGCGAGGATGCCCAGGGGCGCGGGGGCCGCCGGGGCCTTGATCGCGCTCGCGATCGCCGCGCCCGCCTGGGCGCAGGGATCCCCCCCCGGCCCGCTCACGCTCGCGCAGGCCATCGACGCGGTGCTCGCGCGCTACCCTTCCATGGATGCTGCGCGCGCCGCGATAGACGCCGCCCGCGCGCGCACGATGGAATCCAACGCGGACAGGCTGCCCCAGGTGAGCGGCCAGGCGGGCTACACCTACAACTCGCTGCGCCCGTACGTGGCCTTCTCGTTTCCGGGCGGGCCCAACGGCGCGATCTACGAGAACGTCCAGAACGCGTACGGCGTGAGCGTCACGGCAAGGCAGCTGCTCACCGACTTCGGCCGGACCGACAAGATCGTCGACATGGCTCGGTCCGGGCAGATCACGGCGCAGGACGCGCTCGAGGACACGAGGCACCAGCTCGGCTACCAGACGATCCAGTCATTTTACGGCGTCCTGCTCCTGCGCAGTTCCGCGGATGTCGCCAGGGAGGAGATCGGCGCCCTTGAGGAGGCCCTGCGCATCGCCGAGAAGAAATTCGGGGCGGGCAGCGCGACAAAGTTCGACGTCCTGACGACCCAGGTGCGCCTCTCGAATGCGCGCAACCACCTTACAGACACGCTCGCATCGCTCGAGAAGCAGGAGAACGGGCTCCGCCAGCTTCTGGGTCGCCAGATCGGGGCGCCGCTCGAGGTCGCCGGGGATTTTGACGCCGAGGCGCCCGCGATACCCGAATCGATGGCGATCGCCGACGGGATCAACAACCGGCCCGAGATGAAGCTCGCGCGCGATGACGAGCAGACCGCGCACCTTAGGCAGGACGCGGCCGACCGCGGCAACCGGCCGACGCTCGCCGCCCAGGTGACCGGCGGAGTCGAGAACGGGGTGGTGCCAAACCTTTACGACAACAGGGGTTATGTCACCGCGGGCCTGTCCCTCGAGGTGCCAATCCTCACTGGAAGGCGCGTGACCGGGGACCGCTTGGAGGCCGAGGCCGGCGTCCGCTCGGCGCAGGCGCGCGAGCGCGAGCTGAGCGAGACGATAACCACGGACGTCGCCAACGCCTATTCCGACCTCAATGCCGCAAAGGCCAGGCTCGGAAGCGCCGACACGCTGGTCGCCCAGGCAAAGGAGGCGCTGGCGCTGGCCGAGACCCGCTACGCCAACGGCGTGATCACGAATTTCGAGCTTTTGGACGCGCAGAGCTCGTTCCGGTCGGCCGAACTGAGCCGCCTGCAGGCGCGCTACGACTGCGTCCTCGCCCGGCAGGCCGTCGCGCGCGCCGCGGGAGTCGCGCCGCAGCCTTAGGCCCCGCGCGCCATAGGGGCATTCTCGGGGGCGGTCCCGCCCCGGTCTTGGGCGGGCCCTGAAACGGCGCCCGGATCGGCTGGGGAAGTTGACGAATCTGGGCCGGCGTGCTGTTGTCCGCGCATGTACACGATCATTGGCGGGGACGGAAAGGAGTACGGGCCGGTGACGGCGGACCAGGTCCGCGAATGGATTGCCGGGGGACGGGCCAACCCGGAGACAAAGGTCAAGGCTCTCGGGACCGACGAATGGAAACGGATCGCCGATATCCCCGAGTTGTCGGGATCGGGCGGCGCGGGGGCCGCCCCGCCGGTGACCGCGCCCGTCCTCGCCGGCCGCGCGCCCCCTCTGAATATCATCAGCTGCTACGAGCGGAGCTGGGAGCTCCTCAAGGCCAACTTTTGGCCGCTGGTCGGCGTCAATTTCCTCATCATGGTGCTCTCGTCCGCCCTCGGGTGCACCTATTACCTCGGGTTGTTCTTCCTTGGCACCCTTTTTGGCGGCGTATTGGCGGGCGGGTGGTACTATTACTTCCTGCTCAGGATACGCGGCCAGCCGGCGACGGTCGGCGACGCCTTCGCCGGCTTCTCAAGGGCTTTCATCGTCCTGGTCGCGATCGGCGTGCTCAAGGCGATCTTCGTGACGGTCGGGCTGCTCTTCCTGATCGTCCCGGGCGTCTATCTGGCGGTGGCCTACGCGTTCGCGTTCATTCTCGCGACGGACAAGCGCCTTGGAGTCTGGGAGTCCCTGGAGACGAGCCGCCGCGTGGTCACGAGCCAGTGGTGGCGCGTCCTCGGCCTCGTGCTCCTAGCCGTTCCGTTCATCCTGCTGGGCCTCGTAGCCCTCGGGATCGGGGTCTTCGTGGCGATTCCCCTCGTGATCGGGGCGATCGCGTACGCCTACGAGGACCTTTGCAATCCCAGGCAGTAGAGGGCTCAGGCCCTCCTGTCGTTGCCGCTCAGGGCGTCCAGGGAGAACTTCCCTGGGCCGAACGCAAACGCGATGACGGACGCAAACAGGAAGAGGAACGGGGTCGCGGACACGAATTTGTCTGGGTCGGAAAAGATCGCGCCCAGCGCCTCCCGTTCCGCGGTCGCGTAGGCGACGCACATGACCCCGATCAGCGCGAGCGACGCGAAGCGCGTGAAGAGGCCCACCAGGAGCAACAGCCCGCACACGCACTGGATGGAGGCGGCCAGGATCGCGTTCGCCTTGGGCATCGGGATGTTCAGGCTCGCGAAGTAGGCCGTCACCTTCTCCAGGTTCTGCAGCTTTCCCTTGCCATCGATGAAGAACTGCCAGCCCCAGTAGAGCCGGACGATTAGCAGGAGCGGGTTCCTGAGGAATTCGCCGATTGTAGCGAGCAGGGCGCGGAGTCTTGAGAGCATGGATGTCGGGGGATTGTCCGGGGCGGAAGAACGGGGTCTCTGGAGTCAAGATGCGGCCCGGCGCCGTTTATTCCCGCGGGCGCAAAACCAGCCCAGCGCCGTCCAGGACGTGAACCAGGCCTTCGCCTGGGCCGGCTTGACACCCGGGCCGGCGGCGGCGATCGCTCGGGAGAGCGTGCGGCCCCTGCGCAGAGCGTCGAGGATTCTGAACGCCGCGGGATCGAGCCGCTTGTAGAAGAGGCGGTTGTTGTGCCGGTGCACCGCGACGTGGGTCTGCCTGGGCCGGGGCAGCGCGGCGCGCCGGAACGCCCGGTGGACCACGGCCGCGGCGTCGGGCGTGTTGCTCGCCTCCGAGCGCAGGGCGTCGCGGCGCTTCACGGCGATCACATACGTGTCGATGGGGTGCCGAAGCGCGAGAAGCGTGATATAGGGCTGGAGCCCGAGCCGCAGTCGCGAGGGCGGCGTCCGCGCGAGGTGCGACGCGGCAATCACGGGCCGCGCCTCGCCGTCGAATGCGACCGTCTGCGCCCACTCGAACCTCGCGATCTCGGAAGCCAGCTCGGTCCGCGGGGCCGTCAGCCGCGGCTTCTCCAGGATGAAACGCTCCAGCCGCGAGCACAGGTTGCGCAGCGTGAACGAGCGCGAGGGGTACTGCGCCAGGTAGGCCTGGGCCAGCCGGCCGAAGGCGCGCTCGCCGAGGGCCGCCAGGAGGCCCGGACAGTCGTCGCGGATCGAGTCGAACAGGCGGAACCAGTACATCCTGCTGTAGAGCTGGAGGCGCTCGAACGACGTGAGCCGGTCGTTCGGCTTGATGAACTCCGCCGCGACCTCGTCCATGGGCCGGCCGTCGGTCCAGCGCGGCTGAAGCCCGTCGTCCGCCGTGAGCGGCCTGATGATGGCGGATGCCATCATCCGCTGGAACGCCCGCAGGTCGGCCGTGGACGCGATGCGCGACGGGGCGTGCTTGGGCGGCGGCTTCACACCGCGGCCTTTTTCGCGCCGTCGATGAACTCGTTCGCCTTGAGCGCCTCGTTGTGGACCTCGTCGAAAGAGGGAATCTTGTCGTCCCATTCGAGCAGGGTCGCCGTGATGCCGCACAGGCGCGTCGCGTGCGCGTAGAGCTTCCAGACCGGGTCGAGCACCGGGTGATCATGCGTGTCGAGGATGTACTTCTCGAACTTGGTGTGACCGGCGATGTGCATCTGGCCCACGCGGTGGTGCGGGACGTTGTTCACGTAGTCGTAGGGGTTGAAGCCGTGGTTCTTCGATGAGACGTAGATGTTGTTCACGTCGAGGAGGATCCCGCAGTCCGCAAGCTCCACGACCTCGGTCAGGAACTCCCACTCGGTCATCTCCGAGGCGTGGAACTCGGCGTAGCTGCTCACGTTCTCGACGCAGACGGGAACCTCGACGTAGTCCCGGATCTGCCGGATCTTCTCCGCCGTGCGGCGGGCGGCGGCAAACGTGTACGGCATCGGCAGGAGATCGTGGGTGTACGTGCCGTCGACGCTTCCCCAGCACAAGTGGTCCGAGAGCCAGGGGGTCCTGGTCCGCCTCACAAGCCCCTTCAGCCGCTTCAGGTGCGCGCGGTCCGGCTTGTCCGCGGAGCCGAAATACATGGAAACCCCGTGCTGCACCACGCGGTACTGCTCGAGGATCTTGTCGAGGAGCTCGAGCGGCCTCCCGCCCTCCACCATGAAATTCTCGGAGATGATCTCGAACCAGTCGACGACCGGCTTCTTCGAGAGGATGTGCGCGTAGTGCGGGACCCTCAGGCCGATGCCGATCCCGTAATCCGAATGTCCGTTGAACCGGTTGGCAGGCATGCCGAAAGAAACGCGGCCGGCGTTCGGCCGGCCGCGTCACTCAATAGAACCTAGGCGAATGTGACCTTGCCGGGCTGATCAGGTCGACTTGTTCGTGTTGCAGCCACCCTTGCCCTTGCAGGAGTTCTGGCCCTTGCAGCCGTTGTCGCCAGCCTTGCAGCCGCCCTGGCCCTTGCAGGAGTTCTGGCCCTTGCAGTCGTGCTTGCCGGCGTCCTTTGAGTCGTCCTTGACCGAGGTACCGGCGTGGACACCCGCGTACGCGCGCGAGGCCATGGATCCGGCATAGAGCCCGGCCAGGGCCGCGGCGGTGACGATTAAGCGTGTCGATTTATTCATGACAGAGTTCGATTATTGTTGTTCGGGGGGTGACCAAATTGGCCGGCACCATGCCGTCCATGGGTCCTAATGGGAGATATTACGACCGGTAATATTCCCCGGATGCAAGTAAAACAAGGCGCCGGAGCCCCCGGGTGGCCGTCCGCCCTTGAAACGTCACAGAATCCGGTCCGTCAAGGGGGCGCCGTCCTCGAAGGCGGCGAGATTCGCGAGGAAGTGCCTGACCAGCTCAAGGTTAACATTGTTTCGGCCGCCGGCCGTGTGCGGGGTGATGAAACAGTTCGGCGCGGACCACAGGGGGTGGCTCGGCGGCAGCGGCTCGGGAACGGTGACGTCCAGATAGGCGGCCCCGATCCGGCCGTTCTGGAGGCCCTCGAAGAGGGCGTCCTGGTCGACGGTGGCCCCGCGGCCCACGTTGTAGAACCGCGCGCCGGGCCTGAAGCAGCTGATCCGCCGCGCATTCACGTAGCCCTTGGTGGCGTCGTTCTCGGGAAGGGCGTCGACGACATGGTCTGCCTCGGCGAGGACCTTCGTGAGGTCGGACTCAGGGACAATGTGCACCCCGGGCTCGCTGTGGATCCGCCGCCTCACGGCGTAGATCCGCCCCCCGAACGGGGCCAGCAGCGCCGCCAGCCGCCGGCCGATCGAGCCAAACCCAAGCATGACCACCGTCTGTCCGGTCAGGAGGCGCGATTCGGCACGCCTCTCGTCGAAGGGCCATGGCCGGTCGCCCAGCTGGCCCGCGTACGACTGAAGGAGCCTGCGGCCGAGCGCGAGCATCATCGCCAGAACATGCTCCGCAACCGCGTCCGCATACACCTGCGAGGCGTTGGTGAACGCGGCCCCGCGCGACCGGATGCCCTCGCGGAAGCGCTCGTTGTCGTACCGCGTGTACCCGGCGCTCGACACCTCCACCCAGCGGAGGCTCCTGCTCTCGATGCAGTCGGCGGGATCGGGCTGGCCGAACGCGATGTCCGCCACCGCGAGGGCCGGGTCGCGCTGCCCCGCGGACAGGACGGAGCGGCTCCGCTTGTCGGAGAGCACGAGGCTGTGCGCGCGCACGCCCTCAACCAGGAGCCTCATCCCCTCGTGCCCAAAGTCGGCGTTGCACCAGATTCTCACGGCCCGGCCGGATTCACGGTGATCCGATGCGCCTGCGCGGCGCTCCCGAGGGTCAAGGCGTACTTGTTCCTGTTGAAATACCGGACCTTCCCCCCGTAGGAGATGCGGACCTCGATGTTGAGGCCGCGCCGGAGGCGCTCGTCCTCGGCCCTGTATTCGACGCTGAACGCGATCGGCGCGACACCCGGGTTGCGGATGGTCTGGGAGCCGAGCACCTCGGGCGGCATGCCGGCGGCCGAGGCGTCGACGACCCGCACCGTCGCCACCGTGTCGGCGGGGAGCAGAACCTCTTCGCCAAGGTCGATCCGGCCCGTGAGGACGCGGCTCGGGTTGCCCTCGGGCGTGAGGTCCAGCTGGCCGCATCCCAAGAGGGCGAGCGCGCAGGCCGCGGCAACGGTGGCGATCAGGCGATTCACGGGAGGTAGCGCGTCGTCATCACGTCGTCGACCGAGAGACGCCCCTTGCGCAGGATGCCCAGATCCTCGAGCTGGCGGATCTGGAGCGAGAACCGCTTCCTCGTGATCCGGCCCGTCATCGAGTCATCGGTCGCGTCCCGCCCGATCGCGAGCCTTTCGTTGATGACCATCCTGCGCGAGAACCCGAGGAACTCGTCCGAGTCGTTGGCGTTCAGCTGCTTCATGAGCGCGTGGGCCGGCGCCGGGTCCCCCTCGAGGTAGTCCTTCCAGCCCCGGATGTAGGCCGCCAGGAACGCTCGGACCCGCGACGGGTTCTTCTCCGCCCACAGGCGGTTGGCGACCAGCACGGTGTAGGCGTCGAACCCCGCGTCCCAGGCGTACAGGAACCTGGGGTACTTCGCCCCGCCCTTCACGATGTAGAACGGCTCGGCGGTGTAGTACCCCTGCTGGATGAAATTGGGGTCCGCGATGAAGTTCCCGACCGCGAAGCTCTGCGGGATGATGTTGAACTTGATGTGGTATTTGTTCCTCAGATACGGAAGGAACGCCCATTCGGGCCGCGCCATGATGGTCTTCCCGTCCAGGTCCTCGAAGCGCCGCACGGGATTGTCGGCGTGGAGCATGAGGACCGACGGGTCGTTCTGGAAGACGGCGCCGATCTGGATCACGGGAAGCCCCTGGGCTATGGCGAGGAGCGTGTTGGTGCTGTCCGACTGGCCGATGTCCGCCTTGCCGGTCGCCAGCTTCTGCATCACAAAGGCGTTCGGGCCGCCCTGGACCACGGTCACGTCGAGCCCGGCCTCGCTGAAGTAGCCCTTCGCGAGGGCCTGGTAGATGCCGCCGTGCTCGGGCTCGGCGACCCAGTCCAGCTGCACCGTCATCTTGAACGGGGCCCCGGCGGCCACCGGCTCGCCTGCCGGCCGCCTGGAGCATCCCCAGCAGACAAACGCCGCGGCGGCCGCTGCCAGGATGATCGATCTCGACGGACTCATGCGGACGGGATGCCTAGAGGGGCGGCGCGGCGCCCGCAACAGCGCAGTGCTCGCCGAGCGGGCATTTTTTCCGCTAGCTTTGGCCGATGAAACTGAGCTCCGCGACCGCGGCCCTGCTGGGCGCCCTCGCCGCGGCGCAGCCGGCCCGCGCCTTCGACCTGCATCGCGAGCGGGGCTCGCCGTATGACCTCGCCCTGACGGGCAGCCTGGCCGGCGTTCCGGCCGGCGAGACCCGCTACGCGCGCTGGTCCGACCTTCGCGCGCTGCCGACCGCCGAGCTGAGCGTGGACGGGGAGTTCGTGACCGGGCCCCAGGTTCTCACGGTCGTGTTCCTGGGCGACCTCTTGAGGGCGCTGCCCGCCGCCCCCGGCGCGGACACCTTGCTGGCGACCTGCGCCGACGGGTACGCGTCGGTCTACACCTCCGGTTTCATCTCGAAATACCGCCCGTTTCTCGTGCTCGAGATAAACGGAAAGGGGCCGAAGGATTGGCCCCCGCCGGGCCTCGCGTACAATCCGGGCCCCTACGTCGTGACGGTCTCGTCGGAATTGGTGCCTGCCGCCGCGCGGTTCCGGGACCTGGAGCACAAGAAGCCCTGGGGCGTCACGACGCTCGAGGTCGCGTCCTACGCCGAGCGGTTCAGGCCCCTCTACGCCGGCAAGTGGGCCTCCCTCTCCCCATCCGCCAGTGACGGCCGGGAAATCTGGGTCAATTCATGCATGAGCTGTCACCAGGGCCCCGCCGGAATCTTCGGGGGCACCAAGGCGCATCGGCCCTTCCAGGTCATCGCCGCGTACGCGGGCTATGACAGGGCGTACTTCATCAAGTACGTGAGGGACCCCAAGTCGCTTGTCGCGTGCGCGAAGATGGAGCCGCACCCCCGCTACACGGACGAGGAGCTGTCCGGCCTGATCGCGTTTGTCACCGCGGGCCAGGAATGAGCCCAAGGCTTCGGCGGCGGGGGGCCCGAATCCGAGAAATGGGGAGCCTGGGAGGCTCCATTTCCTCGGGACCGGCGTCCGGCGCGCGGTCAGAAATGGTAGCGTATCGTCAGCGAGGCGGTGATCGGGGGCCGGACGTAGATCGTGTCGTTGCCCGCAAAGCTAACGTCGATCGGATCGAGGATCCTCCGGTTAAGGATGTTCTTGATGTTGACCCGCACCTCCCACTTTTTCGTCCCGTAGAAGATGTAGCCATCCCATTCGGCCTCCGTCGGAATGTGGAGGGTCTCCTCGTCGTTTGCGTACTGCCTCCCCTGGATCTGGGGACCGATGCCGGCGCCCCAGCCGGCCGGATCGGTGTACACCGCAAAGAAGTTGGCCTGGAGCTGCGGAATTCCCGGGGCGCGCATCTTGCCGCCCGGGGGATGGTATTCGGCAAAATTGGGGCTGCCAACCCCGGTGCCGGGCTG